>WNFD01003920.1_pt1 | contig 14940 bp, 12 predicted proteins | sample 5400491 | NCBI WGS metagenome assembly WNFD01 (sample SAMN13153343, study PRJNA577476) | soil metagenome | isolation source: 120 cm saprolite under Douglas fir tree site 2 hole 2 replicate 2 | place: USA:California | collected 2015-04-18
GTTCAAGGGGTTGCCGCCAACCCCGGCCTGCACCAGCGTGTTGTTCGTAGGATCGTAATTCGACCAGCGACCGGGATGGCTGGGAGTGGGCGGCAAATAGAATTCCCACCGCAGGCCGGCGTCCACGGTCAGCTTGTTCGTGGCATGCCACGTATCCTGGCCAAAGAAGAAAAGTTCGGTCTCGCGCCAGGACCCGGAGATGGGAGCTATATCGCGGCCAACTTCGGTCGGAGTGTCAAGCAGAAAGGCGGCAAAGTTATTGGCGATGCTCGTTTTTGCGCCGGAGATGGAGGTCGTGCCGCTGCCGAAGCGGAAGAGTCCGCGCGGGCTGAACGTTTGGCCTTGTACCAGGTCGTCGCGCAGTCGCCGGATGTCCGCGCCCCACTTGAAGGCGTGGTTATTGTGAATTTTTGTCCAAATGTTCACTAAGTTGATGTTAGTTTCCCCGCGGTCCCACGGTTGCGAGGCGGAGTACCCCACCATCAGGCTGGAGCCGTTGGCTCCGAAGCCTCCCTGCACGTCAATGGAGACCATGCCGCTAGTGAATGCATTGTCCAGGTTGGCGCCTTGGATGCCCAATTGCGCAGCCGCATTGCTGCCGTAGTCGGTCTGGCGGGCCACGTTGCGATAATGGCTGATCCCGCCGCGCACCTCTGTGACCAGCGTGGGCGAAAAGATATGCGTCTCGTTGATCGCCCCGCTCTGCACATGTTGCACTCCAGTGCCCATGAAAGCGCCTCCGGGGCCGGGGCCGCCGGAGTTGCTGAAGGCGCTGCCGTAGAGCGGCGATTGCAAAACGTTCTGCACGGAACGGCTGAAGCGGAAGTCCAGCCGATCGTTGCTCGTCCAGTTGTGGTCGATCTTCACGTCAAAGGAAGTCGGGTTCTTCCTGAGCTGCGTGTTCAGCGAGAGGTTATTAGAGAGCGCCGTGGACTGCGCGGGTGGCACCAGATTCAGGATTTTGAGCGCGATCGGGCTGAACAACTGCGAAGGGATCTTGGCGCAGTTCGTTCCCCCGGTCTGGATGCCCTGGGCATTCGGGACCACCGGATTGCCGGTTGCGTCGCATTTAAACGGCGTCCGGTTAGTGCCGTCGGGACTGGTGAACGGGTTGTATATCAGGCTCCCGCCGGCAGACAGATCGCCGTTGCGGAACGCCGCGGTGGGTACGGTGACCAGATTGAACTGCCCGCGGACGTCGCTGATGTGCAGAACATCCACGAAGAAAAAGGTCTTGTTCTTAATAATCGGGCCGCCAAAGCTCCCGCCATAGTAGTTGTACGTGGTGCGTGCCAGCGGGTTGGGCGGGCGGTTGAAATAGCTGCGCGCAGCCAGCGCGCTCACACGGTTGTACTCGTAAGCCGAGCCGTGGAACTGGTTTGTACCGGACTTCAAAATCACATTCGTCACCGCACCGGCGGCGCGTCCAAATTCGGCCGTGTAGTTGCTGGTACTCACGTCCACGGTCTGAATGGCTTCCGCGGGCGGGATGTAAATTTGCAACAAGCCGGTGCGCTCGTCGTCGTTCACGCCCTCGATCATCAACTCGTTGAACTCGCGGGACTGGCCGTTCACTTCGGTGGAGAGGCTATCCTGGGCGTTGAAAAATTCGGAGTGGTCGCGATGGGGCCTCACGGTCCCTGGAACTAGAGCGAGCAGGCCCTGGAAGTTGCGAACGGGTCCGCCGATCGGCAGTTCTAGTAGCTGCTCGAGTTCTATCTTTTCCGCGATATCAGCACGATCGGTCTGAAGTGTTGGAACTTCGCTAGTAACGAGGATTGTTTCCGATGCTGCTCCGGGTTGAAGTTGCAGATCGACGCGAATAGTGCTGTTTACCACCAGCTCCACGCCGCGCCGCGTTTCTTGCCGGAATCCGGGATGCTTAACGGTCACCTCATACACACCGGGCGGAAGGGTGGGAAATTCATAGTTGCCGCTGTCGTTAGTCGTTGTGCTGCGCCCGACGCCGGTGGCTATCTCCGTAATCGTGACGTTTGCCCCCCCCACTGTTGCTCCGCTGAGATCCGTCACAGTACCGAGCAGAGTTGCATTGACCGCTTGACCTGCGACTCGCGCCGAAAATCCGAAGAGAATTGTTGCTATCAGCAGGGCCACACCGAGGTAGCCGAGTCTGCTCAGACCGCCTGCTGCAGGCACTGCGAGGCCTTGGTTATTCATCGCGGGAGAATTACGCTGGCCAATGAGCCAAGCGAAGAAAGAACTAGAGAGTTTTTTCATCACACACCCCACTCGCTTCGAGAAAGCTCCAGAGGGACTGGAACTGGTTCCATACCCTAACCGAGCAAAAAGTGCCTGTCAAGTCGAAATCTTGAAAAACGACTTCGCCACTCCACTTTTTTGATTTCTTGCCGGAAGTGCACCCACGGCCGGCCTGGCGCATAGTCTAGTGTCATCGTTCTCATGGTGTGCTAAGCTTGGCGCAGGGAAGAGGCTCGAGGACGTTGCCGCCGCGAACCGAAGGCGAGGCGCGAAGGCGACGCGAACCCCAATTGCAATGGAAGCGGTTCCAGCAAAAACCACCATTCGCGAGGTAGCCCGCGCTGCAGGCGTAGGCATCGGAACGATTTCGCGCGTGCTGAATTCCAGCTCGCAAGTAAGCCGGAAAACGCGCGCGCGCGTTCTGGATGCCATCCGCCGCCTCGGATTTCGCCCCAATGCGCAGGCCCGCCGAATTCTCAAACGCCGCGCGGAAATGGTCTGCTTTCTCCTGAGCAATCGCGATTTTCTCCATCCTTTTCATGCGCGCATCCTGCAAGGCGTCGAATCCTATGCCAGCGGTTTGAAACAGCACGTGCTGTTCGCGGCCCTGCATTATTCCCCGAAGACACTTCCCGATAGGATCGACTTGCCTCCCGTTCTTCAAGAGCATGGATTGATTGACGGAGTCATTCTGGCCGGGACCATTTATCCGAATCTGCTCCGCAGAATGGAATCCATCCATATGCCCTTCGTTGCCTTCAGCAACAATGTCGTGGGAATGGACGATGAGCAGCAGTTCGACCAAGTGGGCTTCGATGATTTCAATGCCACGCTCCAGGCCACGCGTTACCTCATCGGTCAGGGTCACCGCCACATTGTTTTCGCCGGAGATATCTCCTACCCGTGGCTCCATCGCCGATTCGAAGGCTACCGGCAAGCAATGCGCGACAGCAAACTAAAACCCGTCTTGATCACTGCCCGAAATCCTCTGAGTTTCGGCGATTTCGGTCAAAGGAGCGTGGGGCGCATCCTGTCCCGGCGGTCGCGACCCACTGCGGTCGTAGCTGGCAACGACGAAATCGCCTACGGACTTTGGCGATCGTTGTGCCAACGGGGGGTGAAGGTGCCTGACGAAATCAGTCTGGTTGGCTTCGACGACCGTGAAGAAGCGGTTCTAATGGATCCACCGCTTACCACCGTCCGCGTCCACAAGGAGGAAATAGGCGAGACTTGTATGAAGATGCTTCTCGAGCGCCTGCATCATCCTCAAATGGCCTTCAGCCAACGGGTTCTGCCCACGGAATTCCTGCTCCGCGGAACCGTCTGTCACCTTGACTGAAGCATGCGGGATCGCAACTAGTTTCGCTAGCGCCTCAGTTTCCGACTTGGATGTTCATCGCGCATTCGAAGTGGCAGACAAGCAGGACGCAGCGCGCGCCACCCACTGGGTGCAACCAGCTCCGACTGCTCAGTGCACGACGGTTGTTATGCCCGACTGCAACAACTGGGCGAATTGTGCGGCAGCCAGGGGCCGGCTGAAGAGGTAGCCCTGTCCTTCCGCGCAACTCTGCGTCTGAAGGTATGCCCTCTGTAGTTGCGTTTCGATGCCCTCCGCAACCACTAAGTGCTTGAGGCTCTTCCCCACGTTAATTATGGCGTTCACGATCGTAGAGTCATCAGGATCGGCTGTGATCTGGTTTACAAAGGATCGGTCAATCTTCAGGACATCAATGGGAAACTGCCGAAGATAGCTCAAGCTGGAGTAGCCGGTGCCGAAGTGATCCACTGCAAGGTGTACTCCCATCATTTTGAGCTCTCGAAGAATGGAGGCCGTGGATTCCGCATCGTCCATAAGCACGCCTTCGGTCACCTCGAGCTCGAGATACCGCGCTTCCAAGCCAGTCTCCGAGAGTATCGTCCGGACACTCTCGACAAAATCCTTATGGCGGAACTCGACGGCGGAAACATTGACGGCAATAGGCAATGGCGGTAGTCCGGCGTCCTGCCAGGCGCGTCCTTGCCGGCATGCTTCGCGCAACACCCAGCGACCGATCTTGACAATGAGGCCACAATCTTCGGCGATGGGCACGAACTGGGCGGGAGGGATGAGTCCTCGATCCGGCTGTTGCCAGCGTACCAACGCCTCGACTCCGGCTATTTCGCCCGTGTCGAGATTTACCTTCGGCTGATAATGCAGCAAGAACTCTTCTCGTTCCAGCGCGCGGCGCAGGCTCCCCTCCAGAAATTGCCGCTCTACCGCCTTGCGATTCATTTCCGCCTTGAAGAACTGGAAATTGTTGCGCCCGTTTTCCTTGGCATGGTACATCGCCATGTCCGCATTCTTGATTAGCGTTTCGGCATCCTCTCCGTCTCCCGGGTAGACGCTGATACCCATGCTGCCATCAATATGCAAATCTTGTCCCCCGATGGAGTGGGGCGCGCTGACCGAAAGAAGTATTTTTTTCGCACTCGTGGCCGCGTCTTCCGGATGGCTGATCTCGGAGAGCAGAACAATGAATTCATCTCCGCCCTGGCGGCTGACCGTGTCCGAACCGCGCACGCCCGCCAGCAATCGTTTTGCAACGGACTGAAGAAGCTTGTCGCCGGCGGCATGTCCCAGCGAATCATTGATGTATTTGAAGCGATCCAAATCCAGAAAGAGCACCGCAAGCGGTCTTTTCTGGCGGTGGGCCAGGGCAATCGCCTGAGAAATCCGGTCGTTGAGCAACAGGCGATTGGGCAGATTGGTGACCAGATCGTGCTGCGCGGAGTGCGTCATTTGAATCGACATGGCCCGCGCCGCGCTCACATCGTGGAAAACAATCACCGCTCCGATGACGCGGCCAGCCCGGTCGTGGATCGGCGCGGCGGAATCTTCAATGGCGGATTCAAATCCGTCGCGGCGGATCAGCACGCAATTTACAGTCAGTCCCACCGTCCTATTTTGCTCGACGGCCATCTCCATGGGGTCTCGAGCGGTCTTGCGCGAGGCCCCGTCAATAATTTTGAAAACTTCGGCGAGGGGTTGGCCGATAGCTTCTTCGCGGCGCCATCCGGTCATGCTCTCTGCAACGAGATTGAGATACGTGATTTTGCCGGAAATGTCGGTGCACAGAACTGCGTCACCGATCGAGTTGAGGGTGACCATGGCGCGTTCCTTTTCTACATACAACGCATCCTCGACGATCTTGCGCTCGATCCCATTGCGCAGTGCGCGCGGCAGCGAATAGCTATCCAGGTGATCCGGGAGTAGGTAATCCTGCGCACCGCGTCTCACCGCTTCTTTCGCCAGCGCTTCGGGTACGTTACCGCCGAGGATCAGTATCGGAACGTCGGGCGCGGTGCTGAACACCTTGTCGAACGTCCCAATACCCTGACTATCGGGCAGCGACAACGCCAGCAAGACCGCGGCAATCCCTCTTTTGCTCAGGCGCTCAAGACCCTCCGACAGTTGGCAAACCCGCTCTACGTAGAGGGAACCGCTGCCTGCCGCGGCAAGCGCCGCGCAAATCGCATCGGCGGCCGCCGCATCACTCTCAATTAGCAGTATTTTTGGGGGCACCATTGGCGTAGTCATTCAATCATTCTTCATCGCTGCACAATTGTTTCCAGTCTTAGCTTGAACCATTCTTGGAGTGCAGGAACGCCACGAAACGTCTTCGAATTTACTTTGCCCGGAACGGCCATCCAGTAGACCGTCGCGCTATTCGTCAGGCTGTCGATGCACATTCGCTGGTGCGTCTCCCGGGCCGTATCCGGTGCTTTTTTCCGCAGCCACAGAACCGTTCCTTCCGCGGCTTCATTTACTTCCACGAATCCGCCTTCGCGTGCGGCTGTTTGAAATGCTTGCAGTCTTTCCATGGATGCTTCCTTCTATCCTTGCTTGCGTCTGACGCCTCGGATGTTCTTCGTCGCACGGGCCCGGTGCGAGCCGCAGAGCGCGCTAAAGAATATCTTTGCAGTTGCCCTATCTCTGTTCCTTACTTGACACGGAGTACTAACGTGGTACTTAATAGGACAGATTCCTGATTGCCCCAATCTGGAACGATACCGACGCGTACTTGCTCCAGAAATGAACGTTGTCAGGAAACCCTCAAAATCCATACGTCGCAGCCAAAAATCGCAGCATCGGCTTCCCGCATGACGTGCCTCCCGCAAAGTGGGCCAGGCTGTCTCTCGATCTAAATACGATTCCGGGCGAATCGTCGACCTCTCCGCGGTGGGCGCTTTCTTTGTTAGTCGGGCAATTGCAACCCGCCCTCCACCTATTTTCGTCGGCTTGACGCCTCTGCGTGTGCCCAGTAGGCTGGCAAGCTCATGCGTGCTTCTTCGAGGAAGCTTTTAGTCGTAGCTGTTGGGCTTGGTGTCTTGGGTTTTGTTGCGTACCGCGCGCGCGGCCTCTTTCACTTCGGCGATTTTAGCGGCGCAAAACTGCTCCACGCTGTGCGTGACGCCGATCTCTTCCTGCTCGTGCTCTCTGTTCTTGCGATCTACTCCTGCTACGCTCTGCGTTCTCTGCGCTGGCAAGTCTTCCAGCGCAACCTCGGCCCTTCTCACTTCTGGAATATCTACAAGCTCACCCTCGCCGGATTTGCCTGTGTTTTTCTTCTGGGACGTGCCGGCGAGCCGGTTCGCCCCATGCTTCTGGCCCGCACGGAAAGGCTGCCGCTCTCCGGAATGTTTGGAATTTATGTTCTCGAGCGCGTCTTCGACATCGCCAGCACGGCAATCATCGCCGCCATTGGACTTCTGTTGTTTCGTGGCCATACGGGCCAGACGCAGGGTCGGGGAGCGTTGACAAGTGCCTTGGGATCGTCGCTTTTCTTGGGGTTGTTAGCGGGGATCGCGGTGCTCATTTACTTGCGGCTTCATGGCACGGCCCTGTTGGAGCGTCGGCTGCAGAACGTCCTCGCCACCCATAGCTGGAAGGGAAAAGCGGCCCGCATCGCTCTCGGTTTTGCGCGCGGGGTGCAAACGATTCGGACTTGGAGCCAGCTAGTACTGGCAGTCCTGTATTCTGCGCTACATTGGTTTCTTGTCCTTTTAGTGTATTTCTGGGTGCTGCACAGTTTTGGCGGTCCATTGCGCGATTTGAGCCTGCGCGACGTAATGATCGTCATGGCCTTTACATCCATGGGCTCGGTTGTACAATTGCCCGGCGTAGGTGGCGGTTCGCAGGTTCTCACGACCTTTGCGCTGACAAAAATCTTCGACGTCCCCAACGAACTGGCGGTGGTGGCCGCTATCGTCTTGTGGCTGACCACCTTTGCCTCTTGTAGTCTTGCGGGCGTCCCGCTGTTGCTTCATCAGGGTTGGTCGCTTGGCGAACTGCGCGAAATGGCCAAGCACGAGGACGAAATTGTGGACCAGGAAATGGCGGATAGCAGCGCCGGCACGAAAATCCGCCAGGGAGACTCCCCCGAGTGAAGTGCCCTTTCTGTGCGCACGTGGACGACAAGGTGATTGATTCGCGCGAAGGCCGCACCGGCGACACCATTCGCCGCCGCCGCGAATGCCTCAAATGCGGCCGCCGCTTCACCACCTATGAGCGCATCGACGAAATTCCCTACATGGTCATCAAGAAGGACGGCCGCCGCGAACGCTTCGAGCGCCAGAAAATTCTCCAAGGCTTGCTGAAAGCCTGCGAAAAGAGGCCGGTGCCAACGCCCAAACTCGAAGCCATCGTCGACGAAATCGAAGGCGTGGTGCACGAGGCCACCGAGCGCGAGCTCACCACCACCGAAATCGGCGAAATGATTATGCACCGCTTGAAAAAACTCGACAAAGTCGCCTACGTGCGATTCGCTTCCGTCTACATGGACTTCAAGGACGTCCAGGAATTTATGAGCGAGCTGAAGAATTTGCTGAAGGATCGCGCCAAAAAATGATCGCCTTGTGTTGGGGCGATGCAAACAATCTTAGCTGTGGGACAGCCATTTCTGGCTGTCCGGCGCTGGCTCCGAGGTTCGGTGAGCCGGCTGCGAGGCGCAGTGAATGCGCCGCGAAGAGTTCGCAGAGAAATTTGGAGGTGAGGAATGAACACCCTTCTCGCATTCCTTTGCTCGCTATTTCTTTTTGCCGATGCCCCCATGGCGGAGCTGCCGCGCGTGACGCATTTTCAGGCGCCCAGTTATCCGCAAGTGGCCTGGCAGGAAAAAGTGCACGGGAAAGTGACCTTGAAAATTTTGGTGTACAAGGATGGCCGCTTCGGCTTCACAGATATAGCGGCCGGGCCGCCGGCGCTGGTCAGCGCGGCCAAAGAAAATTTGTGCTCCTGGACTTTCGCGTCGAACCAGTCCGAGAACCCGCTGCCGCTGACCGTGGAGTACGAATACCGCATCGACAAGTCCAAGACATCCGCGCAACTCAACGCCGAAGTGACATACGATTTGCCAAACCATGTCACGGTCGTTGCTCCCGAATATTCGCCGTCGTGCCTGTGCGTGAAGAAAAAGTCGCGGTGGCGCCTGTTCTGAAATTAGAGCGTCCTTGCGCGCCCGTGCGCTTGGCTGCGGATTCGACTTGCTTGAGGATGCGGCAGCATTAGATGTAGTACTATTGCGCCGCCAAAAGCCTGTCAGCACAGCACGAAAAATCAATGGTAACCTTGTCCAATTCAGGGCTCAATCGGGGGATTGCTGTAACAACGAAGCGTAGCGGCCTGCTCGATCAATACTTCTACTTCTTCATGTCGCTGCTGATTCCCGCAGTGGTGGTGTACGGCTTCAGCTTCACGGTGGGCAACAACCTGATTCATCCTGCCTTTCCGCGGCCCCTGATCCTTTATGTTCATGCGGCGGTCTTTTCCGGATGGCTGGTGTTCTTCATGCTGCAGTCCGCGCTCGTGCGAACACACAACGTGCATTGGCACCGCCGGATCGGCTGGTTCGGAGTGGCGCTGGGTGTGGTGATTCCCGTGCTCGGCATCTCTACCGCCATCACCATGGGACGCTTTAATATCTTGCGCTTGCATTCGACCGAAGCGGAGTCTGATCTGATGATTCCGCTCTTTGATATGGTCGCCTTCACCGGCACGTTTGCGCTGGCTATTTATTGCCGGAAGAAACCAGAGTTCCATCGCCGCCTGATTTTGATTGCTACCTGTGCGCTGACCGCCGCAGCGTTTGGGCGCTTTCCGGAGCGCCTGCTTCCCTCCGAATTGTTTTATGGTGGTGTGGACCTGCTGATTCTTCTCGGTGTAGTCCGCGACATGCTCGTCAACCGGAGTGTCCACCGAGTCTACTTTTACGTTCTGCCCGCGTTCATCGTTGGGCAGACGATCGTGACGTACACCGTTTTCCATCGCCTGCCGTACTGGACGAGGATCGCCCACGCGATCCTTCGATAAACGGCTTACAAGGCTTGTCTGACAATCCAAAGCCGATATAGTTGGACGCGACGCAGCGAAATTCATTGCTCAAACGCTGGAGCCTGGCGCATAGCGTTCCAATGAATCCGGAGGATGCTACTCGAAAATTCGCGCGAACGCGTCACCAGCGCCCGGCTAAGTCAACCCAGAGGGAGCGTCCGCTCTTGCGCAAGAGGTGTACCATCAGCGAGGAGTTTTGCACGCTTCCATGATGCACGCAATTCAGTCTGAGCGAGAGCCCGCTCTCACCGGCCACAGATTCTTTTTGCTCTTCGTTTTTCTCTTGGCGACACTAATTCTATTTCCCTATGCCGAAGCCAGCCACTTCGGTTCCTACGCATTTCGCTTTATCGCGAGCTTCGCCGTTGTAGTCAGCGTGTATGCGGCCAAGGTTCACCGCAGCCTGCTCATCTTTGCCATCGTTCTTGCCATTCCGGCCTTATTCGAGCGCGCTCTGCTTCCCAAAGTCAATGCGCACTCATTTTCCATATTCAACATTGTCCTGACCCTTGTTTTTGACGTAGTGATCGTCGTGCTTATTTTCCGCCACGTGCTGGCTGCGGAACAGCCAACATCGGAAACCATCTTTGGAGCCCTCTGCCTTTATCTGCTAGTGGGCTTCACTTTTGCCAGCGTCTACGGAATGGTAGCCGCGTTCCAGCCAAACGCCTTTTATCTGGATCCCCGCACTAACCTTCATAGCGTTCCCGACCGCTTCGATTTCATTTACTACAGTTTCGGCACCATGACTTCGCTCGGCGCTGCTGGGATTACCCCTGTCTCGTCTCAAGCACGTTCCTTTTCTATCCTCGAGGCTATCCTTGGCGTCCTGTACCTGGCCGTCCTGATCGCAGGATTGATAGGAGCCTACCGCCCCAAGTCCAGCGCGTGAGCCTGCTGCTTTTTCAGTTGTCGGGTTGGCGAATCGCACTTTCGGCGCACCTTCCGCCTTCTCTCAAACCGCAAAGCCTGACCCACCCGTCAACGCTCACTCCGAGCGCAGCGCTTGTATAACATCGACGCGCGCGGCGCGTGCCGCCGGCAGCCACGACGCGACGACTGCGGCCGTCAGCAGCACGAACGCAGAGAGGACCACCGGCAAGGCCCCCGGCATCTTCACGTCCACGAAATAGCTGCGCGCCAAACGCGCCAGCACGAAGCCGAATGCCGCGCCTGCCAGGACGCCCGCCCCGGCCATCACGGCGCCTTCCGCGATGACACCTTTCAGGAGATGCCGCGGCTGCGATCCGAGCGCTAGCCGGATGCCGAATTCGCGGGTCCGCGCGCTGACCGAAAACGCCAGCACACCTGCGACGCCAACCAACGCAATCGCCAACGCCACAGCCGCGAACACGCCGAACACCAGGGAGTTCAAGCGGTCCGGCGCGAGCACCTCCGCGCGGACGTCTTCGAGAGTGGCGGCGTGCTCAATGGGCTGTTCGGCGGACATTTCGCGAATAATGCGCGTGACGGGCGTGACGAGCGAATAAGGCTCCGCGCTGGTGTGGATAAAAAGGTGGCCGCCAAAGAGCGGACCCTCTTCAAAGGGGTTATAGACAGTGACGACGGGTTCAGGAACGATGTGTTGGTCGTCAATATCGGCGGTGACGCCGATGATGCGGTGTGGAACGGGGCTAATCCCGGAGGCGAATTGGAGCACGGGATCCGTCCAATAAACGTGCCGATCGACGGCATCCTGATTGGGGAACATGCGCTTTGCGAGAGTCTCACTGACGATAACGACTGGCTCTGAACCTTTATGGCCGTCGAACTCGTTGAAATCACGGCCGGAAATGATGGGAACGCCGAGCGAGGCAAAGAATCCGGGAGAGATGACGCGCAACTGTGCGCGAGGGTCCTCTCCGGGGGTATGGACATGGCCGTCGGCGGAGAATTGGAGGCCGAAGCCGGTATCGCGCCAGGGAACAACCATGCCGAAAGCAGTCTTGTTCACGCCGGGCAGCGCATCAATACGGCGAATCGATTCCCTGTAGAAATCGACCACTTGCCCAGGCGTTTTTCCGTAGGACATAGCGGGAACGTTGATGGTGAGGACGTGGCGCATGTCGAGACCGGTCTGCGCCATTTGTAGCGCAATCAGCGTGGTGACCACCGTGCTTGCGCCGGCCAGCAGCACGAAGGAGGCAGCGATTTGCGTCACCGCGAAAATTCGCTGGCGGCGGCTGGTGCTGCCGGTGATCCGCGCGCTGCCGCTCGATAGACCATGGCCATTGGACGTGTCGGCCGACGGCAGGCGCGGGACAAACGCCAAAATCACCGCGGCGACGACAGCCAGCGCCCCTCCCACCCAGAGCAGGCTGGAATCGACCGTCAATTCGAGCGCGCGCACCGAAAAGCGCGAGGCGTAGCGGGCCAGGATAGCCACCAGCGGCTGCGCGCTCCATACACCGACCGCGGCCCCAGCGCCGCAGAGCAGAAGGCCTTCTGCCAGCAGCATGCGGCGCAGCGCGCCGGTGCTCGCGCCGAGCGCCGCACGGGTAGCCAGTTCGCCTTCGCGGCGAACAGTCCGTGTGAGGATCAGGTTGGCGACGTTCGAGCACGCGATGATGAAGACCAGCGCCGACGCTGCGAGCAGCACCAGCAGCACGGTCCGGGCGCCCGAGGTGATCTGCTCGCGAAGGAGCTTGGCGCTAATCTGGTAGTCCCCTTTGGCCGGATACGCTTCGGGATGCACATGGGTAATGGACCCGTAGACGGAGCGCAACTCAGCGCGAGCTTGATCGAGGGTGGCACCGGGAGCGAGACGGCCAAAGAGCTCCGTCATGCGGTGGAGTCGGCTGGTGACCATGGTCGCGGAGAGGTGGTGCGGACTGGTGACGATGTTGGCGATGATTTCGGTATCTTGAGGATAAGGGACGGAAGGTTCGAGGACGCCGATGATGGTGGCAGACCGATCGCCCATGGGGCCCCAGCCGAGGCGAATGGTTTTGCCGAGGACGGAAGGATCCTTCCCAAGGGTGGTTGCCCAGAAACGATAGGTGAGAACGGCGACGCCGGCAGCTTTGGGTCCGTCATCTTGAGGTCCGATGAGACGGCCGAGGACCGGGTGCAGACCCATAACTTCGAAGTAGTTGCCGCTGACAACACCAGATTGAACAACGCGAGGCTCACCCAAGCCGATCATGGTGAACTCGAGGGTCGAGAACTCGCCGAGTGCGTTCAGGGTCTTGACGCTGGCGCGCAAATCCTGGATTTCGGGAACAGAGAACGCCGCGTTCGCGTCGCCGGTACCTGGGGCGCTCTGGCGGATGTAGATCAGGCGGTCCTCGTCGCGGTTGACGAGAGGCTTGAGGAGCACGCCACGCACCAACGTGAAGATGGCGGCGTTGGCGCCGATGCCCAGCGCCAGCGTCAGGATCACGGTGATCGCAAGCCCTTGCGTCCGCATGAGCGAGTAGAACGCAACTCTCAGATCGCGAAAAAATGACATGTTCTTGACCCCATCTTGCCTGTGGATATAGCACCACACGTGCCAACGCTAAGCGCCACATTGTAAATCACTTAGTATGCGAGGCGTTCGTCTGGATCCTCGTTTTCAGGATGCCCATGTCGCAAATTCGGACACTAACGCTCGCCGTCTTAAAGGGCTGTTGATGATGGCCTGCCTTCACGGGATTGCCTTTTGATCCCATGACTTCCTCTCTTCGACTCGTCGCCGTTCGCTGCTCCTAATAGCCGTTTGCCCCCGAAATTCGACCATTCGCTGCTTTTCACTTTACTTCTAAAGTACCCCCGCGCTACCCTTCCCCATGGTCGCCCCAGTCCCGGCCCAAATCTCGAACCTTCGTCCCCGTCTACACGACGCGGCTCGCCGCCGCTTTCTCCCACTACCCACTACGCACCACTCACTACCCACTCTCTTTTTGTCACCCCTTTGTTTTCATACTCTTACAAATCCATTTTCCCGCAACCCCTTTCTTTTCACATCCATACAAAACCCCCGGGGGTGTGGGCTCAGGAACCCAAAGCTCTCCACGGCTTTCTCTGTGCGCTCTGTGCCTCTGTGGCAAATCCATCTCTTTCAAGAGCTTGCGGCCTCTTTGGCGTCTCTTTGCACGCTTTTCCGCACTCGTTTCCTTTGTTTTCAATCGCTTGCAGCCTCTTTTTCCAAAACACCCGGGTGGGGGGGGGTACCACGGCTGCTCCCAACGGCCTTCGGGTTTCCGCCTTGAGGCGGACTCTATGCACCGGAGTTTGGAGGCGAGCCTAAGATGCGGTGAAGCGTGGGATAAACTGAAATGGATGAAGAAAACGCATAGCGCGGGCGGTGTGGTCACCAATAACGAGGGCAAGATCCTGGTGGTCAGCCAACACGGGACATCGTGGTCCTTGCCCAAGGGACACATCGATCCTGGCGAAAACGCAGTGGTTGCGGCCAAGCGGGAAATCTACGAAGAGAGCGGGATTCGCGATGTGGAATTTATCCGCGAGCTGGGCACGTATGAACGCCACAGGATCGGCGTGGATGGCGGCGATGATCCCTCGGAGCTGAAAGTCATCACGATGTTTCTTTTCCGAACGGGGGAAAAATCATTGAGGCCCGTTGATCCCGACAATCCGCAAGCAAAATGGGTGGAGAAATCGAAGGTCGCGGCATTGCTCACCCATGAAAAAGATAAGGAATTTTTCCGGGCCGTAGAGAGGACTCTATCCAAGTGAGTTTGGAGTGCTGTCCTGACCTATTTCTATGCGGCGAAATTAAAGGCTTCTAAGAACAAAGTTGCTTGGCGGACGGCTGCTGGTGCGGAAAGAGCCTATACTGGAAGCACCATGGAAAAACTGCAAGCCTTGCAAACGGCCGCTCGCGAAGGCGGCTTCGTTCAGGTGGAGGAAAGCGAAGGAGGCACGGTCCTGTGGCTTAGGAAAGAGAAATCCGATGCGGCTACGAAGACGCACCAGCGCATATGCATAGATAGCCTGTCCAATATCTTGACTGTTTATTGGATGACCGCTCCCGGGAAGATCGACTCGAAGACGTTCCGCAACGTCCCCAGCTTGCAAGAGTGGTTTGCGTTGCAGCCGGCCGAATGACAAATCGTGAAGCCATCCTGCGACTCTCGGTGAACACCGGCGACGGCCTGGCGATGACGTCGTTGCGCGATAACAACGCCAAGGTCATCCGCGCTGTTGTCACGCGCTACTTTGGAGTGGGGCCGGTCGCGGACAAGGCGGAGCGCGTGCTTATGCAACGTATGGCAGACCACGCGCGTTCCTACGAGCAGCAAGAAGACCCGGAGAAATGGCTGGCCAAGTGCGTCAACACGGAATGCGACCGCCTGCGTAACGAAGGGATTCACGACAAAGCGAACATCGATTAGGCTCGCGTCAGA
>WNFD01008162.1_pt1 | contig 14934 bp, 9 predicted proteins | sample 5400491 | NCBI WGS metagenome assembly WNFD01 (sample SAMN13153343, study PRJNA577476) | soil metagenome | isolation source: 120 cm saprolite under Douglas fir tree site 2 hole 2 replicate 2 | place: USA:California | collected 2015-04-18
ACTCGAACTTAGGCATTTAATCATTTACTTTTCACTATAAATCAATTATTATTGAAGAGTGATGAGGTTAATATGTTTGTACGGAAAAGAGGTTATTTTCAAGAGAGGAGAAACCTATTATGGCTGCGAACGCACCATCACAGGATTTACTAAAAATCAGCGTAAGTCTCAATCAACTCTTTGATGATGTCAAAATGCAATTTCTTGAGGAACAGTTGAAAATAGCTTTTCGTTAAATGGGTTCGGTTTTGGTATCCTGTTTATGGGAAGAGAAAAGTTCACCTCTCCCCAAGAGTCGGAGGAATGGTATGAATGCAACATCAAACACAGAGGATTCTCTCGTCCTGTCGTACCTCGGTTTGAGAAAAGGCATTGGGTATATCGGCATGGCGTTACCTTTGGTTCTTGTCATCGGAAAGATGATATTGGAAAGCCCCGGAATTTTGGACTCCATTAGTGCTTACTATTATAGCGTGATGAGAAATATTTTTGTTGGCAGCCTGTGTGCTATTGCCATTTTCCTTATCTCCTATCGATTTGAGCGTCTGGATGACATTGCTGGCGATCTTGCAGGTGCCTCAGCGATTGGCGTAGCGCTCTTTCCAACTGCTCCGGATGTGGGTGCCACTGGACAACAGATGATGATTGGGTGGTTGCACGGGGTGTTTGCTGCATGCTTTTTCTTAACACTTGCTTTCTTTGCGCTCGTGCTTTTTCGGAAAACGGATCAGAAGAACCCAAAGCGTAGAAAGCGACAGAGAAACATGGTCTATTTGTTCTGTGGTATCGCTATTGTCGTAAGTCTTGCGCTTATTGGCCTGATTGTTCTTGTCTCATTCCTGTCAGGCAACCCGTGGCTACAACCACTCCATCCGGTCCTCTGGCTTGAAGCTCTCGCGATCGAGGCGTTTGGTGTCGCCTGGTTTGTCAAAGGAGAGACGATACTGAAAGATGGAAAAGGGGGGTGGCTTAACGATAACTAGCAAAAATCGTGAGACCATACCAGCTCGATAAACTTGGGAGACGAGAGGAAGCCCTGCAAACCAGAGAGCGCGGACACGAACTGGGATACTTGGGAATATCAAAACATCAGAAATGGAAGTATTACTAGTTGTGCAACTCATGTGGAAGGAGTAAAATGCATCCATGTTGAAACGTTCATGTCCCTGTTGTCAGAATTGATGGTGGCATATGGCAAAAATTAAGAAGAAAACATCGCAAGTACCAGTTTCGCTAGAACATAGTACGCAGGCCCAGCATATACTTGATAGATATCATGAAATCGCTGAGAATTTGCATGCGAGTAAAAACCAGGAGCAAGCAGAAGCCGCGTTGGCTGAAATCAACAACCTTCCTGAAGGCGTGCAGATGGCTATGCTTAAGGCCTTATCAAAGGAACACCATACCGATGCTGCCGATGTTTTGATTGCAATCAACGAATTGAGTCCCACAAAAAGTATGCGCAAGGAAGCACGACGGTCATTGATAGGGCTTCAAGGGGTACGAATTTATCCGCAATGGAGTCCACCAATCGATCGAACGCCTGCCGTGCAGGTTACAACGTCACCTCTACGCTTCTGGAAAGGTATGGTTACAGACTCACGCGATGCCGGCGAGGTGCAGCTTGCTCTCGGGTTTGAACAGGAGGATAATCCAAGTCAGGTGCGTGTCTTTGTGTTTTTGCTTGACTTTTTTCATGATGGCGTCAAAGATTTCTTCGCTAGAACTGGAAATAAACGAACTGCTGATACTTTCTTTGCCGAGATGGAAACCCATTTGACCGATGTTGAAACGAAGGACTGTTCATTAGCGCAAGCACGTCGTCTCATTCTAGAGGCCCTCGATGTCAACAAACGAAATGGAACTCAACCTCACAAAGAGTATCGCTTAAATAGTTCTCTTGTTCATCAACTGATTTTGGAGGCTCCTGGCCTTGAAGAAGCCGATCTTGAAGAGGAAGTCGAACCTGAAGAAGAGGACGAAGATACGATCGATTTACACGGCTTGAATCCTTCTGGAGTTGTCGTCAATTTCGTGGAATTCTGGGTCAATGGTGAATATGATTTAGCCTACGAACTCCTTTCTGCCGATAGTACCCTCCGCGAGGGCCTTTCGAAGGATGAGTGGATTGAACGACGCGAAGCCTGGTTAGAGGAAGCAGATCCAGGAGAACTGAAACCAGACTTTATCCATGAGCGTGAACCTCAGGAAGCGAAAATCTGGCTTCCCGGTCTGGTAAGTGCGAGACGTTCGGCAACGCGCAAAGAGTTTGAGGTTGGCTGGTCTATCGAATTAGAAGAAACACCCCTCACCTATACACTCCCGGAAGTACCGCAGCCTACCGCCATTTACGAAGAAACACAGCGTCACTGGTTCTGGACAAGTTATATCCTGGTTCAAGAGGAAAATGAGTGGCGCATCCAGAGCATGATCGATGAAGCAGCGATAGCACTGACTTTACCCATCGAGGAATTGCAAAAGAGAATTGAGAAGCACGACAAATTTCTGGATGAGTATTTTGCCAAACACAAGCCAAAAGCTACAGATAGCGATAAAACACAGCAATTCTTAAATGCGGTGGTCTGGCGTATCATGCAAACCGTTTATTACACTGAAGCTCTCATCAAGAAGTTGCCACTCGATTTTTCCCTTTATGGCGATGTTCTCAATCGTTTGCATTCTGTCCTCCATTATGAACATAGTCTGATATATCTAGAGCCACTCGCACGGCAATTTCCTGATGGGCCTAGATTAAGAGAACTTGCAGTATTTCAAAGACAACTTAGCAACAAATTTTTCGATGACGCAGATGATGAACGTGGTGAGCACTTCCAGGAACTTTCTGAGGAGGCACTACGCAAGTCATTGTCACTTGAGAATAGCTTTGAAGCACACATCTCTTTAGCTGAAATACTCATAGACGAGAAAGAGCATCTTGATGAGGCAGAAGATCACCTGCTACAGGCCAAAGCAATGGTCACCGATCCGGCTGATGACGCACACATTGAAATGCATCTTGGTGAGATTGCTATTGAACAAAAGCAGTATGAGGATGCTCTGAAACATTTTCGACATGTTGCAGACTATCAGCCAGACTCCGCCGAATCATTTGCTAATTTAGCAATGGTCTATAGAATGCTAGAGCGTTATGAGGAGGCCGAAGACAACTATAAACGAGCTATCGAGCTAGAGCCAGATAACGAAGATTACTACTATATACTCAGCGAGATGTTTTCTGCAAACAAACAGCCTGAAAGGGCGATTGAGTTGCTCGAGGAAGGCCTGATTAACAATCCCAACTCCGCTATCCTGCACATGTTTCTGGCATTAAGGTATCTTGATACCGGTGATTACCGCCAGGCAGAAATATTCATTGAGAAGGCGGAGAGCCTCGATCCTGGTGTGCCGATGGGGCAGATGATGCACCAGGTAATCGATTTGATGAAACTCGAACGAGTACCCAGTATCTCTCAATCAATTCCAAAACTGAGCAGACCGGAGAAAAAGAAGAGGAGCAGATAATCAGATTCAAACGGAATCTTGCATATCTCTTACCAGCAGTTCGACAATGCCTTCCTGAAAAGCCCACTTTTGCTTTTCTTGCATCCTTGTTACTAGCGGTTTAAAGACTTCGGGAAGTGCGTTTAGCATACTCAATTCGCTTGCTCGTACTTCGATCCCATCGGCTTTCAGTGCGACTTCGTAAGAAGCTGCATCGAAATGCCAGAGGTGACAACGTCCTGGATGGCGTGCCGCCAGATATGCGGCGATCTGTAATCCTTTCAAGTCAAAGTCACCGCTATAATACAAACAGTTGTCAGGAGATTCTTCCAGAAGCTGGTCGAGCAGATGTAGTGCGGCTGCACTGGGCCAACCTGATGTGCAAACCAGTGTAGGTAATGTTCTAGCAGATTCTAATGCCGCAATAGCTTCCTCGAAAACCTGCGGATTCTCGAACACATAAATCCTTGTGCTCGCAGGTACAAGACGCTTCCACTCAAGTAACTGGCGCATTGGAAGAAGAAGTACGCGTTTGCCTGCTGCCTGCACGAGTGGATCAGCTATACCGTTGTGATACATTGCACCCACGAGATTGAAAACTGCCACAATCGATGAGATTGTATCTACAAGCAGACCAGCACTTCTGTACAAATGTAGCTCTTGCGCCCGGTCTTGCGGTGATTTTGTAAGAGAAGAGCTACCCTTTTCTTTGTCGTTTGCAAGATCGCAGAGGGCAAGCAACAGAAGACGACCAGCGGCCTTATCAGGATCGAGTGCGTGTGGGTCTCCACTGGTACGCTGGGCAAAGAGGGCTAAACGTTCTGGTGTCTCTGGCTCGGGTAACTTGCCGAGCACGTCTGCTGTATAACGCACCAGTTGCAGTTGTCGTTCCTGTTCTTCCGCAAGTGAGTTTTTGAAGCGAGAAAAGATCCACTCCTGACCGTGTTGTCCGTTTTGTAACCAGTACTTACCTTGCGATCCTTCAGGCAATGTCGAAGCTATGGAGAGCAAGCCGATGCGAAAATCAGCCTGGTGAAGAGCGTGCTCATCTCTCTTTGCCTGGCGGGTCACAAGTGGCTGTTCAGGAAAGAAAGCAACGAGCAGCTCAGCCAAGGTGCATTGGAAACTATGTTGTAGAACCTTTTCGACATCAACCAATTTGACCTTCAGACTGTTACCAGCGTATGGTGGTCTGGCAAGAAAACTGGCAATCTCGCGTCGTTCGCCTGGCGTAGTATGCTCCAAAAGCACCTGGCCACCTACTCGTCCAACCTCGATGTACTTCTCACGCATTTTCGCCAGCAGGCGAGATAAGTTTGCCTGTGTGAAGAATGTGACTGCTTTTTGCACGTTTTGAGTACTATGTTGGCTGGTGTCTGTCACCTTCACTTTGTCTTCCTTATTTTCGCTCCAGACTTTGACTGTCGCTCCAGAAAGATGCCGAAGCTGTAGCTACCGGTGAACCCTTTTCGTGGATCATCAGATATCTTGCGCAGGCTGGTATCTTCGCTCCTGTGCCGCTGATCTGTGGCCCGGTCATGATCCACTGGAAATCTTGCGAGACAAGGAATTCCATAATGCGCTGCGTATTGGCAACACTGACCTTATCGAATGCCTCATCCAACGCTAGTAATCGAGGAGCACCCGGTGCAGCGTTTCGATAAAGGGCTGCCAGGGCAGCAAAGAGTGGTACATACAGCGCAAACAATTGCTCAGCTCCACTTCTCGTACCGGCTATACGATCTGTCAGACGCTGCCATTGACCGCCGACAGGTGCGACCAGCACATCGAAGTGGAACCACTCTCGGTAGTCAAAGACCTGTTCCAGCGTTTCCATGAAATTCGTCTCAGGGTTCTCTTGCTGGCGAATACGTACAGCTTCAATCTCCCGGCGAAACGCATGCATCAGCGACTCTGTCTCTTCAGTAGTCAAGGTTTGGGCTGGCTTACGCAAAAGCTTGTAGTGTTGAGCAAGGTGACTGCCTAATTTTGTCAGGTCATACTCTGAGGGAGGCTTCCACTGTAAGGCGTAGTGCTCCCCTATCATAGGCAGACCTTTGAGTACTCCATTGACCTGTTGTACCCATTCCTCTGCCTCTAGAATGTGTGTGCGAATTGCCTCGGCGATCTCCTGCAGTAGAAAATCCTCGAACAACTGTCGCTCTTCTTGCCTGAGGAGCATTTTCTGCATCTCGATACGATCGCTTAGTAGTTCTAGAAGTTCAACCGGTCTACTTTTATTTTCATTCAGGAAAACAACATGCCCTTGATCGTCCAGGTCTGGCCCATATTCGAGCAGAAGTGGCTGTTCCCGGTTAAAGGTACGAGATAAACTGTTATATATTTCTCGGTACTGTTCTTCCAGATGCTGCTTGCGTGCTGCAACATCGACTTCACGCAACGTATCGCCTAATAATCCCTGCGCAGCTTTCACGTATTGGCTATTAGTGACCAGTTGATGCATCTCAAGTAGTTCCGTCGTGGGATATTCTCCCAGAAGTATGACAAAGCGTTCTTGTTTTTCTGTGCAATCGAACTGTGCTTGCTGTAAATGTTCCTCGGCTTCCTCAAGATGCTCTTGAGTAGTGCTGGCACGCACATTGGCACTGATAAAGCTCGTTTTGGCCTCATCGAGTTGTGTTGATAACGTCTCGTTTTGCTCATGCAACATACGCAGACGTTCGCTCAATTCCTCTGCGTTAGACAATTCAGCTACCCGAAGTAGTTCGTTCGCCTCTGCCTGGGCCTCCAGAAATTGCTGTTGTATACGTTCGTATAGAGCAGCAACGTTAGCTTCGTTAATCTTCGCTCTTTCTTGTGCATCTCGTGTTCTCTGGTGTTCCTCCCAGGTATTGATAATATTCCTCAGTTGCATCTGCAGCGATGTAGCCTGGTTTTTTAATTTGACTACTCCCATCAGCGTGCTTTGGACGCGCTTTGCATCGCTTGCTAAAGGCGCAATTCCTTTACTCTCGCGTTCTAATTGAGCAAGAAGCCTGTTGTACGCCTGCCTTGCCTCTTGTGTTTGTAGACGCGCTTTCTGATACTTACTTCTGAGATCATCTAAAGTTAACCTGGCCTGTGAAAGTTCTGCGTACGTCTCCTCGACACCACTCTCTGGTAGAATCTTTCGTATTCTAGTTTGCTTCTCCTGTATCTGCGTCAACTGTTGTTCGTAGTAAGCAAGTTGACTGTATAATGCTTGCAACTCTTCTTCCAGATTCACCCGTTTCTGATTCAGTGCTTCCAGTTCGCGCTGCCTTACGCGCAGGCGGGTAGCCCTTCCAATATACCTTGCTTCGCCTCCTCCTGCACGACCTGTGAGCAAACCATGTGTCCATGAGCCGTCCTGGTTGATGGAGTACTTTGCTCTTACGGAACTGGCTTCTTGTCCACTCTCAGTCTGACTTAAAGTTTGCAGGATGGCTGCTATCGTTGCTTCCCAATCAGTGTCACCCCCAACCAGGGATTCGCGCATAGCTGTATCGAAACAAAGTCCGCTGAACCCCAATTGATCGTGCTCAAAATTGTGTGAATGGTCGTTTTGCAGCGCGAGAAAGGCATCTATATCAAGACGACAATCGCTCAATCCCTCCGCAGCAAGAAGTGCATCAGCGGCACCTACCTGCTGAGGCGCTACAACCAGCGCATCGAGCAGTCCGGCATCTTCCAGCATATATTCGATATGACCTGCATGATCGCTCTCGCTATCAATGTCGGGAGCGAAATCGAGGAGCGCATAAAGTGGTAGAGCGAGTATACCTTGCTCGGCAAGCCTTGCCCGGGCAAGCGTCCGACGATCTGGATGTATAGGAGTGAACTCCGGCTCAGCCAGTTTCTGCTCATAGAGCGCCTGCATTTCGGATAACTCGTGTTGCTTGCTACCTGCCAGCAGTTGCAACTCGTTCAGCTCACCAAGTGCCAGGTTCGCTGCCTCGGCCAACTCGCGTTCAAGCTCATCGATTATCTGCTGATATCGTTTGATGGCTGCGGCAAATTGTTCTACTGCTCTACCTGCCAGGGACTCTTCATCGAGTGTAACTTCTTGAGTTTGTGTTGCAGCATCTATGACATCAAGAGGATTGGTGAAGATACCATCTACGAAGAACTGCTCAAATGTAGTATTCAGGTTTCGTTGCAACTCGTAAGCGCGGTCTTGAGCAGACTCGAAACGACGACGGGCTTCATCCAACTCTTGAAAACGTGTTGTTTCGAGTGTACGGGCGTACTGAACCTTACTTTCTAACTTTTCCCGCTCCTGATGCAACGCCTCGAGTCTGCGTAACCAGGTAATGCGGTCTTCTGATTCTGCTTCAATCAGTGCAGTGACACCTGCAAGCGCTTCCGGCCTGCTTGTGATTACAGTTGAGATGTTGCTAAGTTGATGGGAAGCTTCTTGCAACTGCAAAGAGACAGCCTCCCAGAGTGCTTCCTCAGTTGCTATGGAAGACAAATCATCCAGGTGTGACAGGCACTCTGCCTTCAATGTCTCGAAGCGCGCGCGTTGGCGTACAAGGCTTTCGGTTTGTTCTGTGAGTGATTGACGGGCAGACTCTCGACTGCCCTGCTGGAGTTGCATTTGTGTCTCAGTCTCGTACAGGCGCTCACGCGCAGACGCAAGCTGTTTTGCTACTTCCAGTCCCTCACTGGCCTCAAACGCTTTGATCTGGCCATTGACCTCAAATTGCTCTACCCGTAATGCCTGAGAGCGTGCCTCTGCCCTCTTGCGTTCATTTTCCGCAGCGAGCAGGTCTTTATGCAGCTTTGTCACCCGACTTTGAGCGCTGCTCTCTATGAGGTGCGCACCCGTATATTCACATGCAGCCAGTTGCGCTTTTATCAAGGCTACTTGCTGCCGTACTCGATGTAAGCGGTCGGCTGCCTCGAATGCTTCTTGAATGCGTTCGATTTCGCTGTTGATCGCGTCGATGCGGTCGATGGTTCCAATCACACGAGAAGTTGTCTCACCCGAAATTTTGCGCAGCGACTGCTTGAGGTAGTCATGAACTCGTGAAAAGCTCAATTCACTGCTCAAGTTGGGGCGACGCAGTGTCAGTAATAGATCGATCAGTTTTTGGAAGTCTTTTTCGTCACTAAACCCAAAAAGGTGGCGAGCTACCTGTCGCTCATACTCGGTCTGTGTGTCACAGATGATACCATGTCCCTCGAGCACTTGCTTAAATCGCGCATGATCGTACGCTCGTTTATCGCGCTTGTTGCCCGTCTCATAGATGGTATCGAGTTCGTAGCCCAGGCGAGACCCGTCTGTAATCAGGAAACGCAATGGACGAATGCGGTCACTGGCGTTCAGATTTCCAGACAGACTAATCCCGATCGTGAGAAAGCGTGTCTTGTCACGATCCCCATTCTCCCACTGCTGGCGAAGTTCTGGGGCAATAGGTGGAGCATCGGGATTGCACCATTCAAATTCCAGGGCAATGTAGGATGTTCGCCGCTCATGGTTGAAAGGGGTCGCCGAATCTGCACCTCCAAGCACATAATACTGGATGTGTCGTTCGCGTCCTCCAAACGTGTCGAGTCGATTGGGGCGAAGATCACCGTCGAGGGCAAGGGGTAGAGCAGCAGTCAGCACAGTTGATTTGCCGCTTGCATTTTCCCCGGCCAGGAAGAGGCGTCCGTGGGGTATCTCGAATTCCTGTTGACCATAGAGCCAAAAATTTGTCAGAATGATGCGTCGCAGGCGATAGCCCAACGGGCCACCGGCTTGCTGTTGTAACATATCGACGAACATTTCGAGCTGGCGGGCCGCAGATTCTTCGGCTGTTCCATTCTCTGCAATTGTCCACTCAGCAAAGTTCTCAAACGTGCGTTGCATTTTTTTGTCCTCTTCCTCTTACGCCTTGTCGGTCGCGCTATCTCACTCCTGTGAGTCCTAGCTATCCCTCATCCAATTCTAATTCTGGCAATGTCATTACAATAGTTTCTCGTGAGCTACTTGACTTCTGCTTAGCTGAGGCACCGTTTTTAGAGCCGACTCTGGCGGTTTCTTTTAACTCCTGTCCGGCTTTCTCATAGGTAGTAGTGTAACGAGCGGCGGTAGGTAGCACCAGCATATTTCCAGCATCATCAGGTCCGCGTAGCAGACCTACCTGACGCATTTTCCTATAGACATCATTTAACAGACTGCGTGAACTTTTATGGCGAGCCTCACTGCCCCAGTTCTCTCCGTAGCGTTCACGAACGATATAGAACAATTCCGACATATCCTCGGTCGTTAGATGCAAACAACCATACATATCGGGTGAAGGCCATGCGCCAGATTCGACTTGATCTCGGATGGCTTTGCACAGGAGCATCGCGATCTGGTCATTGGTGCCAAACGGTGTCAGACTTGTCACTGGACCTGTTGTCATGCCACTTGCACGCACAATACAGGCATAATCGCGGTGTATATCAAGCAGCCAACCAAAGGTTTCAAGCAATTCGTTGGCTATTGTTTCAGCATGCGCTAACAATTCAGCGAAGGCTGGAGGATTGTCAAATCGAAATAGTGCAGGACCCAGCAGTAAAGTGCGCCATGCACGCACCAGAGGCAATGTCGATGTTCCGACAGGATTGAGAAGTATGGCAGGTTGTAGCGTTTTCGAGTTATCTTTTAACTGCTCTGCAACCATTGTCACTAACTGTGGATTAAGCGCCACGATCAGCGAACGCACTACATCTGTAAACTCATACAGAGCATCAGCGCTCGCGGTTTGCTCCACCCAATCTCGTGTTTGTCCATCGACAAGTTGCAAACCGCCCAGATCTTCCAGGTATTGCAGCGCACGCTGGATACTATAACGGTCGGCTGGCTTGTTGACGGCTCTCTGCGTACCAGAGAATCCACGTCAGGCAAGCAAAGTCGCCTGGCTCTTTCAAGCGGTCGTAGAGGTAGCCTGGAGTGGTTGCACCTGGACTGCGAATCAGGCGAATTGCGCTGGCATCGCGTTGGATGCGCCAGCCTGTGTGCTGGTCGTGCCATGATTGCAGGGCGTAATAATGATATTTCACCAGGCGGAAGAGATCGCTTTGCCTGGGCAAGATCACTTCCTTTTCCATCAGGGCCAGGTGGGCTTTCATCAGATCAGCAGTCGAGGTCCGCTGACGAGCAGTTGTAAGGGGAGCCGCTCGATTGCCCTGTGGTGGTGTTCCTTGTTGGTAATCGTTGGCAATCTCTTCGAACCTCTCTACTGCTAATAACTCTTTCTCTTCGATCATGCAGATAACTCTTCGACTTTCTGGTGTTGCAAACGGTAGCGTGGCAGCAGCAGCATTCCATCAGGAGCTCGTAAGAGCGCGTATGCTTGTTCCTCAGGGTTGAGCAAGACGATTGTCGAGCCATCAGGTGCGCGATATTGGTTACTTACATCGCCCAGGCAGCTATCGATCACCTCAATCAAAATGGCGCGATCTTCTACACTAATACTGTTGATAGTCCCTATATCGAGATATACTTCCGAGAAGAGGTATTCGAAACGCAGGCGTTGCTCCTTGAGCCTGGCCTCATGCTGCACAATCAGGTTGCGAATGATGGTACGGTGATCAATCACCGGATCTTCTAAAGGATGCTCACCGCGATTTGCCCTACTCACTGGACGCAGGCGGAGTGCTACAGTCGGTGGCTCTTGCCAGTCGCTCAATTTTCCTGTGTCAATAGTTGCGCTTGGCGTACCGGCCAGACTTTCTGGCAGGTGTACTGGTAGGAGATTAGCAAAGGCAACCGAGAAGATTTGCTGCGCTGTTCCACCATCTTTTGCCAGCAGTAGCTGATTGGCCAGCGCATTCAGATTGGTGGCGTAATTAGCATTTGGTCTCGCTGTAGCGGCCAGAGCAGATGCCCGGCGAACAACCTTGTCCACCTCAGCAAGGGCATTCCTGCGGAAAGAATCTGCATTCTTCCCCTCGGCAAACCAGTTTGCTATTGCCAGCACCTGGTTGCGAGCCTCTTTCAGCAACTCGTTCTGCGTAGGTCTATTTTCGCTTATTGCCCCTGGTGGTTCAAGGTGCTGTGATACAATTTCGATCAATCGCTCCTGCTTACCCGTTGTTGACCAATCAGCGAGCAGTTCGCGGACTCGACGGCTATACTGAGTGAGAGCCTGGGCGAAACCATGCACATATGCTACGACCGCTGCCTTGTATACCTGGTAGGCCTCAAAATCTGGTCGGCTTTGTTGTGCAGCGTTAATCATATTGGCAAGGTATTGCGCTGCCTCACGCGCCATCGTGCTCCAAATCTCGAAAGCTCGTTGCCACTCTTCTGCAATCTCGCGGCTGTGAGTCGCTGTTGGCTCAGAAAGAGAGATCTGTAAATGTTCGTCGAGTTGTTGGAGCGATCGCCATAGATGCGGTAAATCTCCCTGGCGTAATGCGCCCTTGCCGCTATGCGCACGAGTCTGCCCGTCAAGAAACGTTTCAATGGCAATAGCTTCTGGTGTTGCCTGGTATAACAGTGCTGGCGAGAGAAAGCTGGCAATGGAAGTTGCACGACTGGAGTCGTAAATTGTAGTGACATTCCCCCATTCTCTGAGGGCGGCAAGATCATTCTGGCATTGATCCAGCGTATATTCAGGATCAAAGGCGGCTCGCACGGCATCTCGGACTTCCTGCGCGGTAAGTTGGTAGCGATACAATTCGCGATGGTGTTGCAAAAAGACGCGCATGATTACTCGATACCAACGTATGCGATTGGAGTTGACAAGATAGCTGAAAATTGGTAGCCGGTCTGTTAGATTAAAGATAGAAGTTGGAGGAATGCCTTCATAAGTGCCAACTGTTGAAGTCATCTGACTGATTTGGCCGTTACCTGAACTTAACAAGGGTTTTTGATCTATCAATTCTGTATTATATCCATTATGCTGGTCAGAGCCACTCATACGTTTCTACGCTCCAAATCCCCTTTATTCCTGTGCATAGCTTCCATGCATTGTATCATGAGGTGTATACTGTTCCCCTTTTCCTATGGCCCAATAGTCTTACTGCGTGCATTCTTTCTGATATAAATAGAAGCGGAAATTGACAATAGGGATGTAGGGGCTCGATTTATCGCGTTCGGAGTGCAGAGGGCCTTAGCCCTCTGCCGGGATGGGGTATCTCCACAAACTTACGTTTTTCTATTGAATAGGCTCTTCAGGCCTGGAAACAGTCGTACGCAGGAACAGCTTCAATATCGCGTAAAGTATTCCGTACACCGCCATGCCAATCAGCGTAGACCAATCAATGAATGCTACCTTATTAGCACCTAGATATGTATTAGGCACAATGCCGATGAACGGGTAAAGAAAGAAGCCAGTGAAATTATAAAGAAACTGTGCAAATTGGTTATTTGGATCAGCTCCAATCAGCTCTAATACAAAACGCAGAAGGAACAAAAGCTCCAAAGCAACAATAATCCATCGTATAAAGTCGATGATCTTGCCGATGGCATATCTACGGGACTCTCCCTCGCTCATTGCTGCACGCCGCTGAACTGGAGGAGGCTGATTTGTGTACTGATAGGGAGGCGGTACTGGTTGTCCTTGCTGGCCCTGGTAAGGTGGAGGCACGTATTGGCCGCCTTGTTGACCCTGGTAGGGAGGAGGTACATACTGACCCTCTTGCTGATATTGGGGCGTAGGAGGGTTCGACTCGGTTGGTTGTGAATAATTTGGATCATTTGGATATGAGTTAGATTGCATCCTGTACTCCTCTCTAATCAATAGGGAATATTCTTTGAGTCACCTGGACTTTAAGATGTTCAGATGCTGTGTCCTGCATAAACCGATAGATTGGGCAGAACAGCCACAACCTTCCCAGGACAGTATAACATAGAACAGTATCGGGTGAAAAATGTTATACCGCCACAAAGATTTGAATGATTATGAGGATGTTTCTTCCACAGGCCACCTGGGCAGTAGTATTCGGAGTCCCAGTCCTTGTCCTAACAGAGTCACCAACACTACTCCGAAAACAGTGTCTATGAGGAGGTTACGCTGTGAAAGAATCGTTGGCAAGCTGAGTACCAGGGCGATTGAAAGTGCGCCACGTAGTCCAGATAGTACCAGCAACGGGCGCCAGGTTGAGGGGATGGAGTGTGGGAGAGGCAAGAATCGATGTGACTCTTGCTTTCGATGTGCCCGATCTTCCAATCTTCGAGCCACAAGATCATGCAGCGGTATGAGCGTATAGATCATCAGCACACGACCCACTATGACTCCTACAAGCGCCCACAAAATACTGGGGAATGAGTTTTTAAAGTTCGTTTCACCAATTTCAATGCCAATCAGGAGAAAGAGGAAGGAGTTAGCCAGGTAAGCTATGAACTCCCAAACGGCGTCGGCACCTACTCGTGTGTACTCTGACATGCCAGTGCGGCGTCCATAGCTGCCCATCACGAGACCAGCTCCGACTACTGCGAGTAAGCCAGAAGTGTGAATGATTTCTCCGAGAATGTAAACTCCGTAGGCCACGCAGAAAGTCACCGTAATTTCTATCAATCGTTCATCAACCAGGCGCAAGAAAAGAGCAAATATCCATCCAACAGCAAGGCCGAGAGCCAGACCGCCAAACATGAGCCAGAGTGCATTTAGAATGGTCGTCAAGGCAGAGGTATCAGTGGTTTTTGCAGATTGTCCTAGAGAAGTAAGCAACAGCAATAAGATAATCTGAAAAGCAGCTGCACCCATGCCATCGTTAAATAAGCTTTCTCCTTCCACGATAGTACGCAAACGATCAGCCATACCAAGCTGACGTAGTAAGGATATAACTGCCACAGGATCGGTTGGGGAAACCATTGCCCCCAGTAATAATGCCAGTAACCAGGGGAGACCGGTACCCCAATGCATCACGACCGCTACGAGCGTCAATGAGAGTACAAGACCCGGAACAGCAAGTAATAGTACTGGAAGCCAATCTGCCACAAGATGCTCAATTTCAACATTCCAGGCCCCCTCAAAAAGGAGCGCAGGGAGAAAGAGAAACAGGACTATGTTGGGGTCGAGATGCACCTCAATAAAAACCGGCAGTATCCCGATCACAAGACCAACAAGCACCAGCAGTAATGTGTACGGCAGGCGTAAACGACGGGATGTCAGTGCCACGATTAATGTCACCCCTAATAAGATGACAATAATTTCAGCCTCTCCTAATACGCTTTCTCCGCTAGTGAGGTGACTTAACAACCTCGCTATTACCCTCCTTTTGACACCTCTAGCTACATGCATTGTACTTTATGCAGATTAACTTTTTCATTGGGATATCGGGAAACCTCCCGAGGGCCGATAAATCGGCGGTGTGCACGATAAATCGGCACCTACGGATGTCCCGATTATTTTGTTAAGTGCTCTTAAGCACAATCATTTTAGCTTAGTATGTCATCTTTTCAAGGTGCTAGCAAGCAAGAGGCAAAGATGGAAGTTGTATTCGTTGATTCCATCAACAATCGAGGAAAAT
>WNFD01006569.1_pt1 | contig 14933 bp, 14 predicted proteins | sample 5400491 | NCBI WGS metagenome assembly WNFD01 (sample SAMN13153343, study PRJNA577476) | soil metagenome | isolation source: 120 cm saprolite under Douglas fir tree site 2 hole 2 replicate 2 | place: USA:California | collected 2015-04-18
AACGAGCACGAGGAAAAGAAGATTTAGAGCCAATGTTGTTTTGCGATAGCGCAGACAGAGCCGCAAGACTGGCAGGTACAAGGCTTGGGTGACCCTGGAAACCGGGTTCCGCGACTCAGGCCGCAGCCTCCCCTTGATGAGGATGAGCATGAGCATGGGAACCAAGGTGATTGCGAGGAGCGAGGAAAAGCCCACGGCGAGAGTCTTAGTCCAGGCAAGCGGGCGGAACATGCGACCTTCCTGCGCTTCCAGCAAGAAGACGGGTAGAAACGAGACCACAATGATTAGCAAAGAAAAGAACAACGCCGGCCCCACCTGCCTGGCTGCGTCTATCAGGATTCTTCTGCGCTCTCTTTCGGGCACGGGACCGGCATCCTGCCGCTCAGCGAGATGGCGATAACCGTTTTCCACCATCACGATGGCTGCGTCCACCAGCACGCCAATGGCAAGCGCCAACCCGCCGAGCGACATGATGTTGGAAGTCACATGAAGGTAGTACATGGGAATGAACGACATCACTACGGCGATTGGTAATGTGAGGATCGGAATGAAGGCCGAACGGAAATGAAATAGGAAAACGATGATCACCAAACTGACGATCACCGCCTCTTCCAGCAAGTCGCGTTGCAGCGTGTCAATCGATGAGTTGATCAGGCCGGACCGGTCATAGCCTGAAACAACCTCCACTCCGGGCGGCAGTGAGCTTTTAACCTGCTTTAGCTTCTGCTTTACGCCCTCGATTACATTCAACGCGTTCATGCCGTCGCGCATGACCACGATGCCGCCTACGGTCTCGCCTTCGCCATTCCATTCGGCGACACCTTGGCGAATGTCCGGCCCGAAAGCAACGGTCCCCAGGTCTTTAATGAGCACTGGCGTTCCATTCCTGGCTGTGACTGGCACGTTCTCAAGATCACTGAGCGACCGAAGATAGCCCAAGCCTCTCACCATATACTGCGTTCCGGTGAGTTCGAGTACCCGTCCACCCACCTCGTTTGTGCTCGACTTGACCCGCTCGATCACGGTTGAGAGTGGGACGCCGTAGGCCAGCAGTTTGTTGGGGTCAAGCCGCACCTGATACTGCTTTACGAAGCCGCCAATGGTTGCAACTTCGGCTACGCCCGGCACGGTTTCAAGCTGATAACGCAGGTGCCAGTCCTGAATGCTGCGAAGATCAGCCAGGCTGTGCTGATGACTTCGGTCGACCAAGGCGTATTCGTATACCCAACCCGCGCCGGTAGCGTCTGGCCCAATCGCAGGGTGGACACTCTGCGGCAACCGGCCTCCAATTTGTTGCAGATATTCAAGCACGCGAGAGCGCGCCCAATACACGTCCGTTCCATCTTGAAATACAACGTACACGTACGAGTCGCCGAACATGGTCTGCGCACGGACGGCTTTTACTCGTGGAGCGGCCAGCAAAGAAGTCACAATTGGATAGGTGACCTGATCTTCGATCACGTCTGGCGGCTCACCTTCCCAGGCTGTGTGAATAATTACTTGAACGTCAGAAATGTCCGGCAGCGCGTCAAGCGGGACATGTTTGAGCGACCAGATCCCAGCAAGCACCAGCAGAAGAACACTGGTGAACACCAGGAAACGGTTATTGGCGCACCATTCTATGATTCTGGAGATCATGTTTACATGCCTCCTTCAGCATTGACGGTGAAATGCTTGCTGGCGACTGTCTGCCCGTTCAGCGTACCCGTTATCGTTACCTGCCAAGTCCCACCGGAGCCAAGATCGCCTTTGCCTTCGTACATCCCATTGCCTTTATCCGTGAGAACTACCCTCGTATTCATTGCTGCCATTCCCATAGCGGACATGGCGGGCATGTAGAACGTGACGACCACTTGCGCTCCAGTGATCGGACTCTTGTTGGCTCCCGTCAACTTAACGCGGAAAATGTTGCTGCCCTTGTGAGGCGGTGAGGGTTCGGTGGACAGCTCAGCTTTAGCTTGTGGCGCTGCTGCCTGAGTTGGTGTGGAACTTGTGGCTGTAGATCCGGCCCCAGGGGCTGGAGGGACATAACTCCCGCTGGCAGCCTGAAGCTGGCTTTCCGAGTCGATCAGGAAGTTGGCAGAGGTCACAATCGATTCACGCGCCTTCAGGCCGTTTGTTACGATGAACTCATCCCCGACCCGCGCTCCAGTCACAACCTCGCGAGGTTCCAGATTGCCGTCACCACGATTCACAAATACGACCTGACGGGTCCCGGATTGAAGAACGGCGGATGCTGGGACCACGAGCTGTCTTCCCAGCGGAACCTTCAACACAACGTTGACGTACATGCCGGGCTTCAGCTCTAAGCGGGGATTTGATAGAACCAGGCGAACCCGCACCGTGCGAGTGTTCGCGTCAACCTGGGGGAGAATCTGGTCCACGCGCCCGCTGAAGGTCTTACCCGGATACGCGTCCACTGTGATTTGTGCGGCGTCTCCAGGTTTAATCTTCCCAATATCTGGTTGAAACACCTGGGCGTTTACCCACACGGTCGAGAGATCGGCCACGGTGTACAGCTTGGTATCAGGCTGCACGTACATGTTGGGTAGTACATTTTTTTCCGTGATGTAACCGGATGCAGGGGCATTGAACGTCAGATCGGTAATCACTTTGCCTGTCGATTCAAGTTTGGAAATTTCTGCCTGGGGAACCTCCCACTGCGCCAAGCGCTCTTTGGCAGCGTTGGCAAGAGACGCAGCACCGGCGGAGACGCCCGCAACGGTGCTGCTATTCAGTTGTTGCTGGTTCTGCCTGGCGAGCAGATACTCCTGCTCGGTTGCGACCAGGTCAGGGCTGTAAATCGTGAAGAGGGGTTGTCCCTTGCGGACGTATCGATAAGTTGCGTCCACGTAAACGTTGCGAATCCATCCTGGAAAGCGGACTTGAATGGAGGAGATCCGGCTTTCGTCAGCATCCACGTTTCCAGTAACACGCATTTCATCGCTTACGTTTTTGTACGACACCGTTCCGAACTTTACACCTATGCTCTGTATCCGCTCCGGGGTGAGCTGGATAGTGGCAAGTTGCGGCCCCGGTTGCGCCTGGGCAGAAGCGTTCGGTTCAGCGGCGGCGACATCTCCCCCTGAGGTCTGTTGGACTTCCGCAGTGGAAGAGGGGCCGCGATGAGAACGCCACCATGCAAAGCCGAGTCCCCCTAACAAAACCGCGTTGATGACGAGCGCCAGAAAGATTGCCTTTTGATAAGAACGTGCTTGCAAGGGTTTGTTCATGGCAGTTCAACCCCCGTTAGCGATTCGAGACGCGCCAGCGCCGATTCATGCTCGCTTAGCTCCTTTTGGTACTGCTCTTCAAAGTCCAGCAGATCGCGGAATGATGAAATTAGAGTCTCAAAATTCTCGCGGTTTGCCTGGTACGCGGCAAGAGCGGCGCGATAGGTGGCCTCTGCCTGTGGGATCAATCCTTCGCGATAAATCCTGAGCTGCTCTCCTGAGGTTTGCGCTACTACGTACTGACTCTGCACTTCGGCCAAACGGCGTTGAATCTCGGCATCCAATTCTGAGACTGCTGTCTTCTGGTGTTCGGCTGCTGCTGCCAGTTCCGCCTGACGCCGGCCCCGATTCGGCAGCGTTACTGTGAACGTCAGCATGTAGTAGTCGCGGAATTTGCGGTCAGTGTTCTGATACATGTATTGCAGACCGAAGTCGGGACGAAATTCTTTCTGTGCGAGTTCAACTTGTTTGTCGCCGCTTTTGGCCAGTTGCTGGCGGAATGCGATTTCAGGATTGTGTTGCCGCAGGCCTTGAATCAAATCAGCAGAGCCAGCAGGAAGAGCGCGCTCTCGCAGTGGCTCGGTCAGAATATCTGGCGAATCCTGCGCGCGTCCGAGTAGTTGCTTAATTTGGGCTTGTAGCTGCCCAACTTCCCGGTGGTGCATCGTGATTTCATGAAGGATGCGGGTGTGCTGGAGCTGCGCCTTGAGGACCTCAGCCTGATTTCCTTTGCCCACACGATAGTGCGATTCGGCTATTTGCTCCATTTCTCCGAGCAGCTTGTCATCTCTCAACAGCACGCCCAAAGTTTGCTGAAGGTAAGCGAGATTGAAGTAAGCCACTTTGAGCTGCTCAACAACTATGCGGGTCACTACCCCAGACTGCGCTTGCATCGATTCAGCCTGGAGGTTCGCAACATCGGCTCGCAGGGCACGTTTGCCCGGCCAGGGAAATTCTTGAGAGGCACCGAGGCCGATATAAGCAAAGTCGCTGTTGGTATAACCCGCTAATGGACGGGGGCTCCCGACACTCAAGTTCTGCAGGATTAGTTGCGTGTCCGGCAACGCTCCGGCTCCCTTCGCGCCACTACGTGCGGCTCGATAGCCGTGCACCGCCGCCTGAATATCGGGATTTTTCTGCTGTGCTTCCTCGACCAGCTTAACGAGTGAAGTTGGGGTTTGGTCCGAGTCGGGATTCTCTCGATCGCGCGATTGGACTGTTGCGCAGAAGGTGGTTGTTGAAAATAGCAAAATCAAAAGCACTTTCATCTCTTATCTCCGTTGGTGAAAGGAAACACACGGGCGCAAGCGTCTGCGTGCGCATCGAGAGACGAAAAAGGTTCTAGATTCTGAGAATGCTGATATCGCCGGGCGGAGCCGGTGGAGCTAAACCATCATCAGCTTGTGTCAGCCGACGGCGGCTGCTTAGATCAGGGGCAGCAGTCATCACAAGAGACGCAAAAACGGCTGTTCCAATATCCAGATGGACTACTTGGGTCGGATGGATTGCCGCGGCAACTGAAGAATTGGAGTTGCTCTGACAGCACGGTTCGTGGTCTTGTCCCATGTCACAAGCGTCAGACATCATGTCCTTGCAGCAGGCCATCTCCTGCATGCTCACCTTATAGAGAGTCGACATGCAATTCAGCAACGGCGAGCTGCTCATGACGAGCAGGACAGCCAGAGCCGACACGGACTTCAGATGACGCAGAGGCACGTCATTAGGTTACTACCCAGCCCAGGAAAGGGCAAACTTGCCTTAATTCGAGTTGCGCCTTCAGCCCGGGCACGGGCTCAGATTCGCACAGCCGGGGCGGCTGTGCCATGGCAGATGCAGTCATAGCGATTCAAACGCCGACAAGCCGTCACTCGATTGTCGGCGAGTGGCACACGATTCCGTTGTTTCTGTCCTGAATAATATGTGTGGAAATCAATCCCCCAAATCAGGATCGCTCAGAAGCGAATCGTTCACTCGATTGGTGAAATTCGCTGCACAGACGGTCAATGCAAGCTCCACGATCTGCTCTTCTGAAAAATGGGGGCGAAGTTCCTCCAGATCTTTTTCACGGACTGTAGCTGCGGCACGCGTAACCTGGTCGGCAAAATGGATAACCACTTTGTCTTTTTCGTCAAACAGCTTGCTGCGACGGTAGAACACCAGGGCCTGGATCTGCTCGGCCGAAATACCGATCCGCTTCGCCGAAGCGGAATGGGCCTTGGTTCAATACTCGCATCCGTTGGTAATTGAGGTCTTGAGATAGGCAAGCTCCTTATATCGCTGCTCGACCGCACCCGGACCTGTGATTGCGGAATAAAAAGGAAGGAAGTGTTTCAGCACTTCAGGTTTATTGGCCATGACGCCAAACAAATTCGGCATGCGTCCAAATTTCTTCTTCATGCCTTCATAGATTGCCTTCAAATCTTCAGGCGCTTTTTCTTCAGCAAGGGGCGAAACGACTGGCATTTTTGTCTCTCCTTGATCTTCTTCTCCTTGACCTTCTAAAGATTATTGCGTTTTTAAGCAGGCTGCAACATCGCCACCTTCGCTATTTCCGAAAGTGAGCGACATCTGCGCGAAGTTGCCTGATTTTTCGGAGTCGAATGTTGATCGTCCATACCAGATTGTTGCCATTAATACGCAGAACTCCACCGGGTTGTCGATGATGAAAACGCCGCAGGCGCGACTGAGAGTAGCCCGGCACGCAGCGAAGCAAGTCCGGGAAGAGGTGAAACACAAAAAAGTCCCGCAGGGACGGCTGAATTACTATTCGCACTCGTCCAAGTTGCTCCGCGCAAAATCCAATTTGCTCAAAACGTGGCATGCCATCTCTCTAGGTTGAGGCATCGCCTGAGCACGCCTGGGGGATAGAGGTCAGGTTCCTGGCTAAAAGCTTTGCCGTTTCCGCGCCAGCAGTCCTGACATCGCCCAGATGCCAAGGATCGGGCCAACCGCCATGCTGGCCATCGCCCATTGCCATCCCACGTGGGCCGCAATGCCCGCCATTGAACGGATCGCAAATGCCGTCAGCAGAAAACCGAGTGCGACCTGGCAGGTCAGCGCGGTTCCCACGTAGCTCTTGTCTGAAACTTCACTGATGATGGTGGAGAACTGGGCGGAGTCGGCGATCACCGCAATACCCCAGATCAATGACAGACCTACAAGCACCATTGGATGATGGAAGACCACGGCGCCCACCAGACAGCAAGCCGTACTGATGACCATGGAGATGATCGTCACCCAGGCCCGCTGGGAAACGCGCTCTTCGGGGCTCTGATCTTGCAGGCGATCGCTGGCGACACCTGCCCATATGCATCCGACGGCTCCAATGCCGATAGCCAGGGCTGCATAGGCTTCATACTTGGAGCGCGACCAGCCGGCTGATGCGGCGAAGATCACAGCAATCCATCCCCACATGCTGTATAGCTCCCACATGTGACCAAGATAGCCGAGATTCGCCAGACGCAGTCGCCGGTTGCGGATGATCTCAAGCATCTGTCCGGGATCGAAACGGGATTGCGGCATGGCATAGGGACCTTCACGCACTCCCAACAGGACGATCAATGCACCCACCACTGCCTGCACACTTCCCAAAAGCACAACGTTGCGCCATGAGATGCCGCCTAAAGAGTTGACGGCGTGGGGCACTGCCGAGCCCACAGTGAGCGCTCCGATCATGATGCCGAGGGCCAGACCGCGTCCGCGCTGGAACCATCCGGCAATAATCTTCATGCCAACGGGATATACGCCGGCGAGGAAAAAGCCCGTGGCGCCGCGAAACAGGATCGCCGGCACAGGATCCTGCGCCACGAAAGCAAAGGCCGCATTCGAAGCCGCAGCGAGCAGCGCGGAGACAAATAGAACTCGGATGGGATTGAAGATGTCAGGAATATTGAACAGCGCAAAGAAAATCGCGCCGAGAGAAAAGCCGATCTGCACCGCGATGGTCAGCCAGGAGCCAAGCGCCAACCCGGACTGCCACAGCTTCGTCACCTGGGGAAGCACGGCCGTGCCGGTAAACCACAGGGACATCGCCAGAAGTTCAGCGATGGATAGCAAAAGAAGAACCCGCCGGGTGGAACTACCACGGCGGGTCTGATCAAGGGTGACGGTTGACACTAGCTCTTCATTTTCCTTCGTTCACAAGATACAACGACCGCGCTTGGATCAACCGCGTCTTTATCCGTGTGCATCTCCGCGATCTTGCCTTCCTTGTCGATCAGGAAAGTCACGCGCCGAGCTGCCTTGTACTGCGGATTGTAAATTCCGTACTGTTGCGTTACTTCGCCACCCCAATCACTAAGGAGAGGGAAGGTAACGCCAATCTTTTCTGCCCATGCGGCATTGCTGAACGTGCTGTCCATGCTTACACCCAGAACCTGGGTGTCTGCGGCTTCCAGCTTTTGTACATTCTGCTGGAAAGCCTGCATTTCCTTGGTTCAACCACCGGTAAAGGCGAAAACATAAAAGGCCAGGGCAACGTTCTTTTTGCCGCGATAGTCGCTGAGTTTAACTTCTTTACGGTTTTGATCCAGAAGCTTGAAGTCAGGAGCCATTTCTCCGACTTTAAACTTTGGTTCAGGAGGAGCATCTTTCTTTTCGCCTTGCGCCCACAGACGGGTTGCCGTCTGCTGAGCGACCAGGACAAACATGCAAAGCACAAACACCAATGACAATTTCCGCATGGTCACTTTCCTTGTGCGATTCGTTGGACTTCGGATCGTTAGCTTAGCCTATATTCGCCGCGTGATTAGGTCAATGTGTACTGAAGTGCTGCCCGGAAGTCTGGCTTTAATTTGCAAGATGCCGCAATGGCCGCGTTCTCTGAATATGGAAATGTAAAGAAGATGTGAGTGTTAACATCTTCGCGGAGGAGGCACACTATGTATCGCATATATGTGATCGCGGTATTTGTTATGGTATGCGCTGGACTGGCGGTTGGGCAAAATGCGCCGACCTACACCATTCAACCCAATACCATCTATGCCGGAGCCGATGGGAAATTTGAATCTGCCCCCGATACCGCCGTGCTCCATCTCGATATTGCCTCCCAGCAGGACACATCAAAGGCCGCCTATGACAAAGTGGCGACGGCTGCCACCAGCGTGCGCGGTGTTCTGAAGGCCAATGGTATTGATCCTGCATCCGCCCAGATTGCTGCCTATTCCGTGCAGCCGATGTATGACTGGAAAAATCCCAAACATAGAGTCATCGCGTATCGGGTGGTCACCACTGTGACGCTTAAGATTCACGACTTCAGTAAGATCGGGCCGCTAACCGAACAACTGGCAAACGTCGACGACGCAGCTAATCAGTCCATTGATTACACGCTGGAAGAAATAGAGCAGGCCAAGGCCAAAGCCTCACAAGATGCGCTGAAGAAGGCGCGCAATCAGGCCAATGCCGTGGCTGTGGCCGGTGGAAGATCGTTGGGTGAGCTGATGTACGCCTCAGTGGATGTAAACCAGCAGCAAATTATACCGATGGTGATGCGGGCCGGAATGGCCGGAAAATCGGCCATGGCGGAAGCTGCTCCACCGACAGCGGAGTTCACCCCGCAAACGGTAACCATCAACGCGCACGTAAATGCCTTATTTGCCTTGAAATAAGCTTGCGTTGAAATTGGCTTTGGCTTCGGTTGAGACACTAGCCAGGAAGCTCACACGAGCGTGGTGACATGAATTCTGGCTTCGGGAGGACCCGCTCCGGTCAGAATGTCCCAGCTTTGGGGCATTCTGTTTTTGTTCACATAGCTTCTCAGTGCGGGTAAGGGGATCTATCCGGAGGTTCTTACGCTGCATCGCATGGAAAAATTTTCCTGAGCAGGGAATTCCTACCAAGCAGAGAACAACTGTGTAGCAGGAACTCCTTTATTTTCAATGCCTCACCATTGGCATGGGGAGTGCACTAGGAAAAGACAGACGAAGTGGCGCGCATCGGGGCGCTTTCGAGGACCTAACGGCCAGAGGTCCTGAGAAAGTGCCTCGTTGCTTTTGTAGCCACTTTCAAACCAGCTGGACCTTCTCCCGCAGATCAATTCCCGCCCGCCTCAGGATTGAGGCAATCTCGGCATCGTTCAGCCTGGTGGCGTCATACTCCACGCGGATGGTCTTTTCCTTCTCGTCGAACTTGATCTTGCGGACGCCATAGACTTCCCAGGCATTGTTCAAGGCCATCATCTGTTTTTCGCCCGGCGGCATGCCGTACTTGAAAACCACATCCAATAAAGTCATTTATTCCTCGAGTCAAGCTTCGGAGCTGGTTTGTAAAAAGTGTTGATAAGAGCTAAGGACACTTCCAATATAGAACAACCACGCAAGCTAGCGCATGAAGCTAATGTTCCCGCTTTTGACAGTACATACCCCCTAGGGGTATGGTTGATAGTGGAGCGAGAAATTGAGCATGCAGAAGAAACAGAAAAGCAAAGCCCGGCATCACTCTCCCGCGCATGCCCGCCATGTGGACGCTGGCGTGAAAGAGAACATGCTGTTGCGTCTGCGTCGCGTTGAGGGTCAGGTGCGGGGCGTACAGAAAATGGTGGAAGAGGAGCGCTACTGTCCGGATGTGCTGACGCAGATGTCGGCCATTCACGAATCGCTGCGCTCAGTCGAGCGCATTCTGATGAAGAACCATCTCCAGCACTGTGCCACCGAAGCTTTGCGCTCCGGTGACGAGATCAAAGCACAACAAACCTACGACGAACTTACCGAGCTCTTTTACCGGCATGCGCGCTAGAGGCAAAACATAGTTATGGAAACCGTGAATCAAAAAGTCAGAGACGTCGTATGCAACATGCAGGTAGATCCCGCCAACGCAGCGGCGAGTACGGAGCACGAAGGCAACCAATATTACTTCTGCAGCCGCGGTTGCGAACAGAAGTTCAAGGCGTCTCCCGATCATTATGTGAACAGCCACAAAGAGCACATGGCAGGCGACCAGCAGCCGTCGGCGGGAAAAGTGCAGGACGTGGTCTGCGGGATGTGGGTGGACCCAGACCAAGCACGCGGGAGGGCCGAGTACAAAGGCAAGTCCTTTTACTTCTGCAGCCCGCGTTGCGAAGAGAAGTTCAAGGCCGATCCCGAGCGGCTTTCGCAACCAAAACCGGCAGCCGGTTTTGTGCAGCTAGGCGGAATTGCGGCCGCCAAGCCTGCCAGCGTTCCATTAGCCGCTGTTGAGACACCGGCAACCGGGAGGAGCAAAGGGGCTGTAACCTATATCTGTCCCATGGACCCGGAGGTCCGTGAGAACAAACCGGGAGCATGTCCGAAATGTGGCATGGCGCTGGAGCCGCAGGCTGTGGAATACACCTGCCCGATGCATCCGCAGATCCGAAGCGACAAGCCGGGGAACTGTCCGATTTGCGGCATGGCGCTGGAGCCGCGCGACATCGCGGGTGCGCATCACGAAGAAGGCGATTCTGAACTGCGCAGCATGACGCGCCGGTTTTGGACTGGCGTGGTGCTCAGTGTGCCGCTGCTGCTGCTCTCGATGGGGTCGATGTGGGAGAGCGGCCCGTTGCATTCTGTTCCAGCCGCGGTGCTGGGCTGGATTCAGCTGGTGCTGGCGACCCCGGTGGTCCTGTGGGGCGGCTGGCCGTTTTTTCAACGTGGATGGAACTCCATAGTCAATCGCCATCTCAACATGTTCACCCTCATTGCGCTGGGAACAGGCAGCGCGTATCTATACAGCCTCGTGGCAACGCTGGCGCCAAACCTATTTCCGGCAACGTTCCGGGGTCATGGCGGTCGCGTTGAAGTTTATTTCGAAACCAGCGCGGTGATCGTAACGCTGGTGCTGCTGGGGCAGGTGCTGGAATTGCGTGCGCGCAAACAGACTGGTTCTGCCATTCGTGCGTTGCTCGATCTTTCTCCCAAGACGGCGCGACGAGTCCGCCCGGACGGCAGCGACGAAGAGATTCCTCTCGACCAGATTGCGCATGGTGACAGCCTGCGCGTGCGGCCTGGTGATCGCGTGCCAGTGGACGGCACCGTCCTGGAAGGGAAGAGCTCAGTGGATGAGTCCATGGTCACGGGGGAATCCCTGCCTGTAGAAAAAGGTGCTGGAGCAAGAGTCATCGGCGGCACGGTGAATCAGAATGGTTCGTTCGTGATGCGCGCGGAAAAGCTGGGATCGGAAACGTTGCTGGCCCAGATCGTCCGCATGGTGGCGGAAGCGCAACGGAGCCGCGCTCCCATACAGGCCCTGGCTGATAAGGTGTCAGGCTATTTTGTGCCCGCCGTGATTGCCGTAGCAATTCTTACGTTCATTGTGTGGGCGGCATTTGGCCCTGAGCCACGGTTTGCTCATGGCCTGGTCAACGCTGTCGCGGTGCTCATCATTGCGTGTCCGTGTGCGCTGGGACTGGCTACGCCCATGGCCGTGATGGTTGGCACGTGAAAAACGCCGAGGCCCTGGAGACGCTGGAGAAAGTTGACACCCTGGTGCTGGACAAGACCGGCACACTCACGGAAGGTAAGCCCGTATTAACTTCAGTGATGGCAGCAGGGGGCTTCAACCAGGTTGATCTCCTGCTTCTAGTGGCTGCGGTTGAGAGATTGAGCGAACATCCAATTGCGGCAGCCATTGTTAAAGGGGCGGAACAAAGGCGTCTGACGCTCCCGCCGGCAGAAAAGTTTCAGTCGTTTCCGGGGCAAGGCGTATTGGCTGAAGTGTCAGGCCGGCAGGTGGCTGTGGGTACGGCTGATTTCCTAACGGCACGCGGAGTGGATATAAATCCGGTTATCCTGCAGGCCGAAACTCTTCGCAAGAATGGCGAAACAGTCGTGCTGGCCGCGGTCAACGGCAAGGCTGCGGGGCTGATTGCTGTGTCTGATCCAATCAAGGCGTCTGCCCGGGAAACGCTGGCTTTGCTGCGCGCCACCGGCCTGCGTCTGGTGATGCTCACCGGCGACAACAAGGCCACAGCTCAGGCCATCGCGAAGAAATTAGGTATCGACGAATTTGAAGCTGAAGTTCTTCCCGACCAGAAAGCGGTGGCCGTAAAGAAGCTGCAAGCGCAGGGACGAACAGTTGCCATGGCCGGCGATGGAGTGAATGATGCGCCCGCTCTGGCCCAGGCTGACGTTGGCATTGCGATGGGCACAGGGACTGACGTTGCCATCGAAAGCGGCGACATCACGCTGGTGAAGGGCGACCTGCGCGCGATCGCGCGTGCCCGCAATCTCAGCCGGGCCACGATGCGGAACATCCGCCAGAACCTGTTCTTCGCCTTTATCTATAACCTGCTGGGCGTTCCGCTGGCGGCCGGAATTCTCTATCCGTTTTCGGGATTGCTATTGCAGCCGATGTTCGCGGCCGCCGCCATGAGCTTCAGTTCGGTTTCGGTAATCGCCAACGCCTTGCGGCTTCGCAAGGCAAAGCTCTAGTTATTTGCTGGCGGATGTACTGGGTGCAAAGCTTACTGCCTGTGCCGTGTACAGATCCGGCAGAGTCTTCTGAAGATGATTGATTTTCGGCAGATCGTTGATGGCGATGTACGGCTGATTCGGATGCTGCTTCAGATAGTCCTGGTGATAGGCTTCTGCCGGATAAAAGCCTTTGAACGCGGTTAACTGAGTCACGATGGGACCGCTGAAGACCTTGGCGCTGTTGAGTTGATCAATATACGCCTGCGCCACGCGCTTCTGGTCGTCATCACCATAGAAGATCACGGAACGATATTGCGTACCATCGTCAGGCCCCTGCCGGTTCAGCTCGGTTGGATCGTGCGCCACAGAGAAGAAAACCTTCAAGAGCTGGCCAAGTGAAACTTTGGACGGATCGTAAATAATCTTGACTGACTCAGCGTGGCCGGTGCTGCCGGTACTCACCGTTTCATATTCAGCGGTATTGGCGTTTCCGCCCGAGTAGCCAGAAGTCACTGACGTTACGCCCTTCACATGCTGGAAGACACCCTGCACACCCCAGAAACAGCCACCGCCCAGAACGAGTGTTGCCGAACCGCTGGTTTTGGCCAGGGGTGTATCCACTGCGGGGTCGGGAACACGGACAGCGGCTTTGGATGAACTGCAGGCCACGATCAAAGCGAGGCTGAAAATGGCCAGAGTGCGAATGAAAGACTTAAACATTCTTACTTGAAACATGTGCCTCCTTCAGGCGTGCTTGACGAAATTGAGTGAGGCGGAGTTCATGCAATAGCGAAGGCCGGTTGGTTTGGGGCCGTCGTCAAATACATGTCCAAGATGCGCATCGCAGCGGCGACAGGAGACGGTGTTGCGCTGCATGCCAAACGACCGATCACTGCTGGTGGCCACGTTTTCTTCAGCAATCGGCTGATAGAAGCTGGGCCAGCCGGTACCGGATTCGAATTTGGTATCTGAGTTGAACAGGGCCGTACCGCAGCATATGCAGCGATAGATACCTTTCCCGTGCTCGTTCCAATATTTGCCGGTGAATGCCATTTCCGTATCGTCATGGCGGGTGATGTCAAAAGCGTTGGACGCGAGTTGCTTGCGCCACTCCGCTTCACTCTTTGTCAGTTTGGGAACTTTGACAGTCTGTTGCCGTTCTCCGGAATCAGAAAATTCCACGATGGTAACTTCCTGAGGCGCTGATGTTGCGGCCTCTGCGGATTGCCCTTCGTCAGTATGAGTTTGTCGCATAGAAAAAATGTATATACCTCCGCTGATTACCAATGCCGACCCGAGAAACGCTCTGCGCGTGACCTTGCTTGAACCAGAATCGCGGGATTTGGGATCGGTAATCACCTTTTTACAAGTCTAATCCTCTTCGGTGAAGCCCGGGAGTCAAAACGCCGAGAGCCTAAAGCCTCTAAATCCGGACATGCCGCGAGTACACTCTGTATGAGTCGACCGATCGCAGAAAGTTTCACTTTAAGTACGATTTCCGGCAACAATCGGATTTGTCTTAGAATTCCGTGATGACGTCTTCAGCCAACCCGTTCGGCGTGAAAGCCCTTACATTTGATGTGTTTGGCACCACAGTGGATTGGCGTGGTTCGCTGATTCGCGAAGCAGAAGAGTGGGGAAGGGCCCGCGATCTACGGATCGACTGGGCCAAATTCGCTGACAGTTGGCGCGCCGGCTATGCTCCTGCGATGGACCAGGTCCGCAAAGGGCAATTGCCTTGGATGAACCTGGACCAGCTTCATCGCGGAATACTGGACAAACTATTCGCCGAACTGAAAATTGAAGGCGTGAGTGAGGCCGAGAAGCAACATTTCAATAACGTATGGCACCGTCTGCATCCCTGGCTGGATTCGGTTGCGGGACTCACGCGACTGAAAACCAGATTCGTTCTAGCGACGCTCTCTAACGGAAATCTATCGTTATTGGTGGAGATGGCCAAGTTCGCCGGGCTCCCCTGGGACGCGGTGCTGTGCGCGGAGCTGTTCCGCCATTACAAGCCCGACCGGGAGACTTATCTGGGTGCGGCGGATTTGCTGGGATGCAAACCGGGCGAGGTCATGATGGTGGCCGCCCATCCCAATGATCTGAAAGCTGCTGCGCAACTGGGATTGCGGACGGCTTTTGTCCCCCGGCCACGCGAACACGGTGACAGGAACCCGGACGCAACGACCGACACGGACTTTGACGTGATCGCAACGGACTTTGTGGATCTGGCAGCAAAGTTGGGCTGTTGATTGGGTTTGAGCAGTGGCGAATCGGCATTCCGTTCTCTATAATCGCCGCCCGAGGGGGCCTCAACTGTGAAATCAATATT
>WNFD01006936.1_pt1 | contig 14932 bp, 14 predicted proteins | sample 5400491 | NCBI WGS metagenome assembly WNFD01 (sample SAMN13153343, study PRJNA577476) | soil metagenome | isolation source: 120 cm saprolite under Douglas fir tree site 2 hole 2 replicate 2 | place: USA:California | collected 2015-04-18
TCGGCGGATTGCGCCTGCGCAGGTTTGGCCGCCAACGCCGCAACACAAGCCGAAAGACACGCGGCCGCGACGAGCGAAGCGCGAAGAAAGCTGCCGGATGAAGTCATCTGATCCTCCCTGTTGATTTTTGCTTTGCGAATTGCCGAGCGCGCCGGTCTTCTGCGGCACGGCGGCCGGCCTGTCATCAACCCGCGCCGGACGCCGTTATTCCGAGATCGCGCTCTCATGATCCGGACATGAAGAAGGCGCCGTGGAACAAACCGCGGCGCCTTCCGTATTGTTAGGGCTTGGCCGGCGATCGGCCGGTCAGGTGGTCTGCTGGATCGCCGAGAGCTCCCAATTGCCGCCGCGCGGCCGCAGGAAGGTCCACACTTCCGTGATCTCGATCGGCTGCTCGCTGCCTTCGACGAGCTGGCCGCTGGTGCGGTCGAGCGTCTTGTCGATCATCGAAAACCGCATCGCGACGCTGGCGAAATCGGTCTCGCCTTCGCGCCAGGCTTCCGCGAGGTCGCCCTGCAGGAGCTTGGTTCCGGACACCTTGTTGATCCGGTTGCGGGCGCGGTTCTGCTGGAGGTCGCCCTCGAAATACGACACCATTTCCGGCGCCGCCAGCGTGTGCAGGCGCCCGACATCCTCGTTCGACCACGCCGCCTGGATGTCGCCGAGCAGCCGCTCGAAGGCCTCGTAGTCGGCAGGCTGGATGTCGAGCGGCGCCGTGCTGCTGCCCGAGCCGAGCCCAAAACCCATGCCGCCGCGGAACGTCGAGGATGCGCCGGGGCTCGGGCCCTCGCCAGGGCCGCCGGCATAAGCCGGCTGCGACGCCTGACGGCGCTGCCACCACGACATCGCAAACCGCACCACCAGGATGATCAGGCCGATCTGCAGGATCAGGCCCAGGATCGACGAGAATCCGCCGATGCCGGAAAACAGTCCGCCGCCGAACAGCATGCCGAACAGGCCGGCGCCGAGGAAGCCCGCGGCAAGGCCGCCGAGCAAGCCGCTGCGCCCGCCGAACAGGCCGCCCGGACGGTTGAAGAGGCCGCCTCCGGTCGCGCCGACATTCGGGCTGCTCGGCTGGGTGAAGGTGCGGTTAAAGGGTTGGGCGGTGCCCGGCGCGGTCGACGTCGAGGGCGGGGCTGTGAAGGTCCGCGAACCGCGCGAGCCCGAACTGAAGCCGCCGCCGACACGGGCGTCGGCCGCAGAGACCGCAAGCACCGTCGGCAGCGCCAACGCGAGCACGACGGCGGTGGCCTGGATCAATCCGCGAATGGAAAGCGACAATCTCATGTCCTTGTCCTAAATCCCCTGAATGGGGTGCCCCTAACATGGGCAGTCCTGCATAAATGTGAAGCTGATAGCAGGCATTCCGGCTGCGGCCCTCGGTCGTTCCGGCTGCGGCCCTCGGTCGCGGGGATGCGGCGGAATGGCGGCTTGCGGCGACGCGGCCGGTTCCTATTGCGGCGCCATGGTTTCCTTGACCGCGGCGACGAGCTGGCTGAGCGTGAACGGCTTCGGCAGGAAGGAGAACTGCTGGTTTTCCGGCAGGCTTTTCTCGAAGGCATCCTCGGCATAGCCGGACACGAAGATCACCCTGAGATCGGGATTGCGGGCGCGCATCGCCTTGAGAAGCGTCGGGCCGTCCATTTCCGGCATCACCACGTCGGACACCACGAGATCGACGGTGCCGTTCTGCTGCTCCAGCGCTTCCATCGCCTCGACGCCGTTCGAGGCCTCGATGACGCTGTAGCCGCGCGAGCGCAGGCCCCGCGCGTTGAGCGCGCGCAGGCCCTCTTCGTCCTCGACGAGCAGGATGGTGCCCTGCCCGGTCAGATCGGCCCGCGGTTTCGTCTCGGCCTTGGCCGCGCCATTGACCGCCTGCGGTTCGGCCTCGACCTCCGGCTCGGCATGATGCCGCGGCAGGAAGATATGGAACGAGGTGCCCTTGCCGGTCTCCGAATCCACATAGATGAAGCCGCCGGTCTGCTTGACGATGCCGTAGACCGTGGAGAGCCCAAGGCCGGTGCCCTTGCCGACCTCCTTGGTCGAGAAGAACGGCTCGAAGATCTTGTCGCGGATATCGGCGGGAATGCCGGTGCCGGTGTCGGTGACCTCGATCCGCACATAGTCCGCCCCCGGCATGCCCTTGTGGGCGAGCTTTGCGGATTCGGCTGTCGTGATATTGGCGGTCTTCACCGTCAGCCTGCCGCCGTCGGGCATCGCGTCGCGCGCGTTGACCGCGAGATTGACGATCACCTGCTCGAACTGCGAGACGTCGACCTTGACCGGCCAGAGATCGCGGCCGTGCACGAAGTCGAGCTTGACCTTCTCGCCGATCAGCCGGCGCAGCAGCATGGTGAGGTCACTCAATGCGTCGCCGAGATCGAGCACCTGCGGCCGCAGGGTCTGCCGCCGCGAGAACGCCAGCAATTGCCGCACCAGGGTGGCGGCGCGCGTGGCATTCTGCTTGATCTGCATGATGTCCTGGAACGACGGGTCGGTCGGCTTGTGCGCGTTCAGCAGGAAGTCGTTCGCCATCATGATGGCCGACAGCACATTGTTGAAATCGTGCGCGATGCCGCCGGCGAGCTGGCCGACCATGTCCATCTTCTGCGATTGATTGATCTGGTTCTCCAGCGCCCGCCGCTCGGTGGTCTCCAGCATGTAGACGATGGCGGCTTCGGTGTCGCGTTCGTCCTCCTCGACCGGCGTGACGAAGAACTGCGCCCAGCGCTCCCGCGCGCCCTCCAGCATCGCCTCGACCGGGGCGATGTCGCCCTGCCCCTCGGCCGCCTGGTTGATTGCGGCGGTCAGGGTGGCGCGGTCGCGGGCATTGACGGCACGGAAGATCGACTTGTGGGCGCTGTTGTCGGGGCTGAGGCTCTGCGCCAGCTTGGCGAAGCGCGCGTTGGCGCGCACCACGGCGCCGGCGCGGTCGACGGTTGCGATCGCCATCGGGGTGTGGTCGAAGAAGCGCATGAAGCGCACTTCGGCGGCGCGTTCGGGATCGGACCGCTCATCGCGGGCGCGGCTGATGACGAGCGTCCGCGACGGACCGGGCGCGCCGTCGGCGCCGAAGGCAAGCTTGTGATAGAGCCGCACCGGCACGGTCCTGCCGCCGCGCATCTTCAGGTCGATGTCGAACACCTCGGTCTTGACCTCGCCGGGCACCGCCACGATGGAGGTGAGTAGCGCCGTGCCGTCGCCGGAGACGATGTCGGTGAGCTTCAGCCCGCCCGAGCCGATCTCGGCGAGATCATAGTCCAGCCAGTTCGCCAATGTCGCGTTGACATAGACGAGCTCGCCCGACGCATTGACCGAGAAGAAGCCGCATGGCGCATGATCGAGATATTCGATCGCGTGCTGCAGTTCCTGGAACACGTCCTCCTGGCGTTCGCGGTCGCGCGTGATGTCGGCGATCGACCACACCGCGTATTTCGCCTCGCGATTGCCCGTGCCGAGCGGCCGGACCCGCATCCTGAGCCAGCGGCCCTGGTTGCCGTTATGGCCCGCGATCCGCACCTCCTCCTGCTGCCGCTTGCCCTCGCGCGCCGCCTTCAAGAGGCGGAACACCGCCTCCGACACATCGGGGTTGCCGATGAAGACGCGCTCCACCGGACGCGCGTCCTGCAGGCTGGTCGCTCCGGTGAGCGAGAGATAGGCCGCGTTGGAATAGAGCAGATGGCCGCGCGGGTCGGTCACGGCGAGCCCGTCGAAGGCGCGATCGGCGATCCGCGCGACCACGGGATCGTCGGCGGCGCGATCGGCGAAGCGGATGATTCCGGCTGCGAAAGCGAACAGGCTGAACAGCCCGACCATCGCTAGCAGCGCCAGCAGGGCAAGGATATAGGGCTGGGCCTGGGCGCGCCCGATGGTCATCAGCACGACCGCCACGGCGACCAGCCCGCCCGCCACCAGCAGTACCAGAAGGATGCTGCCGCTGCGCCGCGGCGGCTCGTGGGAGGTCGCGGACTCCCCGAGCGAATCGTGGTCGATATCGGCGGTCATGGCGGCAAACGCGGCCCGTCGGCATGAATGTGGCGCGCGCGTGCCGCGCACCCGTCCCCTTGGTGCCTGAATCGGGCCTGCGAGCGCAAGCCCATCGGGCGGCTATTTCACGTGTTCTCCGGGTTTTGCTCCAGGGTTTCGCGAGGTTTTACGGCCCTTTCGCCGGGGACAGACCGCGTCATTGGCGCCGGCCGGAAAGGTTGCGCTTGAGACCCATGACGTAGCCGATGATCTCGGCGACCGCATGGTAGTGCTCGACCGGGATCTCCTGGTCGATCTCCACCGTGGCGTAGAGCGCCCGCGCCAGCGGCACGTTCTCGACGATCGGAACGTCGTGGGCCTTCGCGATCTCCCTGATCTTGAAGGCGATGTTGTCCACGCCCTTGGCGACGCAGACCGGCGCCGACATGCCGCGCTCGTAGGACAGCGCCACCGAATAGTGGGTCGGGTTGGTGATGATCACCGAGGCCTTGGGCACCGCGGCCATCATGCGCTTGCGCATGCGCGCCTGGCGCAGCTGCTTGATCTTGCCCTTGACGTGCGGATCGCCTTCGGACTGCTTGAACTCCTCCTTCATTTCCTGCAGCGACATCTTTTGCCGCTCGAACCACTGCCGGTACTGGAACAGATAGTCGCCGATCGCGACCGCCGCGAGCAGCGCCACCACCGCCCCCATCAGGTGCACGGTCAGGGAATTGGTCACGCCGAGCAGCGCCGCCGGATCGAATCGCACCATCGCCTCGAGCCGGTGACGCTCCGGCCACAGGATCACGGTCATGACCGCGCCGAGCGCGACCAATTTGAAAATGCCCTTGGCGAAGTTGACCAGCGCCTGCTTGCCGAACAGCCGTTTCGCGCCGGCGGCGGGCGAGATCTTGCTGAACTTCGGCTTGAGCTGTTCGCCCGACCACACCAGGCGGTGCTGCATCATGTTGCCCGCGATCGCCGCCAGCGCCAGCATCAAAAGCGGCACGCCGATCGCGGCGACCACGGCGTATTCGAGGCTCTGCGCCAGCGCCAACAGGCCCGGCCCGTCGGTGCGGATCATCCAGGCATTGGCGATCAGGTTGCGCAACGGCACCAGGAGGCCGCCGCCGATCGATTCGGAGAAGGTCGACATCACCAGCGTGCCGGCCGCGATCACGAACCAGGTGTTGAGCTCCTGGCTCTTGACGACGTCGCCGCGTTCCAACGCGTCGTCGAGACGTTTTTGCGTCGGGTCTTCTGTCTTGTCTGAGGTATCGTTCTCGTCGGCCATCGACCGCTGCCTGCCTTTTAAGAGGTTTGAGCTCTATCTGAGCGGCGTCATGTCGTGCATGACGCCGGTGAAGTAGTCGAGATAGGTTCCCATCATCGCTGCGAGCACGGCGGCGAGAATCAGGAAGCCGGCGAGGATCGCCAGCGGCGCGCCGACGAAATAGACCTGCATCTGCGGCATCAGCCGCGCCAGCACGCCAAGCCCGACATTGAACACCAGGCCGAACACCAGAAACGGCGCCGAGAGCTGCAGGCCGATCTTGAAGGCGGCGGCGAAGGCGCGCGTGGCGAGCGAGGCGACGTCGCCGCTTGCCATCGTCTCGCCCGGCGAAAAGATCGCGTAGCTGTCGTTCAGCGCCGCGATCACGAGGTGATGGCTGTCGGTGGCAAACAACAGCGTCACGCCGAGCATGGTGAGGAAGTTTCCGACCAGGAGGCCCTGCTGGCCCTGAGTCGGATCGACCGAGGTGACGAAGCCGAGCCCCATCTGCTGGGCGATCACGCTTCCTGCGACCTGCAGCGCGCCGAGCGTCACCCGCGCGGTGGCGCCGAGCACGATGCCGATGAAGATCTCCTGCAGCATCAGCACCAGCAGCGAGGTCAGCGACTGCATATCGATGTGATAGTCCGCGCGGTGCAGCGGCAGCATGACCAGCGTCAGCAAAAGCGCGATCGACAGCTTGATGCGCACCGGAATGTTGCTCTCCCCCAGACCCGGCATCAGCATCACCATGGCGCCAATGCGCGCGAACGCCAGCATGAAGGCGGCGGCGAGCGCGGGCAGGAAGGAGACGTCGATGCGCATGATCTACATAGACTGCATCAACCGCCGATGATTCGCGACGATATCCGCATCATGTGAGAGTTGAGCGAGTCCGCCATGAACGGCAGCGCCAGCAGCAGCGTCACGAAGATCGCGATGATCTTCGGCACGAACACCAGCGTCTGCTCCTGGATCTGGGTCAGCGCCTGGAACAGCGAGACCACGACGCCGACGACGAGGCCGACCACCATCAAGGGCGACGACACCACCACGATGGTCCAGATCGCGTCGCGCGCGACGTCGAGCGTTTCAGCACCGGTCATTTTACTTTCTCGCTGTGAGTTGGTCTTCTGCTTCGTCAATGGATAAGCCCGGTGCGCGAGTGGCGAATGGCGAATGGGTCTCAGGAATATCCGGCCCTATTCGCCATTGGCTACTCACCATTCGCGATCCGTCAAATCGACATCTTCATGATGTCCTCGTAGGACTGGATGACGCGGTCGCGCACCGAGACCAAGGTCGACACCGCGACGTCGGTTTCCGCCACCGCCGTCACCACGTCCATCACGTTGGCCTTGCCCGACGCCATGGCCACCGTCTGGGCATCCGATTTGTGCCCCGCTTCCGCGACGCTGCCGAGCGCGTCCTTGAGCACCGCGCCGAAGGAGGGACCGCCGGCATCCGCGCCGCCGCTGACGCCGGCGCCATCGCGGGCAAGGTTCGCCAAGGGATTTCCCGACCCTCCGGTGTTGAGCACGCGGGCGAGACTGGCATAGGCGTTCGCGGCAGAGATTGGCGAGGACATGGCTTACGTTCCCTGTTTCAGGTCTTGAGGATGTCGAGCGTGCGTTGAATCATCCGGCGCGTCGCGCCGATGATGTTGAGGTTCGCCTCGTAGGATCGCTGCGCGTCGCGCATGTCGGTCATTTCGACCAATGGATTGACGTTGGGATATTTGACGTAGCCCGTCTGGTCCGCGGCCGGATTGGCGGGTTCGTATTTGAGGCGAAACGCCGATTGATCGGGCGCGACCTTGCCCAGCGCCACGACCTTGGCGTCGAGCGTGCGGTCCAGCGCCGAGGAGAATGTGGGGATCTTGCGGCGGTAGGGATCGGCGCCGGAGGTCGCGGCGGTGGAATCCGCGTTCGCGATGTTTTCCGAGATCACCTTGATCCGACCGGCCTGCGCGCGCATGCCCGACGTCGCGATCCCCATCGATCGGCCGAAATCACTGGTGTCGCTGGCCATCTATGTCTCTCTCCGTTGTTGTCGATCGGTCCATACGCCCTGCCACCGCCTCAGCCCTTGGCCTCAGCCCTTGCCGATCGCGGTCTTCAGAAGATGAAGGCTCTTGCTGTAGAGCGAGGCGGCCGCCGCATAGTCCATCTGGTTGGCGGAGACCTTGAGCATTTCCTCTTCCAGGCTGACGGCGTTGCCGGCGGGCCTGGTCTGGAAACCGGTTCGGCGGTTCTGGTCGAAGCTCTCGCTCGCGCCCGACGGCCCGACGTGACCCGCGCTGGTGCGCAGCATCGCCAGGGGCCCCATCGAGCCGGTAACCGCACCGGTAGAATCGAATTTTGGTTCAACCAGATCGCGTGGCTTGAAATTCGGCGTGTCGGAGTTGGCGACGTTCTCTGACAGAACGCGCTGCCGCTCCTGGTGCCACTGCATTTTGGTACGCAACGCCGACAACACTGGAAAATCGTTGATGGACACTGCGCACCCTCCGTTTCACCTGGCGGGCTCGATTCCCTGAGGTAGGTATAATTTGCCGCGTGTATGGTTAATGCCGGGTTAATGGAATGCGCGCCGCATGATAGGTCGAGATCTTCCGCTGCGGTCCGCGGCCATCGATCCATGCTCATGTTCGCCGCAAATGCATGATCGGCGGCGGGATTTCGCGGAACCGGCCTAGCCAAGAAGTCGTTTTGGTTCGGCCGATTCATAGGCTATTAAGGTACGGGGCGGCAGTTCTTGCCGGGGGGCGTTAAGGGGTGGTTCCGATTTCAGGCTTCGTTCGCCGCTTGCGTACCGCGATCGATTCGACCAGAGGCTTGATGAGAGCGGGATTCGCCGGGGACAGAGCATGCAGGCAGTGACTTTTATCTTCGCATTCGTGGCCGTGCTGGCCCTGATCGTCGTTGCCGCATGGCTGGTTCGTCGATTCGCGGGCAACCGTCTCGGTGCCAATCCCAGCCGCGGGCGCATGCCGCGCTTGGCGGTGATCGACGCCGCCGCGGTCGATGGCCGCCGCCGGCTCGTGCTGGTTCGGCGCGACAACATCGAGCATCTCCTGATGATCGGCGGCCCGACCGACATCGTCGTGGAATCGAACATCGTGCGCGCCACCGCCGGCCGAGATCAGTTGCCGCAGCGGCCGAGCACCGTCGAACCGCCGCCGCGAATCGCGCCGCTTCCCGACGCGGCCATCTGGGCGGAGGCCGAGGCTGTCCGGTCCGACGACCACGTTCCCTTGCACGTTCCCTTGCACGCCCCTTCACAAATGCCGGAGCCGCCGCCGCGCCCAATGCGGCCCGCTTTCGCCGACGATCTGCGCCGCCCCGCGCCGGCCGTGGCGGAACGGCGCAGCGATCCCTTGGCAGGTTTCGGGCCGGAACCGCTCAGCCTTCGCCCCGACCCGCGGTCCGAGCCGAGACTCGAACCAAGGCCTGAGCCAAGAAGCGAGCCAAGAAGCGAGCCAAGAAGCGAACCAAGGGCCGAACCAAGGATCGAACAAAGAGCCGATCTGAGACCCGAACCGAGACCGGACGTCAGGCCCGAGCCGGTGCCGCCCCGGATACCACGCATCGACTCCGAGGCGATCCCGCCGCGCATGCCGCGCAGCGAACAAATGCCACGCGGCGAGCCCATACCGCGCGGCGAAACCATGCCACGTAGCGAGCCCATGCCGCGCAGCGAAGCCATGCCGCGGGGCGAAGCCATGCCGCGCAGCGAAGCAATGATGCCCCGCCCCTCCCGCCAGAGCGAGCCGCCGAAAATGCCGCCCATGCGCGCGCCCGAACGGGCCGTCGTGCCGCCGCCCCCACCGCCGCCAGCGGCACCGCCGTCCAATGTTAGCGCGGATCAAAATCTCGCCGAGATGGCGCAACGCCTTGAAGCCGCACTGCGCCGGCCAGCCGCCGAACCCCTGACGCCGCCGGCCGCGCCCGAGCCGCTGCCTCCTCGCGTTGCGATGCGCAGCGAGCCACCGCCGGCGGCGCCGCCGAAGAGCAGTTTCGAGAATCTGGAAGACGAGATGGCGTCCCTGCTCGGCCGGCCAAAGTCCTCGTCCTCGTCGTGAATCGCGCGACAGTCCCGCGTAGAGTTTTTTTAGTCCTTGCCACACTGATTGCCGCCGGATCGCTGGCCACCCCTGCGCTTGCGCAGGACATCAGCATCAATCTCGGCGGCGGCAATGGCGGCGTGACCGAGCGCGCGATCCAGATGATCGCGCTTCTGACGGTGCTGTCGATCGCGCCGTCGATCCTGGTCATGATGACCTCGTTCACCCGGATCGTGGTGGTGCTGTCGCTGCTTAGAACCGCGATGGGCACGGCCACCGCGCCGCCGAACTCCGTCATCATCGCGCTTGCGATGTTTTTGACCGCCTTCGTGATGGGGCCGGTGCTGCAGAAATCCTATGACGACGGCATCAAGCCCTTGATCGCCAATCAGATCACGGTGGAGGACGCGCTGCAGCGCGCCTCGGTGCCGTTGCGCGGCTTCATGCAGAAGAACGTGCGCGAGAAGGATCTGAAGCTGTTCATGGACCTGTCGGGCGAGCCACCGCCGGCGACGCCCGAGGAGATGTCGCTGCGCATCCTGGTGCCGGCCTTCATGATCTCCGAATTGAAGCGCGCCTTCGAAATCGGCTTCCTGTTGTTCCTGCCGTTCCTGATCATCGACCTCGTGGTCGCCTCCGTGCTGATGTCGATGGGCATGATGATGCTGCCGCCGGTCGTGGTGTCGCTGCCCTTCAAGCTGATCTTCTTCGTGCTCGTCGACGGCTGGTCGCTGGTCGCGGGCAGCCTGGTGCAGAGCTACGGGGGATAGGCGGGAACAAGCGTTCCCGGTTCGCTCTTGACCGCGTGGTCAGGGCGCCTGGCCGTGCGAAAAACGATGTCCCAAAAATGGGTCGTCACGCCGTAATTGCAGTTCTCGAAGCGATGATGCGTGAGGTGCCGCATCTTTGCCGAATAGAGCCAGGAGTTTGGCCCGATCTGCCAGCGGTGCACGGCATAGTGAACAACGATGAAAGCCAAATAGCCCATCAGAAGTCCGGCGAAAATCGCCGAACCCTCTCTTACCCCCGTGGCGCCAATCAACAGAAATCCAATCGGGAATGCAAGGAGCGGCGTGCTGAGGCTGGATCTTTCGGCGTCAGGATCGCTCGGATGGTCATGATGAAGCTGATGAAGGCGCCGGCCGATAGGCCAATGGTGGAAGACGGATCGGTGCACCAGATATTCCAGCAGCGTCCAGGCCGCGGCGCCCACCAGGATCAGATAGAGGCACTCGATGCCGGCCAGGTCCACGAAAATCACGATGGCAAGCGGTATCGTGACGAAGTCGCCGAAGTGTCGAATTCGCCGCATCATCTCTGTGGGCAGTTTCCCAATCATCACTGTTCTACTCAACCTGTCACCTCGCCGGCGCCGAGCGCGGCTTTTCCCCTGCGCGTTGGACTGCAGGCGAGAGAGTGGAACAGATTTCTGTGACGACATTGCTGAAGCGCACCGGTGTCACTCTTACCCCATCCCCTGCAGACGCCGGGCGGTTCCAGATCAGGTTCACCGCGCGATGCACGCGGACCAGAGCTATGCTTGAAATGAGACCTCTCTGCGGTCGATGGCACGATTGGCTGTCATCTGCGGCAGTAATGGCACGGTGGCGGCGCCTAAGCGTGCCTACCAACAGGCTTGGCACGGCGCAGGCACGCCTTGCTTACCCTGCCCTGCGCATGACCACACATTTCAAACGTAACGCATGTCTTCCGGCCTGACATCGGCCCGCAACGTCGCACGGTCACGCTCATCTGCCCTGGGGCGGCCGGGGCCGGTCACGAGGAACTTGCCCCAAAAAGATCCAAGGTTCGGCCATAGATGTCTCTGCAACCAGCGAACGTCATGCAAATGACCGGACAGGCCATAAGCCACCTTGGGTCACGATCGCCGACGCAGCGCGCGGCGATCCTGAACGGGTTTGGCCGAACGCTCGGTGACGGCATCATCGGCCTGCAGGCGCTGCATCTGGCCATCCGGCTGGGCGCGATCGCCCCGCGTCCGACGCTGTTCCGGCTCGATCATCTGCCGGCCATGGTTCAATCGCTGTACGACGTGGCCGATTTCGCCGCCATCCGCACGCTGCCGCAGGACCAGGCGATACCGGCAAGGCGCTTCGAAGACGCGGAAGGCTTCGACCAAATCATCGACATCAGGGATTTCGCGTTCGATCCGGACTTCCAGCGGACCTCCATGATCGATTTCTTTCTGCGCCGGCTGGGCATGGACCCGCGCATCATTCCCGCCTGCCTGCGGCGGAATTCGTGGCTCGCGCGGCGGGTCGCGCCGCCGCGGCAGCAGCGGCCCAACGGCTATGTGCTGGTCTGCCCGCGCGCATCGATGCCGCTTCGCGAGATGCCGGCGGAGATCCACGACTGCATCCTGCGTCATGTCGCAACGATCGCGCCCGTCGTCACGCAAGGCCGCGTGCCGTCCGCGCTTGCGGGCGAGATCGCTCATGTCCCGCCCTGCGCGACACTCGCGGAATTGTGCGCGTTGGTTCGCAATGCGAACTGGGTGATCTCGACCGACACCGGGATGGTGCATCTGGCCGATGCCTTCGACGTGCCGTGCCTGGCGTTCTTTCCGACCCATCGTCCGGAGTGGCGGGTCCGCGACTATCCGCGCTGCGTGCCGATCGCCCTTCGCTCGGCGCTGCCGCAAGGGATCGAGTTCGCCCGCGGGGTCGGCGACCATGCCCTCGCCCGCCGCGCCTGGTTTCCCAACGGCGCCGACCTCGGCTGGCTCTCCCGCGTGATCGCCGGCTGCTTGGCGTATCTATGGCCTCAGAGCGAATCGATCGCGCGATGGCGCCCGTCATCACCGCTGAACCAGAGCCATTTGCCGACGGTCACCGCCGCTGCCATGCCCGCGAGTTGCGCAACAATGAATGAAGGCACGCCTGCGGGCGCGATACCCGCAAAGGTGTTGGAAAGCGAGCGGGCGATGGTCACGGCCGGATTGGCGAACGACGTGGAAGCCGTGAACCAATAGGCGGATGTGATGTAGAGGCCGACGGCATACGGGATCGCCCCCGGCGTCCGGACGGCGCAGCCAAAGATCGTCAGCAGCAATCCGAACGTGGCGACAGCTTCAGCGAACCATTGCCCGCCGCCTGCGCGTGACGTGATCGAGAGCTGCCAGATCTGCAGCTCAAACATCAGAACGAGGATCGCGCCGGTTGGTATCGCGTTGCACAGAAGCGCAAGCGCGACGTTCCCATCCGCGAGCTTCTGGGCCATGATGCCAGAGCCGACCACGGCTGCCAGCAGGAAGGCCGTGCCCAGCCATTCCGCGAAGATGCGCCGTGCCAGTGACGGCATCAGGTCGCTTCCGTTACCTTGGCTGTCGAGCCCTCCATGTCGCCGATGTCGCGGAGCTTGCTTTGCAGGCTCAGCCTATCAAGCGAGCGCAGCGGCAGCGCGGTGAAGATGCCGATCCGCTGATTGAGCAGCCGGTAGGCGTCTTTGAACGCGAGAGCGATCTCGGCCTGGCTTCCCGTCGCCTCGGCAGGATCGGGAATGCCCCAATGCGCGGTCATCGGCTGGCCCGGCCATACCGGGCACGCTTCCGCCGCCGCACCGTCGCAGACGGTGAAGACGAAATCGAAATGCGGTTGGCCCGCTTTGGCAAATTCATCCCATGACTTCGAGCGATAGCCTGACGTGTCGTAGCCGAGGCTTTGCAGAAGCTGGATCGTGTTCGGATTGATCCGGCCTTTCGGCTGGCTGCCGGCGCTATAAGCGAGGAAATGTCCCGCGCCGACCTTGTTCAATATGGCCTCGCCGATGATAGAGCGCGCCGAATTTCCAGTGCAAAGAAAGAGCACGTTATAGGGACGATCAGCCATGGCGCCCCCCTACGATGTGCAGCAGGCAGCGGGAGCCGGAGCGATTGCGGCCTGCGGTGCACAGCAGGCACCTTGTTTCGCATGCGCCACGCGCGCGGTGTTCTCGCCCGTGCCATCGCCATAGGTGATGCTTTCGCCCGTTGTCAGGAACGTCTCCCATGCGATGCCGGCCGGATCGTCGATCCATGACTTCTCTGACGTCGCGTAGCAGCAGGCGGTCTGGCCTTGCTCGATGATATTGCCGCCAGCCTCCCGCAAGCGCGCGTAGACTTCGTGCAATTCGCCGGCGTCTTCGACTTGGATACCGAGATGGTCGAGGCCGGGTTCTCGGCCCCGCGTCGAGATCGCGAAATTCACGCGCGGATCATCAAGCATCCATTTGGCGTAATCCGGCTTGATCACGGCGGGCTGGGCAGCGAACAGCGCCGAGTAGAAGCCAATGGATTGCGGAAGGTCATTGACGGCGACATGAACGTGCAGACGCTTCATGGTCTTTCCTTTCAGGCTGGAATTTTGCTGCGTTTGCGCGCGGGTTTGCAGTCGACGGCGGGCGCGCATTGAGCGCCGCCACAGCAGTTTTCAGTCAAGAACCCAAGCAAGGAGTTCATGGTCTCGAATTGCGCGGCGTAGATCATTGAACGACCGTCGCGGCGCACTGTGACAAGGCCGGCAGTCCTGAGCCGATCGAAGTGAAAGGTCAGCGTATTCGGTGCGAGATCGAGCGCGGTGGCAACGGCCCCGGCTGGCATGCCTCCAGGGCCGGCCTGCACCAGCAAGCGGAACACGTCGAGCCGATTGTCTTGAGCGAGAGCGGACAAGGCCGCTACGGCTTCCGTCTTTTTCATATTTCAATGAATATGGAAATAACGGCCGCCGTCAAGATATATTTCAGTCTTTGTTGAAATGTTTTTGAAATCGGCTATTCGTACCACCGTGTCGTTTCGTTGCGATGCAACGATTCGTCGGCTATGCGCAAAGCGGGCGTCAGCCCCTCAGGCTGATCGCGTCCATGAGTGCATGCAGGTCTCAACGCCCGTTCAAACATGCGGCGAAAAAAGTCCGCATCGCGGAAACGCCGCAGACAGGTTGTTCTATTGTAACGATACCGCTTATGATCGTTCCTTTATGATGGGGGAAACGATGGCATTTCGCGATAGGCTCTCCGCGGGGGCAGCCGGCAGCGGCGTCAGGAATTTCATCGTCGGCGAAAGGAGCACGTTCAAAACGACGGACGACGTGCTGCGCGCGGAATATGACGCCATATGGGGCGGCGACACGCTGCCCTATGAGAATTTCGAAGCAGCCTATCGCAAGAACGTGCAGGAGAAGAAGCAGGCCGCGCTTTGTCTTTCAGGCGGCGGCATTCGCAGCGCTGCGTTTTCGCTCGGCGTCTTGCAGGTTCTCGCACGTCGCGGGCTGCTCACGCAATTTCACTATCTGTCGACCGTCTCGGGAGGCGGGTATATCGGCGGATGGCTGTCACGCTGGATCGCCAAGGATTGCAAACAGGATGCGGCCGCTGTCGAGAACGAGCTCGCAAGAAGGGAGGAGATATTTCAGGTTTCCAGCCTGCGCGCGAATTCGAATTTCCTGACACCCAAGACCGGCTTGACCTCGGCGGACACGTGGACCGGGATCCTGCTGTGGGTACGCAACGTCCTGTTGAATTGGACGGTTTTCATTCCGGCGCTGTTTTTCGCGGTCCTCGCGCCCAATCTCTATCTCGCGCTGATGACTTGGGTGGCCGCACTGGCTCAGAATCAAGCCACGCTGTTC
>WNFD01008150.1_pt1 | contig 14930 bp, 14 predicted proteins | sample 5400491 | NCBI WGS metagenome assembly WNFD01 (sample SAMN13153343, study PRJNA577476) | soil metagenome | isolation source: 120 cm saprolite under Douglas fir tree site 2 hole 2 replicate 2 | place: USA:California | collected 2015-04-18
TGCGGGCGTTTCTCGCCGATCAGGTACGGGTGATCGTCGCGACGAGCGCCTTCGGGATGGGGATCGACAAGCCCGATGTCCGGCGGGTGCTGCATTGGGGACCACCACCGACGCTCGAGGCGTATTACCAGGAGGCGGGGCGAGCGGGACGCGACGGCGAGCCGTCCGAATGTCTCGTGCTACGGCGGAGGGAGGATCTCGCGTGGGGCGATATCGCGCCGGGGATGCGGCGCTATGTCGAGGCTCGAGGCGACTGGCGACGGCTGCTGCTGGAGTACTTCGGAGAGAAAGTGCCCTGATATATTTCGGGATGCACGATAGCCTCTACTTCTCCGACCACCATCTCCAGGTTCGCGAGATGGTGAGAGACTTCGCCAAGAACGTCGTCAAACCGACCGCCCGCCAATACGACCTCGAGAGCCGGTTCCCCTGGGACAACGTGAAGCAGATGGCGGAGCTCGGCCTATTCGGCATTCCGTGGCCGGAGGAGCTTGGTGGCTCGGGGATGGATTACCTGTCGTACATCACCGTGATCCACGAGCTCGCGAAAGTCGATGCGAGTCACGCGATCACGGTCAGCGCCCATACGACGCTCGGCACCTCGCCGATCATGGATTTCGGCACCGACGAGCAGAAGCGCCGCTTCGTGCCGTTCCTCGCGACTGGCAAGGTCCTTGGCGGGTTTGGCCTGACCGAGCCCGGGGCCGGATCGGATGCGGGCGGTACGAAGACCACCGCCGTCGACCGTGGCGACCACTACGTCCTGAACGGCTCGAAGATCTTCATCACGCACGCCTGCGTGGGCGAGATCTTCTACGACCGCGGTCGACCGCGGCGACCACTACGTCTTGAACGGCTCGAAGATCTTCATCACGCACGCCGGCGTCGGCGAGATCTTCTGCGTTACGGCGCGCACCGACCCGAACGCCAAGCGCACGCACGGGATCACGGCCTTTATCGTCTCGAAGGACACCTGCGATCTCGACGAGGCGAAACGGGTTGGGATTGGGCACGCGCCCCCCCCGGAGCTGCCGAAGAACCGCGGCGTGCTGTCGGGCAAAAAAGAGGACAAGCTCGGCTGGCGAGCCTCCGACACGCGCGAGCTGATTTTTCAGGATGCCGTCGTGCCGAAGGAGAACGTCCTCGGACCGGTGAACAACGGATTCCGGCAGTTCTTGCACACGCTCGACGGGGGCCGCATCGGTATCGCCGCCCTGTCCCTCGGACTCGCTGAGGGCGCCTTGGAGGAGTGTCTGACCTATACGTCCACTCGCAAGCAGTTCGGCCGGCCCATCGCGAGCTTCCAGGGCGTGCACTTCGCCCTCGCCGACATGGCCACCGAGATCGAAGCCGCCAAACAGCTCGTCTATCACGCCGCCTGGCTCAAACAGCACGGTCATCCGTTCAAGAAGGAGGCGGCGATGGCGAAGCTGTACGCCTCCGAGCTCTGCATGCGGGCCACCACCAAGGCCGTGCAGCTCCACGGCGGGTACGGCTACACGACCGAGTACCCGGTCGAGCGGATGATGCGGGACGCGAAGATCTGCGAAATCGGCGAAGGGACGAGCGAGATTCAGCGCATGGTAATCGCCCGGCAGCTGCTGGGCGGTCTCATAGATTGACCTAAGTATCTCCTCATCCTAGCTTTACCCGCATGCATTGGTCTCTGGCGTCTCTCAGCCGCCTTTCCAATCGACTCATCTCACTGCCCGTGCCCCCCCTCAATCGGCCGGGCGAGCTGGACTATTGCTGGGATAACCACAGGCTCCCGGGGGGCGGTTGCTTCCCGCCGGGACGCGAGGGTCACTGCTTTGAAGCGCGAGATACTGATCTCTGGAAGCCCGCGGGAGACCCGCGTGGCCATTCTCGAGGACGACCGCCTTGTTGAGCTCCTGGTCGATCGTCCTGACTCCCGCCGCTCAGTCGGCGACATCTATGTCGGCAAGGTCGAAGCCGTCCTGCCCGGCATCCAGGCGGCCTTCGTCGACATCGGCGCCGAAAAGAGCGCCTTTCTCCACGCCTCCGACCTAATCGAGGCGGAAGAGGACGAAGACCCCGAGGACCGTGAGCCGGATGATGCGGACGAGCAAAATGGCGACGGCAACGGGGGCGGGGGCGGGAACGGAAGAGACGAGGGGAAGGCCGGAGCGCAGACCGTTGCGAATCGACGCGGTCCCCAGCGCTCTTCGCGGCGCCGCCCGGCGCCCAACATCGCCGACGAGCTGAAGCGCGGCCAGACCAAGCTCGTCCAGGTCATCAAGGAAGCCATCGGTACCAAGGGACCGCGCGTTACCGCGCAGGTCTCGCTCGCCGGCCGGTTCCTCGTCTACATGCCGTTTGCCTCCAAGGTCGGTGTCTCTCGCAAGATCGAGGCACGCGAGCTGCGCGCCAAGCTGCGCGAGATGGTCACCAAGCTCGTTCCCGCGGACTCGGGCGGCTGGATCATCCGCACCGTCGCCGACGACCTGACCGAGGCGAGCTGCAAGCGGGAGATCGACCACCTCCTCGGCCTCTGGAAGAAGATTCAGCGGAAAGCATCGTCGGGCCGGGCACCAGCGCTGGTGCAGCGCGAGACCAGCCTGACGCGGGGCATCGTCCGCGACCTGCTCTCCGATAAGGTCGACCTGCTGCTCGTCGATTCGAAGCTGCTGTACAATGAGGTCGAGCAGTACTTGAAGCAGATCGACCCCGAGCTGCTACCCCGGGTCAAGCTGTACACCGACGAGACTCCGCTCTTCGATGCCTATGACATCGAGGCGGAGATCCGCAATCTCTTCAAGCAGCGCGTCGACCTTCCGACCGGCGGCTATCTCATCATCCAGCCGACCGAGGCGCTGATCTCGATCGACGTGAACACGGGCCGCTACACCGGGAAGCGGGATCCCGAGAGCACGATCCTGCGCACCAACCTCGAGGCAGCGCGGGAAGTGGCGCGCCAGATCCGGCTGCGCGATATCGGTGGGATCATCGTGGTCGACTTTATCGACATGGAGACGCGCTCCAACCGCGACAAGGTGCTCCAGGAGCTGCGCACCCATCTCGGCCGAGACCGCGCACGCACCCGTGCTTTCGCCGTGTCCGAGCTGGGGCTGATCGAGATGACGCGGCAGCGGGTTCGCCCGTCGCTGTGGCAGTCGATGACGATCGAGTGCCCGACCTGCAGCGGCACCGGTCGCGTCTTCCGGCCGGAGGTGGTCGTGAGACGGATGGAGCGGTCCCTCAAACGGGCGGGCGCCGATCACAAGGAGCGGCAGCTCTCGGTGCGGCTGCATCCCGAGGTCGCGCTGTACCTCGTGGAGCAGGAGCCTAACTTCCTGCGGCAACTCGAGAAGCAGACAGGGCTCGAGCTCGAGGTGCGCGACGACCCCATGATGCGGCTCGACGAGTTCCGGATGATGGCTCGGCCGGCGGGCCGGGACGTGACGGAGCAGTATGCGGTTGCGTAGCGGCGCAGCATGCTGCGCCCCTACATCCCACGACCTTGACCAACCGATTGTCCCTGTTTAGGTTCCGCCGCCTATGTCATACGCGATTTTCACCACCGGCGGCCGTCAGTTCCGCGCCGAGCCGGGAGTCACGATCAAAGTCCCGCTGCTCGACGCGAAGCCGGGGGCGGAAGTCACCTTCGATCACGTGCTCATCGCGAGCGACGGCAAGCAGGTGCAGAGCGGCGCGCCGCATATCAAAGGTGCCAAGGTCACGGCCGAAGTTGTACGCCACGGCAAGGACAAGAAGGTCCGGATCTTCCGGTTTGCGCGTCGCACCGGCTACCGCCGCCACGCCGGACATCGGCAGGACTTCACCGAAATCAAGATCGCCGACGTGAAGGTCGGCTGAGGAACGCATGGCTCATAAGAAGGGCGTCGGCTCCTCGCGCAACGGGCGCGACTCCAATCCGAAGTACCTCGGCGTGAAGCGCTTCGGCGGGGAATTCGTGACCGCGGGCAGCATCATCGTGCGCCAGCGCGGGACGAAGTTCCATCCCGGCAAGAACGTCCGTCGCGCGTCGGATGACTCACTGTTCACCACCGTTGACGGCCAAGTGAGGTTCGAACACAAGAACAAGAAACGAATGCAAGTCAGCGTCTATCCTAAAAACATTGAGGCCGCCAAGAACTAAGGCGGCCTCGATGGTTTTCAGTATTTCGGTGGCAGCGTTCTGTATCTCTCGAACAGCTCAGTTTGGCGACTCCGTAGTGGTATGTCCCTTCCTCGGATAAACACATGCTCGACGCCGGTCGAGAATTCGAACGGGTCTCCGGTCCACACAACGACGTTCGCAATCTTGCCAGCCTCGAGTGATCCGTACTGGCCCGCTACTCCGAAAATCTCCGCCGGCGTCAGCGTCACCGCCCGCAGTGCCTGCTCCCACGTCATCCCGCTCGCGACCGCATTGCCCGCCTGTTGCCGCAAGTCGCGCGTGTCCCGCTCGCGACCGCATTGCCCGCCTGTTGCCGCAAGTCGCGCGTGTTTTCCGTCGCCGTTTCCATCAGCGCGACTTTGTTGCCGCCCTTGATGAGCAGCGCGGCATTCTCGTACCGAATGCCGAGCGCATCGTACGACGGGATATTGTCCAGCGGCTCGACCAGCACGGGCACGCCCGCGGCCGCGATCTCACCCGGGATCATCCAGCCCTCCGCCGCGCCAGCCAGAATTAGCCGCAGCTTGTACTCGCGTGCGATCCGAAGCGCGGTCTCAATGTCGCTCCGGCGGTTCGCGACCACGAGCAACGGCAGATCGCCACGCAGCACCGGCTGTAGCGCTTCGAGATCCACAGCGCTGGCGCTGAGATCCTGGATCTGGCGACGGCGGTAATCGGCGCGGCGGGTGGCATACTCGCGCGCGTCGTTGAGTACCCGGCGCAGGCGCTGGGCAACGGCGGCGCGGGAGCCGCCGCCCGCGTCCTTCGCCGCCTCGCTCAAGTTGGCGACCATCGCTGCCGGCGCTTTGATCCGCATCGCTTCGATCGTGGCCCCGTCGAGATCGATGAGCGCCGCCTGGCCCCAGATCAAACCGCCGCTCGGCGGGACACCCAACGATCCAGGAACGGCCAGCGTGGTTGTCACGCCCTCCATGCGGTTCATCGCGATGAGGGTGGACGCGGGATTGATGCCCTCGAGGACGTTGAACCCCGCCGCGACGTCATTGCCGCGCTGCGTGTACTCGCTAGTGCCCTGGACTGCTCCAATCTCCCGCAGTCCCATCTGCCCCGCGCCGTCGATCAGCCCCGGCGTGACCCATTTCCCGGAGGCGTCAACGCGGGTCGCGCCCGCCGGCACGGCAACGTTGGTTCCGACAGCGGCGATTCTGCCGTCACGGATGAGGACCGTGGCATGCTCGATCTTCGGTCCCGAGACCGGATACACCGTGCCCCCAGTGATCGCGATGGTCTGGGCGAGCATGAACGCGATCATGGCTGCTCCAATGTGAAATCGGTCTTCGGCTGGTGCGCCGGGTCGATGCGGTCGTACACAAGCCAGCCGTCGTTGTAAACTTGCACCGCGCGCGCATACACGGAGAACGGATCCGCGGACCAGACGACCACGTCCGCCATCTTCCCGGGCTCGAGCGTGCCGACGATCGAATCGATGCCCAGGACCCAGGCCGCGTTGGCGGTAAACCACCGCAGGGCCTGATCGCGAGTGACCGGAATACCGGCGCGACGGCCGTAGTACAGCGCTTTGGCCGCTTCTTGATTGAGGCGTTGGATGCCCCCGGGGTCATCGGAATGAATGTCCGCGCGTGCCCCCGCTTGCTGCACCAGCGCGGCATTCTCGTGAATCCCATCCATCGCTTCTTCCTTGAAGCCCCACCAGTCCGCCCACACCGCCACCGCCGTGCCTTCGCGCGCTAGCACATCGGCGATCTTGTACGCCTCCACCGCGTGATGAAAGGCGCGAATCTTGAAACCAAACTCGTGGGCGAGATCGAGCATCTGCATCATCTCGTCCGCGCGATAACAATGGTTCTGCACATAGATGTTGCCGCGCAGCACCTCGGCGAGGGACTCGTTCCGGAGGTTGCGCTCCGGCGGATCACCCTGGTGATCCTTGTTCCACTTGTCCCAGCGACGGCCGTAGGCCTGCGCCTGGATGAACGCGGCGCGGTAGCCGGCCATGTTGCCCATGCGCGTCGAGGGACCCCCGCGCTGTCCATACACGCGTTTGGGATTCTCGCCGCAGGCCATCTTCAGCCCATAGTGCGCACCGGGGAACTTCATCTCCTGCACCGAACGGGCGGGAATCAGCTTCAGGACCGCGCTCCGACCGCCGATGAGATTCGCCGACCCCGGCAGCGCCTGAATCGTCGTTACGCCGCCCGCGATCGCCAGCGGGATCTGCGGGTCCTGCGGCCAGAACGAATGCTCCGCCCAGACCTCCGCGGTCACCGGGCTCGTTGCCTCGTTGCCGTCCGATTCCGCAAAGGTGCCTGGGGCGGCATACACGCCGATGTGCGAGTGCGTGTCGATCACACCCGGCGTCACCCACTTGCCGGTGCCGTCCACCACGACCGCGTCACTCGGCGCCTGGACGCTCGTCCCGACCGCAACGATCCGGCCGTCCTTGAAGAGAATCGAGCCGCCCTGAATCTCCTGTCCGGCCGCCGTCATGATCGTCGCATTGCGGATGATGACGGGCGGATTGGGGTGACGCTGATACGTGGACGGATACTGTGGCCCGATCGCGGCCGCCGTATCCTGGCCGGCTGCCGTCGCTGCCGCAGCCGGCGGTGGGGGAGCCGACGCCGTCGTCGTCCGCGCACCCGCTGAGGCGCAGGCCGCGACGAGGACCAGTAATCCCACCCCGGTCGACAGATGTCGCATGTGCGATCTCCTGTTATTTCACGAGTTCAAACACCAGCGGTGCCCCCGTCGGCGCGACGCGCACGACGCGCCGCGGCGCTTGCTGGGTTACGTGCATCACGATCGGCAACTGCATCCCGGACAACTCGAGTCGGTACGCCGCGAACGTCCCGGCGGGAACCACCACATTCTCGATGCCGGCGACCTTCACGCTGACGACCTTGGTGGCGCCTTCGCCCGAGGAGAAGACGTTCAGGTTGAACGTCTTGCCCTGCTCGAGCGGCAGCGCCGGCAACAGGACGGCGAGCGCGTTGTCGTCGATGGTGCCGGCGGCAATCGTCGTGTCGACGGTGATCGACTTGGGACCACCCGGCTGCGGCGCCTGGCTCGTGCCTTTGACGCGTCCACCGGCGTACGTCAGATGGATCTCCGTATGCTGACCCTGGACGAGCCCGGTCTGGTCGGTACGACGCAACGACAGGTCGCCGTTCAGCACGACGGTCGACTGCTGCTGGAAGGGGCCGATCGTCGTCGATTCCGTATAGACGATCGAGTCAGCGGTGACGGCGACGTTCGCTGTCCGCCCCCCGAACACGTTGCCTTGCACCAGGGCCTGGAAGCTGTCGCTGCGCGCCACGATCTGTCTGCGGTCGAACGCGACCGGGCCGCCCTTGGGACTGAGGTCGGCGGGATCCATCGGCTTGCCTTCGATGTCCACGAGCCGAACAGACGCGATCGGCTTGAGCTTGTAGTACAGCGCCTTGGCATCGCCGACCACCACGATGCTGAGCGCGTCGCGCTTGAAGGCGCGCTGGCCTGCGGCGCGCGCGCGCGCGCCGGAGACGGCCGCTAGGCGCTCGCGGTAGCGCTGCACATAGTCCGAGCCAAGGCCGAGCAGCCTCGCGGTCGTTACGACCTGAGCGATCTGACGCGGCGTCTCGATCGTCAGAGGGAATGTGCCGACGAGGAATCCTTTGGCGGCGGCCAGCTCGCTGTCGGGGATGATCTCGGTTCGGATGCGGTCGACTTGATGCAGCAGCTCGGTCAAGGCGCTGTCGGTGACCTCGGTGCGTCCCTCGAACGTCGCCTCCCAGTAACCGAGGCCGCGATTGCGCCGCTGTGCGGCATAGGAGCCGTAGGTCCAGCTCTTCTGCTCACGCAGGATCATGAACAGGCGAGAATCGCTTCCACCGCCCAGGACATGCGTCGCGATGCGCGCCGCGTAATAACCGGTGTCGGTCGGCAGGAACGTCGTATTGCCGATCACGATGTTCGACTGCACGGAGCCGGGCCGGTTGACGAGCAAAATGTCGGTGCCGCGCTTCGCCGGCGCGGCGGGGAACCCCGGCGTCGGTGCAGCAGCGCCGCGCCAGGTGCCAAACGCCTGAGTCGCGAGCTCCCGGGCCCGCGGCAGGGTGATATCCCCAGCGACGACGAGCAGCGACCCACCGGGCCGGACGCGACGTCCCGCAAACGCGACAACGTCGTTCCGGGTAATCGCCCGGTACGACGCGACGCTCGTGTTTCGGCCGTACGGATTCCGGCCGTAAATCTCTTTCTGGAAGGCGCGTGCGGCGACGTTATCGGCTTGAGACAGCTCCACTTCGAGCGACGACAGGAACCGCGTGCGGGCCAGGTCGAGCTCCTGTTCGGGGAACGTCGCCCTTTGTGTCACATCGCCCAGCAGCGTGAACGCGAGGTCGGCATGATCGCTGAGCACGTCGGTCGAGACCGTGAGGAAATCGCTGCCCGCGCTCGCACCGATGCTGCCGCCCACGCCTTCGATCGCGGCCGCGATCTGCTCGGCGTTGCGCGTGGGCGTGCCCTTGGTCAGCAGCTCGGCGACGATCGCCGCGACGCCTTCTTTTCCTGCGGGATCGTACACCGTGCCGGCCCGAAAGCTGAGACTGACCGACAGCGTCGGCTGCTCGTGATTCTCGACCAGCAGCAGCGTCATCCCATTGGGCAGCGCGACTTCTCGGAACGGTGGGAACTGCACGGGTCGCAGCCGGGCGGGTGCTGGCGGGCGGGAAGGGAACGGTTCCTGGGCTGAAAGTTGGAATGTTGGAATGTTGCACAGTGTGACCACAACCATCATTTCAACCTTCCAACCTTCCCACCTTCCAACATTCGCCCGCTTCATTGTCCACCTCCCGACGCCGGCGCCGCACCCGGACGGACGATCACCAGCGTCAGGTTGCCAGGCGCGAGATAGGTGTTGGCGACGCGCTTCACATCGTCGCTCGTGACGGCGAGCAGCCGATCGAGATCGGTGTTGATCTCCTCGATCGAGCTATGAAACGTCAGGTAGTGATGCAGCTCTTCAGCTTTGCCCAACGTCGTCTCCCGGTTGCCGATGAATCCTGAACGCAGCACGTTCTTCGCCTTCTCCAGCTCCGCCGCGGTGATGCCGTTCGCGCGGATGCTGTCCAGCTGGATCCCGATCAAACTGTCCATGCGGTTGGCCGAGACGCCTTGATTCACGATTCCGTACGCGACGAAAACCCCGGGCCCGTTGCGCGAGCCGAACGGATTGAGAATCGCGCCGGCGGCCACCGCCGCCTTCTCGCGCCGCACCACGGCGACATTCAGTCGCGAGCTCTCGCCCTGGCCCAGGATGATGTTGAGCAGCTCGAGCGCCGGGGTGTCGGCGTGACGATGCTCGGGAATGCGGTAGATCCGGAGCAGCGCATCGAGGTTCGCGTGCGCGTCGTGCACTTCCCGGCGCTTGGGCGCCGAGCCGGTGGTGCTCGCGGCGCAGCGCGGCGCTTCCGGCACGGCGTGACTCGGGGCCCCGGCGAAATACAGATTGACGAGGCGGCGGAGCTCGCTGGGGACGAAGTCGCCCACCACCACGAGCGTCGCGTTGTTGGGCGCATAGTGATTGTCGAAGAACGCCTGCACGTCCGGGAGCTTCGCTGAATCGAGATCGGCCATCGAGCCGATGACCGTGTGCGCGTAGGGAAAGCAGCTCGTGCTGTCGAACGGCCATGTGAGGCCGTCGGTAAAGGCAGCCTGGTACGGTTGATTGTCCACGCGCAGCCGCCGCTCCTCCTTCACTGCCTGGCGCTGATTCTCGAAGTTCTCTTCGGTGATCGCGAGCGAGCGCATGCGGTCCGCTTCCGCCCAGAGCGCCAGGTTGAGGCGATTCGAGGGCACCGTTTCCCAATAGTTGGTGCGATCCTCGGCGGTCGAGCCGTTGAACTCGCCGCCGGCGCGCTCGATCAGCTTATTGTGTTCGGCTTTTTTGATGTGGGCCGATCCCTGGAACATCATGTGCTCGAAGAGGTGCGCGAAACCGGAACGGCCGGGCCGCTCGTTGCGCGAACCGACCTCGTACCACACGTCCACGGAGACGATGGGCGTGGAGTGATCTTCGGAATAAATGACGCGGAGGCCGTTCGGCAGCACGAACTGCTCGAACGCGATGCGGCCGGCCTGTGCTGAGAGCACTCCGGGGATGGCCATCAGCAACAACACAAACATTTTGCGCATGGGTTCAGGACTCCGCGGGGAAAAGCGCCAGAGCGTTGGTTTCGAGGATAGCCCGTTGCTGCTCCTTCGTGAGCGGCAGGGCCAGGAATTGATCGATGTTCTGACGGAGGTCTCTCACTCCCGGACTGGGCCAGTCGGTACCCCACAGCACGCGGTCCACAATCTCCGTCAGGCGGGGAAAGTACTCCAGCAGCTTTGAGGGCGGAATGCCCGAGACGTCGAGCCTGACTTTCCTATGACGTCGCAGGACAAAGAACGCCTCCTCCATGTACAGCGGCCGTCCGCCGTGCGCCATGACCAGCTGCAGATCAGGAAAGTCGATGGCGACGTCGTCGAGCTCCATCGGGTTGCCGTACTTCGACCGCGCGCCCGGAAAAATCGATGTGCCGGTATGGATCATAACCGGGAGGCCGCGCTCTTCGCACCGCCGGTAAATCTCGCCGAGCGCCGTGAGGCCGTCGGTGTAGGCGTTGGCGGGGAATGCCTGGTGTGGGGGATGAATCTTAAGCAGCCGGATTCCCTGATCGATCAACCGATCGACGTCGCCGGCGGGGTCGCGCGTGTACCGCGCGTGCACGCCGCCGTAGGGGATCAAGCGCTCGGGATTCGTCTTGGCGTACTTGGCCGCGAACGTGTTCGTCGAATCGTCGAACCCCATGATGTCGGGACTGGGATAGTTGACCAGACCCACGCGCCAGACACCCGATTTGTCCATCACCTCGAGCAGCGCGCGTGGATCGTCCATCAAGGAGATGAGGACCTCCCAATGATCTTCTTTCCCCTTGCGCATCGCCTCCTGGACTTTGGGCTTGAGGTCGCGCCACGGCTGGATATGAATGTGGACGTCGGTGATGCGGTTCAATCGCTCCAGGTGTAGAACCCCTTTCCCGTCTTCTTGCCCAGCTCGCCCTTCCTCACCTTCTCCTTCAGGATTTTCGGCGGCTCATATTGCGGCTTGCCGAGCGTCGCGTGCAGATACTCGGCGATCGCCAGGCGCACATCGAGGCCGACGAGATCGGTGAGCTTGAGCGGGCCCATCGGGTGGTTGTAGCCCAGCTCCATTGCCTTGTCGATGTCCTCGGCGCTCGCCACGTCCTGCTCGAGCATGCGCATCGCTTCGAGTCCCAGCACGACGCCCAGCCGGCTCGACGCGAAGCCGGGGGAATCGCGCACGACGATCGGCTCTTTGCCGAGCACGCGCGCGAACTCGACGGCGCGGTCCGCCGCCGGCCCGCTGTCGCGACGATGCGTCACGATCTCAACCAGTTTCATGACGTGCACGGGATTGAAGAAGTGCATGCCCACGAGACGCCCGGGCTGCGTCATTGCGGAGGCGATCTGGCCGATCGACAGCGACGACGTGTTCGACGCGAGCAACGCACTCGGCGGCGCCGCCCGCTCCACATCGGCAAACAGACGTTGCTTGATCGCCAGGTCTTCGACGATGGCCTCGATGATGACGTTGGCATCGGCGAGCGCCGCGCGGAGCTGCGGCTCGGCGCGCAGCCGATTGAGAACCACGGATCGGTCCGATTCGGTGAGCTTGCCGCGCTTGAGACCACCATCGAGTAAACCGGCGATCTTGCTCATCGCCTGCGGCAAGGCGTTGGGCTGTGCATCGGTGAGCCTGACTTCGCATCCCGCCAGCGCCGCAACGTAGGCAATGCCGTGCCCCATCGTGCCGGCGCCGATGACGGCAACGCGCGTGGGGTTCATGCCGCCCGGGACGCGTCTACGATGGGACGGGCCCGCTCGGGATGGTTCGTGCAAATGCCATCAACACCCCAGCGAACCATGCGCTCGATGTCAGCTGCATTGTCCACGGTCCACGCAATGATCTGTGCACCCAGACCGTGCACCGTCTTGACCAGCTGCTCGTCCAACGTCGTCCGCTCCTGCCAGAGCGTTTGGGCCAGGGCATCTTCGAGCGTTTGGCGCGGCGACCGCGTCGGTACCTCGGAGAGCACGCCCCGCGGCAGACTCGGGCGCTTCTCGCCCAGCCTGCGCACGATGTGAAAAGCAAAGCTGTGGACTGCGTAGCGGCCGGGGTTGGGCCCCCGATCGAGTACCGCGAGCAAGCGGTCATCCCACCGGGGGGCGAGCACTTTCACTTCGACGAAGACCTTGAGCTTGCCGAGCACATCCAACGCTTGTGCGAGTGTTGGAATTGGCTCGCCGTTCGATAAGGGCATCGCGCCGAGGTCACGGGCTCTCGCCTGGGCAATCGGCAGGCCCATGACAGACGGATCGTGATGCACGACGATCTCACCGTCGATCGTGGCATGGACATCCAGCTCCACGCCATCGGCTCCCTGGCCGGCGGCGGCACGGAAGGCGGCCAGGGAGTTCTCCAGCTCGATGCTGGAGGCACCCCGGTGAGCGATGACTAAGGGCTTCACTGCTGCAGGCTGTCGGCTTTCTTCGACTCGATCCAGTCCGGTTCTTTCTCGATGTCGTGCACGGTCGCCACGTCTTCGGGTCGCGGCAGCACTGACTCCAGATACGCCGGATATTTGGCCGCGTCGATCGGCTGCGCGTCTACCGTGAAGTGCTGATGCGCGTACATCCCGATCCGCCGGTTGAACTTGAGATCCGGCACCTTGAGCTGCCGCTCGCGCTCGGGGATGAACATGTTGAGCCGCTCGACCAGCTTCACGATCTCCTGGCGATACAGTCCGCGCGCCAGCTCGTTGAGCTTGCTCTTGTCGGGCTCGGCCCCGTTCGTGGGGTTCTCCCGCTCGTCGTAGCGGCCTTTGAGCCCCCACACGTACGCCCAGTGCGCAGACGACGAATTGTCCGTGCCGAAGAGATCGAACGCCGTGGGAATCCACTTATAGAAGAAGCGTTGGATCACCTCCGGCGGCATCTTGCCTGCCTTGACGATGCGCAGCAGCCCGTTGTTGCCGGTGCCGAGGTGGTAGGACTCCTCCTTCAGCATCGGACCCATGGAGCGGGACAGCGGGTCGAACGCGGAGACGGAAAGCATCTTCAGCTGGAACTTGCCGTCCCGGTCGATGAACTGCGTGTAGGTGAAGAAGTCGAGCCAGTTGTCGACGATCTCGTTGAAGGAGCCGAGCAGCCGCTCGCCTTCGTCCGCACGCCGCTCGAGCAGCTTGGCGGCCTCGCGTTTGCCCTCGTCTCCGAAATGCGAGCAGAGCAGGTAGGACATCTGCCAGCCGTGTCGCATCTCTTCCGTCATCACGCGCTGCAGCGACAAGAGATCGTAGGCGGAGGGCGCGTGGTGCAGCAGGTTGCGCTGCTGCTCCACGGACGCGAATTCGGTGTCGCCTTGATACACGATCAGGTTGAGCAAGGCGTCGCGGATGCGCTGATCAGGGATGTGCATCACGGTCGGCCATTTGCGCTGGCCTTTGTAATGCCCGAACTCGATGTGGGGCACTTCGGGATCGCCGAACTTCGCCTCGAACCCGTACTTGCGAAGGTCGCCCTGCGGGAGGCCGATCGAATCCTGCCAGTAGCGGAAGTAATCGATCCAATCGTCGAAGTTGTGGAGTTTGCGGACCATCAGCGATTCCTTATGAGTTGGCGTGCCTCGGGAGTTGCGAACAGGACTTCCTGATCGGCGATTTCAATGTCCAGCATTTCCTCCAACGTGCTGTGCAGCGAGCGATACAGCGCGGCCTTCGCTTTGCGCACCGCGAGGGGCGCCATCGACGCCCACCGCTCCGCCAGGGCTCGCGTCTCTCGGGCGAGCGAGTCGTGCGGGACCACGCGATCGAACACGCCGAGCTGCACCGCCTCGGCGGCGGGCACTATGCGCGCACTCCACACCAGCTCCAGCGCTTTGGAGATGCTCGTGAGGCGCGGCAGGAAATAGCTGCCGCCCCAGTCCGGCCCGAGCCCCAGCTTGTGGAATACCTGCCCGATCGATGCTTGATCCGATGCCAGGCGATAGTCACAGGCGAGCGCCAGATTCGCTCCGCCACCAGCCGCCGCGCCGTTGACCGCCGCGAGCACGGGCTTCGGGGCGTTGCGAATCGTGAGCGCGATATCCTTCCCGGCGCGGACCAGCTGGTCGCCCTGGGTACCGAGGACGCCGAGGTCGGCGCCCGCGCAAAAGGCGCGGCCGGCGCCGGTGATGACGATGACGCGCACGGCGTCCGCAGCCGCGAGCATGCGAAGTGCCTCGAGCAGATCCTCACACATGTCCGGATCGAACGCGTTGAGCTTGTCGGGCCGGTTGAGCGTCGCGGTCCCGATGTGATCGCTGATCTCGACCAGCACGCGCTCGTAGGCCGCCATCAGACGCGCTCCACGATCATCGCGATGCCCTGACCGACGCCGATACACATGGTGACTAACCCAAAGCGCAACTGACGGCGTTGTAATGCGTGAACTTGACCTTCTCGGGATCGAGCTTCAGCTCGCGGATGCAGGCGATCGCCTGCGCGGCGAAAGCCTCGTTCAGCTCGACAAGATCGATTTGATCGATTGTTAGACCAGCCCGCTTTAGCGCTTTCTGCGTTGCTGGAATCGGACCGAGTCCCATACAGCTCGGATCTACACCACCCACGGCGGTCGTGACGATACGTGCGATCGGTTTGCTTGCTGTTGCGGTCACGAGGAGTGCCGCCGAGCCATCGTTGATTCCGCTGGAGCTTGCGGCGGTGAC
>WNFD01003926.1_pt1 | contig 14928 bp, 19 predicted proteins | sample 5400491 | NCBI WGS metagenome assembly WNFD01 (sample SAMN13153343, study PRJNA577476) | soil metagenome | isolation source: 120 cm saprolite under Douglas fir tree site 2 hole 2 replicate 2 | place: USA:California | collected 2015-04-18
ATGACCTGGGGATCACTGTACGGGATCAGTACGTGCTCGGGGTGAGAACGCTGCCCTGCTGGCAGGAGCCCTTGCCGCAGCCCCGGTATCCCGATGGCGATGGCCCTCGGGCTCGACGCAAGCAGTACTGGTGTCCTCCAGGATGCTATGCGGGGGTGCTCGCGAGCCGGTATCACCTCCTGCCCTTCACGCACGTCTTGGCCTTCGAGGCGCCCGCGGGCGTGTTCGAGGACTGGTGGGATCAGTGGCTGGATTGCCTGGTTGACTGGTGGGTGCTCACCGCGTCCTTACCGTTCCCGGAGCAGGCGATCTGGCTCGGCGCGATGGCGGATCGTCCGGGGGTCCGCATTCCCGGCTCTGGAGAGGACCCGCACGTCCACCTCCTGGTCGGCAATGTCCCTGAGACCGCGATCCTCGCCGCCGCCGCTCGGTGGCCGCAGGCGCCGCCCGGCGTGAAGCCGTGGCTCACGGTCACGCCGCTCGATCACGTCTGGGGGAAGCTCCACTACACGCTGACGCAGTCGCCGGTCAAGAAGACGGCCTCGTTCTACATGACCCGGCGGAAACTCGCACACTTCAAGAACCAGGATGCCCTGATCCTGCCGCTCATCGAGTCGCCGACCCTGGAGGCCTACACCCAGTTCCAGCGCCACCGGCTCGCGCTCCACCGCTCCCAGACATTCGGCCGCACGCGCGGTCTCGATCTCGTGAACAGGAGGAAGCCCATGTGGTGTGTGCTCAATGACGTGGTCTATCAGATCCCGCCCGCTCCGCTCGCCCGGGCGCAGCGCGACACGGTGAAGCTGGCCGTCTTGCTGTTCACGCTCGCGCAGGTCCGGGATCAGGAGATCGCGGCATGAACCCGAAGAAGATCCCCATCCGGGTGCAGGTCGACACGCTCAGCGAGAGGATCGACCGGGTCGAGGCTGTCGCGTACACCGCGCTCGATCGGACCGGGGCGCTCCGCGCCGCCCTTCGAGAGCGACAACCTGGAACTGCTGTACATACTCACGCGACGGCGGGTCCAGGCGACGGCCGCCCGGCGAGCGTCCCGTGGTCGGAAGGCATCGTGGCGGACCGAGCGCGCCCGGACGGCCGCCCGCGCGAGATGGAAGAATCACGAGACACAGAAGACGGCCAGAACTCGCAAGGGCTGAGCCGGTGACGGAGGACACGATGATGGGCGACGAGACCGCGAAGACGAGGGAGCCGATGATGCGGGATGACCTGACCCCCGGCAGCCGGGCGTTTCTGTTGGCGTGCGAGCGGATGGTGAGCCAGGGCAACGGGGTGACGGAGATCCTAGCGCCGCTCTACAACATGATCGAGCAGGGGGAGGTCGAGTCGCGCGTCCTCGCGGGCCGACCCGGTGACCACCCGGATGACTTTGAGCACAAGCTCCCCGAGCACCAGTGGCGCCCGCGGCCATGACGAAGCGCCGAGCGAACCCCACGAGCTTCACGCCGGAGCGCGCCCGGGCGGTCGCCCTGGCCAGGGAGGCGAAGCGCCGGGCCGAGCGTGAGCGTGTACATCGGGACACGGAAGCGGCCGAGCGCGAGGCCCAGGCCCGCGAGCATGACTGGGTGAACTGGCTGTCGGCCGAGGACTGCGCGAGCCTGGTCGAGGCGGGCCTGCTCCCTGCTGAGAAGCCGGTACGGCTGGACACGCGAGCGCGTACAGCGCCCCAGGAGCGCGAAGTCGAGCCTGACGGGGGGACCCCCACTGTGGGGGGTGACCAGGCCAGCGAGCCCAGCGCAGTGCCTGAGGCCACCCAGGATCGCACAGCAGGTGCCGCTGAGGCCATGCGGCCCACGAGCCAGTCAACCTACGCAACCTTTCGAGTTTCAACGATGAACGAGGAGGAAAGGAATGCAGCGTGACTTGACCGTCAGCAGCACGCACCACCGGCAGCCCACCAACTAGTCGAAGGAGGAGCTACATGGACCATGAAGACATTCTGGACGCCTTGATCAAGGGTGCTGTCGTGCGCATCTCCAACTCTGGCGATGCTCAGGTCGCAGCAATGGACGACCTTACGCCGGCCGTGCGCGAGTGCCTACGGGCGAGCACGACGCATGACTGGGAGCATAAACGGCAGTGCCCCGACTGCCTGGAGAGTGAGGCGGACAACCTAGTGATGGACGCCGACTCGCACCGGGCAGATGGGAACGTGGAAGATGCGCAGGCGCTGGAGATCGAGGCGGCAGACCTTCGCCTCGCTGCGTGGAAGATCCGGCACGGGAACTAGCCGTCGGCACGAGGGCGCTAATGCTCAATGCCTTGCCCGCCACGCTCTGGGTCCAGGATCCGCCGGACGTCGCCCGGAGACTGCTCGCGAAGGACGGCATTGAGTACATCACGCTCGTCGGGTCCAGGGACGGGCTTCACTTCTCCCTCGGGTACCGCGACGAGTTCGGCGGTGAGTATTCCGACAAGGCGGTGCTCATCGAGCTGGAGGGCATCTACTCCTCCGTCCACGGGTGTAGTGGAGGCGCGCTCTGGTTCGTCATCAAGGATCCGACGGTTCCGGACGGTGAGGTCCACGATCACGTCGAGATCGCCAACGACATGGTCGATGGCGACGGGGAAAGGCTGGAGAATCCCGATTGACACGCCGCGGTGTGTGCGGCGGGTCCTCACATTCGAGGAGCTGGGGATCTGAAACGGCTATGCGAGGACGACAGCGCCGGCCCTGAAAAAGGGGGTCTGCGGCTCTTTTGTCTCTGAAAGACGGCACAGCGGCTAGGGAGGAGCTCTTGGACCCAATGCATGCAGAACCCGCAACGACTCGCTCGCGGCGGACGAGCGGCCACCTGCTAACGCTGGGACAGGTCGCCGACACCCTGCGCATCCGTCCTCGAGCGGTTGTCGACTATGTAAATCGCGGAGAACTCGAAGGACAGCGTGTCGGGCGCAGCTGGCGATTCACACAAGACGCCATCGACAGGTTTTTCGAAGAGCCGCCGGCGTGGCGTGCGACAGACTTTCTCAGTTACGGGGAGTGAATGGAATCTACACGGAAGCGCGGTCCTGACGGACGCTTCGCCGGCGTGCGCTGGAACGTCGAGGATGTCCCTCGGCTGCCGACCTTCCCTGCCCGCTGGGTCCTCGAGGATCCGCGTCAGCGTCCCTATTTCGTGTTCTGGGCCCCGAAGAATGGCCCTGCCTTCGCCTTGAAGATGAAGCCCGCCGACGGCGGGGACGCCGTGGTGATCACCTTGGAAAATGGGGAGACCCATCGAATCCCGGTCCTGCGCCGCCGTCTACCGCGGGGGACGGGCGGAGTGCTCTTCTACCTCTGTCCCTCGTGCCAGCGGCCGCGCCGCTTCCTATATCTTCTGACGATGTCCGGAACCACGCTCGTTGCCTCCCGCGGGCTCCAGTGTCAGCGGTGTGCCAACCTCCGATTCGTGTCCCAGGGGGCATACCGCCCAGCGTTCGCGCGCTCCTGGGGTCCGTATGCGCGGAACCCGTGGGACCCGCAGGCGGTCTCTGACCCGCGGATTATCGCCGAGGACCTCGCCCCCGCCGGAAACTGACGACGATCAGCTTTGGCCTGCCTCAGGCCCACGGCGGAACGGGAACGCTGTCGCAGTGGCGAATCGATCGAGGCGCAAGGACCTGTTCTCCGCGGCTGAAGCATAGCGACTGCAACAGCGATACCTCTGATGCGGTCGTGCGATCTCCCGCCGGCGTTAGCAGCCAATTCGGTCCCGAGGAATGAATGGACAATACTCGCTCTCTGCTCATAGCATTCCGAGCGCTCGAGCATGCCCTTTTCGGGCGGGGGGCGGTTTTGGAGAGCCCACGGCCGGAGAGCGAGGGCCGTAGAGAGCGTAGATTCTTGCGTCGTTGGTAAATTTGGCACCGCGAGTCCGCCGCGCTGCCCACGCCAACGGAGAGTGGCGAGGAACTATCCACCATCGTCTACCGCCTCGTGACCTCACAGCCGGCCCCCGTGACGAGGAGGCGCCGGTTCGGACCAGCCCCTCGAAGGGCCTCAGCGACGTTCCATGCCCTGAGGCACGCTCCCACTTCAGCCGGGGAGTTGTCGCGGAGGAACTCGAAGGAGGCCATCAGCAACAGGAGCCCGTCGTCCGTTGCAACACTGACTCTCTGGGCCGAGCGGTCGGTGTCGATGTGGTCCCACACGTCGCGCCCCGGGGAACTCCTGCCTGACGTACCCGACCAGCGCCCCGATCCGGTCGGCTATCTGCCGCACAGCCGGTCTCCGTAACGTGCCCGGCCGCGTGGGACTCAGCCCGTAGGCCTCGGCCAGGAACATGGTGCTCGTAAACCAGCCCGAGTCCTCGCTCCCAGTCGTCGCCTGCGGCCATCGACTTCAAGCTGACCTGCGCCATGAGGCACGCTTCAGTCAGATCCGGTCTTCTTCGCCTTCCGCCAGCGAGCCCGGGCGGCCCGGCGGAGGATCTCCGCCCGCGTCTCGGCCGGCACCCCTTCCCAGCGGGCCTTGCCGCCTTTACTGGCACCGAGCTTGGACAGCGCCGCCGCGTGCGGGTTCTTCTTGCGAGCGGCCATGGCGCCTGTATAGCATGCGGGCCCGGGCTTGCATAGGTCTTGACAATGCAAGCTCGAGCTTGCATATTCAAGGAGCGATGAGGAAGCCCCGCGAGCGCTGTAAACGCTCCGGGGCCGTGGCCCATCACCCGCACCCGCAAAGGAGACGCAGCGATGAGCGACCCCATGCTAGCCCGTTTTCGGGGCCATCAATTGACGTTCCGAATACCGACCGGCTACGCGGTCTGTCTCGCGTGCCTTCGAGCCCTAACGGTCGACGATCTCGCCCGGCCCTGCCCGGGCCCCGCGCCGACGGAGCGGGGAGCCGGGCATGATGGACGAGGAGCGGCGGACTGAGCGGGCCATAGTTGTCTGGGACAGCGACGCGACGTGCCCCTGCGGCGCGGACCCGAAGGCCGACGACGGCGCTGCCATCAACGACGAGAGCTGGCACATGGACATGTTTCCGCAGGCGGACCGCACGGTGTTGGCCGAGGTCCGCTGCCCGAGGTGCCAGTAGATGACAGTGTGGCGCCGATCTGCCTTGAGTGCCGGCGCCTGATGGCCGAGGTCGGCGGCGAGCCAAGACGCTGTGAGGCCTTCCCGGACGGCATCCCCGGCCCGATCCGCGACAGCGAGGCCAATCATGTCTTCGCCTTCGCGGCGACCACGGCCCCCGGATCGAGCCTGTGGATCCGGCCCGGGTCGGTGAGGCCGCCAGCGCCGCCTTCCTCAAGGCGTGCTCTCCTAAGGACACGGCATGAACGGGGGCGACCCCCGGTTCGGCCGCAGAACAATCCTCTGGCCGCCCGGCACGCGCTCGCCGCTCACGCGCCCGGTCACCGCCGGGGGCGCGTCGAGGCCCGGGTCGCTCCGTCGGACCGAGCGCGAAGGGTCGACTGGAAGCGCCTCAACAATGGAGATGGAGGCGCCAGCGAACCGTGATGATCGCCCTGGGCTACGTCCGACGCAGCAAGGAATCGGGCGCGCGCACGGTCTCCCTCGAGGACCAGCGGGCGCGCATCGAGTCCTACTGCCAGGAGCGTGGGTGGTCGCTCGCCGAGGTCTTGGCCGACGACGGCGTGTCGGGCGGGCGCCGTGAACGCCTCGAGCGCCTGGCCGAGCGGGTCAAGGCCATCCGTGCTCGCGCCATCGTCGTGTACCACCTCGACCGCTTTGCTCGGGATCTTGCCGCGACGCTCGACTATCTGCGCCGCTTTGCCAGACGCGGGGTCGAGCTCCACGTGGTGGGACGTGGGCGCGTGGAGGCCGACACTGCCTCAGGGTTCATCGTGACAGCGGTCGAGGGCTTGGCGGCCGAGCACTACCGGAGAGTCATCTCCGAGAAGACTCGAGATGCCCTCGCTCGGCTCCGGGCGAAGGGTCGGCGCGTGTCGCGGTTCGCCCCCTACGGGTTTCGACTGGCTGCCGGAGGGCGGTTGGTCGCCAATCCGAGGGAGCAGGCCCTCCTCGGCCAAATCGGGGCCCTGCGACGCCGGGGGCTCTCGCTCCGGGCCATCTCCCGCGCCTTAGCCCGCAGAGGCGCCTTGGCTCGGAACGGGCGCCCATTCGGCCCCTCCACCCTTCTCGGAATTGTTCGCAACCGGACGGTTACGGACAGCTCGCTGGGCTCCTGAAGGGGATTTGCACGGTAGTGGGCCAATACCTGACTTTCGAGGTCCGCGGGGTAGCCTTGCGACGATAGGCCCGGAGTGGCACTTCGACGGTTTGTTGCGGGGGCCCGCAATCATGAAGGCTACACGGTGCCTACAACCTACTGAGGCCCGGCCGAGCGCGTCGTCACCGAGCTCGGCAGACAGCGCGGGTTCGAGGTGACTGCGCTGGGCTACAGGCAGGAAGCCCGAGTTCGATCTCTCGTTCATCGCGGCAGAATAGCTCGCTCGGTTCGAACGGTGACGCGGAGAACGCGTCACACCCATCTCAGCAGAGCGGTATCGAGATACTGCGCCACTGGGCCTCTCGCCAGACGCGCGTGCGCGAACTGGTTACTGTAGCTCCTTAGGCAACCATCGCAGCTTGTGCTCTCGCCGCAGCCGCAGATCCCACTGACACGGCGTTGCGCCTCGCGCAGGCACTGGCGGAAGACGCCTTCCTCTTCGAGTCTCGCGACCAGACCGGCACCGCCGGGAACGTTGTCATATAGGATGATCTGGGGAATCTCAGCGCCTGCCTCACTCTGCTTCACCGTGACGCTGAGATCAGTGCTCGGAACTTCGAGGGCCTCCGCCGCACCTTCCAACAGAGCATAGGCAAGGGAATACGCGAACCATATGCCGCCGTCAGCGCGGCCGAGCCCCGGCGACCCATAGAACTGCATCTTAACGACGTCCGTCAGGAATTCATGACCCAGCGCCACCCGGTCGAGCTGACCCGAGCAGTCACGCCCGTATGGGCTCTTGTGGAGGCTCTTGGATTTCGGTCGCACTACGAAGCCAGCACCGCACGCTCGGCAAATGTGGAACCCCTCGCCCTTCCGACCCTCACACAGAACGACCAAATATCCCGGCGAGGCCTTCGTCAGCGTGGCGACACCTCTCATGTTGACCGTCTCCGGACTCTCCAGCTCTGATCGAGAGAAATACGGCCGCGTGCTGAAGACCTTCGCAGGTCTTGAGGAGGAGGGGTCGGGGGGAGTCTTCCCGTCTGTTATGAAGCCGAATGTCGGATCGATGTACTCGCTTGGGGGCGCTTCACATCTACACGGCAGACTCTGGGCCTTTCCGCCCTCTGCCCATGAGACAAAGCATGCGTGTCGGCTGCATCTGACATAGTGCCGCTGATCAAATTGGCGACCGATCACCTTCTTCAGCCCGTAGGACGTCCACAACTTCTTGTTCGCGACGATCCTACTTCCAGGGGCGAACTCGGATACGGCAATCCCAAGGTCACGCTGGAGTGAGACATCAGACGATATTGCCGCGGCACCGGAGCGCGTTCGTTGCAGATCAAGCTCCACGACGTCCACCGGAAAGCCGTACTTCGGGATTACGGCCTTGCGTGACAGGAAGGAGATCACGTCTTCGCGTGCGATCGTTTCAGCACGCTCTTTGGCCCATTTCGCCCGTTCGTACTCCTTCTCGCTCGCGTATTGCTGCTCGAGTTCACGCACACGTTGGTAGTCACTCGAGACCTCGGCTTCAGCGAGAGCAAGGCGGGCATCAGTTCCTGAAATGCGGTCGATCCAGCTTCCGTCAACCAGGCCAATGGCGGCCCTCTTTTCCGACGGCACGACGGCTCGGAGCGCCTGTTCGACTGCGGCACGGTGCGCTCTTAGAAAATCCCCGAAGGCCTGCACACCATGAACACCCGTAAGATCTCCGCAGAAAGTCTCAACATCCTTGAAGCGATCCCGATTTGCCCGGAAGAACTCTGACAGCGCCACCGCGGTCACGTGGCGCAAGACAATTTTTTCGTTCGTCACACGCAGTACCGGTGGCTTGGTCTTGCCTCCGAGCATTCGCGACGGTTCGAGGAAGTGGGCAAGGTCGTGTGGCCTACGCCGACAGTAAGTCACCGCGAACCCAGCGTGGCCGGGACGCCGGCCGGCACGACCAACTCGCTGCGCATAGTTAAACGGCTCGGGAGGCACATTGCGGAGGAAGATCGTGTCCAGATCGCCGAGATCCACGCCCAACTCGAAGGTCGTCGAAGAACTCAATAGATGGATGTCGCCTCGCTCGAAGTCAGCCTGGAACTCTCTCGCTTTCTCTTTGTCGATCTGAGCGGTGTGCTCCTCTGCGCGCAAACGAGGTGGCATATTCTCCTGATACAGGACCCGGTAGTGGTTGGATCGAAGCTGAGGATCATCGTGGTTCACGACAGAAAGGGTACCGGCGCAGCGCGGGCGGGGGCAGACGCCGCGCACCGACAGCGTCTGGTGTCGCCCGCACGTGTTGCAGCGGAACAGCGTGTCACCCTCTGTCATGGCCTGAACTCGCCACCAGTCAGGGTTGAGGCGCATCGCGTCCGTGGCTCGCAGTAGGAGAGCGTCATCCCGGTTAGTCGGAGATCGGGCGGCCTTGAGGGTTTCCCAAATCTCCCTCAGAACGCGCCGGGCTATTTCAATGCGCGCGGCCTCATTCTCACTTCCACTAGGTGAACACTCTGCCAACAACCTCGACAGGAATCGCACGCGCCTCCCGTTAACACCGTCCCATGCCTCGATGTTCTTCCGACTCTTGATGCCCTTTCGACCGTCATGAGAACCGATCTCCACAGAGGCCTGAGAGTGCGTCACTCGAAGATCGTCCCACTGCAGCGACACGCCCGAATCAGCCCGTAGTTCTACAGCGAACTGGGCGCGCATGGAGTCGAGCAGCAGCATTACCAGGTCCTTAGCCTCTGCCTCATTGAGCGACCAGGGTGGTTGTAGCAAAGAATTCGGAATCAGCAGGCTTCCCGGAAGCTGCGGGTGCCAGCGCACTAGCCCGACGCCCTGAAGTGACAATCTGGGTTCGTCTGTGACGAACTCTCGATACACGGCAATCCAGGCCAGGTGCAGTGCGTCCAAGTCATCCACAGACTCATCTATGATTTCTTCGGTCCGCATTTCCTGGCGCACTCGGCGCGCTAGCGTCTTCAATGATGCGGCACCACTAGCGGCCAAGCCGCGAGCGCTCCGGAGCACCACGTTACGAGCCTGGAGGGCGGCGTAAGTGTCCTCAACGTACCACGCGAAAAACGCCGCCTCTTGCCTACCATCCGCGAATGCCAAGACCTTCCGGCGATCGGGGGGCAGGCTGCGATGCAGCGTCGTCGCCACGACAGCGTTGGGACCGTCTGTCCCGTGCACGACTTCTCGCACGGGGTCGGGGCCCTGGTAGCCACAAGCGCTGCATCCCCGCATCTGGTCCTGTTGCCCTTCACGAACGTCTTCTTCCACAACTTCGATCGATCTGCCATGCGAGCAGGCGGGTTCGTTGGGAGATGTGCGCTCAGGCGACACGGCACCACACGTCAGGCAAAGTTTTGAGCGACGCTGGGGGGCCCGGGCGTCGTCTTCTTCATTCGGCGTGTCCTCTTTCTCAACGGGGCGGAAGAACGAGACGTTGAAGTCGTCGGCACCCAGGTCTCTGATCGCTTCTTGTAACTTTCCATTCGCGCGGCGCCCAACGAGGTAGTGTTGGCCGCATTCACGGCACAGCGCGACTTCAAACCAACTTGAAGCTTCGTTTGCATTCTCACCCGCGAGCGATGGCCGTTCGAGCCTGACCTTCTTCAACGGATCGTACGATACAAAGGCGCCTTCAAGGGACCGGAGGAAGAAGTGGTATCGCGCGGAGAGCAGGGGCGCACCCGACGCCGGGTCGTTGGTCTTTGTAAGCAGATCAACAAAAGCGGCAAGGGAACCCTCACGACCCTGTTCCGCCACATCATCAAACACTTCAGCTGCGACCTCACGTGTCTTGCGGGGCTCCTGGATGGCATCGCGAAGCTGCGTGAGGCGAGCATCGGCTTGGAGCACTTTGTGCGCCCGTTCGGCGGTGCTCTGGCCATCTTCAAGCAGGGCGCCGAGCTGCGCGGCTAACTTTGGCAGGTCAGCATCAACTGGGCGACTGAGCGATGCGTAGGCCTCCGGTGGCAACCTCACCTTTCCACCGCCTACGACCTCTTCCCGCTCTTCGAGAATGACGTCTGTTTCAGTGAACGGCTCGCCGAAGAGTTCCTCGGCGAATCGGGCGACGCCCGCACCGTCCTTCGCGCCTTGCCCAAGGGATGCACTGGTCGCGATGCATCGCAGGGGGTGTCCAAGCCCCCCCTCCTGCAGGCGCTGCTTCAGACGGCGCAATAGCATCGCCATCTCCATACCCTTGGATCCCCGATACTGGTGAGCCTCGTCGAGCACGAGGAACTGCCACGTTGCGCCGCGCCCATTATCAAACAGGTCACTGTCTTTAGGCCGAAGTAGCAGATACTCCAGCATGGAGTAGTTCGTAAGCAGGATGTCGGGGGGATGAGCTCGCATTTCGGCCCGGAACACGAGTTCGCCGGGTCGTCGATTGGTCTCATGCTGTCGAGCATATCGACTGCGATCGGTCCGATCCTCTGGCGTCTCCCCGGTATATTGGCCGAACGTGAATGAGAACGAGCTGCCGTTATCGCGAAGTTTCTCGCAGTACTCACCAAGGCGCCTCCGCTGATCGTTCGCCAGCGCATTCATCGGGAACAGAACCAGAGCCCTGACTCCAGCAGAGCGTTCGGTGCGGAGACTCTCCCGGTACAGATGGAGAAGGATTGGATAGACGTACGATTCCGTCTTGCCACTGCCGGTACCGGTAGCTACTACGACGTTCCCGCCATGCTCGACTCGGCTGATTGCCTGCTCTTGGTGGCTGTAAAGGGTACGCTCGGAGTTCATCGCTGCAGCAAAACTGGAGTCGAACTGAGCCCCGAGGAGCTCCCGCAGCAGATCGCCGGACTTCTTGCCTCGGCGGTAGACAGGTGTCGCCTCAAGATATGGGCCGTTCACCAGCGAGCCGGCGCGGAGTGCCTGCTCGAAGGATCGACGGAACTCAGGGTCCTTGAAGTAAAAGGTGCTCTGCAAATATCGGAAGAACCGGGTCGCAATCTCATGGCTTAGTCGAATCGGGTCGATCGCTCCAGCTTCCGGCTTCAGCATCGATCGGTCCTCCGACGTGTTCGTGACCGATGCTCGGTGGCAAACTCCTCCTCAATGTCTCGGTACCGAGATCGAACGGCTGACATCGCTCCTGGGAAGTGTACCTGTGCCTTTCTGGCTCTTCGCGCCCAACGTTCCGGCAGGATCATTCCGGGCGTCTTCAGCACTTCGAGCCGCTCGAGCGCAAGGGCAAGAACGCACAATCCTTCCTTCACGAACGGTTCACAAGTCGTCCCCCGTTTGTGCTTTGGAATCCGCTCGTAGCTCTCCATCCGTAGGTCGCGGATGATGCGTCGAAGCGGCACACAACAGGGTGGTCGAACCCGGGTTAGGACAGACATCAAGCTCGAAGGTTTTAGTTGGCCTAGTGAACGAAGGAATCCTTCAGCCTCCAGGGGTGGGCTGACCTCTGCTAGCAGTAGACCGACAACCCCTTCCAGACGCTCGCCTATGCGTGCGCGGGGAGTGAGCCATATGCTGAGCCGTGCCGAAGCATGTTCTTCGATTTCGCGGCATTCTCCAAGGTCGCGCAGTGGAATGACACATTCCCGCTTGGAAGTGCTGATGTGTACAGGACGGCTTCGTGTCGCGTCGAAACCAATGCGGACTTCGTCAGCCCAACCCGGCCGAGGCAGCCTGAGCGTAATCGCGGCGACTGAGGTCGCCTTGAAGTCGTCCCGGGACAGACTCAAGGGGCGGTCGTTCCACTGCGATTCGCTCGTTTCTGCCCCCTCCCTTACGTGTGCCCACCAAACCCTCTCGACGAGTACAGTCACTTCGACGTGTGGTCCATCAATCGGTCCGACAAGCCACCGAGTCTCGTCATGCCGCGGGTCAGCCGGTACGACCATGTGGCAACCGCGCGGCAGAGACCGAACCGTGGGCGAATCAATAGCCTGGCTCCGCACAGAACATTGCTGTTGGTGACGAACGTGGATCAGCGCCGGTGGATGTCCTTCCGGACCAGGCACCGCCGAAGCGGCTTCGACCTCGATTGCCTCAAGGCCTGCGACGAAGCGAAAGTCGAGGCTCTCAACGAGTTCGTCACCGCTGTCATAGAGTCGTACGAAGAACCATCCGGCTCGCCGGCGCGCGATTGCGGGCCGTAGGTCCTCGAATCGTTCACCGTGCGCACGCCATCGTCGTTTCCCTTCCGTGAATCCCTCTTCCCCGGCGACGACACGTGCAATAGCAGTCTCTGACGCGGCACCGGACGACCAGCGAAGCTGTGGCGGGTCACCCGCGAACAGGGGACCGACATCCTCCCGCGCGTCGTCTACACGCGCGCCCTCAAGGTCGAAGCGCTGACCCGCACAGGGTATCCGGACACGATCGCCATCCCACGTGTTGAAGACCAGGGTGCGACCGGCTTCGAGCGGCAACTCGACATGGTGGGCGCGACACGCTCCAGAAGAAACGTGCTCAGCGGTATCTGCAGGTGCGCCCGAGAGCTCTTCGTTCCATCGCCACGATTCCGGTACGACAACGAGGAAGCGCCCAACCGAACCCTGGCGCACCGCGCGCCCACGCGTTCCGTGAGCTCCGATCAGCTTGAAGATCCGATAGGGCGCCGCCAGAATCTCCGGCGGCATAGCACGTGTCTCATCTGGCGCGGGCGCGACGAACACCGAGTCCAGCGGCTGTTTGAGACGCCAGCATCTGCCGCGTGAGCCTTCCTCTTCCAGTACGACATCGGGCGGTTGGCGCACTTGCGGCGAACGGAGTTGAAAGTCTTCGGGAACCTCCACACCTACGACCCAGGACATACCCTGGAGCCAGCACACTAGTTCCAGTCGTTCCGTCCGCGTTTGTCCTGTTCGCTTGACTACCTTCGACGGGTCCGCCTGATCCGAGGTTGGTGAGCCGCGCCCTCTCCCTCCGCGTTTCTCCGGTGCAACTCTCGCAGTCCTCCGTCCACCTGTAACAGGGGACTCCGCTCCCAGTCCTTCATCTGCTCGTATTTCCTGCTCGCCCCCCTTCACCACAGCGGCATCCGTCATACGTGTGTGCGGTGTTTCTCGGTGTGATGTAGCGGGTGGTGCCGCGACGACCGGTTCGGAGTCTTCGCGGCGAAGTTGCGGGACCGGTGGCTGTTGCACCAGAGGCGCGGAGGTAGACGTTGACGCTGTCGCAAGCTGGGGGCCGGCGTGGCTGCGCTCTTGACACGGGATCTGATCGTCGCCCAACTTTGTGATCCCATCTTGCGTGGGCGTGACCTGCTGAAGCGGCTGTTTGGGATCCAAATCCTGTGGCTCGCTCGGCGCAGCAGAACCATCCGGCGGTCGGACCTTCGCTGACTCTGCCTGATCGAGAATGGCGCGTTTCGGGAGCGTCGGCACGGTATTCGGTGGTATCGGACAGTCGGCGGCAACGGACTCGGACTTCTGGTGCACGCCGGTCGCTTCGTCTTCGAGCTTGAGTTCAAGACCCAGACCCACAACAGCCGTCTGAGCGGGATCGGAATCTGGGACCGTTGAAGGCGTAGGACACGATTCCACAACTTGAGCTGACTCGACTTCAGCTTGGTTGGCTGGCGGAGCGAGTGTTGAGGTGGCAGACCGCACGACCGGCCCAGGTGTGAGGTTCCCCCACAGCCTCCGAAGTGCTGCGACAATCCCCGCAAGCCAAGGCCGCAACTGGATACTCCGTGGTGAGCGTTGAAGCTCTCTCAACGGTCGATGTCTACCGGTCGGTCTCGCGTCCCGACCCCCCGAGTGAAGGCGGGCGCCTGCCGCTGGGAGGCAGGGTACAGTTGACTGAAGGGATTCGAAGCGCCAGCGCCCAACCCGCCAAGGAGCAATCTGAACGCCTGCTCTCACACTAGCAGGCGCCCATTTTTCGGCCGGCGATGTTTGGACTCCGATCATGGAGCAATGCGTCATGTGGTGGGCCACATCCTCATCTTCGAGGTCAGAGGCGCCGCTTTCCGCCCTGGACGCTAGTCAGTCGCCGTCCGAACCCGTGTCTCAGTCACGATCACGTTTTCGCCTCGTTTCCTCGGCGGTTGCCGAGGCCCCGAATCGGCTGTGGGTCGCCGATCTGACCTATGTGAAAACTCATTCGGGATGGGTGTACGTCGCGTTCATCCTCGACGTCTACTCGCGGTTCATCGTGGGGTGGCAGGCGTCACGATCGCTCGGCGCCGACCTGGCGCTGGACGCGCTGGAGATGGCCATCTGGGCCCGCCACGGCGCGCGCCTGGACGGCCTCATCCACCACTCTGATCGCGGGGGTGCAACACCTGGCGATCCGTTACACGGAGCGCCTCGCCGACGCCGGCGTGGCGGCGTCCGTTGGCTCCCGCAGGGATAGCTACGACAACGCGCTGGCCGAATCGTTCAACGGGCTCTACAAACCGGAGGTGATTCGCCACCACGGACCCTGGCGGGGACTCGACGACGTCGAGTACGCTACCCTTGAGTACGTGGACTGGTTCAACCAGCGCCGGCTCCACGGGGAGATCGGCATGATCCCTCCCGCCGAGTTCGAGGCCCTCCACTACCATCAGGGAATCCCGGCCTTGCTGGCCGTCTCCCAATAACCCGAGCCTCTATGAAACCCGGGGCGGTTCAGGCTCCCTTCTGTGCCCTTCTAGGTCCCTTCTATGGCGCGCCGCGCTCAGAATGGCGTCGGTGCTACCGGAGCGGCTCAGGCGCCGGCAGTCTCAGGCCCGCTGCGGCCGTCCTTGGGGCGGATCACACGGCACCGTGCCCATGTCGGCGGGCACGGAGACCTCCAGGATCTCCAGCGTGTCCGAGGTGGCGATCTCA
>WNFD01003929.1_pt1 | contig 14926 bp, 8 predicted proteins | sample 5400491 | NCBI WGS metagenome assembly WNFD01 (sample SAMN13153343, study PRJNA577476) | soil metagenome | isolation source: 120 cm saprolite under Douglas fir tree site 2 hole 2 replicate 2 | place: USA:California | collected 2015-04-18
GTAATCCATATGCTCGGCTCCGGTCGTTCCCGGATATCCGAGGTAGTTGACCTGGATCGCGGCCGGCCGACAGGCCAAGACGCCGGGCCGGCAACCGGCGGTCAGCCCGTTCAAGGCGACGGCGATGTGCACATGACGATCGTTCAGCAGTTGGGCGATGTCGCGATCGCCGTCGGACGCGACGTCATGGAACTGGTCGAACGCCTCGACGATGCGTGTCCGTGTGGCGCTCGAGTCGTTCGACCCGTACGACACGCCGACGATCTCGAAACAGGTCTTGTCGTGACGCTCGAGCAGCTCGGCGATGGCCGTACCGACCGGATGCTGGCGAAAATCCGACGACAGGTACGCAATCCGCAGCTTGTCGGGCCGGATGGCGCTCGCATGGACGAAGGGCGTCGGTGCATCTGCTATGCGCGTGCGAACGTAACGGCGGGAGGATTCCAATTGATCGGACGGATCAAGCCCAAGGGCCATCAGGGCGAATGGGTCGACGAGCCCTCCCTCGGCAAGATGGGTGCGCAGCGCACCGGCGAGGCTGACGGCTGAGGGCCAATCGGCAATGCGCAATCGGCACATGGCGAGATCACCGAGCGCGCGCGGATGATTGTGCGCCCGGGCCTGCTCGTAGCTCGCCATGGCTTCTTCGAGCTTGCCCAGCGCCCAAAGCGATTTACCTCGGTTGTAGAGCACCTCCCCATTGTGCGGGGCGGCCGCGAGAATTTTGTCATAGGCGTCCACCGCTTCGTCGTGGCGCCCAAGCACCCGCAACAGGTCGGCACGAGTATTGAGAGCACCGGGTTGATCAGGCGCGATCGCAAGCACCTGGTCGAAGATGGCAAGCGCTTCCTCGGCGCGCTTGAGCAGGAGAAGGGTGCTGCCGTGGTCGTTGAGCGCCGCGACGTTGTCGGGCGTGAGCTCGAGGAGCTTGCGATAATTCTCCAGCGCCTCTTCGTAACGGCCGAGCAGCTTGAGCGCCGTGCCGCGGTTGCCGAGCGCGATGGCATGGTCGGGCACGAGCTCGAGAACACGGTCGAAGGCCGCGAGAGCTTTCGGCACACGATCGAGCCGCAAAAGTGCATTGCCGCGATTGACGAGCATTTCGGGATGATCGGGTTTTTTTGCAAGCGCCCGGTCGAACGCCGCGAGTGCTTCCTCGTCACGGCCGAGCTGCAGCAGCGTATTGCCCCGGTTGTACAGGACTTCCGGATGACCGGGCTCGATGACGAGCGCCCGGTCATAGGAGGCGAGCGCTTCGTCATAATGCTTGAGAGCAAAGAGAACACCAGCGAAATTGCACAAGGCATCGAGCGATCGGGGGTTCATCTTCAGCGCGGTGTTGATCAATCGCAACGCCTCGGCGTTGTTGCCTTGCTGCTGCCGCAAGACGCCGAGCAGGCGCAGCGCATCGAAATGGTCGGGCCTTGCCTGGAGAATTGCGGCGTAGAATTTTTCTGCTTCGGCGAGCATTCCGCACTGATGAAATGCGACCGCGCATCGGGTGGCTTCCGCCACGACATTCTCTTCGTGTGCCGACGGTAATGGCATTTCGACACCTAGGCGCTCGGCTCGACGCGGAAGTTGCGCGGGCGCTCGCCGCGCCGGTGGATGTCCCACATCGTCGCATAGGCCGCCTCGATATGGCGGCGGAAACGATCGCCGTCGAACAATGGGCATTCGGCCCGGTTGTCCGCGAGCTTGCGCCGGATCGATGCGAGCAGTGCGGAATCGGTGGCGAGCTTGAGCGCCAGCGCCTCGTAGTCTTCGAGATTGTTCGTCACCAGCTCCGGCAGGCCGGCGGCCCTGAGCATGCTCGCCCCGACCCGGCCAGCGAATGACGTGCCGGCGCAGGTGAGGACCGGCAGTCCCGCCCATAGCGCATCGCTTGCCGTCGAGTGCGCGTTGTAGGGAAGGGTGTCAAGAAACAGGTCCGCCGCGCGCTGGCGGGCCAGGTGTTCATCGATGCGCTCGACGAACGGCGCGAAGGTCAGCCGATCAGGCGCGATGCCGCGCGCGGCCGCCTCCCGCCGCAGGTTCGATTCCGCAAGCTCGTTCATCTTGGAGAGCCACAGCACGCTGCCCGCAACCTGCGCCAGCAACCGCATCCAGACGTCAAACATTGGAGCGGCGATCTTGTAGCTTTGGTTGAAGCAGCAGAATGCCAGGCCGCGGTCGGGCAAGCCGAGCTCGCTTCGCGTCGGAGTTTGCGGCGCAATGCGCCTGGTCGTGTCGTTGGCATGGTAGCAGCCCGGCAGGTGCACGATCGTTTCGGTGAAGAACCGCTGCTGATCGAACGGCAGCACCATCTCGTCAGCGAGAATATAGTCGATGAACTCGGCGCCGGTGGTCCCAGCAAATCCCAGGTAGTTGACCTGGATGGGCGCCGGACGATAGGACAAAATGTCCGGCCGGCAACCGCCCGACAGGCCGTTGAGGTCGACGGCGATGTGCACCCGAAGATCGTAGATGAGCTTGGCGATGTTGCGGTCGCTGTCGGATGCAACGTCATAGAACCGGTCGAATGCCTTGACGATGCGTGCCCGTACGGCGCTGGAGTCGCTCGGGCCATGCGATACGCCGATGATCTCAAAACATGCCTTGTCGTGACGCTCGAACAGCTCGGCGATGGCCGCCCCGACCGGGTGCTGCCGGAGGTCCGATGACAGATACGCAATTCGCAGCCGGTCGGCCCGCTCGAAGCTCGAATGGACGAAGGGCCGCTTGGCGATGGGTGTGAAAATTCGAATGCAATTCCTGGCTGCATCCAGCCGCACTGACGGTTCGCACCCGAAGGCGATAGTGGTCAAGGGATCGACGAAGCTTCCCTCGGCAATGCGACGGTGCAACGCGCCGGCAAGATCGACGCTGTGAGTCCAATCGGCGATGGCCAATCGGCAGATGGCAAGCCGGCTGAGCGCTCGCAGATGATCGAAGGCCGAGGCTCTTTCGTAGGCGTCGATGGCTGCTTCACGCCTGCCCAGCGCCCACAGTGAAAGCCCCCGCTCGTAGTGCGCCTCAGCGTCGTGGGAGACGGCCGCAAGCGCTCTTGGCTCGCTGCCCGCCGCCTCGCTGTGGCGTCCGAGCGCTCGCAGCGCGGCAGCGCGCCGCCTGAGCACGTCGGGGTGGTCGGGCGTGATGGCCAGCGCCTTGTCGAAGGACGCAAGCGCTCCCTCGGCGCCGCCGAGCTCAAGGAGCGCGCTGCCATAGCCGGTGAGCAATGCTCGATTTCTCGGCGCGATGTTGAGTCCCCTGTCGAAGCTCTCCAGCGCCTCGTCGTAGCGCTTGAGCGACATGAGCCCGAGGCCCCGGCAATGCAGCGCGACTACATGATCGGGCGCAATCTCGATCGCCCGTGCGAATGGCACGAGTGCTGCCTCGACGCGATCGAGGCGCATGAGCGCGTTGCCGCGGCCGACCAGCGTTTCGACACTGTCGGCCTTGACGGCGAACGCCGCGTCAAAGGCGGCGAGCGCCTCTTCGGCACGGTTGAGCTGCAGAAGCGCATTGCCGCGGCCATTGAGCGCGTCGAGATGATCCGCCTTGATGCCGAGCACGCGGTCGAATGCGGCAAGCGCCTCCTCGTATCGATTGAGGCCGGCAAGCGCATTGCCGCGACCAAGGAGACCGCCAAGATGCTCGCGCGCGATGGCGAGCGCCTTGTCGTAAGCTTCGAGCGCTTCGTCATAGAGCTTGAGAGCGAAGAGGACGCCGCCGAAATCGCATAGTGCATCGACCGAGCGAGGATTCATCTTCAGCGCGGCGGCGATCAGCCTCCAAGCCTCGGCGCCGTTGCCTTGCTGACGCCGCAGCACGCCGAGCAGGTGGAGCGCGTTGAAATGATCGGGTCTTGCCTGCAGAATCGCGGCGTAGAATTTTTCCGCTTCGGCGAGCATGCCGCGCTGATGAAATGCGGCCGCGCATCGGGTGGCTTCCGCCACGACATTCTCTTCGTGTGCCGACGGTAACGGCATTTTCGACATCTAGCGCGGATTTCGATCGAGTTGACGTGCAACTCCTCCGTCATGCCCAGCCCGCTGTCGGGCATCCACGTCTTTCATGCAAGAAGCAGGGCGTGGATGGCCGGGACGAGCCCGGCCATGACGTTGAGAGTGATTCCACATCATCGGAATGTGTCCTAGCCGCAGGGCTCGACGCGGAAGGCGCGCGGGCGCTCGCCGCGCCGATAGATGTCCCACATCGTGGCATAGGCCGCCTCGATGTGGCGGCGGAAGCGGTCGCTGTCGAACAACGGGCAGCTGGCCCGGTTGTCGGCGAGCTTGCGCCGGATCGATGCGAGCAGCGCGCGATCGCTGGCGAGCTTGAGCGCCAGCGCCTCGTAGTCGGCGAGATTGTTCGTCACCAGCTCCGGCAAGCCAGCCGCCTTCAGCATGCTCGCCGCGACCCGGCCGGCAAAGAAGTTGCCCATGCAGGTGACGACCGGCAGCCCCGCCCACAGCGCGTCGCAGGTCGTCGAGTGCGCGTTGTAGGGAAGCGTGTCGAGAAACAAGTCCGCGGCGCGATGCCGGGCCAAGTGGTCGGCGCTGTCGTCCATCCGCGGCGCAAAGATCAGTCGGTCGGGATCGATCCCGCGCGCGGCCGCCTCGCGCCGGAGGTTCAATTGCGCCAGATCACTCATGTCGGAAAGCCACAATACGCTGCCATGCACGCGCGCCAGCAGCCGCATCCAGACCTCGAATACCGGCGCGGCGATCTTGAACGTCTGGTTGAAGCAGCAGAATACGAAGCCTTGGTCGGGCGGCCCGAGGTCGCTTCGCGGCGCGACATAGGCCGAAATGCGCCTAGTCGCGTCGTTCACGTGGTAGCAGTCCGGCAGGTGCACGATCTTCTCGGTGAAGAACCGCTGCTGGTCGAACGGCAGCACCGTCTCGTCGGCGAGAATGTAATCCATATGCTCGGCTCCGGTCGTTCCCGCATATCCCAGGTAGTTGACCTGGATCGCGGCCGGCCGACAGGCCAAGACGCCGGGCCGAAAACCCTCGGTCAAGCCGTTCAAATCGACGGCGATGTGCACCCGGCGATCGTTGATGAGTTTGGCGATGTTGCGATCGGAATCGAACGCGACGTCGTGGAAATGGTCGAGCGCGTCGATCATGCGTTTGCGAATGTGGCTTTCGTCATCGAGCCCGAAAGACACGCCGATGATCTCGAAACGCGTGCGGTCGTGGCGCTCGAGCAGTTCGGCGATGGCCACCCCGACGGCGTGATGGCGAAAATCCGAAGACAGATATGCAATCCGCAGCTTGTCGGCCGACATGACGTTGGAATGGACGAACGGCTTCGGCGCCCCGGCCACCACATCGCGCGTCAAATTCCGGGCGGCTTTCAGTTGATCGTGCAGATCGAGCTCGAGGCCGATGGATGCGAAGGAATGTACGAAATTTCCCGCCGCAATGGAATTTCGCAGCGCGCCGGTGAGCTTGTCGGCTTGCGCCCAGTCGGCCACGGCCAACCGGCAATAGGCAAGTTCACCGAGTGCGCGCATGTCGCCGAGCACCGACGCCCGCTGGTAGCTGTCGATGGCGCGCGCGAGATGGCCCAGCGTCAAGAGCGATTTGCCACGGTTGAAGAGCGCGTCGGCGTCGTCCGGCTTGGCGGCGAGGACGCATTCGTAGGCGGTGATCGCTTCGTCGTGACGCCGCAGCTTTCGCAGCGCCTCGCCGCGATGCTTGAGCAATTCCGGCTGACCGGGAGCAAGCGCAAGCGCCTTGTCGAAGGTCGCGAGCGCGTCCTGGTCGCGACCGAGCAACAGCAAGGCATTGCCGTAGCCGTCGAGCCACAAGACGTTGTCCGGTGCAGCTTGGACGGCCTTGCCGAAACTGTGAAGGGCTTCTTCGTAACGCCCGAGCTCTATCAGCGCGAGCCCGCGATTGCCGAGGATCATGGGATGGTCGCCTCGCACCTCGATCGCGCGATCGAAGGTCGCGAGTGCCTCGTCGGCGCGATAGAGCAGCATCAGCGTATTGCCGCGGCTGATGAGCGCCTCCAGGTGATCCGGCTTGATCGCAAGCGCCCGGTCGAAGGCTTCGAGCGCCTCGTGCAGGCGATCGAGCCGCACCAACACATTGCCGCGGCAGCTGAGCGCGGCGAGAAGATTGGGGTTGACGGCAAGCGCCTGATCGAAAGCCGCAAGGGCCTCCTCGCAGCGCCTGAGCACGAGCAGCGCGCTGCCGCGCTTGCAGTGGGCCTCGAGATGGTCTGGCTTAATGGCGAGCGCCTTGCCGTAGGCCACGAGCGCTTCGTCATGACGAGCGAGAGCCGCCAGCGCGGCGCCGAAATTGCACAGGGCGTCGACCGATCGGGGATTCATTTTCAGTGCGGCGTCGATTAAGCGAAGCGCCTCGGCTGCGTTGCCCTGCTGCTGCCGCAGGACGCCCAGCAGGTGCAAGGCGTCGAAATGGTCGGGTTTGGCCTCGAGAATCACGGCATAGTGGCTTTCCGCCTCGGCCAGCAGCCCGCGCCGATGCAATGCGACGGCGCGTTCGACGACCGCCGCCCAATCGCTCTCAGCATGTGCCAACGATGACGGCATTTGATACCTACGTGCTCGGCGCGACGCGGAAGCCGCGCGGGCGCTCGCCGCGCCGATAGATGTCCCACATCGTCGCATAGGCCGCCTCGACGTGGCGGCGGAAACGATCGCTGTCGAACAGCGGGCAGTTGAGTCTGTTGTCCGCGAGCTTGCGCCGAATCGATGACCGGAGCACGGGGTCGCCGGCGAGCTTCAACGCCAGGGCCTCGTACTCTTCGAGGCTCGCCGTCGCCAGCTCCGGCAGGCCCGCGGCCTTGAGTAGGCTCGCCCCGACGCGACCGGCGAAGGCGTCGCCCTGGCAGGTGACAACCGGCAGCCCGGCCCACAGCGCATCGCACGCCGTCGAGTGCGCGTTGTAGGGAAGCGTATCGAGGAACAGATCCGCGGCGCGATGGCGGGCGAGGTGGTTCTCGATGCGGCCGGCATAGGGCGCAAATACCAGGCGAGCGGGCGCAATGCCGCGCGCCGCGGCCTCCCGCCGAAGGTTCAATTGCGCGAGATCGTTCGTCTTCGAGAGCCACAGGACGCTGCCCGGCACCTGCGCGAGCAGCCGCATCCAAACGTCGAATACGGTCGCGGAAATTTTTGAACTCTTGTTGAAGCAGCAGAATACCGGGCCTTGCTCGGGGAGCGAGAGCTCGCTTCTTGTCGGGGTTTGCGGCGATGTACGCCTGGTCGTATCGTTGGCGTGGTAGCAATCCGGCAGATGCACGATCCTTTCGGTGAAGAACGGCTGCTGATCGAACGGCAGCACCGTCTCGTCGGCGAGGATGTAGTCGATGAAGTCGGCGCCGGTCGTTGCTGGATAACCGAGATAGGCGACTTGGACCGGCGCCGCGCGATAAGCCAAGACGCGCTGACGGGAGCCTTGCGTCGGACCGTTCAGATCGACGGCGATGTGTACCGCGGAATCGTTCAACAACTTGGCGATGCTCTCGTCAGTCTCGGCTGCGACGTCATGGAAGCGATCGAACGAGCGGACGATGCGCGCACGTATTTGGCTGCCGTCGTTCGGGCTCAGCGATACCCCGATGATCTCAAGACGCGCACGGTCGTGACGCTCGAACAGCTCGGCGATCGTCGATGCGACCGCGTGCTGGCGAAAGTCCGATGACACATATGCAATTCGCAGCTTGTCGGATCGAACGACGGTCGAATGTGCGAACGGCTTCGGTGCGCTAGGCAGGCTGACTCGAAGAAAGTTCGTCGCGGCTTTCAGCTGGTCGCGGGGATGGAGCCCGAAAACCACGGATACGAAGGGATAGATGAAATCCCCCGCAGCGATGCGCGCGCGCAACACGCCCGCGAGCTCGCTGGCTCGGGCCCAGTCGGCAACCGTCAATTGGTAAAGCGCGAGTATGCTGAACGCCCGCGCATTGTTGAGGGCCCAAGCCTGCTCGAAGCTTTCGAGGGCCTCTTCGAGCCGGTCGAGGGACCAAAGCGTATTGCCTCGAATGTAGAGCGCCTCCGCGTCGCGCGAATTGACGGCTAGCGCCCTGTCGCAAGCATCCAGCACCTCGTCCTGACGCCCGAGTGCTACGAGTGCCACGATGCGATTGCTGAGAGCGAAGGGGTCGTCAGGTTTGATCTCGATCGCCTTGTCGAAGGCCGCGAGCGCCTCGTGGGGGCGACAGAGGTGCAACAGAGCAACGCCGCGACTGACGTGGGCATCGGGGTGATCTTCCTTGACCGCGAGTACGCCGTCGAAGACTTCTAGCGCTTGCGGGACGCGACCGAGATTGATCAGTGCAATCCCGCGGTTGATGCGCGCTTCGAGGTGCTGCTCGTTGATGGCGAGTGCGGCGTCGAAGTCGGCAAGCGCTTCCTGGGGGCGACCGAGATGCACGAGCGCAATGCCGCGGCTGACCAGCGCTTCGCCGCGGTCCCGCTTTGTGGCGAGTGCCTGATCGTAGAGGGCGAGCGCTTCTTCGTGCCGTGCGAGACTATCGAGCACCGCGCCGAAGGTGCGCATCGAATCGCCGGTTTGGGAGTTTACTTTCAGTGCCTCGCCGATCAGCCTGAGAGCCTCGATGCTGTCGCCCTGCTGCTGTCGCAAGACACCGAGCCGATGCAGCGCGTCGAAATGATCGGGTCTTGCCTTGAGAATCGCGGTGTAGAACTTCTCGGCCTCGGCCAGCATTCCCAGCTTATGAAACTTCACTGCGCATTCGGCGGCCTCCGCCACGACGGTGTCCTCGCGTGTCGATGCTCCTGCCATAGCCGACGACCGGATGATTCTGCGGAAAAACTCACGTTGGTTCAGTCGGTTGGTCTAAACAATTATGGTTAATTGAGGGTTATTGTCGCAGCTTCCCCGGGATCAGGAGAGCGAGCATTCCCCGCATCTCGTCAGCGAGCGGGGAGCAAACGGCGCCGGCTCACGGTCAACTGAGCAGGCCGGCTGCGATCTGACGATTGATGTCGATGAGCGCTTCGAGCTTCTCGCGGTCCGGTTGGCCGGTCAGATCGACCGTCTTATTGAACACGAACAGGCCGAGACTGGCGACGTTCTGACGGATTTCCTTCGGAAGCGGATTGTCGACGTTCGTCACCGCGGAAAACAGCATCACCCAGAGCTTACGGTTGTAGATCAGCGCCCGGTCGAAATCGTCGCGCTCGTGGTCATCCCACTTGTCGACCACGGCCTGCATTTGCGAGGCCGCCAGTAGCAGCAGATCCGCCTCGAGTTCACGCGGACTGCAGGTCTGAGTCGCGATTTTCCTGTACGCCTGCGCCGCGTTTTGCATGTTCGAGAACTTTCTGCTCGTACGCGACCAGTCGCTTGGCTTCTTTCAGGGCCTTGTACATCTCCCCTGTTAAAATCCGGTTATTTATGGCCTCGATGTAGGGCCATATGGTCGGCGCCGCTTGAATAATGTCGCTTACCAACGCGAAGTAGATGTCGTGATGCGCGCGCGGATCGCGCGAAGTGTACATCAACTGGACGGCAAGGTAGATGCGCTTCGCTGGCGAGTCGGCACGCTCGGGCGTCATGATGTCGCGTTCGCGCAAGATCGGAGCCGTACCCTGGATGACCAGGCGCGTTCGCTGATCGCCGTTGGTAACGACGCTTTCACCGACGATTATCCGCTCGCCGGGCTTCAGCTCGACCTTAAGTGCCATGACGGTCTCCGCGCCCAGGTGTCGACGGCAATGGTTTCGAACGATCGTTGACAAAAGGTGAACGCAGGCGCAGCACGTGTCTCCCGCGGCGTCACGATTTGAAATTATTCACCTAGCGGAACAGCCGTAGCACGTTCTGATCCGCCTGGGTGGCGAGCGAGAGCGCGGTGGAGGACAGCGACTGGCGCGTCTGCAGCGCGAGCAGGCTGGCTCCCTCCTGGTTGGCGTCGGCCAAGGTCAAGTCGTTGGTGCCGGTCTGCAGCGTGTTGATTGTCTGTTTGGTGAAATCGGTGCGATCCTGGATCACCGCCACGTCGGCGGTATAGTTCGAACTCTGGTTCTGCAGGGTGGCGAGCGCATTGTTGATGTTGGCCATCGCGGTGTTGACGTCATAGCTGGTCTGGAACGAGTTCGTCGAGGCGACGACGCCGAGGCCGATGGAGGTGTCGTTGTTGCCGGCGACGACGAGCTTGGTGGTGGCCGACTGGTTCATGATCACGGTCAGGCTTTGGTTGTTCAACAGACTGATGCCGTTGAAGGCGGAATCCGCAGCCATCTGGTCGATCTGAGTTCGCAGCGCGTCGAACTGCGCGGCCAACGACGTGCGCGCCGCGCTGGTCGCTCCGGTGGAGGCGGCGGTATTGTTGATGGGGCCGTTGCTGGCGGTGGCGTTGAAACCGAGATTCAGCAGGGCGGTGGTGCTGGCGCTGTTGGTCGTGATGGTGATCGCGGCGGCGCCGGTCGCCCCTTCCAGGAGGATCCTGCCGTCACCGGACAGCTCGGCCCGGTCCTTGCTGTTGCCGGTGGTGCCGCCCTGGTTGATGAAGTTGATGAGACTTTGGACCGTCTGGGTGACGGAGGTGGTGAAGGTCGTCGTGTTGGTGGTGCCGTCGTTGACGGTGATGACGTCGGTGGCGGCGAAACCCAACGAGCTCAGCAGCGTTGTGCCGGTCAAAGTCGAGGCCGTGCCGGTGAGAACGGCGGTCGTGGCCGTGGCCGCCAGCGCCTGCGAAAGCGTGCCCTTGGCGGTATTGAGCAGGCTCGTGATCTGCGTGATGCCGTTATTGGTCTGATCGAGCGTTCGCTGCGCCAAGTTCATCTGATCCAGCAGCGTATTGAGATTCGTGACGCTGGTCTGGAACGAATTCGCCATGAAGAAATTGGTTGGATTGTCGAGCGCCGAATTGACCTTCTTGCCGGTCGCAAGACGCTCCTGCGTCGTCGTGATGAGGTCAGTGGTCTGCTGGAGCGCGAGCAGATTGGCGCGGACTCCGGTTGAAAGGACGACATCGTTGCTCATCTTGCATCTCGTTGATAGAGCGCTGGATGGACCGCGCGTTTCCGACGGCGAGGGCAATATGGATTGTTAACCCTAACGGCGGGTTAATTATTAACCTTAACGGTCGTTAAGGTGCCTTGCCGGTGCCGCATCGCCGACAGGCGGCAGTTGCGGCGGCGCCGCCGGGGACCACGATGCCTAGCGCCGCTCGCATGTTTAATTTTTTGTAAATCCGATCCGCCTAGGATTTGCATGGTCGCGGGCGGGTTCTCATCCCCAAAGGCAAAGGTTTGCACGCCGAGACGCTCCTGTCCGCGATCCGGCATGGTCCGCAACGCCGCGCTTGGCGCGGCTCGCCCTGCGGGCACGCACTTGAAAGGGACCAGCCTTGACTGCGCCGACAACGCTCGATCCCGCGGATTGGTCCGGCCTGCGCGCCCAAGGGCACCGCATGCTCGACGACATTCTCGACTATATCGAGCACATTCGCGAGCGGCCGGTGTGGCAGCCGATTCCGGATGCGGTGCGCGACCGCTTCCGCGAGCCGATCCCGAGCGCACCCACCGATCTCGCCACCGCGCACGAAGAGTTCATGCGCAGCGTACTTCCGTTTGCTACCGGCAATTCGCATCCCGGCTTCATGGGCTGGGTCCACGGCGGCGGAAATCCCGTCGGCGTGCTGGCGGAGATGCTGGCCGCCGGGCTCAACGCCAATCTCGGCGGCCGCGACCACATGCCGATCGAGGTGGAGCGACAGGTGGTGCGTTGGGTCCGCGACCTCTTCGGATTTCCTGAAACCGCAACCGGACTGTTCGTCACCGGGACGTCGATGGCGAACTTCATTGCGCTGCTCGTCGCCCGCACCGGCACGCTGGGCAAGCGCGTGCGGCGTGAAGGCGTCGGCGCAAGCGGTCGGCCTCTTGTCGCCTATGCGTCGGCGGCCGCGCATCGCTGCATCGTCCAGGCGATGAATCTTTCCGGTCTCGGGATCGACTCCCTGCGTATCGTTTCGATCAATCACCGACACCAGATCGATCTCGCCGCGCTCGCGACGGCGATTGCGGCCGATCGCCGCGCCGGGGGCGTGCCGTTTCTCGTCGTCGGAACCGCCGGCACGGTCGATATCGGCGCCATCGACGATCTCGGCGCCTTGGCCGAGCTTGCCCGGCGCGAGAAGCTGTGGTTTCACGTCGACGGCGCCTACGGGGCGCTCGGGATGCTCGCCCCCGATATCGCGCCCCGTCTCGCCGGCATCGAGCGCGCGGATTCGCTTGCGCTCGACTTCCACAAATGGGGCCAGGTGCCGTACGATTGCGGCTTCATCCTGGTGCGCGACGGGGCGCTGCATCACGATACATTCGCTTTGCCGGCGGCCTATCTGGGGGGCGAGACCCGCGGGCTGGCGGCAGGCTCGCCGTGGCCGTGCGAGTTCGGGCCGGACCTCTCGCGCGGCTTCCGCGCCTTGAAGACGTGGTTCACGCTCAAGACCTATGGCACCGAGCGGCTCGGGGCGCTGATTTCGCGAACCTGCGAGCTGGCGCAATATCTTCGGCGCCGGATCGAGGCGTCTCCCGCTCTCGAGCTGCTCGCGCCGGTCGAGCTCAACATCGTCTGCTTCCGTTACCGAGGCGACGATGCGGATCGCGTGAATGCGAACATCGTGGTCGATCTTCACGAATCCGGCATCGTCGCGCCGTCGACCACCGTTCTCGACGGTCGCCTCGCCATTCGCGCCGCGATCGTCAATCACCGAACCGGGCCGCGTGACATTGACGCCCTAGTCGAGAGCACGGTCGCGCTCGGCAATGTCCACCGCAACAGCTGCGCAGCATAGGAATGAAACGATGATCGCGGACGCCTTGGCACGTCGCTTCAGTGGTGATCAAGAACCGGCGGTTCCGATCGGGCTCGCATCGTTGGCCGGTTGGGCATTCGCCGGCAGCGACCTCGCGCCGATCGGCAACCGGCTGGTCGAACGGGTGATGGCCAATGCGCAGGACGCCGCCGCCTTGATGGATCTCTCGACCATCCTGCAGCTCGTCGGCGACCGCGACGCGGGAATGGCGTGGCAGGCGCAGGCGCTCGCGGTGCAGCGTCTCTTTCGGCGGCCGCCCGCGCTCGTCTCGCCGGACGGCATTCGGCTTCTGGCCTTCCTGGCGCCCGGCGACTTCATGACGAACACGCCGCTCGAGTTCCTGCTGGAAGGATCGGACGTGACGCTGGACATGCATTATGTTGTGCCCGGGTCGCCGCTCGCTCAGCCCATCCCCGATCATGATCTTGCATTCGTGGCGGTCGGCGAATCGGATGCGAATCGTGCGGTGCTTCGCCAGATCGGAGAAATCGTTCGATCCTGGCCGCGCCCGGTGCTCAACGAGCCGGAACGAATCGCTTCGCTGTCGCGGGAAGGTGCCAGCGCGCTGCTGAAGTCCGCGCCCGGCCTCGCCGTGCCGACGTCGGCCCGCCTCGGCCGCGAGATTCTCGACGGTGTCGGCCAAGGGGCGATCCGGGTCGACGCCCTGCTCGAGCAAGGCGTGTTTCCGATTGTTGCGCGTCCAGCCGGCTCGCATGCGGGCGACGGCCTCGCCAAGCTCGATCACCCGGCGGCGGTCGCCGCATATCTGCAGGAGCGGCCGGAGCGCGAGTTCTGCATCGCGCCGTACGTCGACTATCGCGGACCCGACGACCTATTCCGCAAGTACCGCATCGCCCTGATCGACGGCCGGCCGTTCGCCTGCCACATGGCGATCTCCGAGCACTGGATCATTCATTATCTCAACGCCGGGATGCGCGAGAGCGCGGACAAGCGCGCGGAAGAGGCGCGTTTCATGATGAATTTCGACGACGACTTCGCCCGCCGGCACGCAAGCGCGCTCCGCGCCATCTGCGCACGGGTCGGCCTCGACTATTTCGGCATCGATTGCGGGGAGACCGCCGACGGCAAGCTTTTGCTATTCGAGGTCGACGTGGCGATGATCGTCCATGCGATGGATCCGCCGGATCTCTTCCCCTATAAGCCGCCACAAATGCGCAAGGTCCGCGACGCCTTTCGCGACCTGCTGCGTAGGAAGCGCGGCAGGCCTACGGTTTAGTCAGAAACGACGACCGTTGGCATTTATATATGATGATCGTTTTAGCTTTCTGACCGGCTCGTAGCCCGGATGGAGCGAAGAGCGAAATCGGGGATTGGTCGCCCGACTTGCCGAAACCCGCACTCCCGATCCCGCACTCCGCTGTGCTCCAGGCGGGCTACGCGCCGGTATCAGCTGGAAAAGTAAACGGCGGGGCCGGTGGCCCCGCCGTCTGCTGATGCGATGTCTTGCGTCCTATCGGAACAGACGCAGCACGTTCTGGTCCGACTGGGTGGCGAGCGACAGCGCCGTCGAGGACAGCGTCTGGCGCGTCTGCAACGCCAGCAGCTGGGCGCCGACCTGGTTGGAGTCGGCGAGCGTAAGGTCGTTGATGCCGCTGCTGAGCGTATTGACCTGCCGGCTGGTGAAGTCCTGCCGCGCCTGGATGACCGACACCTGCGAGGCATAGGTCGAGGCCTGGTTCTGCAGGGTGGTGAGCGCGGTCTTCACGGTGCTGACCGCCGAGTTGACGTCGAAGTTGTCCTGGAACGTGTTCACCGTGAACGTCGAGGTGAGGCCGAGGCCGGCCGAGGTATCGGTGTTGCCAGTCAGGATGACCTTGGCTGTCGACGTGACATTGGTGAAGATGGCCAAGCTTTGGTTGTTCAACAGGCTGACGCCGTTGTAGCCGGAATCCGCCGCCAACTGGTCGATCTGGGTACGCAGTGAATCGAATTGTGCGGCCAATGCCGTGCGGGTGGAGCTCGCGGAGCCCGCGGCGGCGGTGTTGTTGATGGCGCCATTCGAGGCGGTGGCGTTGAAGCCCAGATTCTGCACGGCGGTGGTGCTGGCGCTGTTGGTGGTGATGGTGATCGCAACAGCGGCGGTGGCGCCCTCGATCAG
>WNFD01003930.1_pt1 | contig 14924 bp, 22 predicted proteins | sample 5400491 | NCBI WGS metagenome assembly WNFD01 (sample SAMN13153343, study PRJNA577476) | soil metagenome | isolation source: 120 cm saprolite under Douglas fir tree site 2 hole 2 replicate 2 | place: USA:California | collected 2015-04-18
CAAGGGTGTCGACAGGACCGGTGTACCGGTACGTCCGTGATGCCCTAAAATATCGCGCCGCGATCGACCGCGCACCCGACCTCCTTCGCCTCGGGTCCGTACTCAATTAGGCGATTCTCAGCGGGGGCGGGTTTGTGTTCAAACTTTCAAACGGTGGAGGCGTGGATGGCTAAACAGCTATTCTGCCTGAGCGATGCGGAATGGGCGCGGCTGGAACCGCCGCTTCCTCGCGGGCCACATCGGGTCGACGATCGGCGGGTGATTAGCGGGATGCTGCACGTGCTACGTTCTGGCGCCCGCTGGCGCGACTGCCCGGCGGAATACGGGCCGCACACGACGATATACAACCGCTTCAATCGCTGGAGCCGGCAAGGCGTCTGGTTGGCCATGTTCGAGGCGGTAACCGGCCAGGCGGCGGTCATCGGCACAGCTGTTTGCGCTACCTCGCGCTCGATCGTGCGCAGGGTCAGCCGGATGCCCTTCTCGGCTTCAAGTTCCTGCCGGACGACATCGGCGTTGCCGGCATGCCGCCGAAAACGCTCCGCCACCCAGGCCTCGTGCCCGGCCAGCGTCCGTGGCCGACCCCGACCGCGGTAGGCAACCCAACCGCCTGCCGCCACATACCGGCGGACCGTCATATGACTGCACCCCAGTTCGCCCGCAATCCGACGCACTCCCCACCCCAGCGCCTTCAGCCGCAGCATCGCCGCGACCTCCTCCGGCGTCTGCATCACCTCCCTCCGCGGCAACTCCCCCCGCGGAGTAGGCTGCACCGATTCTTCCATCCTCAGACCCTCCTCTTCAGCAAGGGGGGCCAGTTCTCAATGTCGTCAAGGGTCCAGTTTTATCTGTCGTCCGACAGTTTGCGCGGCTCGGGTGCGTAGGCGCTCCGGGATCTCCCCGTGCCCGAACGTTACGCCATAGAAGAACCGCAGCGCGTAGACCGTCTGGTTCAGCGTCGGCCAGGAGATCTCGGTTGAAACCAGATGGACCTGGAAGGCCCGGACATCCTCCAGACCCAGCAGATCCGGAGAACGGCCAAAATATCGGCTGAACTTCGAGACCGCGTGGACGTAGGATCGTTGCGTCGCCGGTCCCTTCGCCTGCGGCCACAGAAACCGGCCGCGCTCCAGTCGCTTGGCGAACAGGCACAAGCCTTGCCCGTCCCACCACAGCACCTTCAAGAGATCGCCTCGCCGGCCGCGAAAGACGAACAGCGCGCCGCCATGCGGGTCGAGCTGCAGCACCGTCTGCACCCGCGCGGCCAGCCCGTCGAAGCCCTTGCGCATGTCGGTGACACCGCACGCCAGATGGACGCGCACATTGCCCGGACGCCGATCACGACAGCGCCGATAACACCTGCCGCAACGCCGCCGCGTCGACCGCGCCGGTTATCCGCAGCTTCACCCTCGAAGGCAGCACCACCTCGATCATGCCGCTCGCCGGCCGATCGGCCGCCGGAAGTATCGGTGCCGACGCAGCGGGCGCAGAGGCTGCCGGATGCTCTCCAACCGGCGGCGCAACCATCACCGGCGCAAACCCGGTCAGCTCGCCGGTGCGAAACTGCCGGCGCCAAGTGTAGAGCTGACCGCTGCTGATGCCATGCATCCGGCAAACCAGCATGACCGACGATCCCGGAGCCACGCTCTGCGCCAAGATCCGCAACTTCTCCTCGACACTCCAGCGCCGACGGCGCTCCGGGCCGGCGAGAACCTCGCACCGCACCTCCCGAGCCCTCATACGAGTACTCCGGAGATCCTCGTTATCAATCACCGCGCCGTCGTCCATCGCACCACCGCCCAAACCAAGGTGGCAGAATCTCGCTCACCGCGCCGTCGGCAAGACGCCCCTCAGCTGACGCTTACGCAGAGGGCCGGCGCACGAGATAAGCTCCCCCGGAAAAGTGGACACCGGGTTACGTGGATTTCGCCTCTGCCTGCTCTGCGGTGATGTCCCTCATCGGCAGATAGAGGCAGCGGAGCGGTCCCGAAGTCTCGGATGAAGAAGTAAGCCGCCGAGTTGCGATCCGCTTTCCATCACCCGTTTAGTTATCGGCTGCTCGTACCTGGGCCGGAGCGTTTTCGGAGGTCTACGAAGATGTTTTCTCCCCGAATCTCTTGACAAAATTGATGACGACAAAGCGCGGAATAGAATGCTCGGGAGCATCCGGGCTTGTACGATCATGCAATTCAATCGCAATAACAGATACGCACTAAAGCCACTCGACGATGCCTTGCTCAAAAAGCTTCTTCTCTGCGCCTTCTATATCAATTTTGAGAAGGTCGATGTGATCAATATTAAGTTGATCCATTATTTTCTTGTAATGTAATGCCGATTAAGCTGGCTTCATCGCCTGTATAAGGGCGCTGCTCGTCACGAGATCTTCATCGCTTAGGCAACGAAAGCGGTAGGCGAGTGCGGCTCGGCCGATGCGTGAAGCTCGCACGGTGCGCTCGTCGGTAACGACGCGACATCCGAACTGTTGCAAAAGCGCTATGTGCGTCGAATGCGGTTCACGGTTCGTCACGTGCCTCCGCCGACCTGCGGCGAGCCTCCAGAGCGCGTCGGAGCACGCCCAGTGGCCGTTCCATTCCGGCGTGATCCCGATCGATTGGAAGGCGATCTCGTGGGACATGATCCCGCCCAATTTCAACCAGTTGATCATACCGTTGTAAATAGTCGGTAAGTCATGGACGAATTGGAGTACCCCTTGGGAGATGATCAGATCTAACGTACTGTCTTTAATCATCTCAATGTTATATGGAGCTTCGTAACAAATTGGTTTCGAGCTTAGGCTGCTTCCCGGATCGGATAAAGCGGCCCGGATCGGATGCAGACGAGCCGGATTAAGCGCCGCCTCTAGGCGTGTCGATGAAAGGAATTCCGCGGGAAACGCATATGATTTTAGCGCCGGCTGGAGGAGCGGAAACTCCGCTTCATCAGGTATTGGTGTGCGGTTTCGAAAGAGTCCGATCAACTCCTCGAAAATTTGATGGTTGCGCGCATTGTCTGCATATGGGACTGCATCGAGGGCAACGTACCGTCCTGCCCCGGACAGGAGTGCTGCCATTCCCACGCCAAGTGAGTCACCCGGACCAAGCTCGGCCACTGTCTCGAACGTCGTTGGCAGACCGTGCCGGTGCAGCATCGACAAGTGACGCAGCCAGACGGAATAGCAATATCGTGGGGAGTCGCTACCGCCTGTTTTCCTTCCCGTGAAGTTTCGCAACCCGGGCACATAGGTTCCAGCGCCGATCGCGAGTGCACGTGCTTTGATCCTCATTTGACCGTCCCCAAAAGTTGATGAGCACATGATGCTTACCGTCTAGGGGCCCACGGTTCTTCAGGAGGCGTGAGTTGACAGGATTTCGCCGCGACAGCTTCGCGCGCATCCTTCTCCTAGTGGATTGACTCTAGCACCTGTTTCCCGCGCCGCACCTTTTCGATGATGGCGTCGGGGTCAGGGGTCCAGGTGAAAGGCTTGGGATTGTTGTTGGTCTCGGCCAGGTAGCGGTTGCTGGCGGCCTGGAGATCGACAATGCCTTTGAAGACGCCGTGTTTGAGCCGCTGCCGGGGCAGCTTGGCGAAGAAGCTCTCGACGGCGTTGAGCCAGGAGGCCGATCCGAGCCCGCCACACATGCTTCTGCGGACTGTTCCCCGACCCGATCACGCCTTCCAGCCGTTCCCAGTCGCCCGGACCAAGCCGGACTTCGATGCCCTTTCTCATCCAGACGGACTCGCATATCCGCGAGCCGCCTGGAATCATTCGTCAGTGCCGATCCACTAGCGCGCGGCGTGCAATTCTCGTGGCTGGCAGGCATCGGCTCGAGGCGTTCCGTCGTCTCGGCTGGGCCCGGATTCCGTGCATCATTTTCGACGGGACAGCCGCGGAAGCGAAGCTTTGGCGGATTGCTGAAAATCTCATGCGGTTGGAATTGACGGCTTTGGAGAGAGCCGACGCTATAGCCGCGTGGGTGGGGGAACGTGCGCATCTTGCGCAGGTTTCCAGCGGCGGCCAGGGCCATAAGGGCGGTATCAGCGCCGCAGCGCGAGAGCTCGGTGTCGACCGCCGGATGGTGCAACGCGGACTCCGGATCTCCGGCCTAGCCAACGAGGCCAAGACCGAGGCCGCCCGGCTCGGTCTCGCTGACGACCAAAGCGCGCTGTTGACCGCCGCACATGCCGGTGGAGCAACGGAGCAGATCGCGTCTCTTCAACAAGCGATCGAAAAGAGGAAGGTCGCTTGGCGGCGGCGCGAACGCGACAACGCCCGCAACCGCGAACTCTACGAGGGCTGTCACGCGGTCGACGAAATGACGGCGAGAACCCTCCAGCTTGCTGGGGTGTCGCCCAGAGCCCTCCGGCTTGCTGGGACGCCGGGCGATGACCCCGCGCAAGATCGGATTGGCGCGGAAAGATGTATCGAGGAGCTTGCCACCGAGCTCCAGAGCAATGATCCCGCGAACGTGGTGGGGCGCTTTACGCCCGGCCGCCTCCAGCAAATCGCGGCGGCCGTGGAAAAGCTTCCCGCCTTGCTGGAGCGGCTCAAGCCCGAGCTAGAAAAGCGCTTGGTGGCGCGCCAGAAGCCACCCGGCCCAACGGTGCATTGACCCCCACGCGCGCGCCTCTGTGCCCCATTACGACACGGCAGGCCGGTGGAAGCCCCGGCCCGAGGGCGGCGCAGCGATCTACCCAATCGTAACCCAGCCGGCCGCGCGGGGTCGCGCGAGCATAATCCGAATAACGGCACGCGGCAGCAACCGTCGTGGACCGCCTCCGCACCCAGGCTGGTGGTCGCCACACTGCGGCGGCCCGAGTGCTTAGCCCGGAGGGCGCGGTTCGAACATCACCAAGATCCTGGCTGGTCTCGATCGCTCGACCGCGTGGCTCGGGGCGGCTCCCAGTGTCTCCAGGCTCGCGATCGCCTCGCGCATTACCCGGGCGCATCTCTCAGCGAGCGGGATCAGACCCTGACCCAACCGCTTTATGTACTGCTCTACCGTCAGGCCACGAATTTCGCCGTGACGATCCCGGAACCCGGCGCGGGGCCGGTCGCGCCCAAAGAACTCAGCCTCGACCATCAGCGCGGTGCCTTGGAGATCGCCGCCCCCTGTCTTCGCCGACCGCATCCTGTGGCCGCCGGCGCACGTACCACGAACGGAAGCCTTGACCCCCGAATCGCTCCTCACCCCTTGCCAATCAACGCCCGACCGATGTCGAAGAGCGGAATGAGCCGAAACAGCTTGGCCTGTAGCGCGACCACCTCGGAGACGTGCAAGCCGGCGCCGTAGGCGGTGCCCAACGCCGCCTTGTCCTTCGCGCCCGGCGCTGACTGGAGCAGAAGCGTGACCTCCTCGACACTCAGTACGGTCGGCAGCCGGCGCGGCTCGGGTACGATCGTGGAAGTCAGCGAGCCATTCATGGGTCAGCGCTTCTACAGCAGGGTGCGTTGCTTTCAACAGTCCCGGTGCATGCCAGTTGTGGGGTTCCCGTTAATAGCTGCACCCGAAAAACGCCGCCAGCGGTGTTACTGCGCCACGTCCGAATCGGTAATGAAAATTCATGAATATCGCCGGGCTACAACCCATCTGGGTGATTTATAGTACGTCTGTAACGGCGGCTCGCGATGGGCGTGTCGAGTTGAATTCTCGTTTTTTTCGGCTGTGATATTAGTCTGGCACGACCGAACGACAAATGCCAGAGGTTGCACAAACACTAACTCAGCCGTATTCTCTCCTACGAATCGAGGAGAGGACGATGGCCGAGCAAAGCTTCGCCGACTTTATTACCCGGGAGCGCGAGCGGCTGCACGCCGAGCGCGAGCAGATTTTCAACCAGCAGCACGAACTCGAAGGCAAGCTCACCGACATTAATCGCGAGCTGGCTGCAATTGATGCTTATGAAGCCGCCAAGAGCGGTAAGACCCCAGCTGCCGCCCGGCAAGCGCGTGGTGCGCGCGCGCGTCCGCAAGCGCGTCGGGGAAGCAAGCGTGAAGCCCTAATGCAAGTCATCAAGGACAACCCGACGGGCCTTACCCGAGGGGAAATCCTGGATCGGATGGGATTGAAGGGCGACAAGTCCGGCGAGATGTCGGTGTCGAACTCGCTGACCGCGATGACCAAGGCGAAGCAAGTTATGCGGCGGGATGGGCGCTACGTCGCTGCCTGAGCACCTTGGCTGCATCTAAAAGTAGATCGGTCTCTCGGTTTTCCGGATCGCCTTCCCGAAATGCGCGTGGCTCTCGAAATACCGGTATGCATCGGACACCTCGTCAAGCGGCTCGCTCCGATCATGTCGGCAATCTGCGGTTCGTGAGCCTATGCTTACTGGAATGCATGGAGCGCGAGAATGCCGATGATGACTGAGGCGGCCATCCTCAGGCGAGCAAAAGCGCTTTGCAAACAGGATGGCAAAAACTGGGCTTTGGAGTTTACCCTGCCGCTGCCACCGGGGACAAAGATCAGACTCAAAGCTTTCTCGATGACGCGGGCCGTAATGAATATGTGGTGCGCGCCCGAGACCAGTTGGCGCGCGAGAGCGGTCATACGTAGCGCACCGCGCGAGGAAAAGCGCCGCGTCGACGTGATCAGCCGAGACCGAAAGCCGCCTATGGTCGATGGAAGACAGTCGTTGCGCTGATCGATGTCGACAACGCGATCATCGTTGATGTCGAGGCAACGACGGCGATTCGTCAGGCGGAAGCCTTGGCGGCAAAGCGGATGGTCGTGCGGTCGATGGAGCAGTTCGATCTCTATCCCGATCGCCTCATCGGCGACAGCGCCTACGGCTCGGCCGAGATGCTGAACTGGCTCGTCCATGACCAGGGGATCGAGCCGCATATCCCGGTGTTCGACAAATCCTCGCGTCGCGACGGCAGCTTCCAGCGATCCGACTTCGCCTATGACCACAAGCGCGACTGCTATATCTGCCCCGCCGGCAAGGAGCTCAGCCGGTACCGGCAGCAGGGACGTGCCGCGAAGGCCAAGCCGCCGGTCGACGGCCTGTATCGGTATCGTTCCGTCAAGGACGGACTGCGACGCCTGCACTCTCAAGCCGCGATGCTGCCCGACCCAGCCGCAGCGCAAGGTGCTGCGCTCGATCCACGAGGGGCCACGCGACCGTCCCGCGACATCCCAAAACCAAGGCCTACGAGACCTCGCGCCGCCAGCGCAAAAAGGTCGAGATGCTGTTTCGCACACCTCAAGCGCATTCTGAAGCTCGACCGGCTCCGACTACGCGGGCCAAATGGCGCCCGAGACGAATTCCACCTCGCCGCCGCGGCACAAAACCTCCGGAAACTCGCCAAGCTGGTTCCGATAGCGGCGGCGATCCGGGCCACCTGAGATAACGCGCTATCATCAGAAACTAATCGGCCCGGCGCCAACCGGGCTCTGCCGCATCTCGGCTGGCGAGACGTGGCAAGGCTAGACCGGGCTGAACCCCGACGCGAGCAGCGCTAGAAAAGACGGCTCCCGAGCACCCACTGCTGAGCCTCGTTCGCCGTACCATCGGGACCAGCAACCTATGGACCCAATCATCGTCAGCGCCGACGGGATCCCAACCGTTGCTCACATCAATGCCGGTTAACGGCGCCCACCTCCAGAATGGCCATGGCGCGCTGACGGATCAGTAGGTCCCGCCCGAGCATTTCGCGCGGAACACCCCATTTCAGCGCGCCGGAACATATCATCCCACATTCCCCAGATTCCCGCGCCGGTGAGCGCCATTTTCTGTCTCAATTAAAGCGAATACCCGGCCGCCGCCATCGTCAGGGAGACGCGTCTGCGACGCTTCCCTCCGGACAGCAGCGATATTCCTGCGATTTGTCGAGCAGCTCGATCTGCCGCTGCAGCAGCTTGTTCTCGAGCTCTTTTCTCTCCAATTGGAGCTGGATCTCGCGGTCGAGGGTCGGCTCGCAGATCGAGCAGTCGTCGAGGCAGCCCTTGACTAGGATGCCTGGGGTCGGGAGAGATGATTTCCTCTCGAACGAGAAGCTCGCCTGCGCCGTGGGAGAGACGTTTCCGTCCGGGCCGAGGAGCCCGCCGTCCGTCAGTTCCTTGTCCGCCTGCTGAAGGGCGAGGATGCGCAGATTCACCTGGAGCGGCTCACGGCTCGGTAAGTTCACGCCGCTGGGCCCCTGGACGAGCGCAACGGTTCCCACCGCGGCGCTCAACGTGTTGAAGCGGCTCTGCGGTTCGGTGGCGAGCAGGTTGAGCGAGGTGCGTCCCACGCCGTCGCTTGGCGTGAACTGGCTCGGCACGACCTTTGTGAAGTCGTTGTTCGGGTCGAGGATCACACGGCGCTCGATCGCTTCCAGCTTGTAGGTCACCGTCTGGGTCTTGTTGATCTGATAGAACAGGAAGGTGACCGCGTGGCATTTGTTTGGGTTGGAAAATTCCCGCGATGATGATTCGAAATGGTCCTCCGATTCCGTCTGCGTGTGGGTGCGGCTCTGTACCTCTCCAACCGATACGCTGGCTGCTTTCCGCGTTCCCATCTCTGCGGCGTTATTGGATGACTGCGCGTGGCTGCTGTGCTCGTTGAGGAACGTGGACAGCGAGTTGGAGTCGTAATTTCCACTCATGTTAGCGTGCCCACCAGGGGGGAAGAGGTCGACCCCGGCATCGGCATGGCCGTCCACATGCGCATGCGACCGATTACTGGAGTTTCCCGAGTCGCGCGACGACGTGTCGAACAGCATGTCGCTCATCTGATACATGTAGAAGGACTCTTCGGAGGTCTGCGTATTGCGGTAGCTGACCTTCGAGGTGCTGTCGAAGGTGAACTTTGTCCGGCGGTCGGAGGTAAACAGCTTTACCTTCTCACCGGGCAGCAGCGTATTCGTGTAAAGAAGGTTGCCCAGCACCAAGGGTCCGGGGCATCGGGTCAACCTGAAGTGCAGCTTGATCTCGACGAGTATAGGGGCCAGTGCGCCTACTTCCGGCAGCGTCACCGGGTAGTTGAGGCGGTAGTGGAAATCCAGGACATCGCAGGTGTCGTCCGGGGTCATGTCCGGGCAACACGGCAGCGAAGCCATTGTGGTTGCCGGCGGCGAAGTAATCGTGGCTGTTGTGGCGGCCATGATCCGATCCTCCCAGTATGTTGCCGGTGGGGACACACGGGGTGCCCCGCTTAACCGAGATTTCCCGAATGCACGCGCCACACGGAAATCAGCATGGCGATTTCGGGGTTAATCAGGCCTGTTCTCCATATCTGATACGTTAAGCGTCACAAATTCGTACGATGCTTCATACCTGAGCCTCGCTTCATCTCCTTCCACGCTTGCGACGATGACCCGGAGCCAGCGGGTTTCAATTTTTGAATACATCTCTCACACTTGCCCCGGGGCGACAGTTGTCATTGGAGTTTTATCCTTTTTGAATTCCCCCACTCAGCTTGCCCCGGGTCAGTAAGCGTTGCGTGCACCCAACAGGGTCGGCACTGTTTGCAGCATGATCCTCATATCGAGCCATAGGCTCCAGTTCTCTACGTACCACAGGTCGCATTCCACCCGCCGGCGTACGCTCTCGACATCGGGTGTTTCACCACGAGAGCCGTTGACCTGAGCCCATCCGGTAATACCGGGTTTGACATTGCGGCGCCAAGCGTAATGGGCTACTGCTACGTCAAAGGCGTCATCGTGAGCCTCGGCGTGCGGTCTCGGTCCGACCAGGGACATCTCGCCGCGAAGGACATTCAAAAGCTGCGGCAGCTCGTCAATGCTGGTATGGCGAAGCCAGCGGCCCAAGCGGGTCACTCTATTGTCATTCATCACGGCCTGCTTGACGCTCGTATCGTCTTCGAGGACGGACATGGTCCGGAACTTGAAGATCCAAAACACCCGCCCGTCAAAGCCAATTCGCTTTTGTTTGAACAAGATTGGACCGGGAGAATCTAGTGAGATTAATACAGCAACAATCAGCAGCAAGGGCCAAAGCAAAATCAGTGTTGTACTTGCAATAGCTATATCGATCGAACGCTTGAGCAACCTATCGACGTGGCCCAGTGGAACCCGCCGTAGTTCGACAGCGAGGAGCGTATGGCCGACGTGGTGAATGGCATGCTCAACAAAGGGCCGCACCTGCCGGTCGGCCAAGAGGTGGACGGGAGCCGCTATCCGTCGAACCCGAGTGAGAACCTGATCGATTTCAGCACGCCGATGCCAGCTGATTAAAATCAAGACTTCATCAATTCTCACCTTTCGCGCATATGCGATCAGTTCATCGGCCGCCTCGGCATAACCACTCCCGCCTGAAACCGCAATGCTTTTCACGATCATGTAGCCATAGGAACGCAAATTACGGAAAACCGAGCCGTCCCCCACTTCCTCCGGCTCGAAGATGATTGCCGTCTGCGGCCCCGCGAGTTGGCCGGACGCGAGAAGCTTGCGAATTCTCCCAACCACAATTAGCCGAGTGGTCGCGACGGCAGGAAACCCCAACAGACAGAAGCTGAGTTCGGCGCCGCGCGAAAAATGAGAGCCCGCTTTGGCGATAAAAGCCAAAAGTGCGATAAACGCAAATATGCCGGTCCAAATCAGCAATAACTTGGAAAGCGGCACTTCCTTGCTCAGGATCCGTCCGTCCTTGCTTAGGATCTGCTCCGGCTCATAAAAACCGTGAGCTTTGACAAAAACCCAGTAGAACGTCGCGACTAGAATTCCGACAGCAACGAAATCCCCAACAGGGCCGATAATACTCTCAGTGATGAGGTGGTAGATCCCGCCGGTGAAGATACTGGCCAGGAGTATCGTTAAGAATTCCGCAGCGCCAACGATAGAGCCAACCGAGCGAAATGATATCCGGCTAGATTTAGAATGACTTCTCGTTTGTCTGCTAAAAGATTGGCGAGCGGAGGGAACATATCGAACGGTTTGGTTGGTGGGCGCTGAAGCAGAAAGCTCGTCCCGATCTGTTCTACGAAACGGGTCTGGTCTACGAAACGGGTCTGGTCTACGAAACGGGTCCGGGCTTGGCCGAATTCCTCGTGCAGACATGCTCCGCATCTAACCCACCCGTCGATAATCCCTTTTTTGATCGGAGCGTCAAAGCCTCAGAGCACGACAAGAACAGAGACAAGGCTTAACGCAATGGCGAATGATCTCGAGGTCTGGATCGCGATCCAAACACGCGTGTCTCTCGTATCCAAGAACTCCTTAGGAGATCCAAGAACTCCTTAGGAGATTAGTGTCAAAGAATTAGGCTAGGTAGGGTAGGCAAAAGTATGAAAAGCTGTGCCGCGCGGAGTCGCCCGGTTGGGCCTAAGGGAGATCAGCGCTAGGCGCGAGGCTGCATTGGCGCGAGCAAAAGGTCTAAGCAGTGGCGGCTTCGGAGCGCTGAATGAACCTTTTGGGTATCCGTCGGGACGCTGTGCGGCTCTGACTATTAAATGCGCTTACCCCAAATGCAACGTAACCACCCGGCGAGGGCCGCCTTGCGCTGAGGCGTCGGTTCAGGGCTGGCTGCAAGCATCGGTGCAGGTGCAAGTGACAGTGCTTGCATCAGTGCAAGAGACAGTGCGATGGCGCGCAATGAGGTGATCACGGGCACGGAACGGCGGCGCCGCTGGTCGGAGGAGCAGAAGCGGGCGATTGCTGCGGAGAGCTTGGCGCCCGGGGCTGTGGTCAGCGAGGTGGCGCGTCGCGCTGACGTCCGCCCCAGCCAGATCTATCGCTGGCGGCAAGAGTTGCACACTGTCGCGGACGGTTTTGCGCAGGTGTTGATCGCGCCGCCCGAGCGCGCCTTGAGAGCGGCGGATAGCGCGGCCTGTACGGGACCGGTGATCGAGATCGAGTTTGCCGGGCGGGTGCGGCTGCGGATACCGGCCGCGATCCCGGCGGCGCTGGCGGCGGCTGTGATCAAGGCGCTGTCGCGGCGATGATCCCGGTCCCCTCCGGGGTGCGGGTATGGCTGGCGGTCGGGCACACCGACATGCGGCGCGGCATGAACAGCCTAGCAGTGCAGGTGCAGTAGGTATTGCAGCGCGATCCGCATGCCGGCGATCTCTATGTGTTCCGCGGCAAGCGCGGTCACCTGATCAAGATTCTCTGGCATGACGGGGTCGGCATGTCGCTCTACGCCAAGCGGCTGGAGCGCGGCCGGTTTATCTGGCCGTCGCCGGCCGACGGCATCACCTCAGCTCAGCTGGCCTACATGCTTGACGGGATTGACTGGCGCAACCCGGTGCGCAGCTGGCGTCCGCAGGCCGCTGGCTGAGGCTGCGACCGTTTGACTCAGCTTGGAGCGAGGGTTGCGCTCCGCGTTGCGGCGCAGGCGACAATCGGGCTCGTGACGACGCCCGAGCCGGTTCCCGGTGACATTGACGTGCTGAGGGCGGCGCTGATTGCCGAGCGCGCGGCGCGGCAGCAGGCCGAGGCGAGGGCGTCCGGCGCCGAGGCGATGGTGGCGCATCTGAAGCTGTTGATCGCCAAGTTGAAGCGCGACCGGTTCGGACAATCCGCTGAGCGTGGCCGGCACCTGCTCGACCAGCTGGAACTGCAACTCGAGGAACTGGAGGCGAGCGCCACCGAGGATGAGATTGCGGCAGAAGCGGCTTCGGCTTCGAGCCCGACGGTAGTGCACGGCTTTGCGCGCAACAAGCCGGTGCGGGCGCCGCTGCCGGCACATGTGCCGCGCGAGCGGGTGGTGATCGCGGCGCCGACGGCCGGCCCATGCTGCGGCGGCAAGTTGGCCAAGTTCGGCGAGGACATCACCGAGACCTTGGAGGTGGTGCCGCGCCAGTGGAAGGTGATCCAGACCATTCGGGAGAAGCTCACCTGCCGTCGATGCGAGAGGATCATCCAGCCGCCGGCGCCGTTTCATCTGATCGTGCGGGCGCGCGCCAGGGCGAGCCTCTTGGCGATGATCCTCTACGCCAAGTTCGGGCAGCATCAGCCGCTGAACCGGCAGAGCGAGGGTTACGCCCGCGAAGGCATCGAATTGGACACCTCAACCCTGGCCGATTGGGTGGGTGCGTGCAGCGCGACGCTGGCGCCGCTGATCGAGCTGATCCGGAACCATGTCCTGGCCGCCGACCGCCTCCATGGCGACGACACGCCGGTGCCGGTGTTGGCCAAGAACAAGACCGCGACGGCGCGGTTGTGGACTTATGTCCTCTGCGCAAATAGATCGCCGGGCTCAAGCGGAGCTACCTTTCCGACATATTCTCGGAAGTCGAATTAGTCATTCTTGGACTCGGCCGTTTCGGTAACTGTGTCGCGATCTGTAAAGAGATCATCATGCGCGAAGGTGTCCGAGTTCTTATCGTCCCTTGCCACTATGCCATGACGCACTGCCCACAGCGCGGCCTGCGTTCGGTTGAAACTATGTGTCTTTCTCAAGATATGCTTCAGGTGGACCTTTACAGTCGACTCCGCAATCTCGAGCTGTGCCGCAATCACTTTGTTCGCGTCACCGCTGAGCAGCGACCGCAAGATCTCCAGCTCTCGGTCCGAGAGATCGGGATTGTGGGATTCCGTATCGGTGGCACGCTGCTGCTGGGGAGCCAGATCCGCAATAATTGAAGCTAATTCCGACGGGAATACCTTCTCACCCGTCGATATCAGGGTCAGACTTTTCTGCAGCGCATCACGCGAAAGATTTTCCAGCAAATAGCCGCTAGCGCCAGCGGCAAAACACTCGCTCATGAGGTCTACGTCAAGCTTGTCGGAAAGGAACACTACCTTGACTTCCGGCAGCCACGACCGAATCTCGTTCATAGAATCAGAAACGCTCTCGGCCTCGTACGGCAGGTGAAACAGAAGGATCTCAACCCGGTCTTCCGTCGCCACCTGTTTCAGCTCTTGTAAGCTGCTGGCTTCCGCGACTCGCTCGAAGCCGAGTGCCGTCAAGAGAGAAACAAGACCCGCCCGAAAGAGTGAATTGCGGGCCAGAACGGCTACTTCCAAAGCCACCTCCTGTTTCCCGTCCCGCGACGAGGCGGTGCCTATCGGATCGCAACCGATGCGTAAATTCGGATCGCAAATGTGCTGTTGACCTTTATTAACCACCCTTATTAACAAAATTTACTACGATAAAGGCCAGATTTACTACGATTAAGGCCAGACCTGGGGCTATGAAAACGGGTTATCGCCATCGCGGCTATTGGCCAAAAGTACATGGGCTCTTAGCCATAAGAGGTAGCGCAAGTATTTAGGTTATAGCAGGAACGGGTCCATTTCTGCTCTCCACAAATCGCTCACGTTTTTCCCCAGCTCCAGCCTAGATTTCGCGCCGGAGATCAATTCAGATGAAGCCTATTCTACGGCGGATGCCTCGTCAACACGAAAATGGCGTTCGGCGACCTGCTACCATACAGAGCCTCTGTAGTTGTATTTGCTTGTCAGGCTTCGGTTTTAGTTCACGAACGAAGTACAGGTCCCGCGCTTCGCTAGACGGAGTTACCTTTGCGATGTTTTTGTTACGCTGGATGGCCGAGTGAGACGGCTCGCAAGGACCAATTATCCGATGCGCGGCAACCGCACGGTTTCGGACAGCCGCTCGGCCGCAATGGCATCGGCACGGCTGAGCGGTACCGCCGCATCTGCGTTTAAGGTCGTTAATGCGAATGTCCCGCTGGGTCAGGGTCAGAACGAGCTGCCAGGGTGGCGACAGGACCGGTGTACCGGTACGTGCGTGATGCCCTAAAATATCGCGCCGCGATCGACCGCGCACCCGACCTCCTTCGCCTCGGGTCCGTACTCAATTAGGCGATTCTCAGCGGGGGCGGGTTTGTGTTCAAGCTTTCAAACGGTGGAGGCGTGGATGGCTAAACAGCTATACGGCTTGAGCGATGCGGAATGGGCGCGGCTGGAACCGCCGCTTCCTCGCGGGCCACATCGGGTCGACGATCGGCGGGTGATTAGCGGGATGCTGCACATGCTGCGTTCTGGGGCCCGCTGGCGCGACTGCCCGGCGGAATACGGG
>WNFD01017295.1_pt1 | contig 14924 bp, 11 predicted proteins | sample 5400491 | NCBI WGS metagenome assembly WNFD01 (sample SAMN13153343, study PRJNA577476) | soil metagenome | isolation source: 120 cm saprolite under Douglas fir tree site 2 hole 2 replicate 2 | place: USA:California | collected 2015-04-18
CTCATAGCGATGATGCAGACCGCCGACCTCGGGGAAGGCAATAATATTGCCTGCGGAGGGAAGTTGCACGCGACGAGGCCGTGGGCAGTCCTTGTTGAGCGAGAGATGCGTTCTGGCGTCATGATGATATTGAAAATAGCTCGACAGTACGCGGCGCAAGTGACGCTCGTTGAGGATGATAACGTGATCTAGACATTCACGGCGGATCGAACCGATGAGACGCTCGGCGCAGGGATTCTGCCAGGGTGATCGCGGGGCAGTGATGACCTCCGTGAGAACCTAGACGGTGATGCCAAGGGAAAAGGCACAAGTGGCTCAAACCGCGCGGCCGAAAGTACCGATGCGCCGGCTAGGGGCGGACTGCTTCGTAGTAGTGGTGAAGCGGGGTAATGCCCGTGGAGCGAAGGGAGCAGGCCATCGCCATTGTGATCGGGTCAACCGGCAACGGGAGGAACCCGACGTTCAGTGGAAGGCGGCAGCCTTCGTGCGGTGGCACGAGCCGGATGACGCGAGAGTGTCAAGTCCGGATCTGTGAGAGGCTCGGGGTGAAATTCCCCGGGCCTACTCGGCAAAAGCGGCGCAGACAGTCAGAGCTAGGCAGCGGTGCATGTCCGGTCTCCTCCAACGGACTAAACCGCTCGCGCGGTAGGTGGCTGCGGCAGGCGGCGGAGCCAACACGGTAGCGCACGGGGGCGTCTTGTCTTGAAGATGAGGGGTTAGCAACCTTCACTCAAGAACAGGAGCATCCCCATGACCGACGAGGCAATGCGTTTGTTGCGTCGGGCGGATGATCGAGGACATGACGATCAGAAAGATTGCAGCGATCAGAAGGATTGCAGCCAAACCCCACGAAGGCTACATCCAGACCGTCAACGAATTTGAATGATGGGACCGGTGGATTGGAGATCCAGTGATCATCGTCAGTAAGACGAGCAGCTGGAAACAATACCCGTTGGACAGGATGGACCCGTGTCCGGCATTGACTTGTGGGCACAAGCTCATGCAGCACTTCCAGGCGCTTTGGCCCGAGTTCCGTGTTCAACAAGCTCACGCCGGTGATATTGCCGCCCGGCCGGTTGAGGCTGGCGACGAGGCCCATCTTGATCGGATCGTCGCCGCTGAGAAAGACGATTGGAATCGTTGAGGTCGCCGCCTTTGCCGCCTGCACGGCGACACTCCCTGGCGCAGCGATCACGGCCACTTGGCGGCGAACTAGGTCGGCCGCCAATGCCGACAGCCGTTCATATTGATTCTCCGCGAAACGGTATTCGATCGACACGTTCAGGCCCTCGGTAAAACCTGCGTCCTTCAAGCTCTGGCGAAACGCGGCGAAAAGGTTGGGGGTCGGCGCCCGGCGACCTGGTGCTGAGGAACCCGACCACCGGCATCGCCGGCTGCTGCGCGCGCGCGGCAAGTGGCCAGCTCGCCGCCGCGCCGCCGCCGAGCAGCGTGATGAACGCGCGCCTCTTCATTCGATCACCTCGTCGGCGCGGGCCTGTAGTGTCAGCGGCACGGTGAGGCCAAGCGCCTTGGCGGTCTTGAGGTTGATTACCAGCTCGAACTTGACGGGGGCCTGGACGGGAAGCTCGGCCACCTTGGTACCTCCGAGGATGCGATGGACATAGGACGCCGCGCGCCGAAATAAATCGGTCACGTCGGTTCCGTAGGACAACAGCCCGCCCTCCGTGACCGCGTACCGGTATGGATAGATCACCGGCAATTTGTGTCGCGCCGCCAGCGCGATGATCCGTTCGCGATGAACAATGTTGAAGCCGTCAGGCATGACGATGAGCCCACCACCCGGCTTCCGCCCGAGCGCAGTTATTGCGCTTTCAACTTCAAGGTCGTTGTGAACGGGATTTACGCTCGGCTGCACCCCGAACAGCGGCGCAGCGGCCTCGAATGGTCCCTGGTAATAGCGGGTGACGTAGGGGGCCGTTTCCGGATTGAACATGAGCGCGACCCGCGCGACGCCGGGCGCGATCTCTTTGAGCATTTCCACCCATTTGCCGCCCATCGATGATTCGAAATTGGTGAATCCGGTAATGTTCCCGCCTGGACGCGCTAGGTTCGTGATGAAGCCAGTGCCGATGGGATCGGAAATCTGCACGAACACGATCGGTATGGTGTCGGTCTCTTTCCGCAATGCGACGACCGACGGAGTGGTATGACCAATGACCACGGCGGGTTGCAGTCCGAGCAGCTCTTTCGCGAACGCTGCCAGCCGGCGCGGATCGCCGGCCGCCCAGCGATGATCGATCCTGAGATTGCGGGCGCCTGTGCTTCTGAATCGCTCTCTGCCAAATTCGACAGTATGCCAACCCGTCGCACCCCGTCCGCCTGCTGCGCGCGCACAGCAATCGCCCACGCGAATGCCGCCACCGCGCCGCCGAGGAGCGTGATGAACTCGCGTCGCTTCAAATGATCGAATTGCATTCGGTCGCCTTCCAGACGGGGCTAGATTTGCAGGATATCGTATTGGCAGGGATCAGTCAGCGGGTATCGGAATGATCTCGCAACCGATCATCCGTTCGTGAGTACTTGCTCAAAAATCGACTGATGGCAATTGGGCGGCGACAAAGGCGTGTCGACTCGCCGACCTCACGCCGCGCAACGTTCGTAACGATGGTGGAGACCGCCCACCTCCGGGAAGGCGATGATATTGCCTGCGGAAGGAAGTTGTGCGCGACGAGGCCGTGGGCAGTCCTTGTTGAGCGAGAGATGCGTTCTGGCGTCATGATGATATTGAAAATAGCTCGACAGGACGCGGCGCAGGTGACGCTCGTTGAGGACGATAACGTGATCCAGACATTCGCGGCGGATCGAACCAATGAGACGCTCGACGTAAGGGTTCTGCCAGGGGGACCGCGGAGCAGTGACGACCTCCTCGATGCCCATCGCCCGCACACGATCGCGGAAAGCGGGACCATACGATTTGTCCCGGTCTCGAAGCAGATAGCGCGGCGCAGTATCCCAGGGAAAGGCCTCGGTCATCTGGCAGGAAAGCCAGTCTTGCGTGGGATTTTGGGTGACGTCGAAGTGAGTGACCCGTCTGCGGTCAAGCCCGAGCACGATCAGGGCATAGAGTAGCCGGAACGTCGCGGTGACAACGACAAACATGTCAATCGCCGCAATGTCAGGCAGGTGATTTTGCAGGAAGCTCCGCCAGGTCGGGGAGGGGACTTTGGGCCGCCACGGCATCCATCTTCCAACCGTGGCCTGGCTAACCTTGATGCCAAGCTTGAGCAGTTCCCCGTGGCCCGCTGTCCCTGTCGGAAACTCACGCTCGGATATATTGATGGTGCAGCCCGCCCAAAATTGGCACGGCCAAAGTTTGACCGACGGTCTGGACGGCGCGGGGGAACGGCGCGTCCTTTTGAAGTGATAAGTCCGTGTGGACCTCGTTGTAGTATTTTTGATACGATTTGAGCAGATGACGAAGGTGCTGCTCGCCAAACACGATGACATGGTCAAGACAATCCCGCCGGATCGATCCGATGAGCCTCTCTGCACATCCATTCTGCCATGGTGACCGTGGTGCAATGCGCAGGAAGACGTCGCCATCCGAGCGCCGAATGGATTGCCCGTCAACTGACCGAGGCATACGGGTGGCCGGGTTCGGCGCGGAAGGACGCAAGCTGTTCTACCGGTCGGGCCGTCCTCGCCGTCACCCATGGCATGGTCGCGAGATCCGGATATTTCGAGTGGTAAGCCGCGAAGAGTGCCCTACCGTCGCTGACGTCGGCAGCGGCTACGGTATGTTTGCATTCCGTTACACGTAACAAGGCCGACCAAGCCGCTATGGCGCCGGGATCGCAGCTCGATTACCATCGCCCGCGGCTTTCTAACTCAATCAATGGCAGATCGGCTACGAGGGGGAGGACGGTCATCAGCGCCCAATCCGAAAGCCGGACGCCGCTGCCGCGGCCGCTCCCATGGCCGTCGCGACAGCGACTGCTGCATGCGCTGTGGCACGACCGCTCGGTGCGGGCGCAGCTCCTCATCGTCTTCGTCGCCATCGACGTGGTCGCGGGGCTCATCGCGGGCGGGGTGACCGTGTTGCAGGCGCGCGCGTCCACGCGTGTCGAGATCGCCGCCTCGCTGGAGCTTGCCGAGCTCCTGGTGAGCGAGGCGGTCACGCTAATGCAGCAGGAGCGGCCGGCGGAAAAGTTTCTCGCCGACCTCTCCTCGCCGTTGCGGCTCATCCGCCACGTGCGGATCGCGGTCAAGGACGCTACCGGCGGCCCTGCGTCCGTGCTGCGCCCTCCCGCGCCCGCCCTCGACGCCGCGCGCGACGACCGCGCGCCGGTTTGGTTTGCGGCGCTCATCGCACCGCCGATCGCGAGCCGCAACGTGCCGGTGATCGTCAACGGCCAGCGCGTCGGTTCGGTCGAGATCGTGGCGGAGCCGCGCGACGAGATCGCGGAGGTCTGGGGCAATACCGTCGCGTTCGGCACCGTGGCGCTCGTCGCCAACGTCGCCGTCGTCGGCATTCTCTACGTTCTGTTCGGGCGGGTCCTCGATCCGCTCGGCGGCGTCGGCCGCGGTCTCGCCGGTCTCGAGCGGCGCGATTATCGGGTGCGGCTGCCGCGGCCGCGGACGCGGGAGCTCGCCGCCATCGTCGACCGCTTCAACGCGCTGGCGCAGACGCTCGAGGCGGCGCGAGCCGAAAACGAGACGCTCAACCGCCGACTGGTCACCGCCCAGGACGACGAGCGGCGGCGCACCGCCCTCGAGCTGCACGACGAGGTCGGCCCAAGCCTGTTCGGGCTCAAGGCCAATGCGAGCTCGATCGCGAGCGTCGCCGCCGGGCTGCCGGCGGTAGCCGCGCGCAAGACGACGGAGCGCGTGCGCGATATGCTCGCGATCATCGAGCGCCTGCAGAGCATCAATCGCAGCATGCTCAACCGTCTGTGTCCGATGGCGCTCGGGCACGTGCCGTTGCGGGATATCCTGTCCGAGCTGGTGCGCGATCGCTCCCGGCAATATCCGCGGATCGCCTTCTCGTTCGCGGCCGACCGGCTCGTGCGCAGCTATGGCGACTCGGTCGATCTCACGATCTATCGCTGCCTGCAGGAAAGCCTGACCAACGTCATCCGCCATGCACAGGCGAGGCACGTCGGCATCGAGCTCGGCGAAGCCGATGACGAAGGTCCGGGCGAACGCGGCCCGCCGCGCCTGACCCTGATCGTCCGCGACGACGGGCGCGGGATCGATCCGGCGACGCCGCCGGGCTTCGGCATCCACGGCATGCGGGAACGCGTGCAGGCGCTGGGCGGCAGCATTACGGTCGACGGCGCGCGCGGCGGCACCTGCGTGCGGGTCGTCGTCCCGCTGCGCCGCGCCGAGGTCGGCTGATGACCAGCGCCCTGATCATCGACGATCATCCGATCGTGCTACAGGGCTGCCGGCGCATGCTGGAGGACGCCGGCGTCGAGACCGTGCTGGAGGCGCGCGAGGCGGCCTCCGGCTACCGACTCTACCGCCGCCACCGTCCCGACGTGGTGATCGTCGATCTCGCCCTCAAGGACGGCGGCCTCGGCGGCCTCGAGCTGATCCGGCGCATGCGGCTCAACGATCCGCGCTCGCGGATTCTGGTGTTCAGCATGCACAGCGATCCGATCATCGCCGCGCGCGCGCTCGAAGCCGGCGCCACCGGCTATGTGATCAAGGACACCTCCGCGGACGAGCTGATGAAGGCCTTCCACCAAGTGCGCTCCGGCACGCCCTATCTCAGCAATGATCTTGCCATGCAGGTCGCTTTTGTGCGCACGGGCGCGCGGGCGAATCCACTCGCCGACCTCACCCCGCGCGAGTTGCAGACGTTGTCCTTGTTGGCGGAAGGCAAGCCCTACGGCCGCATCGCCGAGGAGCTAAACGTCAGCTACAAGACCGTGGTCAATGCCTGCTCCCAGCTCAAGCAAAAGCTCAACGCCAAGAACCTGCCCGAGCTGATCCGCGCGGCCGTGCGGCTGGTCTCGGCTGAGTCATGAGACGCTGACACACGCGTGAAGCACCGATCGACATTTCAAACGTCGGCGCCGCTGAAGCTCAGCAACTAGCGCCGGTTACTTCAGGAGCAGCACGAGGGAACGGCCTGCGGCACTCTTGAGCTCCTTGGCGTCAATCGTGCCATCATTGTCGGGATTGGCAGCCTTGAAGAGTTTCTCGACGAGCGCGAGAAATTCATTCTTGTCCAGAGTCCCGTCGTTGTCGGGGTCGGCCGCGGCGAAAGCCTTGGCGGTGAGCCGGCCGCGCAATTCGCGTCTGTCGAGGGTGCCGTCGTGATCGCGATCGAGCTTGTCGAACAGCTTCAAAGCTGCACTCTTCGCTTCGGCGAGATCGACGGTGCCGTCATTGTCCGGATCGAGCGTTTGCACCAGGCTCCGCGACCATCCTGGCGCGGTGCCGATCAGCGTGATGGCGAGAGCGGCCAATATGCTCCTTCGTCGGATCCTCATGTTCACGTCCTCTGATTCAATGGAGGTCAACATAATACACAATCTCTCGGACACATATCGCTCCACAAACGTGGGCTGAGCGCCGGCGGTTCCAATCGCAAAACGCGCGGGACTTTCTAGGTAGCTATGCGGCCGAGGATCTCCCTGTAGCCACACCCTGCCGGCCTGATATCTGCGGAACGAGGGCATCCCGGCCGCTGCGCGCGTGTGGCCTCATGGCCACATTGCCAGACGTTCCGATGAAAATTGGCAAAACGTAACAAGACCCCGGACCTGGAATATTTCAGCATTCAGTCGGAGAGTTTCACGACGTAAATCGGTGCCATGCGTGGGACGGGGGGACGACGAACTGCGTCGCGGCTTGCGGCCGGCAAACGACGCTTGTTGCAGGCCGCCGCTGTCGGCGCGCTGACACTGCCGGCCGGGTTGACATTCCCGGACGTGGGCTGGACCCAGGTGGCGGTGACGCTCCCCGAGGTGACCGTCACGGCCCCCCGCCCATCGCCAGCGCCGGTTGGGCGGGCGGTTCGAGCCGGCACGCCCGCCCCCTCGCCTCCGTCCCCGCCGGCACCGGCGCCCCAAATTCCCGCGTTCCAGGTTGTCGCCACCACGCCGGTAACCGGGCTGGGCTTCGACCGCGACAAGGTGCCGGCCATGGTGCAGACGCTCCCCGTCGAGGACTTCTCGCGCGTCTATTCGCCAAACGTGACCAAAACGCTGGATCAGCGCGTTCCGGGCGTGTTCATGAGCGACGTCCAGGGCAACGAGTTCACCTCGGATCTGCGCTATCGCGGATTCGCCGCTTCGCCGCTGCAGGGCACCCCGCAGGGGCTTGCGGTCTACATGCAAGGTATCCGCGTCAACGAAGCCTTCGGGGACACCGTCAACTGGGACCTCATCCCGACCATTGCCATCGGCCGCGCCGACGTCTGGACCAATAATCCGGCCTTCGGTCTCAACGCGCTGGGCGGCGCGATAAGCTTCCAGATGAAGGACGGTTTCACTTATCGCGGCACGGAATTCGATGCCTCGGGCGGCTCCTACGGCCGAGTCGGCGGCTCCCTGCAATACGGCGTCAGGAATGGGGAATGGGCGCTCTACCTTGCCGCGCAGGGGCTCAAAGACGATGGCTGGCGCTACCAGTCGCCGTCGCGGATCGCCCGCTTCTACGGCGATCTCGGCTGGAAAAGCACCGACGCGGAGGTCCATCTGGTCGCGAGCGCTGCCGACAATTTCTTCGGCGTGATCGGGCCGACGCCGGTCGAGCTCCTTACCAACGACTACCGGTCGATCTTCACCTGGCCGCAGACCACGAAAAATCAGGCGCAGCTCCTTGCCCTCAATGGCCTGTACGCGGTCACCGACCATTGGACCGTCCAGAGCAATCTCTATCTGCGCAAGTTTCAGCAGGGTCACGTCGACGGCAACGGAGCCCAGGTCGAGCGCTGTAGCGGCAATCAGGCCAATCCGCTGTTCAACACGCTGTGCCTGGAAAACGACGGATTCCCCACCCAGCCGCAGGCGAATTTCCAAATTCTCAACGCCAACAACCAGCCGATCAATTGCCCCCCGGGCACCGGAAACACGTGCGCCACAACGCCGTGGGGGACGGTCGACCGCAATTTCACGATCGGTGGCAGCATCGACCACAGCCAGATCGGCTTCCAGGCCAACAGCGAGCTTGGCTTCGTCTTCCCCGACCTATTCGTCGGACCCAATGCCGCCGTCCCGGGAACTGGACAGATCATCCACACCGCCGCGAATCTCGGATTCAGCCCGGTCGGTCTCGATGCACAGAATACGTATTACGGCCTCTATACCAATGAAACGTTCGACGTCACCAATCGGCTGTTGCTGACCGCGGGCGCGCGCTACAACCTCGCCAAAATCGTCATGGCGGATCTGCTGGGCACCAGCCCCGATATCAATGGCAACTACACCTTCAGCCGTCTCAATCCGGTGGTCGGCCTGACCTACAAGATCCTCCCGGAAATGACGTTCTACACCGGGTATTCGGAAGCGAACCGTGCCCCGACCCCGCTCGAGCTCGGCTGCTCCAATCCGGCGAAGCCCTGCCTGCTGGAAGGATTCCTGGTATCCGACCCGCCGCTCCAACAGGTCGTTGCGCGCACGCGCGAAGCCGGATTGCGCGGCAGCGCAAAGATCAATGGCGCAGCGCTGGACTGGAAGCTCGGGCTGTTCCGGACCGACAGCGAAAACGACATCATCCGAGTTTCAAGCATCATCCAGGGCCGCGGCGTGTTCCAGAACGTCGCGGGCACCCGTCGACAGGGCTTGGAGGCAGGGGCACAGTACCAGGCGGCGCCATGGCTCTTCTACGTCAATTACGCCCTCGTCGATGCCACATATCAGTTCACGGGCAAGCTCGCCTCACCCAACAACCCGTCGGCGGATGCGGACGGAAATATCTTGGTTACGCCCGGCAAGCACATTCCCGGCATCCCACTGCACCAGATCAAGACCGGCGTCGACTATGCGGTCACGCCGGCTTTGAAACTCGGCACCGATGTGATCTGGGTCGGCAGCCAGTGGTATATCGGCGACGATGCCAACCAGAACGTCAAGCTCGCGGATTACTGGGTCGCGAACCTGCACGGGTATTATCAGCTCACCAAGGAGGTGCAGATCTACGGCTTCGTGAACAATCTGTTCAATCGGAAGTTTGCGACCTTTGGTACCTATTTCGACCCGCGGGTAATCGCCAACGCCCTTCCCGATCCACCGACCGACCACCGCATGATCACTCCGGCGCAGCCGCTCTCGATCTATGTCGGGCTGCGAGCGAAGCTGTAATCGCTTCCGCGCGCCTCTCGTCCTCATGCCGAGGAGGATCACGAAGTGATGCGTCTGGAAGCATGAGGCTGCTCCATCCCTTCGAGACACGGGCGCGGCCGCTCCTCAAGGTGAGGGTGGATTAAGTCACCGCTTGGCGCCCGACAATGACGTGTTGAGTAACGATGGAAGGTTCGGCATTCACTCCGGCAAGATCGCGAAGGTCCAAACCGATCCGCCTTGCGGCACCCTGTCCTTGAGCTGCCCGCGCGCGATGTTCCGGTAAAGCCCGCCGATGCCCGAGCCGGTCGAGCAATGGCTTACGCGACTGTTATCATGATTTAAACAAACAATGGTGGTTTTCCTCGGCCGCCAAGCGATATCGACTGGAGCGCCTGTTTGATCCGCCTCCTGTTAGCCGGGACCGTCCTGTTGGTGTGGATGTCTGCCGATGCTGCCGAGATCAACATCGGCCATCTGCGCCACGTGGAACCGAAGACATACCTCTCGCTGATCCAGATCCCAGCGGACAACGACGGGGTGGCGGGCGCGCGGCTCGCGATCGACGACAACAACACCACGGGCAGGTTCCTGAACCAGCAGTTCTCGCTCGAGGAATTCGCTCGGAACGAGGATGCGGCAGCCGCGACCACCGCGCTTGCGGAGCGCGGCGTCTCACTGGTGATCGCCGATCTGCCCGCGGACGCGCTCCTCAAGGTCGCTGACGCCGGCGCAGCGCGCAATCTCCTGTTCTTCAATGTCGGCGCGATCGACGACCGACTGCGGGAAGAGGACTGCCGCGCCAATGTGATTCATACGGCGCCGACCCGGTCGATGCTGGCGGACGCCCTGGCGCAATACCTCGTCTGGAAGCAGTGGCGCAGATGGCTGTTGATCGTGGGCTCCCATGCCGAGGACAAGCTCTATGGCGACGCATTACGCCGGGCCGCCAAACGGTTCGGAGCACGCATTGTGCAGGAGAAAGTTTTCGAGGACACTGGCGGCGCGCGCAGGACGGACAGCGGCATCGTCCAGATCCAACGCCAGTTGCCGGTATTCACGCAAGGCGCGCCCCCCTACGATGTCCTGGTGGCGGCGGACGAGAGCGAGGTCTTTGCGTCCTATTTGTCATACCGGACCTGGGATGCGCGACCGGTCGCCGGATCGGCCGGCCTCGTTCCGACCAGCTGGGACGGCTCCCACGACCAATGGGGAGCGGTTCAGCTGCAGGATCGCTTCATGAAGCGGTTCTCACGACGAATGACCGCGCGCGACATGCAGGCTTGGACCGCCGTTCGGATGATCGGTGAAGGCGCATCAAGAACGCGCTCAACCGATCCCAAGGCCGTGCTTGATTTTCTCAAAGGCCCCGACTTCGTCTTGGCTGCATTCAAGGGACAACGACTGACGCTGCGCGACTGGAACCTTCAGCTGCGTCAACCCATCCTTCTGACGGATGGCACAATGATCGTTTCGGTATCTCCACAGGAAGGGTTTCTCCATCAGGTTTCGGAACTGGACACGCTCGGGATCGATCGCCCTGAAACGAAGTGTAGGTTCAAATGACGAGCAGCTCCCGTTTCCAGCCCGGTCTCCTCGGAAGAGGCTGTTGCCTGACCAGTCTCTTCGTGCTGCTCGGCACTCAAGCCAGCGCCTTCACGGCCTATGTCTCGAACGAGAAGGGCAACACGATCAGCGTGATCGATACCGACAAATTCGCGGTCGTAAAGACTATCAAGGTGGGCCAAAGACCGCGCGGCATCGAGCTGACCAAGGACGGAAAATTCATTCTGGTGGCCGTCGGGGATGACGATACGATTCAGGTGATCGACGCGAAAACGCACGAGATCGTCGCCACGCTGCCGTCGGGTCCCGACCCGGAGCTGTTCACCCAGGATCCAACCGGAAAGATTCTCTACGTGGCCAACGAGAACGACAACACGGTCACGATGATCGACCTGGAACGGCGCGTTCCACTGGGCAAGGTGCAGGTCGGGGTCGAGCCGGAGGGAATGGGACTCAGTCCGGACGGGAAGATCCTCGTCAACACGTCGGAAACGAGCAATATGGCGCATTTCATCGATACCGCGACCCGCCAGATCGTGGCGAACGTGCTCGTCGATGCGCGCCCCCGTTTCGCCGAATTCAAGCGCGACGCCTCCGAAGTCTGGGTTTCGTCGGAAATCGGTGGAACCGTGAGCGTCATCGACCCCGTGAAGCACGAGGTGAAGAAGAAGATCGCCTTCGACATACCGGGATTGCGGAAGGAAGCCATCCAGGCAGTCGGGATCAGCATCACGCGCGATGGAAAGACGGCGTTCGTGGCGCTCGGCCCGGCCAATCGGGTCGCCGTGATTGACGGTGCGACCCATGAGGTCAAAAAGTATCTTCTGGTCGGCCAGCGCGTCTGGCACATGGCGTTCACTCCGGACGAGAAATCTCTTCTGACGACCAACGGACTGTCGAACGACGTTTCCGTCATCGATGTTGCAAGTCTAAAGGTCATCAAGACCATCCAGGTCGGCGAGCTCCCCTGGGGAGTCGCGATTTCACAGCAGTGACCTCGTTTGCTTCACACCCATCGCGGAAGCCGCTACATTCACGTATCCGACCCGGCGGCAGCCAGGCGAAGGCTTTCGCGAGACCTGGGCCTGGGCGCCGTTGAGGCCAAGAAGCGTGACGGCGACCGCCGGCAGAACCGGAGGCCGGCACGATGCACGACATGAAGACCATCGCGTCGCCCGCCGTCGCCATCGACGGCGTGAGCCACTGCTACGGCGCGCGCCAGGCGCTCGACGACGTGACCTTCTCAGTCATGCCGGCGACCTTCGCCGTTGTCCTCGGCCTCAACGGCGCCGGAAAGAGCACGTTGTTCTCGCTGATCACGCGCCTCTACGCCGTGCAGTGCGGTCAAATCCGGATTTTCGGCCATGACGTCGGCCGCGCCTCGGGCGCGGCGCTGCGCACGGTGGGCGTCGTATTCCAATCGCGTACGCTCGACCTCGACCTCTCCGTCACCCAGAACCTGATCTACCATGCGGCCTTGCACGGCATCGGCAAGCACGAAGGCCGCGCCCGCGCCGCCGATGTGCTCCGCCGCATCGCGCTTGACGACCGCGCGCACGATAAGGTGCGCAATTTGTCCGGCGGCCAGATGCGCCGCGTGGAAATTGCCCGCGCGCTCCTGCACCGGCCGCGCCTGCTCGTCCTCGACGAGCCGACGGTGGGCCTCGACATCAAATCAAGGGCCGATATCCTCGGCTACGTGCGACGACTGGTCGTCGAAGACGGCGTCTCAGCGCTGTGGGCCACGCATCTCATCGACGAGGTCGCGGACGACGACAACGTCATCGTGCTGCACGAGGGGCGGGTGCTTGCGCAGGGTCCGGTCCCAAGCGTGGTGAAGGCCGCAGGCGGCCAAGATATTCGCACGGCATTCACTCGGCTGACGCAGGCCGCCGAAGCTCAAATCGAGGCTCCATGATCTCCAAGGTGGCCGCTTCCTCCCGCCTGACCGGATTCGCGCCGGTCCAGTACGCGATCTGCCTCAAGGGGATCGTTTGGCGGGAAGGCTTGCGCTTCCTGCATCAGCGCGAGCGGTTTGTGGCCGCGCTCGTTCGCCCGCTCGTCTGGCTCTTCATCTTCGCCGCCGGGTTCCGGCAAGTGCTCGGCGTATCGATCATCCCGCCCTACGAGACCTATATTCTCTATGAAGTCTACATTACGCCCGGATTGATGCTGCTGATCCAGCTGTTCAACGGCATGCAGTCGTCGCTGTCCATGGTCTACGATCGCGAGATGGGCAACATGCGCACGCTCCTGGTGAGCCCGCTGCCGCGGTGGTTTCTGCTCTCATCGAAACTCGTCGCCGGGATGGCAGTGTCCTTGCCGCAGGTCTATACCTTCCTTGCCATCGCCTGGTTTTGGGAGATCGAGGCGCCGCCCATCGGATATATCGCCGTCCTGCCGGCCTTGGTCCTGTCCGGCCTTTTGCTCGGCGCGCTCGGCATGCTGATGTCCTCGGTCAGCAAGCAGCTCGAGAATTTCGCCGGCGCGATGAACTTCGTGATCTTCCCGATGTTTTTCGCATCATCGGCGCTTTATCCGCTCTGGCGCGTGCGGGAAGCAAGCCCCCTGCTCTATGACGTGTGCCAGCTCAATCCATTCACCCACGCCGTCGAGCTGGTACGTTTCGCGCTGTATGGCGAGATCAATTGGATATCGCTCGCGGTCGTCGGCGGCTGCACGGTGCTGTTCATGGTCGGCGCGATTCTCGCCTATGACCCTTCGCGGGGATTTCTTGCGCGTCGCGGCGAGCCTGGAGGCGGCACATGAGGTCTCTCATCATGGCCGTCGGCATCGGGTGCGCCTTGCCGACCATGGTGCTCGCCGCCGATGCGCGTCATCCCGATTGGCCGTGTCGTCAGATCAAGGTACCGGACCTCTCGGTTGCCGCGGTGTGGGCAGGACCATCCACCGACGATGTTGGCAACGCTTGGGAGGAAGACGGACCGACCAGGGATCTGGTCGCTCTGCTCGCCGCGCGCCGCACGCCGCTCGAGGAGGCGCAAAAGGCGGTTACGGATTTCGTCACGGGCTCGGAAACCGAGCGCCAGCGAAAGGCCAAGCTGATTTTCGCAGGCCTGTTCAAGACTCTCAATCGTGAACGCAGCGAGGTGATGAACGGGATCGAGCGATTTTCCCGCAGGCAGAGCGAGTTCGCCGAGCAAATCCGATCGACGATTCGCGAGCTGCGTGACCTTCAGGACGGTTCCGATCACGACCAGAGTAGGATCGAGGAGCTGTCCAATCGCGTCGATTGGGCCACGCGTATATTCGAGGAGCGGCGCAAGACGATCGGCTATGTCTGCGAGGTGCCCACCCTCATCGAGCAACGCCTGTTTGCGCTTGCCCGCGCGATCCAACAGGCGCTCGAGTGAAAAGCGCGATTGAGGGTGCCGAACGTCACGAAATCAGGGTCTACTTGGCGGTCGAGCCCTCGGTGATGGGGCGATCGTTGTCGTCGAGCAGGGGCACGCCGAAGCTCAGCAGCAGCTTGTTGATGGCGGGCTGGCTTTCCCGAATCAGGCGATTGAGCAGACGCTTCCACTCCTGATCGGAATGGCGCACGCCCATGGCGATGCGATAGGCGAGACGGGGCCCGCTGGTCTCCCTGACCAGCGGCACAACGGTCACCACGGCGCTCGCCTGCCGGGCGTAGTAGCCGGCCAGGGGCCCCCACAGGACACCGGCATCGACTTCCCCGGTTGCGAGATCGCGCATCATGGCGGCGGCCGAGGAATCGACCCGGGTGTCGATGACGAGCGGATAAGGTTTCGCATTGGCCATGAGGCCGTTAGTCGCCATGTTGTTCCCGGGCGGAGTCCCCGCCACCACGCCGATGCGTTTACCCTTGAGGCGGGGATCGCTCAACGTGTCTACGCCGTCGAGGCCCTCCTTGAACACCAGCGCGTAGGCGCTGCGATAATACGGGTTAGTGACCTGGACCACGTCGTCGCCCTGTGGAGCGCCCATGATGAGGTCGCACTTGTGCGCCGCAAGCGTATTTCGCACGAAGCCCGTGGCCTGAGGGTACCAGGCATAGGAGAGCCCCTTGCCAAGCTTCTGCGCAAACAGCTCGGCGAGCTTGTTTTCAAAGCCTTCCCCCTT
>WNFD01004721.1_pt1 | contig 14922 bp, 14 predicted proteins | sample 5400491 | NCBI WGS metagenome assembly WNFD01 (sample SAMN13153343, study PRJNA577476) | soil metagenome | isolation source: 120 cm saprolite under Douglas fir tree site 2 hole 2 replicate 2 | place: USA:California | collected 2015-04-18
TCGAGGAAATAAAGCGCGGGCTCGCCGAAGCCGATGCCGGGGAGTTCGCGACTGATGCAGAAGTCCGAGCGATGTTCGAGAAGTGGCGCCGCGTAGATCCTGATGCGGATTAGATGGCTGAGCACCGCCCTCCGTAACCATGATCATCAAGCGAAGTACATCGCCGATCATGACCCCACCGCGGCCCGGAATGCCGTGCAGCGCATTCGAGCCGCAGTCGATCAGCTCGCGGAATACCCGAGCATGGGACGTGTCGGCAGGGTTCCGCTGACCCGCGAGCTCATCATCGGCGGCACACCCTGGATCATCGTCTATCGCGTCCGCGCCGACGTGGTCGAGATAATCCGCGTGCTGCACGGCGCGCAATCATGGCCGCCGCGGTGGTGACCTCGATATTGCGATGTGACCAATCCTACTCGGATTGTCATTCCCTCCATTCCGCCGAGTGCAAGCTGGGTGGAGTTCCGCAACGGAATTGGCTTCGGGCGCGTGGCGCGCCGCGACAGGTTGAGCTGCACCCCGAAGGGGTTCGCCCGGCTGAAGGCGCAGACGTTCATCCGGTCGTCGGCCTCGCAACCGAAGTAATAGGGCTTGGCGTAGAGGTCGATCCAATCTTCTTTGCGGGTGATCTTGCAGGCGGCGAAATCGTCGAGGTCTTCGCGTCCGCCGGTCAAGTATTGACCTTCGGGGTTGGGATAGCCGTCGCGCGCCCGCAAGGCCTCGGCCATGTCGTCGTAGCCGTGCTTTACGACGAGATCCATCAGCAGCTTACGATCGAGTTTCGCCGGATCCATGCGTTCGAGCGCCTTGGCATTGCGCAGCTCCCAGTGCTCGATCAGGTCGCCGAAGAGCTGACTGCCCCAGCCCACACCGCCTTCGAGGAAGGCAAAGTGCAGCTGCGGACAGCGCCGGGTCACGCCGCCGAGGAAAATGCCCTTGGCGACGGCATGACTGGCGGCGGCGAAATGGCCGATGTGGTTGTACACGAAGTTGGTCGGCGACAGACGCAAGCCCTGGCCGCTGCTGCTGCTGTGGAAAGTCGGCGCAATACCGAGCTCGACGCATTTCTGCCAGACCGGGTCGTAATTATAGAGGCTGTCGATGCCGAGCACGTCGTAGGAGAGCGTAAAGCGGCGCGACCCCGGGTCGTTGGCTGCCGCTGCCGCCACGACTCGGCTCCAGGCAAACGGTTCTTTTTGCCGGAGCGTTGCTTAATCGACATTGAAATTGATACTATAGCAACCTATATCAAGCCAGCTCGCGAACGGCCGGTGCGACCATGCTGCCAACCTCTCCCTGCTACCTCCCTCAGACCCGCCAATTTCCTCCCTGCTCTGCGAGACCGGCGGTGCTCTCTAAGTTTCTGATATGGCGCGCATTACCGGCGTTGAGACCGGAAATTTTGGGCGCCAATCGAATTTGCTCCCTGAGCTCAGGGAGGCGCCAAGAACATGCCGGCGCTGCGCCGATAAACTTGCGAGGCTGGCTAAGCCGCGGGGCGGATCGCGACTTCTTTGATTTCGCTGCCGACGAAGGGCTCGAACTCGGCGAAGTTCGCCGCGAAACGCCGGGTCAGCTCGCGTGCGGTCTCGCAGGTGCCGCGCGGGTCGAGCACCTCGCTCGGCACCTCGGGGCAGGCCTCGGGCACGAACATTCCGAAATTGACGTCCTTGCGCACCGGTGCGCCGGCGAGCCGGCCGTCGAGTGCGGCGCGCAGCAATGCGCGGGTATGGGCGATCGGCATGCGCCGGCCGACCCCGAAGGTGCCGCCCGACCATCCGGTGTTGACGAGCCAGCAATGGGCACCGTGCTCCCTGATGCGCGCGCCCAGCATCTTGGCATAGACCGCCGGGTGGCGGGGCATGAAAGGTGCCCCGAAGCAGGTCGAGAAGGTCGCCTCGGGGGCGTTGCTGAGCCCGGTTTCGGTACCTGCGACGCGTGCGGTATAGCCCGAGAGGAAGTGGTACATCGCCTGCTCGGCGGTGAGCTTGGCGATCGGCGGCATGACCCCGAACGCGTCCGCGGTCAGCATCACGACATTCTTTGGATGGGGCCCCCGCCCCTGCAAATCTGCGTTGGGGATGAAATCGATCGGATAGCAGGCCCGCGTGTTCTCGGTCAGGCCGTCATCATCGACATCGGGCATCCGCGTCGCCGGATCGATGATCACGTTTTCGAGCACCGTTCCGAAACGGGTGATCGTCCCGTAGATCTCGGGCTCCGCCGTCGGCGACAGATTGATCACCTTAGCGTAGCAGCCGCCCTCGAAATTAAAGATGCCCTTTGGGCTCCACCCGTGCTCGTCGTCACCGATAAGGGTGCGCGAATTGTCGGCGGACAGCGTCGTCTTACCGGTGCCGGAGAGCCCGAAGAAGATCGCGCAGTCGCCTTTGGGGCCGACATTGGCCGAGGCGTGCATCGGCAGCACGTCGCGCGCCGGCAACACGAAATTGAGATAGCCGAAGACCGATTTTTTGATCTCGCCGGCGTAAGCGGTGCCGCCGATCAGCACCAGCCCCTTGGCGAAATTTACGAAAATGAAGACTTCGGAATTGATTTTGTCGAGCTCAGGGATCGCCAAAAACTTCGGGGCGTGCAGGATCGTGAAGGCCGGCTCGAACCCCTCGAGTTCGCTGACGTCCGGGCGCACGAACATGTTGCGCGAGAAGAGGCTGTGCCAAGCGCTGTCGGTGACCACCCGCACCGGCAAGCGATAAGCCGGATCGGTACCGGCGTAGAGGTCTTGGACAAAGAGTTCGCGCCCCTGGAGGTAGGCGAGCATACGCTGGTGCAGACTGTCGAAGCGCCCGGGATCGACCGGCTGATTGATCTTGCCCCACGCGACCGTGTCCTTGGTTCCCGGCTCCTCGACGATGTACTTGTCCCGCGGCGTGCGGCCGGTAAACCGCCCGGTGCGAACCGAAAAGGCGCCGCCTGCCACGACCTCGCCTTCGCCGCGGCGGACCGCGTGCTCGTAGAGGACCGGCATCGACTGGTTCCAATGCTGCGTCCCGAGGTGACGCATGCCCTGCCGGTCCAGCCCGAAGCGACTCTTGCCCCCGGTCATCGGATCGCCTTCTTCATTGAACGCTCCTCCCTATAGGGCCAAGCCCGCATAGCACGTCCCGTTGGGTCTCCTCGTACCATACATGAGCTACACATGAGCGACCATGTCAAAGTTCCCTCAACGCGTGCGCGCTATTGGCGCGCTGCTCCGGCGAGTTGGACGAGGGCAGCCCGCGCCGCCTCCGGGGTCAGGACCGGGACCGAGACCGGAGCGGCGAAATCGAGCCGCGCGGTTTCGCCGTCGCACCGCAGATCGATCCCTTCCGGGTCGATGCCGGTCATCCTCCACCCCGCGCAGTGGCGACCGAGCAGGCGGTGCGCATACCGCGCTATCGCATCGCTGTGGTCCTCGTTCATGTGTTTCAGGATCTCCGGCTCCGCCGCCGCGAGCATGCCGGCATCAGGTGCGAACCGGAAGTCGTCGCCGCCGATCCAGTCGATCCGACCGAAGCCGGCGACGAAGTGGCCGCGCTCAACTTCCACCCGGTAAAGATGGAAGTCGCGAAAACCGGCATAGCCGGCGCTCGTCGGGTGATGTGATATGAAGCGCGCCAGGCGATGCGGGTCGCCGGTCGGCAGCGCGCGGCCGAGTAGAGTGAGGCGAGGGCCGGCCAGCGGATCGGCGTGGCCCTCGGTGGCGTCGAGCAACAGCGAGACCCGCGGATCAAAGGCAATGTTCCGGCTGTGCTGAGCAAGCTCGGACAGCAGCAGCAGGGGGCTCGCGTCGAGATCGACCGCGAGCAGCACAAGGGAAGCGTACGGGGCGCCTCCGAAATTCGTGGCAAGGGCCGCGCGGGTGCGGCTGCGCGCCAACGACCGGGCGAGCATCGCCGGCTTGGGGCTCGGCCGGGTTTCGCTCATGCGGGAAGTGAGCCGCGTCGCCACCCGGACGTCAAGCCCGGTAGACCCTGCCGGGGCGTTTTGGGGACGCGAAGACCTGTAGACGTGCATCAAATAAGGTCACCGGGTTTTTCTTTGCCACCTGGAGGCCATATTTATTCGCGACAGCACCCGCGCGACGCCTCCCGAGGCTATCTCGGGATGAGGAAGGGGGACCCCAAGTGCCCAACACGATTGCTCTGGTCGATGACGACCGCAATATCCTAACCTCGGTGTCGATGGCGCTCGAGGCCGAAGGCTTTTGCGTTCGCTGCTACAGCGACGGGGCCGAGGCGCTGAAAGGCCTGAGCGCCCAGCCCGTCGATATCGCCGTGCTCGACATCAAGATGCCGCGGATGGACGGCATGGAACTGCTGGGCCAGCTGCGGCGGCAAAGCCACGTCCCAGTGATCTTCCTGACCTCGAAAGACGACGAGGTCGACGAGCTGCTGGGGCTGCGCATGGGCGCCGATGACTACATCAAGAAACCGTTTTCGCAGCGTCTGTTGATCGAGCGTATCCGCGCGTTGATCCGGCGGGGCGAACTCGCGCGCGAGCGTGACGAGCCGCAGGGCGAGCCGGTGGTCGTGCGCGGACAGCTGATCCTCGATCCGGCGCGCCATCTGTGTACCTGGAGCGGTGCGCCCGTCGAACTCACTGTGACCGAATTCCTAATCCTCAAATCGCTCGCGCACCGCCCGGGGCATGTCAAAAACCGCGACCAGCTGATGGATGCGGCCTATGGCGAGCACATCTATGTCGACGACCGGACGATCGACAGCCACATCAAGCGGCTGCGCAAGAAGTTCAAAGCCGTCGATACGGATTTCGCCCAGATCGAAACCCTCTATGGCGTCGGTTATCGATACCGCGACCGCTGAACCGGCCTCCAGGCTCGCTCATCGGCTCGGTCGCAGAATCCCTCTGCGGCGGCAGAGCAGCGGCAGACGCTGGCCGATATCACCGCTGACTCGCCGGATCCTCGCCGTCAACGTATTGGCATTGGCGCTGCTGGCCGGCGGGTTTCTCTACCTCGGTAAATATCAGGCGAGCCTTGTCGGCCAGCAAATCGAAGCGTTGAAAATGCAAGGCGAAGTCTTTGCTGCGGCCCTTGGCGAGGGTGCCGTCCTCGACTCCGTCGACGAGGGGGAAATCCTGCTTCCGGATCTCGCCCGCCAGATGATGCGCCGCCTGGTCGAGCCGACGCGCGCGCGGGCGCGTCTGTTCGACACCAAGGGCGACATCATCGCCGATAGTCACGTCCTGCGCGGGCCGGGCGACAGCGTTCAGGTGCTCGAATTGCCGGCTCCGGAAGCGCGAGGCCCGATCGCGCGCGCAGCCGATCGCGTTTACGACTGGATCGTCGACAAGCTGCCGCGGCGCAAGCGCTACCCGATCTATCTCGAGAGCGCCTCGCCGCGAGCCGAGGATTACGCCGAGGTCTCGCGTGCGCTGCTCGGCGAGACCAGCTCGGCGATCCGCAGCGATCCGGTGGGTGGCGGCCTCGTGCTCAGCGTCGCCATCCCAGTCCAGCACTACAAGCAAGTGCTCGGCGCGGTGATGCTGTCGACCGGCAGCGGCGAGATCGAGGAAGCGGTTCGCACCGTGCGCCTCGAGCTGCTGCGGATCTTCAGTGTGGCATTGCTGGTTACGGTGCTGCTTTCCTTCTACCTCGCCGGCACGATCGCCCGCCCGATCCGCCGACTGGCGGCCGCGGCGGAGCGCGCGCGGGGACGCGGCGCCCGGGTCGAGATTCCGGATTTCACCCGGCGAGGCGACGAGATCGGCGACCTGTCGGGCTCGCTGCGCGAGATGACCGATACGCTGTGGCAGCGGATGAGCGCCATCGAGAGCTTCGCCGCCGATGTTGCCCACGAGATCAAGAACCCGCTGGGCTCGCTGCGCAGCGCCGTCGAGACAGCGGTCCGGATCGAGGATCCGGCAAACCAGCGACGGCTGATGGCAATCATCCTCGACGATGTCGAGCGGCTCGATCGCCTGATTACCGACATCTCTGATGCTTCTCGTCTCGACGCCGAGCTCGGCCGCCTCGAAATGACCCCGATCGATATCGGAGCGATGCTGGAAGCCCTCGTCGACATTCACCAATCGACCCGAGGAGATGGTTCGCCGCATCTTGTGATCGAGCTTGCCGACCGTGGGCGCGGGCTCGTCGTGTCCGGCATCGAGACCCGCTTGTCGCAGGTGTTTCGCAACGTCATCGCCAACGCCGTCTCATTCACCCGGCCGCTCGGTGAGATCCGCCTGGCGGCACGGCACGACGGCAGGGCGGTTCTCGTTACCGTCGAGGATGAGGGACCCGGCATCCCCGAGGATAAGCTGACGGCGATCTTCGACCGCTTCTATAGCGAGCGGCCGGCGGGCGAAAAATTCGGCACCCATTCCGGCCTCGGACTGTCGATCTCGAAGCAGATCGTCGAGGCGCATCGCGGCCGGATCTGGGCGGTAAACCGCAAAGATGCGAGCGGCGCCGTCAGTGGCGCCCGCTTCTCCATTCGCCTGCCGTCAGGGTGATGACCGACCCGTTCGCGGCTTCCGCGGTCGCAAAGCTTCGCCTCGCGCCGCGCGCGTTTGCGGTCGCCGCGCCGCCCGCTATACTGGGGCCATGATGACCGGCAGTAGTCGGGGAACTTCGTGCCCGGCGAGCGGCGTTCCACGGGCCCGCGTGCTCCTCGTGACCGGAATGTCGGGCGCCGGGCGATCGACCGCCCTCAAGACGCTCGAGGACATGGGCTATGAGGCATTCGATAATCTGCCGCTGTCGCTCGTCCCGGCGCTGATCGAGAATGCGGCGGCGGATGCACCGGCAATCGCCGTCGGCGCCGACGCGCGCACCCGCGGTTTTGCGATCGAGAGCATGCTCGAAACCCTCGACATCGTCGTCCGCAGGACCGCGCGGCAGCTCAGCATGCTGTTTGTCGACTGTGATGACGAGCGCCTCGAGCGGCGCTATACGGAGACCCGACGACCCCACCCCCTCGCCGGCGACCGTCCGATCATGGACGGGGTCCGGCTCGAGCGCCAAACGCTCGCTGCCCTGCGTGACCGCGCCGATTTGGTGATCGACACCTCCCTATTGACCGCTGCCGATTTGAAGCGCTTGCTGACCGGCCATTTCGCCATCGAGCCGTCCGGACTGCGCGTTTTTGTGACCTCGTTTGCCTATCGTCGCGGCATCCCCCGCGATGCCGACCTGATCTTTGATGTGCGCTTTCTCGATAATCCCCATTATGTTCCCGCGTTGCGGCCGCTCTCCGGGTGCGATCCAGCGGTCGCCGCGCATATCGAACGGGACCCGGATTTCGAGCCCTTCTTTGCCGGGTTGTGGCGACTGTTGAACCCGCTACTGCCGCGCTACGAGACGGAAGGCAAGACATATCTGACAATCGGCATCGGTTGCACCGGCGGGCGCCATCGCTCCGTCTACGTCGCCGAGCGGCTGACCGCGCGGTTGCGCGAGGCGGGGCGGCATGCCGAGGTGGCGCATCGCGACCTGCCGCAATTGGACCTTCTTGCCCCGGTTTCGTCCGGCGCTGCGACCTGAACAACGGCGGCCGGCTCCACAAGAGGCAATCGATGATCGGCATGGTTCTGGTAACCCATGGACGGCTCGCGGCGGAGTTCGTCGCCGCGCTCGAGCACGTCGTTGGCGCGCAGACCCAAGTTGCTGCCGTCTGCATCGGCCCCGATGACGACATGGAGCAACGGCGCCAGGACATCCTGCGCTCGATTGCCGAGGTCGATAGCGGCGACGGTGCGGTCTTACTGACCGACATGTTCGGGGGTACCCCCTCAAACCTGGCGATCTCGGTCATGGAGCGCGCCAAGATTGAGGTCATCGCCGGCGTCAATCTGCCGATGCTGATCAAGCTCGCGAGCCTTCGCCAAACCGAGAGCCTCGAACGGACCGTGCTGGGCGCCCAGGAGGCCGGGCGCAAATACATCAACGTCGCCTCCCAACTGCTCAGCGACGCCCGTCGATGAGCGCCGATCCGGCGGACAAGGCGACCGGCAGTGACGCCGCGTCGTCGCCTGGCACCGCGCGCCGGATCGTGACAATCTGCAACCAAAAGGGCCTCCACGCCCGCGCCGCCGTCCGCTTCGTCAAGACCGCCGGGCAATTCGATGCCGACGTACGGGTACGCAAGAATGGGACCGAGGTTCCCGGCAGCGATATCATGGAGCTGCTGATGCTGGGGGCAGCGCCCGGGGCGGTGATCGAGCTGACGGCCACAGGACGCGAAGCCGAAGCCGCGGTCACGGCACTCGCCCGACTGATTGAATGCAAATTTGATGAGGATTGACGAGGTCTCCCGGGTCGCGGAGCACGGCATCGCCGCCGAGCGGAGATTGTCGGGCCTCGGGGTGTCGCCGGGGATCGCGATCGGGCCCGCCTACATCGCCGAGGGGGGCGACCTCCCGGTCCGTGAGAGCTACCTCCCCGAGACCGCGATCGACGTCGAGCGCGGCCGCTTTGCCGAGGCGGTTACCGTATCGCAGCGGCAGCTGCGCAAGCTCAAGACGAAAGCCGCGGGATTGCCCGGATCCGCGGCCGAGGAGGTTGGCTATCTGCTCGACGCGCATCTGGCGATGCTGTCGAATTCGCGCCTCGTCCGCGGCGTCGATCAGCGCATCGCGCGAACCCGGATCAACGCCGAGCGCGCGGTCGAAATCGAAATCGGCGAGATCGCCGAGAGCTTCGCCACGATGCGCGACGCCTATCTGGCGGCGCGGATCGAGGACATCCGGGTCGTCGGCAAGCGGCTCATCCGTAATCTGATCAAAAAACCCTACGCCACCTATTCAGCGATGGCGGAGGGTGCAATCATTCTCGCCGACGAGCTGACCCCGGCCGACACGGCACTGATGGATCCGCAACGTGTCGCCGGGTTTGCCACGATGTTCGGCGGCGCCGAAAGCCACACCGCGATCGTGGCGCGGGCACTAGGTCTGCCGGCCGTACTCGCGGTCCCGAGCCTGCTTGGACATGCGCGGGCCGACGGGGGGGTGGTGATCGACGGGGCCGAGGGCACCGTCATCCTCGATCCTTGCGCCGCGACGATCGCCGAATACGAGGCGCGGCGCGATGCCTTCGCGCGCGAGCGGCGTCACCTGGGGCGCCTGCGTAAATTGCCGGCCGTGACCCGCGACGGGGTCGAGATCACCCTCGAGGGCAATCTCGAATTGCCGGTCGAGCTGCCGCAGGCGCTCGCCCAGGGGGCCATGGGCCTCGGTCTCGTCCGCTCGGAATTCCTCTATATGAACCGCGACGATCTGCCGAGCGAGGATGAGCAATATGCCATCTACTCGGCATTGGTGCGCGGCATGGAGGGCCGGCCGGTAACCGTGCGCACCCTCGACCTCGGAGGCGAAAAGATCGCCCGGTCGCTGAGTGACCACATCACCGATCCCGCCAATCCGGCTCTCGGCTTGCGCGCGATCCGGCTCTCCCTGCAGCACCGCCGGCTGTTGGACCCGCAGCTCGGGGCAATGCTGCGGGCGGCGAATGATGGGCCGCTGCGCATCCTGCTGCCGATGATCTCGACCGCGGGCGAGATCCGCCAGGTACGCGAGGCCCTCGAGCAGGTGGCGCGCCGGCTGCGGCGACGCGGCGCGCGCCTTCCCAAGGCATTGCCGCCATTGGGTGCGATGATCGAGGTGCCGGGTGCCGCCCTCGCCGCCGACGCGCTCGCCGCGGAAGCCGATTTCTTCGCGATCGGCACCAACGACCTGATCCAGTACACGCTCGCGATCGACCGCAGCGACGAGCAGGTCGCTCATCTCTACAATCCGCTGCACCCGGCGGTATTGCGGCTGATCCAGTTCGCGATCGAGGCCGCCTCGCGCCGCGGCATGCCGATCAGCGTGTGCGGCGAGATGGCCGGCGAGCCGCGCTTTGCCGCTCTGTTGCTCGGTCTCGGGCTGCGCAACCTGTCGATGGCGCCGCGCAACATCCCGCGTGTCAAGCAGCGCATCCGCAGCCTTGACATGGTCGCCGCCACCCGTCGCGCGCGGGCGATCATGGACCAATCGGACACCGCCCGCATCGCCGCCCTCCTCGACGATTTCAACACCGTCGCCCTGCCCCATTGAGGTGCTCGTTCTCCCTGCTATCAGGGAGGACTCAGGGAGAAAAAACGGATCCGAGCCAAAAACCCTAACCGAATCACAGACATAGCTCAAATTCAATCACCCTAGCAGGGAACCAGCAGGGACAACCGTAGGCGGCCCGGACGGATGACCCGCCGTTTTCATTCCGGCACGGATAATACTCATCGATCTTGGCTTCATGATGGCCAAGCCTGCGTGGGTAGTGTCCTAATTCCAGCCATCAGCCCTCAGCCCTCAGCCCTCATCCGCTCGTTTTCCGACAACATGGCGGCGAGCAGCTGCGTCCATGATGGGCGGACTGAAATCACCAACGATGAATCGCCAAGATCGCCAGACAAGAAACGCGATCAAGAGAAATCCGAGCCCAAACGAGACGCGACCCCATACACTTGGCATCGGCCCGAAGCCGCAAAACGCCAGGATCGCAAAGAGCAAGACGACAGCGGTACACAACATTCTTAAAAACATTTCACACCTCCCTCTTATGCTCCGCGACGATCGCCGCCCGCACCGCTTCCAGGCGATGGAAGCCAGGGTAAGCGATCGGCTATGGTCGCTCGACGAGCTGGTCGAACGGACTTCAAATTAGGACACTACCCCGTCGGGGCGGCGCGCGACCAGGGCGGGGCCAGCGCCAGAATACGCGGGTAGACCGGACAGTCCGGCTCATGCGCTCCGGGCAGATAGCCGAGGCTCATCAGAAACTCGCCGACGATCAGCCCGCCGGTGAAGCGGAAGGTCTGGCGGAACAGCCGCGTCCACTCGGCCGCCGGGCGGGGGTGATGCGCCTCAAGCCAGGCGTGGAACGAACCGTGGGAGCTACGCAATTGCTGGATGCGCCGGGCATTGTCGATGACCGCGGCGATCTTCTGCCGGTTGCGCACGATACCGGAATCGGCCAGCAGGCGCGCGACCTCGGGCTCGGCGAATCCGGCCACCCGGTCGACCTCGTAACCGGCGAAGGCGGTGCGGAAGGCGGGCCGCTTTTGCAATATCGTCTGCCACGAGAGCCCGGCCTGGTTGATCTCCAGCACCAGCCGCTCGAACAGCACCGCCTCGTCCTCGGCCGGGAAGCCGTATTCGCGCTCATGGTAGGGCCCGTGCAGCGGATGCCCGGGCGCGAAACGGCAATAGGCCGCGCTCACGTCACGAGCCGCGGAAGCTGAGCCAAGGCTCGCTGACGACGATGTAGATGCCGGCCCAGATGACCGCGGCCACCGCGGTCGTTAGCAACAATTTGCGCAGCAGCAGCGGACGCTGCGGCGCCCCGGCGGCATAACCCGGATCGTCCGGATCGGTCGGGGTGACCCACAGCGGCAATATCGCGAACAGCGTGACCCACCAGACCAGGATATAGACGACGATGCCGGTCAGCCAGTTCATGCCGGTGCGCACCAGGGGTGGGTGAGGGTCATTCGGGTCGCAGGCACCCTCACCCGCCTTCGCGCGCCGCGCTCAGGCACCCTCTCCCGCGATGCGGGAGAGGGTTTATGACGCCTGCTCCAGCTCGATGAGCGTGCCGCAGAAATCCTTGGGGTGCAGGAACAATACCGGCTTGTCGTGGGCGCCGAACCGCGGCTCGCCGTCGCCCAGGATGCGGGCGCCCGCGGCCCGCAATCGGTCGCGCGCGGCGATGATGTCGTCGACCTCGTAGCAGAGGTGGTGCATGCCGCCGGCCGGGTTCTTGTCGAGAAAACCGCGCACCGGGGAAGCGGCGCCGAGCGGCTCCAACAGCTCGATCTTGGCATTGGGCAGTTCGACGAACACGACCGTCACGCCATGCGCCGGCAGCGGCTGCGGCGCCGACACGCGGGCGCCGAGCGCGTCGCGGTAGACCGCAGCCGCCGCGGCCAGGTCCGGCACCACGATCGCGACATGGTTGAGCCGGCCGATCATCGGCGCTTCACAATCTGACCAGCTGGATGTCGATCAGCGGCCGTTTGCCGAACCGCTCGTTGAGGCCGCGGCGCAACACCCGGCGGGCGGTGTCGCGCAACGCGTTGTCGTCGTGGCGCAGCGGCGCCGGCAGGCCCTCCATCGCATCGGCGAGCGCGTCGCGCAGCGCTGTTACCGGCGCCGCGCTCGGCTCGGCCAGGCCGACCAGGCTGATCTGCGGCGGCGCCGCGAGCCAGCCGCGGCGGTCGACGACCAGCGTCGCGACGACGCTGCCGTCGCTGCCGAGCCGCCGGCGCTGCTGCAGTACCGTGCCGCCGATCGGCAGCAGACTCTTGCCGTCCTGCGCGATGCGTCCGACCGGAACCTCGTCGACGATCGCGGCGCCGTCCCGGTCGAGCCTCACCAGATCGCCATTCTCGATGACCAGCGCCTCATGCACCTGGCAGGCGCGGGCCAATTCGGCATGGGCGGCGAGGTGGCGCGCCTCGCCATGCACCGGGATCGCGATGCGCGGCCGGATCATCTGATACATGCGGGTCAGCTCGTCGCGCGCCGGATGGCCCGAGACATGGACGAAATGGTCCGCCTCGGTGACGACCTCGACCCCGAGCCGCACCAGCGCGTTCTGCAGCCGGCCGATCGCCTTCTCGTTGCCGGGGATGATGCGCGAGGAAAAGACCACTACATCGCCCTCATCGAGCGAAATGTTGGGGTGATCCTCGCGGGCGATCCGGGCCAGCGCGGCGCGCGGCTCGCCCTGGCTGCCGGTGCAGATCAACAGGATTTTTTCGCGCGGGACATAGCCCGCCTCGTCCTCGGTCAGAAAGCGCGGCACATCGGCGAGATAGCCGTTCTCGCGCGCCGCCTTGTCGATGCGCCACAGCGAGCGGCCGACCAGCGCGACGTCGCGGTCATGGGCGCGCGCGGCATGCGCGATCGTCGCGAGGCGCGCCACATTCGAGGCAAAACAGGCGACCGCGACGCGCCCGTCATACTGGCCGATCAGCTCGGTCAGCGAGCGCCGCAGCTCGCCTTCGGAGCCCGAACTGCCGGGCTTCAGCGCGTTGGTCGAATCGCAGACGATTGCCAGCACCCCCTCGTCGCCGACCTCGCGCAGCCGCGCCTCGTCGGTCGCCGAGCCGATCAGCGGCTCGGGATCGAGCTTCCAATCGCCGGTATGCAACACGGTGCCGGCCGAGGTGCGGATCACCACCGCGTTCGGCTCAGGGATCGAATGCGTCAGCGTGATTAGCTCGAGCTCGAACGGACCGATCGTAAAGCGGCCGGACATCGGCACGGTGTTGATCGCGACCTGGTCGACGAGCCTTGCCTCGACCAGCTTGGCGCGCAGTACCGCGGCGGTGAACGGGGTCGCCCAGACCGGGCAGCGCAGCTGCGGCCACAGATAGGGGATCGCGCCGATATGGTCTTCATGGGCGTGGGTTGCGACGATCCCCAGCAGCTGGTCGCGGCGTTCGACGATGAAGGCGGGGTCGGCCATGATCACATCGATCCCCGGCTGGTGCTCCTCCTCGCCGAAGGTGACGCCGCAATCGACGATCAGCCACTGGCCGCGATAGCCGTAGAGGCTGAGGTTCATCCCGATCTCGCCGGCGCCGCCGAGCGGGAGGAAATAGAGCGCGTCGGGATCGTGTTCGCCGATCGCCGCGGGCGCTTGGGGCGCGGTGAGGCTCATCGCTTGCTGTTGTACTGGTAGATCAGGCGCAGACCCCACAGCGTCAGGTCGGGATCGACCGTCTCGATCACCGGGATCGCGTCGGCAAACAGCGGCGCGAGCCCGCCGGTGCCGATCACCTTCATCGCGGCATCGAACTCTGCCTTGATGCGAGCCACCAGCCCTTCGATCAGCCCGACATAGCCCCAATAGACGCCCGATTGCATGCAGCTCACCGTGTCCTTGCCGATGACGCGCTCGGTGCGGGCGATGCGGATGCTGGGCAGCTTCGCCGCCGCCATCTGCAACGCGGCCAGCGACAGGTTGATCCCGGGCGCGATCACCCCGCCGCAATAATTGCCGTCGCGGTCGACGACATCGAGCGTCGTGGCCGTGCCGAAATCCACCACGATCAGCGGCCCCTTGTAGCGGTCGTGCGCCGCGACGGTGTTGACGAGCCGGTCGGCGCCGACTTCCTCCGGCCGGTCCACCAGCGCCTTGGTGCCGAGCGTGACGCCCTTCTCGCCGACCACGAGCGGGTCGGTCTTGCAGTATTTCCGGCACAGGGTGATCAGGTTGAAATTGATCTCGGGCACGACGCTGGCGATCACCGCACCATCGACATCGCCACGCGCCAGGCCGTCCAGCGACAGCAGATGATCGAGCCAGACGACATATTCGTCGGCCGTGCGCTTGCCCTCGGTCGCCGTGCGCCAACTGCCCTTCAGGTCATCACGATCCCACATCGCGAACACCGTGTTGGTGTTGTTGGCATTGATGACGAGAAGCATGTCGCCTCCTCAGCTGTGCGCCGGAAAGACTTCGCCGGCGGCGATGCGCCGGCGGCCCTCGGCGCCGTCGAGCAAGAGGGCGCCGTCGTGATCGAGATCGAGGAACCGGCCGTCGAGCGTCTGGCGTTCGAGGCGGACGCGGATGTCCTCGCCGAGGCCGCTCGCGCGCTTGAGCCAGGCGGCGCGTACCGGCGCGAACCCCTCCTCCCGCCAGCGTCCGGCCCAGCCGGCGAAACACTGCGCGAAGGCTTCGAGCTGCTGCTGCGGGGTGACCCCGACACAGCCCGCCTCGGCGAGCGAAGTGGCGGGGAACTCGACATCGCGCGGCGCCGAGATGAGATTGACGCCGATGCCGATGACCACGAAATCGGCGGCGTTGGCCGCCGCGGTTTCCGATTCGAGCAGGATGCCGGCGATCTTGCGTCCGTCGATCAACAGATCGTTCGGCCATTTGTAGCGCAGCCGCAGGACTGGACCGGCGAG
>WNFD01004509.1_pt1 | contig 14919 bp, 10 predicted proteins | sample 5400491 | NCBI WGS metagenome assembly WNFD01 (sample SAMN13153343, study PRJNA577476) | soil metagenome | isolation source: 120 cm saprolite under Douglas fir tree site 2 hole 2 replicate 2 | place: USA:California | collected 2015-04-18
GTACCAGGTAAGACTCGATCCCGGCAAACTGCAGGCCTGGGGAATTCCTCTTTCCCTGGTGATCGAGCGGGTGAAATCGAGCACCAATGAGACAGGCGGACGCGTTCTGGAACTGTCAGGCACACGCTATATGATTCGCGGCCTGGGCTACCTGCGCTCTCTTTCCGACCTGGAGAATGTCCCTCTCACGGCCAAAAATGGCACGCCTGTCCTTATTAAGGATGTGGGCAGCGTTTCCTTTGGTCCCGATATCCGGGAAGGTGTGGCCGAATGGCAGGGAGAAGGTGAGACCGTCGGCGGCATCGTCATCATGCGCTACGGCCTGAATGCTCTCAACGTGATCAATGGCGTGAAGAAAAAACTGGCCGAGGTTCAGGCGACGCTGCCTCCGGGGGTGGAAGTCGTTTCCGGCTACGATCGCTCAGGGTTGATTCAGGATTCCATTCGCACTCTGCAGCGCGACCTGCTGCTGGAAGCGGCGATCGTGAGCATCGTCTGTATGGGATTTCTCTTTCACTTTCGTTCCGCCCTGATTCCCATCATCACTCTGCCGATTGCGGTGATTGGCTCGTTCATTCCCATGTACTACCTGCACGTGAGCTCCAACATCATGTCCCTCGGCGGACTCGCGCTGGCCATCGGAGTGCTTGTGGATGCCGCCATCGTGATGGTCGAGAACGGCTACCGGCATCTCTCCGAGCGCGATGCCGACGGCCCGCTTCTTGCGGAGCCCGAGCGCCGTCGAATTCTGATCGGAGCGGCCAAACAGGTTGGGCCGGCGCTGTTCTTTTCTCTGATCATCATTGTCATTTCGTTTCTTCCCGTCTTTCTGCTTGAGGCCCAGGAAGGACGCATGTTCCGCCCGCTGGCCTGGACCAAAACCCTGGCCGTATCGTTTTCTTCTCTGCTCGCCATCACTCTGGTTCCCGTGCTCATGGTTATTTTTATCAGGGGAAAGCTGCGTCCTGAATCGGGCAATCCGTTCGCCAGGGTTACGAAGGCCCTTTACCTGCCGGTGCTGCGATTTTGCCTGCGCTTCCGGAAGACCACCCTGCTGCTGAATCTTGTATTTCTCGTGCTCACATTTCCACTGGCATGGAAGCTGGGCAGCCAGTTCATGCCGGCGCTCTATGAAGGGTCCGCTTTATATATGCCCACAGCGCTGCCTGGGATCGCGATCAGTCAGGCCACGCAGCTTCTTCAGCAGCAGGACCGCATCATTCGCTCCTTCCCGGAAGTCGAGACGGTCTTCGGCGTCGTCGGACGTTCCGACAGCTCGACCGACAACGCGCCTCTCGATATGTACGACACCACCATCATGCTCAGGCCGAGGGAGCAGTGGCGGCCCGGCATGACCTATGAAAAACTGATTCAGCAGATGGACCAGAAGCTGCAGTTTCCCGGCCTTTCCAATACCTGGACCATGCCCGTTCAGAATCGGCTGGATATGGCGCTGACCGGCATCAAGACACCGGTGGGACTGAAGATTCAGGGGCCGACTCTGGAAGGCATTCAGGAAACCGGCGCGCGAATCCAGCAGATACTCTCCGGGCTGCCCCAGGTCCGTTCGATTTTTGCCGAGCGCGTCTCCCAGGGCTTTTATCTCAACGTTGAGGTCAATCGTCCTGAAGCTGCCCGCTACGGCCTGACCGTGGCCGACGTGCAGGAGGCGGTCGCTTCCGGCATGGGCGGCATGAATGTGGCCGAGAATGTCGAAGGGCGGGAACGGTATCCCATGAACGTGCGCTACGACCGCGACTTTCGCGACGATGTCGGCGCACTGAAACGTGTGCTGCTGGCCACGCCTTCGGGCGCGCAGATTCCGATTGAACAGGTGGCGAAGATTTCTTTTTCTCAGGGACCGGCGATGATCCGCGACGAGGAGGGACAGCTTACCGGCTACGTCTACATCGACCTGAACACAAAAGATTACGGCGGTTTCGTGGACCAGGCCGCCGGACAACTGCGGGAAAAACTGAAGATGCAGCCGGGATACACGTTTCACTGGTCCGGCGAATATGAGTTTGAACTGCGCGCCAAACAGCGGCTGAAAATCATTCTGCCCATCGTGTTCGCGGCCATCTTTTTTCTGCTGTACCTGATTTTTCACTCGGCTGCGGAAGCCATCGTGCTGATCTTCCCGACGTTCTACGCAATGACCGGAGGACTGCTGCTGCAATGGATGATGGGCTACAACTTCAGCGTGGCGGTCTGGGTAGGCTACATCGCATTATTCGGAATCGCCGTGGAGACGGGCGTCGTCATGGTTATCTACCTGCACGAAGCTCTCGACCAGCGCCTGATGTCGGGCGACGCACTGACGGTCGAAGACATTCGTGATGCGGCGATTGAAGGCGCGGTGCAGAGGCTGCGTCCTAAACTCATGACGGTCTGCGCGGTGCTCGCCAGTCTTGTGCCGATTTTATGGGAGAGCGGAATCGGTTCGGACGTGATGAAGCCCATTGCCGCGCCCATTGTGGGCGGAATGATTACCTCCACCATTCACGTTCTGATCCTGGTCCCGGTCTTCTTCGTGATGATGAAGGAGCGGATGCTGCGCAGGGGCACGCTGTACACACCGGCCGGGGAGCAGCTTCAATAGCGGGCGACAGCCTTGGAAACCATCCATCTTGGCGAGAGTATCTGGCGGCGCAAGCTCGACAGCGGAGCATCCTGCAATCCGGCAATGCATGCACACCGGCAGGCTGCTCGGAACGCAGGATTTATCAAGGTACTGGAGCAGACGATGCAGCGCAAACTGGCGCGAAGAAGGTGAAGGTCAGACAGAGCTAGCCGCTCTGATTTCATGCGCGGGCGGATGCCCGGTCAGCCTGTGGTGGGCTTTCCCAGATCCGCAAATATAATTGCCTGTGCCCCCAGGGAATTCCTGGCGAGTTCGATGTGCTCGTTGAGCGCCTTTCGCAGTTCCGAGACTATTCTTTCAATATCAGCCTCATCTTTCGCGACGATGGCTTCGGCGCAAAGAGCATGGATTCGGGTTTCAGTGGGAGAGGCCAAAGCTTAGTGTGGCACAGTCGATGAACGATCTGAATACAGCGATTGCTGTATTTTTCAGCGCGCTCAGGACACGAACCGGTTCTCCACTGAGAATTTCAAAAACCGGTCAGGGCGCTCCATAGCTGAGTTTCCCGGCTGACGGATCGGTTCCGTTATGGGCGAAGGGCAAAGTTGCGGTGATTCGTGTTCCGCGCTCACTGGACTGAATGTCCAGAGTGCCTCCTAAACGTCGCAGACGTTCCTGCATACCGCGAAGCCCGACACCGGCGTGAACCGGAGACCCGAAAGAAAAGTCCCTGCCTGACCTGATCCCTTTGCCTGAATCCCCGATCTCCACCTTTAAACAGGGGTCGGCTCGGGTCACGCGAATCTCAGCGGTTGAGCTGGCTGCATGGCGGTGAATATTTGTGAGACACTCCTGCACGATCCGAAAGATTGCGAGTTCCATCTCATCCGGCAGCCGCTCGAGGTCCGGCGGGATTTCCAGCTTTACGTCGATCTTACTGCGCTGGGCGAAGCCGCCGACATACCAGCGGAGCGCGTGTTCGAGACCTGCTTCGTCCAGCAGGGGAGGATGCAACAGGTGTGAAATGGTGCGAATCTGTCTGGTGACCTCTTCCACCAGCGTGGCATTGTCCGCGACGCACCGGGCGGCGGCCGGGCTCAGCTTATCGGCCTCGGCCTCGACGATGCCGCCATTCATGCTGATGGCGGCCAGCAGCTGCCCGACGCTGTCGTGGAGGTCGCGCGCGATTCGGCGCCGCTCTTCATCCTGCAGCATGATCATGCGATCATTGAGCATTTCCAGCTGCCGCGTCTTTCGATGCAATTCCGTAAACACCCTCACTTTAGCGCGCAGCAGCTCCGGAATAATGGGAACGGAAACGTAATCGACCGCTCCATATTGATATCCCCTGAGATGGTCCAGAGCCGTCACGTGAACGGCGGAGACGAAAACAATAGGCATAGTTTGAAAACGCGGGTGCTGACGGATCACCTGCGCTGTGTCGAACCCGTCCATTTCGGGCATACTGACGTCCATCAGCACAAGGGCCATGTCGGTTTTAAGCAGGTATTCGAGGGCCTCGGTCCCTGACTGGGCCTTGATAAGGTTCTCACCCAGTTCACCGAGCATGGCTTCATAGGCGAGCAACTTGCCCGGCTGGTCGTCCACCATCAGGATGTTGACTTTCTCATCCATGGTCTCCCCGACAGATACTTGCTGACTCTTCCGCCAGCGATATCCGCTGGAAATTATTATTTTGACTGCCAGTTTACCTGCTGTATACGAGATGGCGGAATACACGAAAAACTGTAGGTTCAGGCTCTGGCGGCGGGAGAAAGGCGGATATTTGCCGCTTTTATCCGTGCCCTGTTCAGTTAAGGAAATCGAGGAAGCCGAAGCTGCGATTCACCAGCCCCGTCCCGTTTTTTGGGCCGGGGCGAAATTATTGAGGCCCAGCGCGTGACGCTTCGTCCCGCGTTTCTTCGCGGGACGGAGCGGCTAAGCGCTGGGCAGCAAATGAGATAGGCCCTTTCCTTGCCGCCCGCAGGGCGGGTGCGCAGCGAAGCGGAGCACCCTTAAAAAATGCTTGAAGCCTCGGCCATCAGTCGTTCTTTCGATAGATTCACTTGGGCTCCTCCAACGTCTCCAACCCCATTTGACAGTGGTTTCCCCTCTGCTGCACCATGAAGCACGGTGCAGAAACACATCCGACAACAACGCAGTGCGAATATGCGGGCGGTGCCGGTCTCGCTTCCGGCGGCTTACAAGATCATCGATTTGTTCAGCGGCGCCGGGGGGATGAGTCTGGGTTTTGTCGATCCGCGATTCTGCGGCGGATTCTCGTGTGTGCTTGCGGTGGATAACGACGCGGCCGCGCTGGCCACGCACCATGCCAACTTCGGCGGGAAAGTGGTGTGCGGAAATATCGAAGACTGGCTGGAAGAGAACCCGCGCATCCCCAAAGCCGATATCGTGATCGGCGGGCCTCCGTGCCAGGGGTTCAGTCTTCTGAATAAGAAGCGAGCGGGCGATTACCGGCGCGCACTCTGGGAACCCTATCTGGATGTGGTGGAGCGGTGTGGGGCGCGGCTGTTCATCATGGAGAATGTCACTGAGCTTTATCGCTCGGAAGAGCTTGCGCGGATTCAGCGCCGCGCGCGACACATGGGCTTCAACACGCACGCGGCCATTCTGAATGCCGCGAATTATGGCGCGCCGCAGACGCGCAGGCGCACGGTGGTCGTGGGATGGCGGGAGAAACAGGTTGCGGAGCCGGCGTTTCCGCCGTCGCAGACACATGCGGCTCCGGCGCAGAACCTCGATCTTCCCGCCTGGCGGACGGTGCGGGAGGCGATCGGCGATCTCGATAAGCCGGTCGGGACCGAGATCGGTTTGAAGCCGCCGCTCAATCTCCACTTCGGGCGCAATCCGACGGCTAGGAGTCTGGCGCGTTATCGCGCTGTGCCTCCGGGGGGCAACCGGTTCGATCTGCAGAGGAAGGCGCGGCATCTGACACCGGCCTGCTGGATCCGGAAGACGTCCGGAGGGACCGATCTGTTTGGCCGGTTGTGGTGGGACCGTCCTTCGGTGACGATTCGCACGGAGTTTTTCAAGCCGGAGAAGGGAAGATATCTCCACCCTTCAGAGCATCGGCCGATTACACACCGTGAAGCGGCGCGGCTGATGGGATTTCCGGACGATTTTGTTTTCATGGGAACGAAAACTGAGATCGCCCGGCAGATCGGCAATGCTGTGCCTCCGGACCTGGCGGGCGCGCTGGCGGGGATTGCGAAGGACGCGCTGGATGGTCTTTCAAAGTTTTCCAGAGGTTCTGTCATTTCGAACGAAGCGCGAGTACATGTGAGCGCGCGGTGAAGAATCTCTTATCTTTTGGGCTTTAGCCTCTGCAGGTATCAGGGCACGGCTTTCAGCCGTGCCCTTCAAGCCGGAAATAATCGGGCTTCAGCCCCTGCGCACTTTAGTGCCCGGTTGTTTTTCCATTCATTGGCGAAAATCAATCCTGCCGCCCAAAGACCTGGAGGAATAAACAGACTTCACCCAATAGAAGTGATATAAATATTTTTCGCAATCCCTGAAATCGTGCGCTGCATGGCGCGGTATGTGCGGGATGTTAAGCGCTGACATGACAGTCAAGGGTGGTCGGGATTTCACATTTGTTGAGGGTCTGTCTCTTAAGAACGGAAACTCGGAAGTGCGGTTACTGCTGAAAAGGTGCATCGGGGTCGATGGCGCGATTAACCATAGCGACGAGTTCGCGCATCTGGCGTTGTGAAAGAACGCGGGGAAGCCGCTCGACGAGGGCATTTTTTTCGATGACCTGGATGAAGTGGGCCTTGAGAAACGATGGTTCGGGCAGTCCGGTTTCGCCTGGCTCCATTCGCCGCGCGGTTGGCCCTTCTGCCCCGTAACTCCCGAAGGGTACCGCCAGCACCGAACTCATGCGTTCGCTGAGATTGCGCTGATCGAGTGAAATAATCACGACGGTGTGCCTTTTGCCGCCGGTCATCGCGCGCCAGATTTCTCCACGCCTGGGGCCGTCAGATTTCGCGGTCAAAATCAATCCCGCTTCCCGCCGAGGCCATCTCGCGGCCGAGAGCACTCTCTTCAGCGATTGTCTCGGGCGACATCTGATCAAAGTAGCGAGTCGTGGCTGCGGCAAGGGCCTTGCGGTTTTCCGCGCGTCTGGCCTTTCCAATGGCCGCATCCACGGCTTCGGCAATGCTGGCAACCTGGCCGGAGCGTACCATTGTCCTCAGAAACTCGTACGTTTCCCAAGCCACTGTTGTGGAGAGTTTTGCCCGCGCCGTTCTGGAATGAGCCTTACGCATCAATGATAGGATAGGGGATAAATAATCCTCTAGTCAAGGGGATTGTTTATCCCCTAAGAAGTGACTGACTTGGATTATCTTTAGTGAAATTCAAAAGAGCTGCTGGATTTCACTTCGACCGGCTGATCGAGCACCAGGTAAGGCCGGAATCGGTACTTGCGTACGGCCTCCGCAGCAGCTTTGCGTACAGGTTCCGGGCCGCCTTCCGCGGTGGCTTCGATGACTTTGCCGTCCCTGCCCACAACAAACCTGACCAGGGTTTTGCCTTCTGATCCGCGGGGAGAGACCGGCTGAACATCGGATATCAGAAAATCCATGAAAACATCGGCTGGAATGGCAATGCGGCCTCCGACGGGTCCGATGCTGCCGGACGGCGCGGAAAAGAAAGTATCACTCACCTGGCCGATCTCTCCGAGTTCTTCAACATGGATTTTGAGGATGGTCTTGCCACTTCTGGTGACGGAAATATCTTTTGCCACATAACGGCCATGAAACGGGACGAGGTTGTCATACCTTGCCTCCCCGGCTAACTTCGGCTGGGCGAAGCGGAGCATCACGGAATTGTTGTTGAAGCAAAATACGGACCTGCCGAAGTAGATGATTCCGTCCCCGGTCCTGCGAAGGGTGACGCAGGGCAGGGAGAGGTTGCCGAATTTAAGATCGGTTTTTTCAATCCGGATCGATTTGTCTTCCGGGCGCGGGTCGCGCAACGGGTGCAAAACCGCATTGATGGCATGCATGACAGAGCCACCGGGCCAGACCTGATCGCCGGTGCGGTAGAGATGGGAGCCGTCGGCAACGTCGGTTTGATTCAGGGTGTCGCTTACGATGATGCGTTTATACTTTTTAGGCCCCGCATAAAACTCTTCCACCGCTCCGCTGTGATCGTTGTCTCCGTCTTCGTCGAAATGATCATACGTCAGCTTGATGTGCCAGGGCGTGTTCGAAGTGTCGTCCAGGCCGTTCAATTCTGATGCCAGTTTGAGCAGATCGCCGGTTCCCCGAGGAGCTTTTATCGAGAGCGGATCGGATTGCGGTTCGGGGCCGGGCCCGCTGATTTGCGGCGCGGTAATCAGGACCAGAGCGAGGACGAGAGCCGTCGGCATGCTACTGAGTTTACAGCAGCGTTGGCTTTGTCAGGATGGAAATTTGGCAAGTGCGTTCGCGCTTATCTGGTAAACTGCGTCCACGAATGTTCAGGAGGCAGTACGTGAAAGCGCCAATTTTTTACCGAATCTCTGCTGTTCTTCTTCTGCTGTTTGCCGCCGGACATACGTTTGGGTTTCGCGGGAATAATCCGGAATGGGGAGCGGACGCGGTTCCAGCGTTAATGCGCTCCTTCCACTTTGACGCGCAGGGGTTTAACCGGACTTATTGGGATTTCTTCAGCGCGTTCGGGCTTTTTTTCTCCGTGTTTCTTTTGTTCGCGGCGGTATTGGCGTGGCTGCTGGGCCGGCTTCCGGCAGAGACTTTGGCACGCGTGCGAAGCATTGCGTGGGCGCTCGCCATTTGCTTTGTGGCAATCACAGCTTTGAGTTGGAGGTACGCCTTCACCACCCCCATCGTTTTCTCAACCCTGGTTACAGTGTGTTTGATTGCGGCCGCATGGCTCTCGGCGAAGATAGCCTGAGCCTTGATTGGGAAAGCGACAGGAGCAACGCGGCATTGCCCATTGCCGAGCTTTTCGTTCATCGGCGGCTGAAGTCTGTCGCCCCGGACATTCTCGTCATGTCGCCGCGCCTTTCGCCATTCCGGCCCTGCCTCAGGTAAAATTTATGCTATCCATGAAACTTCCTGTACACGAATACCTGGAATCGCGGGCCATTCCTTATCGGGCCCTGAGCTTTCCCACGACCACTGAGAAGGGGGCGGCGGGGGTGGCCGGCGCTTTGAAGGACCACGTTACGCCCCGGCAGGTGATCAAGAGCCTGATGTTTGAAACCGGCACGAAGGAGATTCTGCTGGTGCTGGTGGGCGGAGACCAGAATGTGGTTTCGGGGCAGCTGAAAAAGATCGCCGGGGACCGCAATATAAAGATGGCTCCGGGGGAGCGGATTCGCGAGATCTCGGGGTATGAGATCGGGTCGATTCCTCCGTTTTGCTGGCAGCCGGAGGGGTTTCGCACTTTGATCGATCTGTCTCTTATGTCCGAGCCCGTTTTGGCGGTGGGGACCGGGACGTGGGGGGAGGAGATTTTGATTACTCCGGCGGACCTGGTGCAGGCGTCATCGGCGCAGGCGGTGAATCTTACCAGCAGTGAGGCGGCTGCGGCACCCGCGGCCAGGCCGGCGGCGGGTGCGACATCGACATCGACTTCCGCTTCAACGTCCGCGAACGGCAGTCCTGCTTCCGCGAAAGCTGCATCCATCGATTCCGCCGTTGCCCATCCGCAAGCGAGCATCGCGGCGGTCTCAGCTCCGGCCGCTGAGGTTGCAACGCTCGACGCCGCCGTCATTTCCGAACTGTACAAGCATGTCGGCGAGACTCGCAGCATTCGGGGGTGGATGTACAACAAGCGGTCCTCGGGCGGCATGGTGTTTTTGCAGATGCGCGACGGGACGGGGTTCATTCAGGCGGTGGTGGAGAAGTCTTCCGTGAGCGAGGCGAGTTGGAATGCGGCGCAGGCTCTTACGCGGGAATCCTCGTGCATCGTGTGCGGGCTGGTTCGGGAAGAGAAGCGGTCGCCTTCGGGGCTGGAGATGAGCGTGGCCGAGGTTGCGATCGTGCAGCTTACGCAGGATTATCCGATTGTGAAGAAGGAGCATGGGGAGCACGGGCCGGAGTTTTTGTTCGACTGGCGGCATCTGAATGTGCGATCGCAGCAGCCGTGGGCCGTCCTGCGGATTCGGGATGAGGTCTTTTATCGGCTGACGGAGTTTTTCCGCCAGGATGGCTACGTGCGGGTCGATACGCCGGTGCTGCAGCCGACGCACTGCGAAGACAGCACGCAGTTGTTTGAAGTGGATTACTTCGGGCAGCCGATGTTCCTGACACAGTCGGGGCAGTTGTATCTTGAAACGCTTTTGCACGGGCTGGGCAAGGTCTACGATTTCGGGCCGGTGTTCCGCGCCGAGCGCTCGAAGACGCGCAAACATCTCTGCGAGTTCTGGATGCTCGACTGGGAGACGCCCTTTACCAATCAGAACGAAGCCGAAGATTTTCTGGAAAAGATGATCAAGTACGTGCTGACCCACGTTCTGGACAACCGGAAGCAGGAGCTGAAAATCCTGGAGCGCGATCTGACGGTGCTGGAACGGGCGAGGGACACCCGGTTTATTCGTATCCAACTAAGCGACGCGATTGCGCTTCTTAATAAGGAGTACGGTATGTCGCTGGGCGCGGGCGAGGACCTGACCGCCGAGCCGGAAGAGAAGCTGGCTGAGCATTTCGGGGTTCCGGTGTTCGTCAAGGACTATCCTTACGAGGTCAAGGCGTTTTACATGAAGCACTACCGGGCGGAAGGCGGGCTGGAGCGTGCCGTCTGCGCCGATCTGCTGGCGCCGGAGGGGGCGGGGGAGATTGCGACCTGTGCCGTCCGCGAGAGCAGTTACGACAAGCTGATTGAGAACCTGCACGAGCGCAGGCAGTCGCCCGAGGACTACTCGTGGTATCTGGATGTGCGGAAGTACGGAAGCATTCCGCATTCGGGCGGGGGCATCGGTCCGGAGCGGATTATCCGGTGGCTGACCGGGGTGCATCATATCCGGGAGACGATTCCGTTTCCGCGCACGCTGGTGCGGTCGACTCCCTAAAAGACCTTTGCACCACGGAGGCGCGGAGTCACGGAGATGTTTCCGGTCTTCAATTACACAATTACCAAATTACCCAATTACCAAATCCGGCCTAGTCATTAGAGGAGAACTTATCCATGGCACTTGCGCAGGGTCGTCGAGCGTCGTTGTCGGTGCAGTCGGAAATTCGCGTGATGTCCATCGAGTGCGAGCGTGTGAAGGGCATCAACCTGGCCCAGGGCGTTTGCGATACTGAGGTGCCCGTTGAAGTGCGGCGGGGCGCGATTGACGCCATCGAGCGCGGCATCAACATCTACACGCGCGCGGAGGGGCTGGCGGAGATTCGCAACGCCATCGCCGGGAAGATGCGGCGGTTCAACGGCATTGAATGCGATCCGGAAACCGAGGTGGTGGTCAACAGCGGGTCCACCGGATCGTTCTATTGCGCCTGCCTGGCGCTGCTCAACCCTGGCGATGAAGTGATCTTGTTCGAGCCGTATTATGGCTACCATCTCAATACGCTGATCGCGGTCGAGGCGAAGCCTGTCTTTGTTGCGCTTCACGCGCCCGACTGGAACTTCTCCTTTGACGATCTGGAGCGCGCGGTGACGCCGCGCACGCGGGCGATTGTGATTAATAGTCCGTCGAACCCTTCGGGCAAGGTGTTTACGCGGCAGGAACTTGAAGGAATCGCGGCGTTTGCGGTACGGCACGATCTGTTCGTTTTTACGGATGAAATCTACGAATACTTCATCTATGAGGGCGAGCATATCTCTCCGGCGACACTTCCGGGGATGCGTGAGCGGACGATTACCATGTCCGGATATTCGAAGACCTTCAGCATAACCGGGTGGCGGCTGGGTTACACCATCTGCAATCAAAAATGGGCGAGCGCCATCGCTTATTTTCACGACCTTATTTATGTGTGCGCGCCCGCGCCGCTGCAGATCGGCGTGGCAGAAGGAATCGTTAAGCTTCAGGACGATTTCTATCGTGAAATTTCGCGGCAGCATCGGGTGAAGCGCGATATGATCTGCGATGCTTTGCGAGAGGCCGGTCTGGAACCGTCGGTTCCCAGAGGGGCCTATTACGTTTTGGCGGATGCGTCCTCGCTGCCGGGAAAGACGAGCAAAGAGAAGTCAATGTTTCTTCTGAGGGAGACGGGCGTGGCGTCTGTCGCGGGGTCGGCTTTTTATCATGGTGGCGGCGGGGAGAACCTGATTCGGTTTTGCTATGCGAAGACCGATCGGGAGTTGGAAGAGGCTTGCAAGAGATTGGGGAAGCTGGCTCGGGCCGGCGTGAGGTAGTCGCTGCGATACATTCTCTTTTGTCACTACGACGCTCTCTCTTTTGTCACTACGACACACTTTCTTTTGTCATTCCGAAAGCGCGAAGCACAGAGGAACCTGCTTACATTCAATTTATCGGCTCTCGTGCAGGAATCTGAAAGAGCTGAGTTCGCATGATTTACGGTCTCGACTTAGATGTTTTGCGTTCCTTTACGAGAGCCGATAAATTGAATGTAAGCAGGTTCCTCTGCGCTTCGCGCTTTCGGAATGACAAAAGAGAGTGTATCGTCGGGCTGAATTTCTGCCCTGCCGCCTGACCCTTCCTGCCTCAAAAAAACACTTTTACTGAATCTTCACCACAAACGAAACCGTTCCGGTCTGCGTCGGTCCGAGAGTTCCTGTGAACGTCCACTGGATCGCCCCGCTCTGTCCCGCCGTGGGGGCGGTGATGGTGCATGCGGTCAGGCTGTTTGGTAACGGGCTGCCGCAGGCCGCGCTTACGAAGATTGTGTAGGCGGGCGTCGTGTCGTTGAGCTTCAGGTTCGATAACGCCGCGATGCTGTCGTTGGTGAAGGTCACGGTATACGTGAGCGTTGCGCCGGGGAGGGCGGCGGCTTTGTCAACCGCTTTGTCCAGACGGAGACCGGCGTTTGTGGCTGCTCCCACGGTGGTCAGGTCGCGGACTGTGTAGCTTGCGACCAGCGCGGGCGTGGCGTTGGTGTAAGTGAAGGCGGCGGTGATGGCGGTGTTGTCCGTGGAGTTCAGCGGGGTGCCGGGCGGAATCGTGACTTTCATGATGATGCAGAGATTTGTGCCGGCTACCGTGGTGATCGGGCCGGTGATGACCGGATCGGAGGCGGGGTTGATGGTGCGGCTGCAGTTGGTGTCCTGATAGAGGACGTGGCTGAAACTTACATTCGCGGGGCTGGCCGTGCTCGCGAGGGTGAATGTCACCTGACCCGCGGTGCCGGGGGTGAAGATGTGAGCGTAGAAGAGGGTTGTGCCGGGCAGGGCCTGCTGGGCGTCGTCGGCCTGGAAGGTGTTCACGGGGACTACGCCGAAATTCACTCCGGTGAAGATGCCTTCGGCCGCTTTGGTGAAGGTCACGGTGTCGGCGGTGCGGTTGTAAGTCCCGGCGGTGTTGCCGACGGTGGCTCCGGTGGCGATCATTCCTGAGGGATTGGTTTTTGTGATTACGACCGTGGTTGCTCCCGGAGTAATGAACAGCGTGTACGATCCGTCGGCGGCGGTGAGGGCCTGGTCGAATACCGTCGCGCCGCCGTCGGTGGCGCGGATAGCGACCCCGCTCAGGCCGGCTTCCGCGCCGTCGAGGATACCGTTGTTGGCGGTGCCTCCGCCGTTGCCGATGTCCTTAAATACCTTTCCCTGAACCAGGCTGCCTTTGAAGAGGCCGAAGTTTTCGTTGTTGATGGAAACGCTCGCCACCGTGACCTGCAATTGGCCAGTCGTGGGGTTCACGAAGGAGTAGCCCGCGGGAGCGGCCGCTGCCGTCGATGTTGCGGTGTTGGTGACGATGATCGAGTAGGTCCCGGCCGCCACGTTGCTGAAGGTGAAGACCCCCGTTCCGGCGGGGACGCTGGTCGATTGCACTACGCTTGCGCCTGCAACCAGGTTGACGAACACCGTCGCGCCGCTCGTCCAGTCTTCGCCGCTGTCGGGGCTGCCGTTATGATTGGCGTCGAGATAGACTTTGCCGGAAATTCCGATGACGGCGGTGACTACCACGTTGCCGCTGAACTCCGAGGTGGCCCCGGTCACCGTGGCCGTGGAGGTCAGCACCTTGCCTGTACTGACTCCGGCGGGGACGGGAATCACGAATTTGAAGCGGTTGGTGTTGTCGGTGCCCTGGGCGACGCCGTTGATAGCGCCGGGGCCATAAGTTCCGGTGCCCGCGTCGAGATCGGCGGCGGAGCCTTCGGTCAATGTTGTCAGATAGGTTTGTCCCTGGCCGAAGCCTGTGGGATCGGGGGCGGCGATGAACAGTTCGATGGCGGAGCCGGGGCGCGCGAAGCCGGTGATGGTGAGATTGCCTCCGCTGAGCCGATTCCTTTTGATCCTGCGCCGTTGGAGAAGACTGAGTTCTGACTGATGACAGTGGTTGAGGCCCCGCTGGTCACGGAGATGCCCGAGCCGACGTTGGAGGAGACGATGTTCTTCGTCACGCTGTTGCCGCTGCCGTAGATGCGGATGCCCATGGTTTCGAGTCCGGTGGTCGTGCCGACGCCGTTGCCGGTCACGGTGTTGTTCACGATCACGTTGGAGCCGGTGCCCTGGAAACTGTCGATGCCGGTACCCCAGTTGGCGATGAACAGGTTGCCCTGGATGGTGTGGGCGCTGCTGTTTTCAACGTCGATGCCGTCGAGGTTGGAGTTGTTGATGCCGTTGCCGCGGACTTCGTTTTGCTGCACCAGCCATCCGGAAGAGCCGGCTTCCATGCCCATGCCCTTGCCTTCGGCGTAGCCCATCAGGTTCTTCCGGATGGTCCCGTTTTTTCCGTTATTCGAATAGATGTTGTCGCCGATGGATCGCGCCGCCGCGCCGGGGTCGGTGAAGCTGGTGGCGCTGGTGCCGAGCACGTTGAGTTCGATCAGAGATCCGGTGAAGCCCGATTCGATTTCAATGTTGGCGCTGCCGGCGGTGTTGGCGGCGGTGCCAAAGCCGAAGATGTCAAGTCCGCGCACGGTGGTGTTGTTGGCGCTGATCTGAATGCCGATGCCGATCGTGCCTCTGGCGGCGCTGATCTGCACTTCGGGGCGGTTGACGGTGGGGAGCGTGAGTGCGTCCACGCCGACGGTGCCGCCTGCGCCCATTGTGCCGGGGTTGGTGTCGCCCACATTGGTTGTTTGCAGGGTGCCGTCAATAAGAGTGTTGGTGTCGCTGATGGCGGGAAGCTGCGAAGCGACTACGATGGAGGCGACGCCGCCGGCATTGAGCTGATTGGTCAGGCCCGCGCGCAATCCGGAAACTGCCGTGCCGTTGGAGACCATGAAGATGCTCGCTTCCAC
>WNFD01036024.1_pt1 | contig 14917 bp, 14 predicted proteins | sample 5400491 | NCBI WGS metagenome assembly WNFD01 (sample SAMN13153343, study PRJNA577476) | soil metagenome | isolation source: 120 cm saprolite under Douglas fir tree site 2 hole 2 replicate 2 | place: USA:California | collected 2015-04-18
CCCGCCGCGCTCGCAGCAGCTGGGTCCATCGACGCTGCCCTGGCTGCCCAGGCGGCACCTGCCGCCCTCGCAGCGGCCGGGTCCATCTCTGGCAGCGGGTCCTCCGGGGATGTGGCCACCCTGGGCGGCACGGGGTCAGTGAGCGCCCCGGCGGTCCAGGGCGCCATCGCCGCCCTGGCCGCCGCCGGGTCCATCGGCAGCGCGCTGGCCGTCCAGTCCGCAGGGGCGGTGCTCGCGGCCGCCGGGTCCGTCACGGCCGCCGGTGCTTCAGCAGCGCCGTCGTCACCGTCCTGGACGGCCACGCGGGCCGCCTGGCGCGGGCCACCGAAAGTCCCGGCCCCGCTGATAGCCAGCAAGTCCGGGAATGACTTCTCGACGCTGACCCTGGCCGTGGTCGCCGACATGCAGCCAGGTGCGGCTGTCAATCCGCCGCCGAGCGTCGTCGCCGGGGTCGTGATGGCTGCTAACCCAACGCATATCCTGATGCCCGGGGACCTGGCGAATGATGGCACCGCGGCTCAGTATGGGTTTTTCAACACCATGTACGGAAAAGCCAAGACACGGATCGCGCCCATTCCCGGAAACCATGACTGGGTGCCCACAAATCTCACTGACTACAACGCGTATTTTGGCGGTAACCCGCTGACCATCGCCGGGTCCGGGCCGCCGTCCTACTACAGTTTTGACCTGCCGAACGGCTGGCATGTGATCATGCTGGATTCCGACGATCCGCCCAGCGGCATCGACCATACCGCGGGCAGTCCCCAGATGCTGTTCCTGGCCGCCGACCTGGCCGCGCACGCCAGCCAGCCGGTCATCGCCTGCTGGCACCACCCGCGCTGGTCGGACGGGAACACCGGCAGCACCGGCGATACGGCCGGCGTGCAGACATTCTGGTCGGCTTGCACATCCGCCCAGGTGGACCTGGTTTTTTCCGGGCACTGCCACAGCTACCAGCGATTCCCGAAATGGGATTCCAGCGGGAACCCGGCGTCCCTGGGCACCAGGGAGATCGTGGTCGGCACCGGCGGATCAGGGCTGCATACCGGCACCCCGACCCGCAATGACCCTGGATCCGGGGACAGCCTGCAGACTGGCGCCTACGACCAGCTCAACAGCCCGTGGTTCGGCTACCTGCAGCTGACCCTGACGCCTGCGGCGTACTCCGGGAAGTTCGTCAGCCAGGACGGCGTCACGGTGATGGACTCGTTCGGGCCGTTCCCCACCAACCTGGCACTCAACGCCTCAGGCAGCGGGCTGGCGGCGGTCCAGGGCGCCGGATCACTGACCGCCAGTGCCGTCCAGGGCGCGGGAGCCGCCCTGGCGGGTGCCGGGTCGCTGGCCGCGGCCGCCGTCCAGCTCGCCCCTGCCACCCTGGCGGCCGCCGGATCCATCACCACCCCCGCGGTGCAGCAGGCGCCTGCCGCCCTGGCCGCCGTGGGCTCTGTCACATCCCCGGCTGTCCAGGGCGCCGGATCGGTGCTCACCGGGGCCGGGGCCATCACGGCCTTCGCCGGCGGGGTCCAGCCCGGGGCGGCTGCCCTGGCAGGTGCCGGGGCTCTCACCGCGCCAGCCAGCCAGCAGCAGGGCGGGGGGCTGGGCGGCTCGGGCAGCCTCGCCGCGCCGCCGTCACTGCAGCTGGCCCCGGCCGTCCTGGCGGCGGCGGGATCACTGAACGCCCTGGCCCTGCAGCGGGCGGGCGCGGCCCTGGCCGGCGCCGGGCTGCAGTGAGCGCCCCGGCGCAATCGTTGTCAGGAGTGACATGACCGCCACCGTTTTCTACGACAACGTCAACGAGATCGCTCTCCTGGCCAACACGTTTCAGGCCGGATCGCCGCTCATCCCCGCCGATCCGACCACCGTCAGCTGCGTCGTCACCGATCCTTCCGGCACGGCGGTAACGCACACCTACGCCGGGGCATCTCCCGCCGACGTCATTAAATTGAGCGTAGGCAAGTACACCCTGTCGGTGGCCTGCTCGCCCGCCATCGCCGGGATCGACGGCCTCTGGTCATTCAACTGGATTGGCACCGGGGCGGTCTCTGACGTTCAGCCCGGCACCTGGCGGGTGCTGCCTCCAGCCCTGGGCAATTGGTACGTCGGCCTGGAAGAATTCAAATCCCGGATGAGCATCACTGATAACGCCGATGACTTCGAGGCCCAGTTCGCCATTCAGTCCGTCAGCGGGTGGATCGAGGAGTACTGCTCCCGGCATTTCCGCCGGATCACCGAGACACGCACCTACCAGCCGGACAATATCTGGCTGCTGCCCGTCGACGACCTGGTGTCGGTCACCGCGCTGGCGGTCGACCAGGACGGCGACGGGGTCTTCGAGCAGTCCTGGACGCAGAACGTGGACTACCAGCTCAGGATTGGCAACCACAGGTATAACCAGAACTCGAGAGGATGGCCTCGGCCATTCCGCCAGGTGCAGGTCATCCAGACCGGGAAGTGGTTTCCGTTTACCTGGCCATATACACATTTGGATAGAGTGTCTATTCAAGGTACCTGGGGCTGGCCGTCAGTGCCATCGCCGGTGACCCAGGCTGCGTTCATCCTCGCCGCCGACCTGTTTAAGTTCAAGGACGCGCCATTCGGCGTGGCCGGGGTCAGCGACTACGGCGTGGTGCGCATCCAGACCAACCCCTGGCTGGTGGAGATGCTGCGGCCATTCGTCGACGCAAGGAACAAAGTGGGAGTCTGACACGGTATGCTGAGAGCGCAAGTTAGACGCGGTTTGGCACGGGTTGGATTGGCGTGGCGGGGCACGGCAGGGCAAGGCAGGTCCTCGTGATCTGCCTTGTCCTGACCACGGCGAACTGCGCCGCGCTCGTACCCGTCAGCAACGTGAAAGCGGGCGCTGGCCGGGGCGGCCGAGGGCGGTGAGAGCGCCGAAAGCTGGCAAGATCAGCCCGGCGAAGCACGCCGCCAATGTCCGGTTCGCGGCGGCTGGGCGGGCGGCGCAGGCCAAGGCCCACGCCAAGGGAAAAAAGCCGAGCAAGGCCCAGCACCAGGCCGGGCTGCGCTGGGCGGCGGCGGGCCGGGCTGCGCAGGCGAGGAAAAGGTCCGGCAAGAAGCCGCTGCCACTGAAAAAGCGGGCCGCACCCGCGCCGGGCATGCTGATGCAGCCGGCCGGCCCCTGGCATCTCGGCGGCAATGACTGCTGGCCGTCGTGCGCGGCCGCGGCGCTGGCTAACCACCTGATACTGAGTAGCGGGCTACGAGCCAGCGAGGAGGAGATCCTGGCCCTGCACCTGGCGGCCGGCGGCAGCCCTGCGATCGGGGAGATCCTCGAGGCAGCCCAGGAGCATGGCCTGGCCGGAGCCCAGCTGGCGGAGTTCTGGCCACTGCCGGACGGCTGCGCGATGCCGGGGGCAATCGCCGGGATATCGATGCCGCTGGCACATGCCGTCCTGCTAGCCCCTCACGAGATGATGATCTCGTGGGGCCAGGAGATGCCGCTGCGAAGTGAAGTCGAGGAATCGTGGTGGGCACAATGGAAAATTTCTGATGACTATGCAGGGCTGGCATGATAAGCCTCTGGCACTGGATCGTCCATGTAACTGGGTGTGATTATACTGCTCCCTACGGGCATTTTGTATGGTATGACTTCCATTCTGGAATTGGCAGTAACCTGCAGTTGATTGCGGCCATCCTGATTGCCCCGCTGATTCTCTACCGCAAGCACAACTGCGGGCAGCGCTGGTGCTGGCGCATAGGCAGGCATGAACTGAAAGACCCGGTGACCGGGCTGTCTCACATGCTGTGCCGCAGGCATCACCCAGATCACCCAGGAAAGCCGGTCAGCGCAGAGCATGTGATGCGTATTCACCGGCAGGTGCATCCTGGTGGCCAGGGAGGCCCCGGATGACAGGTGAGCAATCTGGCAATGCGGTCCAGCTGGACTGGTCGCTGTGGTGCTCCCGGCACCTCGATCCCTACCGGGCGCAGTGGCCGGCCGGTGCCACGCTGGCCATGATGAGGCTCTTCGAGGCCGCGGTGGCGATGGACGCGGTCGCTGAGGCCGCTAGTCATGATCCAGCGAACCTGACCGCGGCCCTGCGGCGCTTCAGGCCGCTGTGCTGCTTCATCTCCCGCGAGGCGCTGCGGAAGATCTACGATGAGACGATCCCGGAGGAGGAACGTGGCACGGATCATTGATCAGCCCCCTCCATCGTGGGATCACGATGGCCTGGGCATGCACGTCCTGGTGATGACGGACCTGACCTGCCGCAACCCGCAGCACGACCGGCGGTTCTCTGGCACTTCAGCTGTCCGTGACGCGGTGATCATGGATCTTGAGGAGCGCAGGGAAGTAGGCCTCGGGCGCTATGGAACCGAGCTGCAGGCCTGGAATGGCCGGGACTGGCGCATCGACCTGTACCAGGAACTGCAGGACGCCGTCTGCTATGCCCGGCAGGGCAAGGAGGAGAGCGATCCGGCCAGCCTGGACTGGATCGTGGTAGACCGGGTGTATGAAGCGCTGATCGGCCACCTGCTGGATCTGCGCCGGATGATCGGCGTGAAAGACATAGAAAGTACGTGATCGGGGAGGCCTTGGGTAGTGAGAACGGTTGCAGTGGATTTCGACGGCGTGATCCACACCTATGACAAGGGCTGGCAGGACGGGTCTATCTACGGGGATCTCATGCCCGGTGCAGTGAATTCCCTGACCAGGCTCATGCAGCGTTACGCCGTATTCATCCACACTGCCCGCAATTCCAGCCAGGTCGCCCGGTGGATAGAGGACCGCACTAGCCATGGCATTGAGTGCACCACCAGGGTTCCCCGTAGCGGATTCTGGGATAGGCAGGGATATCTCCTGGACTGGGACCAGGCGATGGCTGATCTGGAAGTCATTGAAAGGCAGGCCGCATCCCATGGCTGACCTGACCCTGATCCGCAACGCGCTCGCCGCCCAGATAACCGCGGTGACCGGGCTGCGGGCCGAAGGACAGGCCCGGGACCAGATCAGCCCGCCGATGGCCGTGGTGCTGCCTGCTAACCCGTTCATCACCTACCAGGTCACCATGGACGGCGCGGTCACCGTCAACCTCACGGTGCTGATCGCGGTCGCGGCTTCCTACACCCCCGACGCGCAGAAGGCCCTGGACGCCTATCTCGGGTTCGGGCCCGGTGAGCAGCAGAGCATCGCGGAGGCCATCCATGCGGATGAGACCCTCGGCGGCACCGTGAACTTCGCGGAGGCCATCAGCGCGGGTGGTTACGGGAACATTGATTTCGGCGGCGTGACCTACTTTGGCGCACGGGTGAGTGTCCAGTGCGGGGCAATGTGAGCCAGCCAGGTGAGTGGGGAGAACACCTCCTCTACATCTCCACCGCCTGCTGGCACGGATTGCACGACCAGTGCCGGAATACCTGTAAATATTGCAGCAGGTCGTGCGCGTGCTCACATCACCCGGGCGTGGCGCAAGGCACAGTGTCCTGGGTGGACCAGGCCCGGGACATTGCCCGGGAATTGCTTGAATCAGCCCAGCCAGGGTCACTGCTGTCCATGTCGCCGGAACTGCTCAGCAGGATTAAGTCCGACCCGGCCTTGTTCTGGCTGCGCGGTGAGGAGCAGCCGCCCGGCGAATGGCAGGGCAGGTCCGGGTAACCTGCCCCGCCATGCCTTGCCCTGCCCCGCCGTGCCTTACCACGTCCATTCCTGCCCCGCCATGCCCAGCCAGGCCTAGCCAGGCCTAGCCTTGCCCTGCCAAATCTGACCACGTCCACAACTGCCGTGCCCATCCGAGCCATGACTTACCACGTCCACCTGCCCTGCCTCGCCCTGCCCTGCCAAGCCACACCACGTCCACAACTGCCAAGCCCCGCCCCGCCCCGCCCCGCCCTGCCGAACCATGTCCAGGTCTTAATCACTCAGCCGTCCCACTGAACGGCGCGAGCACCTCCCCGATCGCCGCAGCCAGGTCGGCCAGGCTCATCCGCAGGTCCGGGTCAGTGGATACCGGGGCCAGGCCCGTGCGCAGCATCCGGGCCAGGTCCCCGGCCTTGGCGCGGGCCGGGGCACCGCGCTGCCGGCGGATCTCCGCCACCTGATCTGCATTGAGGTAAGAGCCGCCGAGATGACGTGTGCCGCCTTTCAGTGGCACAGGCCCTTCCTCGCCGGTAGCGGTCATGACCGTAATTTGCAGCAGCCGTGCGGGCGTCACGCCGAGCGCGCCCGCGATCTCATCGTCCGCGGCGCCAAGCTGCTTCGCCTTGATCGCGAACACCCGCTGGTCGTAACGGCCGAGCGGCAGCCCGTGCGGGGAGTTCAGCCGGGCGCTTTCCAGCAGCATCGCGACGTCACCGGCGAATTCCCGGACATCTGCCTCGATGGAAGCACCCTCGCCGAGATGCTTGCGCTGTGCCCGGACTCTGTGAAATCCGTCGACGAGCTTTCTCGTGGCCCGGTCCACAGTAGGTGGTGGGAGCACAGCTCCACTATCGAGTGCGTACACAAGGTCAGCCACATGAATATTGCTAACCGACCCGCGAGGATAAATTGACAGATCCTCGACCAGGCCGGATAGTGCTATCTGCTCGGTCATGGTCTTGCACCTGCCGTGCCGTGCCGAGCCTTGCCGTGCCGTGCCGAGCCTTGCCGTGCCTAACCCTGCCATGTCCAGTGTGCATTACGCCGTCTTCTCCATTGCCGCCAGCCGCTCGTCGTCGATCCGGTAGGTCCCGAAAGTCCCGCTGTTCGATTTCGGGCTGCCCGGCCGCCAGTCACCCACGCCGACGCGGCCGCTCGCGTCCAGCAGCGCGATGATGGATCCCATGCTGATGAGGCGCGGCGGGAAGATTACCTCGATGTCCGCCCGCCACGGCTCGACACCTTCCACGCCCGCCAGAAGAGCGGTGCGGTAGCGCAGGTCCACCACGCCGGTGGCGTTTCTCGGCATGTCCTCGCGGATCTTCTCCGTGCCGCGGATAGGCACGAGCTGGTCCGGGCCCTCGCCCCTGACGGCAATCATCAGGCGGCCCTCGGTCATTGGGACTCCTTCAAAAAATCGGCATGCGGCGACCATTGCGGCTTTAAATGCCGTGGCGGGCATCCCGGGACGGCCGTCGGGCAGCCGGTACATGGCATTCTCGGCTTCCTCCTCCATGTTCTTTGGCTGCCGTTTCTGCGCGACCTCACCGAACTGCTTGGCCCTCATCAGGCGCTTCGCCTTCTCGGCCCACTGATGCGGGATCACCGACGTGACCCCGACGACGGGCACGGTGATCACCTCGTCCACGATTCGCTCGAGCGTCACTGCTGACCTGGACTTTGGCTTTGCTGCTGGCATGATCTTGACCCTCCGGTGCATAGTGTAAGGATTTCGGCCTCTGACGCATCATACGGTATCAGGGGGTAGGATGACGAACGCAGGCTGGACATGGCATGGCGTGACTAGGCGGGTCTTGGCTGGGCAGGTCAGACGTGGTAAGGCTCGGCCTGGCCAGGCACGGCGAGGCAGGAATGGACATGGGATGGTAAGGCTGGGCCCGGCAAGGCCCGGCTAGGCAGGCTGGACAAGGTGCGGCCGGCCTGGGCTAGGCCCGGCTCGGCCGGGCAGGGCAGGGCAGTTGTGGATGTGGTGTGGCTGGGCCTGGCGTGGCCCGGCCCGGTATGGCAGTTGTGGACATGGTGCGGCGTGGCTGGGCGGGGCATGGCATGGCGTGGCCAGGCAGGGCAGACAGGGCAGTGCATGGCCCGGCCCGGCGTGGGTCGGCATGGCAGGCTGGACAGGGTATGGCTGAGCCGGGCAGGGTACGGCTGGGCGCGGTAAGGCAGGCTGAACGTGGTCAGGTTTGGCCGGGCACGGCGTGGTTTGGCTCGGCTGGGCAGGCTGGACGTGGTATGGCGTGGCTAGGTACGGCCCGGCCCGGCAGGCTGGACGCGGCTGGGTTAGGCAGGGCGTGGCTAGGCGGGTCCTGGCCAGGCAGAGCAGGTTGGACATGGTTCGGTCAGGCCTGGCCTGGCACGGCGGGCTGGACATGGTGAGGCAAGGTCCGGCAGGGCTGGACGTGGCATGGCCGGCGCTCACATGCCAGGGCTAAGATCCTGGCATGCGAGCGCTGCTTATCCATCCTGGGCCTAATTTCTCCGTTGCCGACGTTCATGCCGGATGGGCGGAGGCATTGCGGGGGCTCGGCATTGAGACAGCCAGCTTCAACCTGGACGACCGGCTCATGTTTTACAGCAAGGCACTGATTGACACCGGCGAAAAAGACGAAACCGGCCACCCGATCGTGAAGCAGGCGATGAGCCAGGGCGAGGCTATCACCGCCGCCATCCAGGGAATCACGCACGCGCTATACACATTCTGGCCCGACGTGGTGATCTGCGTATCCGGGTTCTTCCTGCAGGCCGGGGTTCTCGATATCATCCGCACCCGGCGGCACACCTCAACATCCTGAACGATCCGGTCAACCTGCACCTCTACGACGCGGAAGGCCTCAATGCGGCGTACTTCCCGCACGCCTACCGCCCGTCAGTGCACCACCCGCGGGCCGGGCCGCTGAACAAGAACCTCAACGCCGATCTGGCATTCATCGGCACCGGGTTCAAGTCGCGGATCGAGTTCTTCGAGGCGATGGACCTGCGCGGGCTGGACTTCCTGCTGGCCGGGAACTGGATCGACCTGGCTGAGGACAGCCCGCTGCGCGGCTACCTGGCCCATGGGCTGGACGAGTGCTGTGACAATGCCGAGGCGGCCGAGGTGTACCGGCATGCTAAAACCGGCATTAATTTTTATAGGCGTGAAACCGAAGATAACGGCAGTGCGACAGGCCTGGCCATGGGCCCGCGAGAAGTGGAAATGGCTGCATGCCAGTTGTTCTTCTTGCGTGAGCAGCGTAAGGAAGGTGACCAGGTCCTGGATATGCTGCCGTGTTATGCCGGGCCAGAAGACGCCAGTGAGCAGCTCAGATGGTGGCTGAGGAATGGGGAACTTCGGAATGAGTGTGCACTAAAGGCGCGGGCAGCCATCATGAGCCGTACCTTTGAGAACAACGCCAGGCGGCTGCTGAATCTGCTTGGGGTCTGACGTGGTACCATCTGAGTGCAGGTTGGACATGGTGCGGTAAGGCTTGGTGGGGCATGTCAAGGCTTGGCTAGGCCGGGCCGGGCAGGTTAGACGCGGTTTGGGTCGGCCAGGCTCGGTCGGGTCAGGCGTGGCCCGGCGGGCAAGACCCACCTGGAAGATGGCTCATCAGCAGGGCAGCTGCCCTGTCTGATGGGCCGTTTTCGTGTCCTGGGCCTAGACTGATCGTGATCGTTGCCGTGGCCGTAGCTGCTAGCGCACGGATGGAGCCGGCTCCCTACCCGCATCTCTGCAGGGAGCAAGCAGTTGAGCCGGATCCATGGACGTAATGGCATCGCTTATGTTGGCGTCAACCCGGCGGACCTCGCATCACCAATGGCCTTCCTATCGGACTGGTCAATCAACTTCGTCGTCGCCAAGGTCGACGTCACCGCCATGGGCGACCAGAACCTTATCTGGGTGGCTGGACTGCCCGACGCCTCCGGTGACTTCACGGGCTTTTACGACACCGCGACCGCGCAGACTTACGTTTCCGCCGTCGATGGCCTGGCGCGAAATTTCTATTTGTACCCATCAACTATCGGTGCGCAGGGGTCGGGTCCCGGCCAGTACTTCTTCGGCACGATCCTGCCCGACTACTCCGTGACCGGCGGCGTGACCGCGGCGGTCAGCCTCAAGTCCACCTGGAACGCGGCCAGCCGCATCCAGCGCTACCCGTCCGCCGGCATCGCCGGAAGCTGATCCTCACCGGGGACGGCACCTGCCAGCGCCGTCCCCGGCTCACACGGCCCCAGACGGTATCAGGCCGCTCCGCCAGCCTAGTGAATGGAGCAACCCGTGACCGACCCGAAGGCAGACCGCGAGATGGCCGCAATCCAGGGCCGCACGGCGGACCTCCAGCCGGAGATAGCTGGCGTGATCACCAGCGACCGGCCGTCCCTGGGGTTCAAGGGCAAGGATTTCCGCATCGCGGACAACATCGGGCTGATGCCGCTGCTCAAGTTCGCGGACGCCTCCGAGATCGCCGTCCAGGACGCGCGGGCGATGTCGGCCATGTACGCCCTGCTGCGCGACTGCATCTACCCGGGTGAGCCTGCCTGCGGGGAATGCGGGGTATGCGCTCCGCCGCCATGCGGGGAGTGCGAGGGCTGCACAGATCCGCCTGGCGGGGAGATCCGCTGCTATCAGGCCGGTGATATCGACGAAACCCGCTGCCCGTCCTACGACGCGGGGGACTGGAGCGCCTTCGAGCACCACGCCATCGACACCCGGGCGGACGCCGACGAGCTCTTCGACTTCCTGAACGAAACATTGGAGCTGATCACCGGGCGCCCTACCAAGCCGCCCGCAACCTCCTCCAATGGGCATCGTTCTTCCTCGCGCGGCTCGACGGGGAATTCCTCTGGAAGACGGGGAAAGGCATCGAGACGCTGACGCCACGGCAGCTGTGCAACGTCGCATACACCATCCGGGCCGAGGGCCTGGATGAGGAGGGAAGGGAGCGGCTGGACGAGGAGATCGGGATGAAGGATAACCCGGAGGAGGCGGCGCGGGCAGCGCTGAAAGCACACCAGGAGCAGCAGGGCATGACGTTCGACAATCCGGATGAGCCAGTGACGTCAGGTGATGCGGGGATGGTGGTGGAGTGGGATGGTTGACATCCGGTGGGATGACAAGGCCGTCTTCGACCTGCTCAACAGCGCCGATGGCCCGGTCGGCCAGCTGATCGGAGAGCTCTCCGATCGCGCCGCCACGGTGGCCAGGGCCGTGGTCCGGGTGCGCAGGCCACGGGGCGAGGGCCCGAACTCGACGGCACGGCCGCCCGGTTTCACCAAGGCATCCATCCGCAGCCATTTCCCGGCGTGGGGAACTCTCGGCCTGATTTACGGCGGGGTGAATGCAGCTGCTGATCCGACAATTTTTCTGGAAATGCCGGCCGAGCAGATGCACGAACGGTACCCATTCCTGACGACAGGACTGTTTTCATTGGAAGGGCAGGTGTGACTAATATGCCACACCTTGCCCCACCCAGCCGTGCCTGGACTAACCCCGCCGTGCCCTGCTTTACCACGTCCATTCCTGCCCTGCCATACCGTGACACGCCGGGCCATGCCGGGCCACGTCTAACCTGCCGCGCCGAGCCCTGCCACGCCGCGCCCTGCCCTACCGCGTCCAGCTTGCTCCTCAAACATACCCCATGGGACCGCCTGATGCGGCTCATAGTAGAGGCGGTGTAGCCAGTGCCTGCTGAGGACCCAGGACGGCCGTGGAGTGAGCTGCGTGACACCGGCCTGCTCTGGCTCATCAATTCTGCTGTCCTGCACCCCAGGGGATTTGCGCTGGCCATCCACATCAACGACGCAGGTGAGTCCACCGGGTGGTCACTGATAGGTGACGGATCTGAGCCATGGTATTTCACTGACGATGCTGAATCTGATGATTGCTTTACCCGTGTCACGGCACTTCTGAGCGCTGGCAGGGAGGTGTAACCATTCCGCGCATGCTCGGGGACGCCTTCGTGGTGATCTCGCCTTACTCCGTGGGTTTCCGTGCGCTCGCGGACGCCCAGATCAAGAAAGCGCTGGCCGGGCTGAAGGCAGATATTCCCGTTGATTTGAACACCAAGCCGGCTTTGGCCACTATGGCGTCCCTCAAAGCCCGGATGACCAGCCTGGGCAAGCTGCTGGCCGAGCTGCGCATCGACGCCGACAGCAAGGCAGCCGAGGCGAAGATCGCCAAGCTGCAGGCGCTGCTCATCGCACTGGCCGGGCGGATCAAGACCATCAAGTTCGACGTGGACGCGAAAGGCGTCGTGGCCGCCGAGGCGGCGCTCCTCGGCCTGGAGGCTGCCGCTGTCGGGATGAAACGCGCCACCGACGGTGCCAGCACGTCCGCGGCCCTGTTCACCGGCAACATCGGCCGGTGGGGCATCGGGCTGCTCGGCGCCCGGGTGGCCCTGTTCGGCGGGATAGCCGCCGTCGGCGGGTTCCACCTGGCCCTGGACGCCGCGGTGGAGATCCTGGCCATCGCCGTGCCCGCGCTGACCGTGCTGGCGCTCGGCCTCGGGTCGTTCGCGGCCGCGGCACTGCTGGCCCAGGACGCGGCCGGGCGGGTCGCCGACCATCTGCGGGCCGTGCAGACGGTATCGGCCGCCACCGGCGCGCAGATCTCCCCGCTGACCAACAAATTCAACAACCTGGCCGGGGTGATCCGCCCCCAGGTGTGGCAGCTCTACGGGGACGCCATTGACCTGTCACGCAACAAGATGGGGCTGATCGGCACGCTGGCGGAGAAGACCGGCAGTGTGCTTGACCGGTTCGCGGCCCGGCTGGTGGCCGACATCACCCAGGGCGGCAAGGGGATCTCCTCCTTCATCGCCGCCGGGCAGAAGGACCTGGCCCAGCTGGGCGGGATCCTCGCGACCCTCGGCAACGCCTTCGCCAACCTGATCAAGGTGGCGCAGCAGACGGGCATCGCCAACATCCTGCTGGACATCGTCGGGGCCGCCGCGAAGCTGCTCGACGTGATCACCAGGCTGCCCACTCCGCTGCTCGCGATCATCATCGGCCTGCACGGCCTGTACCTGTGGGGCGGGCTGGCCGTCACCGCCCTGACTGGCATGGGCCGTGGCGTCGCCGCCCTGATCACCAGCATGCTCACCCTCGCCGAGAAGACCGGCATCATCGCCGCCACCAGCCGGACCCTGTCGGACGCGGAGATCCTCGCCGGGGCCGGGGCGGCGGGCGCGGCGGAGAAGACCGGGCTGTGGGCCACGGCCACCGGCGCCCTGTCCAAGATCCCCGTCTGGGGCTGGGTGGCGGCGGGCGCGATAGTGCTCACCGGACTGGTGATCATGCTGGCGAGATCCAAGGACGCCACGGACCGGTGGGCTGCCAGCCTGGACAAGATGGTCGCCGCGTCCACCGTCTTCAACGCCCTCAGCCAGTCCACGCAGAAACTGATATCTGACAACAGCGCCCTCAGCAAGCAGCTGGCTGCCACCACCACCGGGGCAGCCGCCTTTGACAAAGGCGTCCGCGCTGGCATAGGGACAATGCAGATAGCCGCCCATGATGCGGATACAGTCCGGGCCGAGCACGCCAAGCTGTCTGACCAGCTGGCCGCCGAGCTCAGCCATGTGGGTGCCGTATCCCACGCCTACGGGACCACCCTGGTCGGATCGCTGGCCCTGGCCTCGGTCGCCGGGGTGCGGGTCTCGGACCTGATGAGCACCAATTCCAAAGTGTGGGCCACCGCACTGCAGCAGATCGACGGCGTCGTGCAGGGCTACCGCAACATGGGCCAGGGCGCCGGCCAGCTGGCAAGTGACATCAATGCCCTCACCGTTGCCAACTCCGATCAGCTGGCGGCCATCAACAAAGTCAACACTGCCTATGACACATTCACCAAGATCGTCTCCGGGCCCATCGACACCTTCCTCACTTTCGCCCAGGGCCTGGTCAGGTTCAGCAATGACGCCAAGGCAGCCGGGGCGCAGATTACCGGGTTCGGCGGCGCCACGGTCGCCGTGTCCCACCGGGTCACCACCGCCAGCATCCAGCTGCAGCAGGATTTCCAGGCTTCCTTCGCCTCCGCTGAGCAGCTGTTCGACGCCATGCGCACGAGCGGCGCCCCCGCGGCGATCCAGGTCAAGGCGATCAAGGACACCGTGGCGGTGCTGATCCCGCTGGCCGGCACCAACAAGGCCGCCGCGGCGGAGATATCGGCGCTGGCTCAGGAGGCGGGCGGACCAGGCACGACCAACCTGCAGACCCTGAACAAATGGGCCGGGGTCACCGCCAACCAGGGCCTGACGGGCCTGCAGAAAGACACCCAGAACGCGGCGGTTGCCTTCTCCAACCTGAGCCTGGATGCGCAGAAGCTGTCCACCACGCTGCAGCAGGACCTGACCAACGCGATGGCGCTGGCGGCATTCCAGGCCCGTGGCGGCCAGAAAGCCTTCAATGATTTTGCGGCCGGGGTGGTGCACGGGGACACCAGCTCGAGGAAATTCGCTGCCGCCGCCGTGCAGGTCGCCGACGAGCTGATCAAGTCCTCGGGAAGCGCCGGCAACGCGAAGCCGATTTTCGAGAGCTTCGCCAGGTCGCTGGGCCTGTCCAAGACGGCGGCCGACCAGCTGTGGACGGCGACCCTGAACGCGACTGGCGGGGTGCTCAACTTCGGCGCTGCCGCGGCGGGCACGCACTTCTCCCGGGCCCAGCTGAACGCCGATGTCACGGCCCTGTGGAAGCAGCTGCCCGCGACGACCGAGAATCTCAGCCTGTCCAGCCATGCCATCGCCAATCAGCAGATCTGGCTGGGGAGGGCTCACACCGCCCTGTCGATCTACACCGCTGACATCCTCGGCAATACGTCCGCGACGTCGCGGGGCAAGGCTGACCGGGCGGCGCTGATCGCGGACCTGGAGAAGGGCGGCCTGAGCGCACGGGCCGCCACGGGCTTCGTCGACGGGCTCAGCCTGGCCATCAGCAGAGTTCCCTCGGGCAAGAGCACGACCTTCACCGAGCACGTAACCCCGGCCACGTTCAAGATCTCCACGACGCCTGGGTCAGTGGCCGACCCGATCGGCGAGCTGCACCTGTCTGCCAAGGGGTCAAGGGTGCCGGGATACGGGGGCGGTGACCGGCACCTATATGCCCTGGAAGGCGGTGAGGCAGTCGTATCGAAGGAAACAACTGCCCGGCACGCCGCGACCCTGGGAGCCTGGGGCGTCCCCGGGTTCGCCGGCGGTGGCCTGGTTCCCGACACCGGATACCTCGGCGGCCGGATAGACACCGCTGTCCATGCTGACGTCGGCGCGGCGCTGAGGCTCGACCTGGCCGCGTCCATCCGCCAGGACATGCAGGCCGCCGCCGCTG
>WNFD01004406.1_pt1 | contig 14916 bp, 12 predicted proteins | sample 5400491 | NCBI WGS metagenome assembly WNFD01 (sample SAMN13153343, study PRJNA577476) | soil metagenome | isolation source: 120 cm saprolite under Douglas fir tree site 2 hole 2 replicate 2 | place: USA:California | collected 2015-04-18
GTTCGGAACAAACTTAGGACTCGACCGCCGCCATAGGGCGCAGCCATGCTCATCAAGCCAATCGTCCCACCTACGGCTCTTTGGGAGTCCGCGGCGGTGACGACGTCTTGAATGGAAGTGGCGCTCACATCCGAGCTTGTTTTGCCATGGACAAAATGCAAGTTTCCGCTCTCGACACTTAGGGTTCCCTTTGCATTGTCTTTGACGCCTACGAGACCTGTAAGCTGAACTACCCTTACGGGGCCTGAAACCTGTTGCGCATTCGTAACAGGAATCGCCAGCCCGGCAAAAAGCGAAGCAACTCCAACTAGAACCGTGGTGCTTCTGGATGTCATGCATTTCTCCTTGATCATCAAATCCAATCCGTATCAGCGAACGTGCACCAGCATGAGGGAAACATCATCGGTTGGGGGGCCCTCCCGCCAGGCAGCCACGCCATCGAGAATGCCCTGTTTCATTTCGTGAGCAGGCAGGGACGACGTTTGGCGAACGATTTCCTGAACGCCTTCGATGCCGAGCATTTCTCCCCTGGAATTGAAAACTTCGGTAATTCCGTCGGTATACAGAACGATCCGGTCGTCCGGTTGGAGCTGCACCTCCAGGTTAGCGGTGGCATCCACGGCGTCAGGTAGCGCGCCGAGAATCATGCTGCGGGACTCGAGAAGCGTGGGAGTCTGCCCATGACGCGCGAGCATAGCCGGCGGATGGCCGGCTCCTGCAAAGACCATCCTGCGTCGACGAGCGTCGATCCGGGCTGCAGCCAATGTGACAAACATTCCGGAGCTGGCAATGTCTTCGATGAGGAAGCGGTTCAACTCTCTGAACATGTCGAGGAACGGCATGCCACTGCGCAGGTGCGCGGTCGTTTCGGAGTAGATGCGGTTGGCGACCAGCGCGGAACCGATGCCGTGGCCGGAGACATCACAGACGAGCAAGCTGAGGTGGTCCTGGTCCGGCGAATTTACCAGGGCGAAATCGCCGCCGATGGAGTGCACGGGATCATAGAAGGCATCCACGCTCATGGTGTCCCAGACCAGGGGTCTGGGTGCGAGGCTGTTCTGGACGCGCGCAGCGAGCCGTAGATCTTCCTCAATTTCCATCTGGCGTTCCCGAAGCTTCACATTGGTGGAGCGAAGTTCCTCCTCGACGCGCACCTGATCGGAGATGTCCGTGAATGTTGCGAATCCAAAATTACTCCCGGAATTCTCCAGCCTCCGGGAACTGATAATGACGGGCAGCCGGCCGCCGCCCTTTCGCGGGAGCACAAAAGCATATCGGTTGTGACCGGCTCGGAGAGCAACGTCAATCTGCTGCATCAGAAGATCCGTTTCCTGCGAGGAATAGAAGCAAGAAGGGTCAGAACCAATCAGGTCTTGCCCAGGAATACCCGTCATTTCTAAAAACCGGGAGTTGGCAAACAGTATCCGCCCTCGGTCATCGGTAATGACGACACCCTCGTTGAGCACCTCCAGCACGGTCTCCATCTGGGATACCCATTCGGGCTTTTCCATTTTGATCGAATCCCCGGTGGTCACTGGCACTTGGCGCCCCGAATACAAGAGAAAGGTAAAGTCGACTGGTTCATGAGAACGCTATTTCTGGAGACGAGATCTCCGCCGGCCTTGCGGTAAGGGCCTGAAAGTCAACTTTGTCGAAAGAAAATGGAGAATGCGCAGCTCTGCGGATGGGGGCCACGAGAGAACGCTGCGCTTGAGCCATGAGGTGTCGCCTGGCCCGGAATACTCGCGACTTGAAAGTTCCGATGGAAACGCCGAGCAAAGTGCATGCCTCTCGGCTCGACATTTCCTCGTAATAACTCATCGTAAATGACTGCCGAAGCATAGGACTCATTTTTCCGAGCAGTATGTCGATGAATTGGAAAGTTTCTCCTTCCGCACAAACCATTTCCGGATCGGGTTGCGACGCCGGAATCCTTTCGGTCCAAGGGATCTCATCATAGGTGTTGGACTCCGGAAGAAAGCCGATCCGCGAGTTTGTCCGCCTTCGCAGGATCATTAGAGCGGCATTCAGCACGATGCGGGTGAACCACGTCTTGAAAGCAGATCGACCTTCGAAATTGCGCAGGTGGACAAAGGCCGAGACGACCGCATCTTGAACAGCGTCTTCGGCGTCTTCCTTATTCCGCAAGATGGAGTACGCCATTCCCACCAATTTTGGGCGCGACGCCAGCAACACTTCCTGCAGCGTCTCCACGATCCCGCGGGACTGGTGGCTGGCCGAGGAGGGCAAAGTTGGCCGTGAGTTTCTGCTTCGTCCGCCGGAGAGGCGCCGGCGACTGTCCAATGCTCCTTTGCAGGGGCGCTGTCCGTGGTTGGCAGACCTGGAAATGTTGCTCATAGGCGATCTCCGTTTTCCTCCAGAATCCATAAAGCATCTGCAGGCCCAACGAGGGACCCTGGCCAGGGAATCAGCCATCCCGCCTGTTTTCAACGAAAAACCGACGTGCAAGCCGCGAGCCTCAAATGAAGGAACGCAGTTCCCAGGCAACTCATGGCGAGGGCTTGACGCTAAAGTCGAGGTCGTGACGCGGTAACGGGTCATGGAATGGCTTGAGTCTGGCCTGGACTGTATGTGGTTTCACTTTCAACGATTTGGGTGAGCGCAGGCACAGGCAGGATTGGCAGGCACTTTGCAATACAGGCTGCGGATTGGTGCTGAGGAGCAAACGTGCGCATAGGAATTGGGTCGGACCAGAGCGGATCGGATTGCAAAGAACGCCTCAAAGACAGGTTAACCAGCCAGGGCCACACGACTGAGGACGTTTCGAGAAGGAATCAGCCTCGAGTCGATTACCAGAGCTTAACGGAAGAACTCTCATCGGCAATCTACGCAGGGCGCGTCGAGCGCGGTGTGCTGATCTGTTCCAGGGCGATTGGAGCTTGCGTGATGGCCAACAAGCATCCCGGGGTACGCGCGGCTTTGTGCCATGACTTGAACTCGGCGCGCCAAGGCGTTCAGGACGACGGAATGAATCTCCTGGTGATGGGCACTTGCGGTCTTACGCCCGATTGGGCTTGCGAGGTGGCGGGGGCCTTTATCTTTGCTAAGTACCTACCTGCCGAGCAGGCACTCGGCATTCCTCCGCGACGTCTGGCGCGCATTGTCGAGCACATCCGGAAGAATCTCGATACACCGCTGGCCGTCGGAACGCTGTCTAGGATGGCGCAGATGAGCCAGTCGCATTTCTCCAAGATGTTCAAGCTTAGCACTGGCCTGGCGCCTCATCAGTTTGTCTTGCAAGAGCGCATCAATCGTTCGAAAGAACTTCTCCGTCAAGATGACGCGAAGATCGTGGACGTTGCGCTTGAAGTTGGTTTCGAAAACCAGGCGCACTTCACAACAGTGTTTGGCAATTTCGTGGGCATGACGCCTCGCCAGTTTCAGCGTTCGTCGGATTACGAACCCACTGTGATGTATGGACCTTCACTGGAGGCAGCGCGGAGCTTGTAAGAGCACAGCTGCGAGAGACGGAACCGAGAAAAGTGATGAAAACCGAGGGCAAGAATTGGAAGTGGGCCTGGTGGCTCCTATTAGCTGGCGTGGGCTTGCAATTTTACTTTGTTCAGGAATTGGTTGCTGCGTTCGCATTTTTTGCGATTGGATTTGCGGCGGTCGCCCTCGTGTTTGGGATCCTGTACACGCTACAGAAGGGCTGGGAGATGGGGGTGACACGTCTGTTCGACAGGCAGAAGTTGGCAGAGCCGGGCTTGGAATTCGGAGGGCCGGCGCGAGGGACGCCATGAGAATCCGCGTTGTCGCCAGTGATCATTCAAGGAGAGGTCCAGAAATGGCCAGACGGAGAAACACCGCGGCGAGCGAAAAGAACCTTCGGCCGCGGGCATACGAGATCTGCCTCCAACGTGCGTGCAATGAGGTGCGCGCGTTGAAGGATCTACTGCAGGCCGAACTCCAACTCGAAAAGGCTGCATGCAGGGCAGCGTCACGAACGAAGAAAGAAGAAAGGGATGTCCGTTAGCGCGACGAGGTACTGTCCAAAGTTGCCGCAGAAGTTGAAAACCTGAAACAGGAACTCGAAAGAACGGGATAGCAAGATGGGAATAAATTGGAAACGTGAAACGAGCATGGCGAGGACGGACTTAGGGATGCGACGCGGTGAATTGAGCAGTTGCTTCAGAAAGCGAGCGGTGTGATGTCAACGACTCAGGCTGTATTGGATATCGACGAGCTTTGCGTAAACACGATGAGGACGCTGGCGATCGATGCTATTCAGCAGGCGAATTCGGGGCATCCCGGGACGCCGATGGGCATGTCACCGACGGTGTACTGCCTGTGGCAAAGACTCTTGCGGTTCGATCCGGAAGATCCTATCTGGATGAATCGTGACCGCTTCGTGCTTTCCTCCGGACATGCGTCGACTCTGCTGTACACCATCCTGCATCTTGCCAAGGTCAAGGCCGTCGATCCGGATTATGAAATTCTGGGGAGGCCTTCCGTCACGCTGGACGACATCAAGTCTTTCCGCCAGTTTGGGAGCCGATGCGCGGGCCACCCAGAGTACCGCTGGACCTCCGGAGTAGAGACAACTACCGGTCCACTAGGACAGGGTGTAGCGACGAGCGTAGGCATGGCCATCGCTGAAAAGTGGCTTGCGGCGCGATACAACCGCCCGGATTTTGAACTATTCGGATACCGGATTTATGCGCTTTGCGGCGACGGTTGCATGATGGAGGGAATCTCTAGCGAGGCAGCTTCTCTTGCAGGACACCTCAAGCTCGATAACCTGTGTTGGATCTACGACAACAATCACATCACCATCGAAGGCAAGACCGACATCACGTTCACCGAAGATGTCGCGGGACGGTTTCTGGCTTACGGATGGAACGTGGCCCGTGTGGGCGATGCCAACGATCTCGACCGAATCGAGAACGCGCTGCGGAATGCCGCGGGCACGGCGGGCCGGCCGTCTCTCATCATCGTCGACAGCCATATCGGCTATGGTTCGCCGCATCGTCAGGACACGAGTGGGGTGCACGGCGAGCCGCTCGGTGAAGAAGAGATCAAGCTAACCAAGCAGGCTTATGGCTGGCCGCCAGACGCCAAGTTTCTTGTACCCAACGGGGTGTATGAACACTTCGAATCCGGTGTTGGGCGCAGAGGCCGCGAAGCGCGCCAACAGTGGGAGAAAAAATTCGAGGAGTACCGGAAACAATTTCCGGAACTCGCCGCAGAGCTCGACCAGATTCAAAAGCGAGAGTTGCCGGCGAATTGGTCGAAAGACATTCCCGTCTTTCCCGCCGATGCCAAAGGAGTTTCCGGACGCGACGCGTCCGCCAAAGTTCTGAACAGCATTGCTCCCAATATTCCATGGTTGGTAGGAGGCTCTGCGGACCTGACTCCTTCTACCAAGACACGCCTGACGTTCCCGACCGCCGGCGATTTTCAGGCCGCCAGTCCTTCAGGCCGGAATTTGCATTTCGGGATCCGTGAACACTCGATGGGGGCGATTTTAAACGGCCTTGCGGTATCCAAGCTCCGGCCGTTCGGATCAGGTTTCCTGATTTTCAGTGACTACGGGCGAGGATCGATTCGTCTGAGCGCCCTGATGGAGATTCCGGTTACACATGTTTTCACACACGACTCCATTGGCGTTGGCGAAGACGGCCCGACGCATCAGCCGATCGAGCATCTGATTTCATTGCGCGCCATCCCGAACCTTGTGGTGATGCGACCCGGCGATGCCAACGAGGTCGCGGAAGCTTGGAAAGTGATACTGACCATGCCCCGGCAGCCGGTGGCGCTCATCCTGACGCGCCAGGCGTTGCCAACGTATGACCGAAAGCGATTTGCTTCGGCAAGTGGTCTTGCGCAGGGGGCCTACGTACTCGCCGATGCGGAGGGCGGTAATCCGGAAGTGCTGCTGATGGCGACGGGAAGCGAGGTCTCCTTGTGTGTCGGGGCCTACGAGGAGTTGAAGCGGCAAGGGGTTCGCGCGCGCGTTGTGAGCATGCCTTCCTGGGAGCTGTTTGAAAGACAGAGTGAAGAGTACCGGCGAACCGTGTTGCCCCCATCTGTCAAGGCTCGCGTGGCGGTCGAACAGGCATCCACGTTTGGATGGAACCGCTATGTGGGTATCGACGGGGCGATTTTAGGAATGAAGACATTCGGAGCTTCGGCGCCGTTGAAGGTGCTGCAAAAGGAATTTGGATTCACAACTGATCATGTCGTGGAAGCTGCGAAAGCGCAGCTCGCAGAGGTGAAATGACCATGCATGTTGCCGTTGCTTGCGACCACGCCGGGTTTTCGCTGAAAGGGAAGGTTTTCGAATATCTCCGCGGATTAGGCCACACCGTCGAAGACCTAGGCACCTGCGACACGACTCCGGTCGATTATCCGGACTTTGCGGAAGCGGTTGCTGCGGCGATTCTCAGCGAGCGGGTCGAGCGCGCCGTGCTGATCTGCGGAAGCGGGGTTGGCGCATCGGTGGCCGCGAACAAGTTTCGGGGTATTCGGGCTGGCCTGTGCCACGACACGTACTCGGCGCACCAGGGCGTGGAGCACGATCACATGAATGTGCTGGTCCTGGGAGGCCGAGTGATCGGCGAAGAGCTAGCGCATGAACTTGTTGGCGCATTTGTGGGCGCCAAACAGTCGCAAGAGGAAAGGCACCTTCATCGTCTAGCCAAAATTGAAGCCATTGAAGCGAAATGCGGTGTGGAATCATTGAAGAGCCCGGCACACGCCGACTGAGGAATTTAGCGCAGAGATTAGCACGTGAAGAAAGGTAGCCACCAAAATGACAACGGCAGCACTGAGCATTCCCAAAGAACCAAATCCGCTAAGAGGACTCTCTGAGTATGGGCAATCCGTCTGGCTGGATTACATTCGCCGAAGTTTGATCACGAGTGGAGAGCTAAAGCGCCTAGTAGTGGAAGATGGGCTGCGCGGGGTCACCTCGAACCCGGCTATTTTCGAAAAGGCCATTGTTGGCAGCACGGACTATGAAGCGGTAATCAACAGCAGTGAGTCGGCAGGCCTGGACGCCAAAGGGCTTTACGAAAAAATCGCCGTGAAGGACGTGCAGGACGCGGCGGATATTCTGCGGCCAGTCTACGAGGAAAGCAAAGAGCAGGACGGTTATGTGAGCCTCGAAGTCTCCCCGTTGCTCGCGAATGACACGGCAGGAACCTTAGAAGAGGCGCGGCGACTCTGGAAGGCGGTGAACCGGCCAAACCTGATGGTGAAAGTCCCGGCAACGGCGGAAGGAATTCCGGCGCTTCGCCAATTGATTAGCGAAGGGATCAACGTCAATGTGACGCTGCTTTTTTCGCGTGAGGTCTACGAGCAAGTTGCAAAAGCCTACATCGAAGGCCTGACCGTTCGCGCGGCCTCGGGCGGAGACATCAGCCGGATTGCGAGCGTAGCGAGCTTCTTCGTCAGCCGAATCGACTCCAAAATTGACGCACAAATCACGAATCAACTGAAAACGGCGAGCGATCCCGCGCAGCGCGCACGGCTAAGCGGCCTGCTCGGCAAGGTGGCGATTGCCAATGCGAAGCTTGCCTATCACAGCTTCGCGGAATTGTATTCGGGAGAAGCCTGGAAGGCCCTGGCCAGCAAAGGAGCGCAGCGCCAGCGTTTGCTCTGGGCGAGCACAAGCACAAAGAACCCCAACTATAGAGACGTGATTTACGTTGAGGAGCTGATCGGTTCCTCGACGGTAAACACCATTCCGCCCGCAACTTTCAATGCGTTCCGTGAGCACGGCCGGCTACGCGCGAGCTTGACAGAAGACGTGGAGAACGCGGCAGACACCATGGACGCGCTGGAGCGGGCCGGCATCCCGATGAAAACCGTGACAGACACCCTCTTGGAAGAAGGTTTGCGCCAGTTCGTGGATGCGTTCGCGCAGCTGCTGAAAGCGACGGGATCCAGAAAGAGCGGCCAATCCACGGCGAAGATCAATTCCATTTCGTACACCCTGCCACAAAAGCTCGCTGCCGCAGTCGACGCTGCGCTCACGGATTGGCAGAAAAATGACAAAGTGCGCCGCCTGTGGCGAGGGGATGCCTCGCTCTGGACGGGAGCCGATGAAAATCATTGGCTCGGCTGGCTGGGAGTCACCGACGACCAGATCTCTCATATCGAGCATCTGACTTCACTCGCGGCCGAGGTCAAGCAGGCGGGATTCAAGCACGCTCTTCTCCTCGGGATGGGAGGGTCGAGCCTTTGCCCAGAAGTCCTGCGGCTCACGTTCGGGAAGATTGAAGGATTCCCCGAGTTGCATGTCCTCGATTCCACCGATCCCACGCAGATCAAGGCCATCGAAGCAAAAATTGACCTGAAGAACACGCTGTTCATCGTCTCCAGCAAATCAGGAGGGACTCTCGAGCCCAATATCTACAAGCAATATTTCTTTGCGCGCGTGAAGGAAGCCGTCGGCGAGAAGAAAGCGGGAAACCGGTTCATTGCCGTCACCGATCCGGACTCAAAGATGCAGCACGTCGCCGAGAACGATAAGTTCAGGCACATCTACTTTGGTGTGCCCAGTATCGGAGGGCGATACTCCGCATTATCGAATTTCGGCATGGTGCCGGCGGCGGTGATGGGAATTGATGTGCCGAAGTTCTTGAGTCGCACTGAGGAAATGGTTCATGCCTGCGGGGCAACGGTTCCCGCGGCGGAGAACCCCGGCGTGGTATTGGGAGCGATCCTCGGAGCCGCGGCAAACCAAGGGCGCGACAAGGTAACCATCATTTCTTCACCCGGCATCTCCGATCTTGGCGCGTGGCTTGAACAGCTTCTCGCGGAATCGACGGGAAAAATCGGGAAGGGAATCGTTCCCGTTGACCGGGAGCGGTTGACGAAGTCCGAGAACTATGGGAGTGACCGCGTATTTGCTTATCTTCGCCTCGAATCCGCGCCCGATCACGCGCAGGACGCGGCGGTTGAAGCTTTGGAGAAAGCGGGCCAGCCAGTCGTGCGCATTGCGGTCCAAGAGCCGTATGCGATTGGTGAAGAGTTCTTCCGCTGGGAAATTGCGACCGCCGTGGCTGGATCGATCATCGGTATCAATGCCTTCAACCAGCCGGACGTAGAAGCCAGCAAGATCGAAACGCGGAAACTCACAAGCGAGTATGAAGCAAAGGGCAAGCTGCCAGAAGAGAAGCCCTTCTTCGAAGGCGACGGCGTGAAGCTCTACGCGGACGCGAGGAACACTGAAGCTCTTAAGAACGGAAAGACGCTCGCGGAGGTCTTGAAAACTCATCTGTCGCGCGCCGGCGCAGGAGACTATTTCGCTCTGCTCGGCTACATCACGATGAACGCTGAGAATGAAGCCGCTCTGCAGGGCATCCGTCATACCGTCAGAGACACCAAGAAATTGGCGACTGTTCTCGGATTTGGGCCGCGGTTTTTGCACTCGACAGGTCAAGCCTATAAAGGCGGACCCAACAGCGGTGTCTTCTTGCAGATCACCTGCGACGACGCCAACGATCTTCCGGTCCCTGAACAGAAATATACGTTTGGGGTGGTCAAAGCAGCGCAAGCGCGTGGCGATTTCGCGGTACTTGCGGAGCGCGGGAGACGGGCGCTTCGCGTGCACCTTGGCAAAGACGTAAGTGCTGGACTCGCGAAACTGCAGGCGGCAATCGGGCAAGCATTGGCGTAGTGCAACGGTGAACTAAGAAAGACATGAGTGAACAGGAGCGATATCGATGCAACTTGGAATGATTGGGCTGGGAAGAATGGGCGCCAACATGGTGCGCCGGCTACAAAGAGCCGGACATCAATGCGTGGCCTTTGACCGAAATGCAGAGTCAGTGAAGCAAGTCGCGAGCGACGGCGCGATCGCGGCCACTTCACTGGATGATCTGGTGAAAAAGCTGCAAAGGCCGCGAGCCGTATGGCTAATGGTTCCGGCCGCGGTGGTGGACGCCACGCTGCAAGAACTGGCTGGAAAGCTCGACGCCGGCGACATCGTGATCGATGGCGGAAACTCGTATTACATCGATGACATTCGCCGCGCCAACGAACTTGCCACCAAAGGTTTGCACTACGTGGACGTTGGCACCAGCGGCGGAGTATGGGGCCTGGAGCGCGGCTACTGCCAGATGATTGGAGGCGAAAAGCAGATTGTCGGGCACCTTGATCCGATCTTCAAATCGCTCGCGCCGGGACGCGGCGACATTTCGCGGACACCGGGGCGCGAGAAAGTCCCGGGAACAGCTGAAGAAGGATATCTCCATTGCGGCCCTTCGGGCGCAGGGCACTTCGTGAAGATGGTGCACAACGGAATCGAGTATGCCTTGATGGCTGCCTACGCCGAGGGGCTCAACATTCTCAAGCACGCCAATGCGGGCAGCGGAACTCGCGAAGTGGATGCCGAGACCACGCCGCTGCGCAATCCGGAAAATTACAAGTATGAATTCCCCCTGGCGGATGTGGCCGAAGTCTGGAGAAGAGGTAGCGTCGTGGCCAGCTGGCTTCTCGACTTGACAGCGATTTCTCTGCTGGAGCAGCCATCCCTCGAGAGGTTTTCCGGAAGGGTATCAGATTCCGGGGAAGGGCGCTGGACGATTCTTGCGGCTATCGAATCGACGGCGCCGGCGCCGGTGCTGACGGCATCGCTGTTCCAGCGCTTTGTTTCGCGCGGAGAAGACGAATTTGCGGCCAAACTCCTTTCCGCCATGCGATTTCAGTTTGGCGGCCACATGGAGAAGGCGGCGAGCGCCAAGTAAATAAACCGGGATTGGAAATCGAATGCCAGATAGGACGAATATGACTGAGAGTTTCACCGAGCACGGACATCAAGCGAGCCCCTGCGTGATGGTGATTTTTGGCGCAAGCGGAGATCTGACCAAGCGCAAGCTGATTCCGGCGTTATGCAATTTGGCGAAAGACAAGCTGCTCTCGCCGCAATTCGCGGTAATCGGCTTCTCCTACAATTCGATGACAACGGAAGAGTTTCGAGCGCAGCTCACCAAGGACATCAAAGAGTTCGCGCCCGAGCCAATCGATAGCCAACTCTGGAATTGGTTTCTCGAACGAACGTATTACGTGCAGGGAGATTTCCAGGATTCAGCGGCGTACGGAAGACTCCAGGAACAAATTGCTGCAGCCGAGAAAAAACACTCCACGCAAGGGAACCGCTTCTTTTACCTGGCGGTGTCTCCGAAGTTTTTCGCTCCCGTGGTGAAGCAACTGGGCCAAGCGGGACTCACGCAGGAAGAGGACGGCAAATGGGCTCGCGTCATCGTGGAAAAGCCTTTCGGAAGAGATTTGGCTTCCGCGAAACAGTTGAATCGCGACCTCAAGCAGATTCTCGATGAACAACAGATCTACCGCATCGATCACTATCTCGGCAAGGAGACCGTGCAGAACCTCATGGTCTTCCGATTCGCGAACAGCATCGCGGAACCTTTGTGGAACCGAAACTTCATCGATAGCGTGCAGATTACGGCTGCCGAGACGGTCGGCGTCGAGCAGCGCGGCGGCTATTACGAAACGTCCGGGGCCCTGCGCGACATGGTTCCCAATCATCTCTTCCAACTGCTTTCGCTGACGGCCATGGAGCCCCCGATTTCGTTTGACGCAGACGCCGTGCGCGACAAGCAAGCGGAGATCCTCCATGCCGTTCAAGTTCCTAAGCCAGAAGACGTGATGAGCATGGCGGTTCGCGGACAATACGGCCAGGGAGCGACAGGAGCGGAACCGCTGCCCGCCTATCGCACCGAGCCCATGGTTTCCGCCGCTTCGAATACCGAGACCTATGCCGCGTTGCGGCTCGAAATCGATAACTGGCGGTGGGCCGGCGTGCCGTTCTACCTCCGTACGGGTAAACGCCTCTCGCGCCGCACGACCGAAATCGCCATTCAGTTTCGCCGTTCTCCCTTCGTATTGTTTCGAAATACTAAGATCGCGGATCTGCAGACCAACCGGCTGGTCATTCACATTCAACCCGATGAAGGAATCTCCCTGCGATTCGGAGCTAAGGTTCCGGGCCCAGTGATGCAGCTCGGCCTTGTGAACATGGAGTTTGATTACGCACGCGACTTCGGACGTTCCCACAGCACCGGGTACGAACGGCTCATGTACGACTGCATGATGGGCGACGCCACCCTGTTCCAGCGCGCGGACATGGTAGAAGCGGGATGGAGAGTGATTCAACCCGTTCTGGATGCATGGTCCTCCACTCCGGCCAAGGGTTTTCCGAACTATGCGGCGGGAAGTTGGGGTCCGGAAGAATCCGACGAATTGCTGAGGCGCGATGGCCGTGCTTGGCGAACGATCGGGGAAGATCATCCGGTTTCGGAGCCGAGTGAGGTTCCGGCGGCGGTAGGGCGAGCGACAGCAGGGGCGCGCTGAGGCTATGACGACTGAGACTGTAACAACCAATCGTGAGATTAGAATTTTGGCGGATGCCAATGCCATTGCGCAAACAGCTGCGGCGGAATTCCTGGAGGCGGCGAAGAAGGCTGTTCGAGAAAAGGACTCCTTCTGCGTCGCGCTCTCGGGTGGCTCCACGCCGAAAGCTCTATACGGGCTGCTGATAAACAACCCGGTCCTGCAGGCTATGGTGCCTTGGGGCAAGACGCAGTTCTTTTTCGGGGACGAACGTCATGTACCCCCGGATGACGCGGAAAGCAACTTTCGCATGGCTACAGAAGCGATGTTCGCCAAAGCACCAGTGGATGCGAAGCAGGTGCATCGCATCAAGGGTGAAAAACGAAATGCCGCGCAAGCCGCCGAGGAGTACGAGGAAGATTTGCAAGCTAGTTTCAGGCTGGCTGAAGGGCAACTGCCTCGCTTCGACTTGGTGCTACTCGGGATGGGGCCGGAAGGGCATACCGCTTCTCTATTTCCAGGCACAGGAGCCCTGAAGGAAGAACGCCGTCTGGCCGTAAGCAATTGGGTGGGCAAGCTGTATACGGATCGCATCACGCTGACGCCTCCGGTGTTGAACAACGCAGCCCGCATAATTTTCATGGTGCACGGCGCGGAAAAGGCGCCGGCACTAAAGGCCGTGCTCGAGGGACCGTACGAGCCGGACCAACTCCCCGCGCAGATTATCAAGCCAAGAGAGGGCAAGGTGTTGTGGCTCGTGGATCCCTCTGCAGCCGCCATGCTTGCTCCCCAGGCGAAGAGAGCATTCTAGGAGAAAACGATGGCTACTAGTCCGCGTACGACAATTCAATCTTTTCTTGGAGCGAAAACGGAATCCTTGCTGGGATTCCACTCACCAAAGATTGCCAAGGAGCGCCTCCATCTTCCCGGTCCCGACTTCATAGATCGTGTTTGGGCCGGGTCCGATAGAAACATTCGCGTTCTGACCAATTTGCAGAGGATTTACGAACATGGCCGCCTGGGAAAGACCGGGTATCTCTCGATATTTCCCGTCGACCAGGGCATCGAGCACTCCGCGGGCGCCAGCTTCGCGAAAAACCCTGATTACTTCGATGCGGAAAACATCGTAAAGCTGGCTGTCGAAGGTGGATGCAACGCAGTGGCTTCGACGTGTGGCGTCCTGGGTGCGGTTGCGCGCAAGTACGCACACAAAATCCCCTTCATCATGAAGTTGAATCACAACGAATTGCTGACCTACCCCAACAAGTTCGATCAGGTGTTTTTCTCGACGGTGAAGTTAGCATACGACATGGGCGCAGCCGCGGTTGGTGCGACGATCTACTTCGGCTCGGAGCAGAGTGACCGGCAGATCGTGGAGGTGAGCCGGGCTTTCGCGCACGCACACGAACTAGGGATGGGCACGATTCTGTGGTGCTACATGCGCAACAACGCATTCAAGAAAGACAAGGACTACCACCTCTCGGCGGATTTGACCGGACAGGCCAATCATCTGGGAGTGACCATCGAGGCCGACATCATCAAGCAAAAGCTTCCTGAGAACAACGGAGGCTACCAGGCTCTCAACATGGGTGATTCGAGCTATGGCAAGTTCGACAAGCGCATCTATTCCGATCTCGCGAGCGACCATCCGATCGACCTATGCCGCTACCAGGTAGCGAATTGTTTCATGGGACGGGCCGGTTTGATCAACAGCGGAGGAGCGTCCGGTGCGAATGATTTCGAGGAGGCAGTAGCCACGGCGGTGATCAACAAGAGGGCTGGTGGAACCGGGTTGATTTCAGGCCGGAAGGGCTGAACACCATTCAGGACGTCTACTTGAGTCCCGAAGTCACCGTGGCCTGAGGATCCAAGAAGTAACGACCAGAACGAACTGGGTTCTTTTCGAGAGCAAGAGAACCGCGAGGAGGAGTGGTGTCAAATCGGCTGGCAGGGAAAGTAGCCGCTGTTACGGGCGGTGACCAGGGAATTGGACGGGCGATTGCGGAACGTCTGGCGCAAGAGGGGGCCGACGTTGCCATCTGCTATCGCAAGAACAAGCAGGGGGCGGACGAAGTAGTGGGTCGAATTGCGGCTGCGAAGCGGCGGGCTGCTGCGTTCCAAGCCGATGTCGGAAAGGTCTCTGACGGACAGCGATTCATTGAAGAGGCCGTCGCGGCTCTTGGAAAGGTCGACATTCTTGTCAACAACGCGGGTTTGGAGAAACGAGCGGACTTTTGGGACGTGACGGAAGAAGATTTCGACGCCGTTTTGAACGTCAACCTGAAGGGAATGTTTTTTATCACGCAAGCGGTGGTGCGCCATCTCCGGCAGACAGGGCGTCCCGGGAAAATCATCAACATCAGCTCAGTACATGAAGAATTGCCGTTTCCGCATTTTGCTTCCTATTGCGCCAGCAAAGGGGGAATCAAAATGCTGACGCGAAACTTGTCGATTGAACTTGCTCCAAGCAGAATCACGATCAACTCAATCGCGCCTGGCGCCATCGAAACACCTATCAACACCAGACTTTTGAATGATCCGGTCAAGCTGAAGGAGCTGCTTGGAAATATTCCACTCGGAAGGCTGGGAAAA
>WNFD01010479.1_pt1 | contig 14914 bp, 14 predicted proteins | sample 5400491 | NCBI WGS metagenome assembly WNFD01 (sample SAMN13153343, study PRJNA577476) | soil metagenome | isolation source: 120 cm saprolite under Douglas fir tree site 2 hole 2 replicate 2 | place: USA:California | collected 2015-04-18
TGCAGCGGCGCGTGCACGTCGGTCGAGCGGCGCAGCACCGCGCGCAGCGCCTCCGCGTCGAAGATGCCGCGCGGCCCGTCGATCACCAGCGTTTGCGCTCCCCACAGCGCGGGCGCCGCCGCGCCCTCGTAGTTCACGAGGTGGCTGCCGCGCTCGCAGACGATCTCGTCGCCGTGCGACACCAGGGAGCCGACGGCGATCTGGTTCGCCATCGTCCCGGTCGGGACCCACAGGGCGCACTCCTTCCCGAGCATCATGGCGACGCGGTCCTGCAGGCGGTTGACGGTCGGGTCCTCGCCGTAGACGTCGTCGCCGACCTCGGCTTCGGCCATCGCCTTGCGCATGCCGGGCGTCGGCCGCGTGACGGTGTCGCTGCGCAGGTCGAGGAGGTCCATGCGGTAGTGTGAAAGCATGCCTCGTGAAACGAGGGAAGCGAAAAGCGCGCGGGCCCGGCGCATCGTCGCGAAGCTCGACGCGGCGATGCCGGAGGCGCGCATCGCGCTCGAGTACGAGGACGAGCTGCAGCTCCTGGTCGCGGTGATGCTCTCGGCGCAGGCGACCGACGCCGTGGTGAACACCGTGACGCCGGAGCTGTTCGCGAAGTACCGCACCGCGGAGGACTACGCGCGCGCCAGGGTGCCGGAGCTGGAGAAGGCGATCCGCCGCATCGGCCTGTTCCGCGGCAAGGCACGCAACCTGCACGCGGCCATGCAGCGCATCGCGCGCGAGCACGGGGGCAAGTTGCCGCGCACCCGGGAGGAGCTGTACCGGCTGCCGGGCGTGGGATGGAAGACGGCCGGGGTGGTGGTGAACCACGCCTTCGGGACGCCCGCGCTCCCGGTCGACACCCACGTCGGCCGCGTCTCGCGCCGGCTGGGGCTGACCAAGCAGGAGGACCCCGACAAGGTCGAGGCGGAACTGTCGGCGCTGCTTCCTCCCGAGCAGTGGGGCAGGGCGCACCAGCTGCTCATCTGGCACGGGCGGCGGACGTGCATCGCGCGCAAGCCGCACTGCTCCCGCTGCGTGGTCGCGGCGGACTGTCCCAAGGTGGGCGTGAAGATCAGCGACTGACCGCGCGGTGTGGGTCTCCGGCGCCTGCCGCGCCTCTGCGTCCCACCCCGCCGTCCTTCCTGCCGGCGCGCGCGGCTGATAGGCAGGTCGGTGGAGGGAGAGTGCTCCTGTTCCGCGCCGTCGCCATCGCCGCCACGTTGCTCGCGGCCTCCGCGGGATGCGCCCGCGGGAAGGCGCCGGCCCCGGCCAGCGCCCCGGCGGCGGCGGCCGACGAGAAGCCCCAGCACAACTTCCGCTTCCGGCGCCCCGGCCCCGCGTGGTCCCGCATGGATCCGGACCACATCGATCCGGCGGCGAAGCTCGCGTACGCGCGCTCCCGCCCGGACGTCTCGTTCCTCGTCTACGTCACGCGACCGGGCACCGACGTCGCCCTGGACGGCGTGATCGCTTCCTGGAAGCGGCAGCTCGAGGCGCAGGCGTCCGGCGCCGTCGAGCTGTCGTCCGCCCCCCTCGAGCTGCACGGGCTCTCCGGCACGCGGGCCGTCGCCGCCGCGACGGTGCAGGGAGCCAAGGTCGTGTACGAGAGCTGGTTCCTGGCGCGCAACGGCTGGCTCTACCAGCTGCTCGCCTGGGGCGCCGCCAAGGATCGGGCCGCGCTGCAGGACGAGGCGCGCGCGCTCTTCGCCGGCTTCGAGCTGATCGATCCGGCTGCCCGCGCGGCGCCGATCCGGCGCCCGGCCAAGCCGTACGCGTCGCGAGACCTGGGCTGGTCGATCGATCTGGGCCCGCCCTGGATGGAATGGCGCGGCGTCCAGGACCGCGTGCCCGCCGCCGAGTACGGCGCCACCTGCGGCGACGCTTCCCTGCTGATCGCGGCCGTGCCGCTGCTCGGGCACCGGCCGCCGCTCGACGCGGCGGTGCCGGCGCTCCTCTCGCTCCTGGACGTGCGCAACGCGGAGGACCTCCCCCGCCGCCCGCTGCGCGTCGGGTCCTGGACCGGGTTCGAGCTGCCCTCGCAACGCAAGATCGACGGCCGCTGGATGCGGTATCGCCTCTGGGCGCTGGTCGGCGACGAGGCGGCGCTGGCCGCGGCCGAATGGCGGCCGCCGGAGCAGCCGGAGAGCGAGTGCGCCGAGCCGCTGGAGAAGCTCGCCGCGGGACGCGGGCAGCGTCTGCGCCCCGATGCGGTGCAGGGCAAGGCGGCGGCGGCGCGGTTCTTCGTCGAGATGGCGCGGCGCCTGCGCGCCTCGGGGCGCGCAGGCGAGAGCGCCGCGTACTTCGCCGAGGCAGGCTCGCTCGCGCCCGACGACCCGGGGCACCTGCTCGACGAGGTCCGCATCCTGCAGCGGGCCGGGCGGCGAGAGGAGGCGGCGCGGCGCATCGCCGCCCGGCTGCACGGCGCTCCCTGCGCCTCCGCGCTGCGCGTGGAGGCGGCGCAGCTCCTCGCCGAGCTGGGCCGCGCGCCGGAAGCGATCGCCACCTGGACGAGCGCGTTCGGCTGCGGGTACCGCGACCCGGCCGCGCTCTCGCAGTACCTGCGCTTCCTCGAGCGCGAGGGCCGGCTGACGCTCGCGTTCCGCGAAGCGCAGGCCTACGCGGATCCGGCCGACCTTCCGCGGCTGCGCGGCCAGCTCGCCGCCGGCGACCGTCAGTAGCGGAGAGCGCGGGCCCAGGCGGCCACGTCGCTGCCGTCCTGGATCATCGCCTCGAACCGCTCCCACCCCTTGGGGGCGCGCTCCGCGTACCAGGTGGCGGCGGTCGTGGTGAGCGGGTAGTCCGAATCGGCCGTGTTCATCGCGTACGCCTCGGCGGGCGCGCTCGTCGGGCACGGCGCCTGGAGCGGCCTCCCGTTCGCGACGATCGACGCCGCCCGGAGCCACCCGCAGACCTGCCTCGCGCCGTCTCCGAAGACCGGCGCGTGGGCGCTGGCGATGGTCAGCACCAGCCCTTCCGGGAGGCGCCTCACCATCGCGGCCGCGATGCCGAGCACATGATGCGCGCCGGCGCCCGCGATGCGAGGCTCCGGTCCGCACGTCGCGTCCTCGCGCCACGGAAGGGTCGCCGCCTTGATCGCGTCGTGCCACAGGGCGGCGGCCACCAGCCAGTCGTCGCGCAGCTTCACGCCATAGACGCGCTGGTAGGTCTCGGCGAGCCCCCGGGCGTGGAGCAGGGCCGCCCACGCGTGCACCGGAAGTCCGCCGGGGTAGGCATGGTGGGCGCCCCCGCACGCCGCCTGGAACGTTCCCCGCTCCGGCGGGAGCTGCAGGGGCCCCTCGAGCAGCCCCGCTTCGTGCAGCATCCGCTCCGCCTCGGCCGGATGTGCGGCCGCATACGACTCGCGGGGGAACCACGGCGCCATCACCATCGCCTCCACGGCCGCGCGCAACGCCTGGTCGGAAATGGCGGCGGCCGCGAGGTGCACCTCGCGCATGGCGCTGCGCGCGATGGGCAGCCGCGCAGCCACGTCCTTCGCCCGCTCCGCCGGGGCGGCGGCGAGCAGCACCATCAGTACGAACATTTCGTCCTCCGGTCCTTTTCTTGCCGGCCCCCGCCGCCGGCCTACAGTGGCAGGCATGCCCCGCAGGCGCCTCGTGCGCAAGGCGATCGAGAAGAAGCTCCAGCGCGCGATCGAGCTCTCCGCGCGCGCCGAGCGGGCCCTCGCCCGCGCGGCGACGCTCATCGCCGAGACCGAAGCCCGGTTCTCGCGCCTGATGCGTCCGGTGTAAGTTCCAGCGGCTCGCAGCTCCCTGCCGAGGTGTGCCGTGGCCCTCTACGCCTTCGTCGTGCTCAAGTACCGCTATCCGCTCGAGCGCATGCAGAACACGTTGGACCGTCATCGCGCTTACCTGCGCGAGCTGCTCGCCCAGGGCAAGATGATCGCCTCCGGGCCCTTCGTCCCACGCGAGGGCGGCGCCTTGCTCCTGCGCGTCGAGGACGAGTCGGAGATCCAGCCGATCCTCGACAAGGACCCGTTCCAGATCGAGCGGCTGGTGGACACCACCATCCACCGGTGGGCGCCGAACATCGGAGTCGAGGGGCTCGATTCGCTGGCCAAGCGCTTTTCCTGACGTCCGCGCCATGAAAAGCGTAGCGCCACCCTCTCATGATTGGTCACTCCTCGGCGTCGTGTGCGCGGCCGGGTACGAGCGCAGCGATGCGCCTGGCCTCGTCGTCCGAGCACGACGTCACTCTGCAAGCCTTGCGGAGCACTGCGGGGTGAAACGCCATCTTGGAGCGATCGTCTCCTGTACGCCTTAACGCAGCGCGTCCCGCCCCGGCGCGGATGAACCTCTACTCACCCTGACGGAGTCCCGGGACCGGCTGCAAGCCGGTCGACCGGTGCGCGCGCTCGCTCCATGAACGCGCGACCGTACATCTGCTCAGCGGCGTGTTGGTTGTGCGCACGGCAAAGCAGGCGGATCCGGTCCGCCCGGTGAAGACGCGTTCGCGCGAAGCCGTCGCGGTGATCGAATTCCAGGGCGGAAGTCTCGCCGCACCTGCGGCCATGCTCGTCGGTGAACGTGCAGCGGCCACCGTCGCGTTCGAAGACCTCGCGCTTGATCGCGTCGGGAATGTGACGCGAACACGACTCGCCGGTGCCTTCGGTCGAGGCCGGTCGCGCCTTCCGACCCGTGCCGAACCGCTCCTTCTTGACTTGTTCGATCATCAAGTCGAGTGCCTTTTCGAAGATCGTGGCCAGGTCTCCGTCCGGGATGCGGTGGCGGAGCAGATCCTGGGCTTGGCGGAACTTGTCATGACAGGCGCGACTCGCGGTGAACTGGAACTTGAAGGTCTCCTCGGTGAGCGGAGCGACCACGGCCCGGCGTTCATCGCGTCGCGGCGGCGGGGCGGGTGGCGGTGCGAACGCGAGAACAGAGGGCGACTCGGGTTGCGCCACCGGCATAGCGGCGCCGAACGAGAATGCGGGTGAAGCCTCGGGCGGGGGTTGGGACGGCCGGGAAGCTTTCGCACCACAGTGGAAACCGGCGGCTGCGGCCAAAGACGCGCGACCAGCTCTTCGATCTCGCGCTTCGACTTGCCGGCCGCCTCCGCCAAGACCTTCTCCTGGTTCTCGGTGGTCAGGTGCGGCGCGAGCAAGCGCAGTCCGGCCAGGTGCACCTGCCCCGAGCGGACCGCCTCCAGGATCACCGGCATGCACCGTGCGGCGCGGGCGAGGTTGATCCGGTTGCAGGCGACGTCCTCGGAAAAGCCGAGCTCGCCGACGCAGAAGGCGAACATCGAGGAGAACGCCCAGTCGAGGTAGAGCTTCCGCTCATCGATCTCGCCGAGATGGACGAGAAGCGCCGCCTCGACGCCGTGCGATCTCCGCACGAGTTCCTGCGTAGCCGAACGGAGGTCAGAGGAGCTGAGCGATTCGACAACGATTCGTGAGTTCATCATGTGCGCGGTCGTAGCACGGTGTTTTTCGGAGCCCTCCGGACGTCGCACGTGAGCGCTGGACGGCAGGCCGACACACGAGGAGAACGTGGGCTAAACCGCCGCTCTCCACGCGTCTGCAGCAGCTACAAGGCCGTTGTTGCGAACGGCCGCAGCCGTTTACGAAGCGAAGGCTCCAAACCTGTCAATCGCAAACGACCCGCATACGTAACTTGTCCGATGCGGCACGAAGCGCCGCCGGAACTGCATCCGCGCCGGGGCGGGACGCAGCGCGTTAGATGGGCGGCTGGCAGTCAGGCTTGGCGTTCGTCGCCGCGCCTGCGATCGAAACTCATTCTGAAAAGCAACGGAGACCAGGGTGGCTTGTCCTCGGAGGTGGAAGGCACAGTCAAAGGGTCCTCGGACTCGACTCGCCCTGACGACCCCGACAAGTTTACCAATCATGAGAGCGGCGACTAGCGGCCGGGGCGGCCCATCCGGGCGAGCGCGTCCTTCGCGTTGCGGCGGAAGCCGTCCTCGGTCGCGTAGAGCCGCAGGAACTCCTCGAGGTGCGTGCGGGCCCGATCGCGGTTGCCGAGGGCGAAGTCGCTCATCCCCGCGTGGTAGAGGGCCTGGAAGTGGTTCGGCCAGGACTCGATGACGAGGTTCATGATGGCGGCCGCCGCCACGTCGTCGCCGGACGCGCCCGAGGACGGTCCGCGCTTCGTCGATCTTCCCCGCCAGCGCCCAGCAGCCCGCGGCGAACCCGGCTCCGTCCCAGCCCGCCGCGGCGGGGTTGCGCGCCATGAACTGCGCCACCTCGACCGGGTTGCAGGACGGCTTGGCGCGGGTGAACCAGCGTTGCGCCGGAGTGCCGCCCGCCGGCTGCGCCGGGAGGTGCGGATGGACCGCGGCCGAGGCGGGGGCGCGCGGCAACGACGAGACGATCAGTCCGCCGGCCACGAGCAGTCCGGCCGCCGCGAGGGCGAACCGCGGCCGCACGGCCGCCGGACGGGGCGGGTTCTCCAGCGCCTCGAGCGCGGCCTCGGCGCTCCGCAGCCGCCGTTCCCTGCGCGGCTGGACGAGCCGGGCGATCAGGTCCCGCAGCGGGACGCCGGCCGGGACGCGCAGCGAGAAGTCGCTCCCGAGCAGCTCGGAAGGCGGCTTCCCGGTCGCGGCGTGCAACAGGGTGGCGCCGAGCGCGTACAGGTCGCTGGTCGCGTCGACTGTCCCGCCGAGCTGTTCGGTCGGCATGTACCCGAAGGTGCCCACCAGGGTCGCGCCGAACGTGCGCGAGCCCGAGAGCCTGCGCGCGCTGCCGAAGTCGACCAGCACCAGCTCGCCGCCCGGGCGGACGATCAGGTTGTCGGGCTTGATGTCCCGGTGCAGCAGGCCGAGCTTGTGCAGATAGGCGAGCACACGCAGCACCTGGGTGGCGACGTCGCGCAGCTCGGCCTCGGCGAGCGGGCTGCGCGCGATGCGCGCGGAGAGCGGCTCGCCGTCGATGAACTCGGCGGCCAGGTAGAGCCGCAGCTGGACGCCCTCGCCCTCCTGGAAGCTGGCGATGAACCGCGGGATACGCGGGTGGTGCAGCGTCTTCAGCGTCGCGGCCTCGCGCTCGAACGCGTCGATCTGCTGCGCGCCCGGCACGGTCGCGAACTGCAGTTCCTTCAGTGCGATGACCGCCCCGTCCGGCGCGGCGGCGCGGTAGACGCGGCCGTTCGCGCCCTGACCGAGGATGCGCTCCACGTGGTAGCCGCCGGCGACGCGCGAGACGCCGCAGAAGGAGCAGCGAGGCTCGGCGCCGGCACGGCCGCACCCTGGACAGACCGCTTGCATATCCCCCCGCACGTTCATCCGGACAAAACAATTGCACGACGGAGAGCACTGAGGTCACGGAGATCGGTTTTCCGCAAAACAAACTCCGTGTGCTCCGTGGTGCAATGGTTTTGGACGGTCGAGCGTACGATTCGATCTGCGATTCTACCGGCGGTCGAGAAACGCGCGAGAAGGTGTGGGTGGGGCTCGGGACTACAGGCGATGCTGGTTCGACCACCCCGCAGGCACCACGGGCTCGACCGCGGCGGAGGGGACCCAGCCGGTCAGGCCGTTGGCGAGCTTCACGCGGCGGAAGCCGTGTTCCTCGTCCTCGATGCGCAGAGCGGTGCCCTCGTGCACCTCGAAGTGGCTCGCGGCGCGGTCGCTCGGGCCTTCGCGCGCCGGGGCTGCCTGCGCCACGACCACGGCGCGGCGGAGCGTCAGGCGGTGCGCGGCCGCCGAGCCGGCCGTGACCAGCGCCGCAGCTCCCGCCAGGATGAAGCAGGCGGCCGCCGAGGTCCCCAGCGCCGCGCGCGGCCGCAGGAAGTTCGCGGTGAGCAGGCCCCATCCGAGCGTCCACAGCGCGACCACCGCCACCGCGGCCGGGCGGCCGGGCAGCGGAGCGAGCACGCGCGAGACCGCCTCCGCGCCCCCGTCCTCCGCCTCGCCCTCCAGCTTGTCGACGTTCCCCCGGCGGACCTCGAGGAGGTCGGCGCGGGCGTCGTCGTCGGAGGGGTCGAGGAACAGGGACCGCTCGAGGTGCAGCGCCGCCAGCCCGCGCTTGCCCTGGCGCAGGTATGCGGCGCCGAGGTTGGTCTCCAACTCGGGACTGACCAGCCCCTCCTCGAGGAGCGCCTCGTATCCAGCCACCGCGCGGGAAGTGTCCCCAGAGAGGTACGCCGCGTTGGCCTGGTCGAAGAGCGCGTTCCCGCGCGCCTCCGGGGGGACCGAGACGCCGGCGCGCGCGGCCGAGGCGGCGCAGAGCGCGGCGAGCGCGAGGCGCCTCATGCGCTCCTCCGCACCTTCTCGAGCTCGCCCAGCAGCCGTCCGGCGCGCTCGAGCCGCGCCTCCTGCGACGGCAAGTCGGAGCCGCCCGGGGCGAAGCGGGCGCGGTCGCATTCGTCGAGCACCCCGAGCACCGCGCGCACGGTCCCCGGCGGGTGACCGCGGTCGAGGAGCGCCCGGCCCAACTCCTCGCGCGTGAGCCCCGCGACCGCGATGCCCTGCTTGTCGGCGAGGTACCCGGTGAGCGCGCGCGCCACCTCGGCGTGGAAGTCGGCCGCCGACCCGCTCCCGCGCCGCTGCTCCTCCAGCAGCGCCTCCGCGCCGCGCAGCCGCGCCCGCGCCGCGCTGCGCGCCTTCTTCACCCGCTCCTCCGCCGGGTCCCGCGCGAGCAGCCGGCGCAGCCGGCCGGCGCCGGCGACGAGCGCGACGCCCACCGGACCGACCGCGAGCAGCGGCCAGAACCAGCCGCGCGTCCACGGCGGCGGCTCGACCGAGGCCCGCGTCATCCGCAGCCGGATCGGGCGCAGCCCTCCCGCGGCGAGCAGGTTCTGCGCGGGCACCTGCGAGCCGACCGATGCGTTCGCGGGCGCGGCGTGCACCTCCAGCCGGATGGGGTCCGTGCGCACCTCGCGATACGTCTTCTGCGCCGGGTCGAACACGTCCATGGACAGGGACGGGATCTCGATCGCGCCGGTGCGCTCGGGCACCAGGAGCTGCTCGATCGTTCGCGTCCCGGTCACCTGGCCCTGCTCGATCGACTCCTTGTCGTTGCTGGTCGCGTCGTACGAGCGCAGGCCGGGGATCTGGCCCAGCTTGGGGAGCGCGAGGTTGCGCACATTGCCGCGGCCCTGCGCGACCACCTTGAACGTCACCGGCTGCCCTACGGCCACCGCCACCGGATCCACCGAGGCGGTGAGCGTCCAGCTCCCCACGTTGCCCGCGTCGAACCCGGCGGGCTTGCGCGCCTCGGGCAGGGGCTGCACGTCGAGCGCGACCGGCTGCGAGGAGCGCCGGGTGGAGCTGCGCGAGAAGAGCATCCCGAAGCCGGTCATCACCTCGACCTCGGCGGGCTCGACTTGCACCTTGCCGGCCCGGAGCGGGAAGAGCGCGCGCTTGCGCAGCAGGAACGCGCGGTAGGGGACGCCGTCGATGATGCGCGCCTCGCCGACCAGTTGCTGGGGCGCCTCGATCTCCTCGCTCCAGAAGCCGTCCAGGCGGGGAAGCTGCAGCTTGTCGATTCCGCTCACGTTGACGCGCGCGAGCAGGTAGAGCGAGTACGTCACCTGCTCGCCGACGAACGGCCGCTCGCGGTCGACGCTCGCGCGCAGCACCAGGTCGCGGCTCTGCGGGTGCACGTCCTGGAACGGGTCGAGCGCGCCGTCCTCGGTGAACGGGTCCGGCAGAGGTGGCGGCGGAGTCGCCTGGGCGCGCGCCTTGGGCGCGGGGGTCTGGCCGGGCGGAAGGGCGCGGATGGAGATCGGCTGGGTCGTGTAGGTGCGCCCCTTGTACGTGACCCGGGCCGGCTCGATGGCGAGCTGCCCTTCGCGCCGCGGCGCGAGCTTCACCGTGGTCACGGTGGTGCGGCGGAAGGTCGGAGCGCCGTTCAAGAAAGTGAACGCGACCTGCTCCGACTGCGACCGGCTGACCACGTCGAAGTCCTTGAGGTCGGGCAAGGTGAGCTCGGCCTGGTCTCCCTTGGACGAGACGGTCGCCGTGATCTGGAGGTTCAGCGTCCCGTCGAGCGCCACCTCGTCGGCGTCGGCGCGCGCGGACACCTGCACCTCCTCCGCGGCGAGCACCGCCGAGGCGACCAGCAAGGCGGCGAGCGCGCTACCAATCCTTCTCGACATCCGTCCGCCGCTCCTTGGCCTTCTGCTTCCCGAACCGCCAGATCTGGAGATTCTTCTCTCCCGCCCGCAGCGCGTCGAGGAGCCGCTGGGCCTCGCTCCGATCCATCGGACGGTTTCCCGCCGCTTGCAATTCTTTCTTCTCGCCCGGCTTGCCCGGTTGGGGCTGCTCTTGCGCCTGACCCTGCTGCTGCTGCTCCTGTCCGGCCTGCTGCTGCTGTCCGTCCTGCTTGCCTTCCTGGTCCTTCCCGGCCTGCTTCTGCTGGTCCTTCTGCTGCTCCTGCGGACCCTGCTGCTTCTGCTTGTCGTCCTTCCCGGCCTGCTGCTGCTTCTTCTCCTTTTCAGGTCGGCCGCCCGGCTGCGGCTGCTTCTGCTTGCGCTCCTCCTCGCGGAGCAGCAGCTCGAGGTTCACCTTGGCGTCGCGATCCTCCGGGTCGAGCTGCAGCGCGCGCGCATACGCGGCGATCGCCTCGTCGGGCCGGCCGGACTGCTCCAGCGCGTAGCCGAGATCGTAGGCGGCGATGGCCTTGAGCGGCGCGTCGCCTTCCGCCAGCCCGCGGTTCGCCTCCTGCACGGCCTGCGGCGCGAGCTGGGCGTCCCCCGCGCGGAGCAGGGCGGAGGCCCGGTCGTGCGCGAGCGCCGCGGCCCGCGGCCCGTGCTCGGGTACGACGGCCTTCTCGTACGCCTTCAGGGCGCCCTCGACGTCGCCTGCCACGGCGCGCGCGTTCCCCTCCGCGACGTTCGGCTCGGGCTTCTCCACCAGCCTGCGCAGCGCGCGGCCGGCCCGGTCGAGCAGCGACGGCCCCGGAGCGGGGCGCGCGTCGGGCTTGAGCACCGCCGTCGGCCCGGCGACCAGCGCGGCGAGGAGGAGCGCGATCATGCGGTCCTCCGGCGCAGCCGCCCTTCGCCCAGGGCGGCGGCCGCGCAGAGCAGCGCGAACGCGGGCCAGGCGACGTACGGATAGCGGTCGTCGTACTGCACGGCGAGCCGCGACTCGAGCTCGCCCTTCTGCAGCTTCTCCAGCTCGTCGACCATGGCCGCGACGCCCAGGTCGGCGCCCCCTGCGGTCAGCACCCTCCCGCCGGCGCGAGCCGTCAGCTCGCGCAGCCCCGCGAGATCGGCGCGCGTCAGCACGGTGCGCCCGTCCCGGTCCTTCTTGTACCCGGTCACGTTTCCCTTTGCGTCGACCAAGGGGATGGGCTCGCCTTCCTCGTTCCCCACGGCGACCGCGTAGACGTGGATGCCCGCGTCGCCCAGCTCCTTGGCGGCCTGGAGCGCGGCGCCCTCGTTGTCCTCGCCGTCGGTGATGAGCAGCACCGCCTTGCCGGCCGCGCCGCGGGCGCCGCCGTCCAGTACGCGCCGGGCTTCCTGCAGCGCGCCCGCGATCGCCGTCCCCTGCTGGGGCATGGCGCCGGGATCGACGGCGCGCAGGAACAGCTTCGCGGCGCTGTAGTCGGTGGTGAGCGGGCACTGCACGAACGCCTCGCCGGCAAACACGACCAGTCCCACGCGATCGCCGCGCAGGCGATCGAGCAGCGCCGTGACCTCCACCTTCGCCCGCTCCAGCCGCGACGGTTTCACGTCCCGCGCCAGCATGCTGGTCGAGGCATCCAGCGCCACCACCAGATCGATGCCGCTCCGCTTCACGATCTCGGTGCGCTCGCCGCATTGCGGGCCCGCCGCCGCGATCGAGAGCAGCGCCAGCCCCGCGCCGAGCAGGCCGCCGCGCAGCACGCCCTGGGACGCGCCGCCGCCGGGCAGGACCTGCTCGCGCCTCCCCTCGGGAACCGCGGAGCGCGCGCGTCCCCACCTCCGCCAGACGCAGAAGGCCGCCGCGGCGCCGGCGGCGAGGCCCAGCGGCGAGAGCCACAGCCAGACCGGGTCGACGATGCGGAGCCGGAAGCCCAGCAGCGTGGTCTGCAGCGCGGCGGCGAAGAGGGGCGCGGCCGTCATGGCGCCCCCGAGAAGCGCGTGGTGCGCAGCGCGAGGCCGAGCAGCCCCAGCAGGGCGGCGGGCAGGAACATCCGCCCGTACCACTCGTCGTACTGCGCGGAGCCGCCCGCCTCGTAGATCTTCGACTTCTCCAGGCTGTCCAGGACCTGGGAAAGGCCGCGCTCGAGCGACTCGCGATCGGTGGCCTGGTAGGCGGCGCCGCCGGTGGACTTCGCGATCTGCTGCAGGAGCTCGGGGTTCACGTCGATCTCGACCTGCTCGTACAGCGTGCGCCCGAACAGATCGGTGCCGGTCGGATACGGGACCCGGCCTCCCTTCCCGATCAGGATGGTGAAGACCTTGATGCCCATGTCCTTGGCGATCTGGGCGGCCTGCAGGGGAGAGATGTTGCCGGCGTTGTTGTCGCCGTCGGTGAGCAGGATGACGACCTTGCTCTTCGCGTCGGACTCGCGCAGGCGGTTCACCGCGGTCGCCAGCGCGTTGCCGATGGCGGTGCCGTCGACGATGACGCCGGTCTTCACCTGGTCGAGCAGCTCCTCCAGCACGCGGTAGTCGAGGGTCAGCGGGCACTGGGTGTAGGCCTCGCCGGCGAAGACCACCAGGCCGATGCGGTCGTTCTGGCGCGAGGAGATGAAGTTCTTGAGCACTTCCTTGGCGACGGAGATGCGGTCCTTGGGGCGGAAGTCCGCCGCCAGCATCGAGGTGGAGAGGTCGAACGCGACCACGATGTCGATCCCCTGCACCGACAGGTCGATGCGGCGGCTGGCGCGCAGGCGCGGTCCGGACAGCCCCACCGCCGTGAGGACCAGCGCCGCGACGAGGAGCCCGCCGGGCAGCCACCACAGCCGCGCCCATCTCGACACCGGCAGCGCGATCGGAGCGGCGGGGACCACCAGCCGCGGCATCCGCCGCCGCCGGCGCACGAGCAGCCACACCGCGGGGGGCGCGAAGAGAAGCGCCAGGAGCGCCCACGGGTGCGCGAACGCGACGCGCCCGAAGACGGCGGCGATCACGCCGCACCTCCTGCCGCCGCGGCGCGGACGGGCATCTCGACCACCGCCCTGGTCCTGTCCACCAGCGAGGCGGCGCGGTCGATCGCGCGCTCGCAGTCCGAGGCGCTGGGCTCGGCGCGGGCGAATTTCACCAGGTCCTGCCAGGACAGCTCGTCCGACAGCTCCAGCAGGTCGAGGCCTAGGAGCCTGCGACGGTGCAGCTCGGCGAGCAGCTCCTCGCTGGTGAGATCGAGCGCGTCGAAGCGCAGCCTGCGCCCGAGATAGGCGCGCACGATCTCCGACAGCTCGAAGACGGCGGCCCTGCCCAGTCCGCGATCCCAGGGTCGCCGCTGCTTGAGCGCCAGGAGACGCGCCATCGCCTCCTCCTCTGGCGTCGGGGGCGGCGGGACCGGCGCGGGCCTGCGAGCGCGCCGGCGCCGCGCCTCGCGCACCAGGAGGATGCACGCGATCAGCAGCAGGAGCCCGCCCAGGACCCAGGCCCAGAGGAAGCTGCGCACCAGCACGGGAACCGGGGGCTTGGGCCCGTGGTGCGCCTGCTCCGCGTTCGGAGCGCGCTCCTCGGCGACCAGGCTGCGCAGCCGGATCGGGGTCTCCGGGACGGTGAGCTGGCGTGCCCCCTCGGGTCCGTCGACGGAGAGCACGAGCGCCGGGAGGTGAGGCTCGAGCGACTTCAGGACCACCAGCGGCAGCGTGAACGTCGTCTCGGCGCGGTCGCCTTTCGTCGCCCGCGCGGCGGTGGGGGCGCCGCGGAGCGCGAGCGGCTCGACCGGCAGCGGCTCGGGCAATGCGACCACGTCGAGCGCGTGGTGCTCGACGCGGATGGTGATGGTGAATGGCTCGCCGAGCGTCACCTCGGCCTTGTCGGACCGCGCCGAGAGCGCGAACGGGTGCGCCTCCGGCCTCGGCTGCGCATCAGGGGCGGGCGTGGCAGTGGCCGCCGCCGCGAGGAGCAGCGCGATCACCTCCGCCTCCCGCGCGCGCGGAAGAGCGCAGCCAGGGGCGCGACGTAGTCGTCCCCTGGCCGCACCCGCACCGCGTCCAAGGACAGCTTCCGGAAGATGCGCTCGCGCCTCTCCCGCGCCTCGCGCGCCGCCTCGGAGTAGGCGGCGCGCGTGCGCTTGTCGGACAGGTCGATCCACACCGTCGCGCCCGTCTCCGAGTCCGCCACCGGCCACAGGCCCGAGAGCGCGCCGGCCGGCAGCTCGTCCTCCACCGGGTCGCTCACCACCACGGGGATCACGTCGTGCCGGCGCGCGCAGACCGCGAGGGCGGCTTCGTAATCGCTGGCGAGGAAGTCGCTCACCACGAAGACCACCGCGCGGCGGCGCAGGAGCCGCGTCACGTCGCGCAGCGCGAGGGCGACGTCGGTCCCGCGGCCGCCGGGCCGGAAGGCGAGCGCCTCGCTGATGAGCCGCAGCCCGTGCTTGCGGCCGCGGCGCGGCGGGACGAACCGCTCGACGCGGTCGGTGAAGAGCAGCAGCCCGGCCCGGTCGCCGTTCTCCAGCGCGCTGAAGACGAGCAGGGCGGCGATCTCCGCGGCCACCTCCGCCTTCGCCTGCGCCGACAGCCCCGCTCCCTGCGAGGCGCTGCGGTCCACGGCGATCAGCGCGGTCAGCTCTCGCTCCTCGACGAAGACCTTCACGAACGGCTCGCCGATGCGCGCGGTGACGTTCCAGTCGATGGCGCGGATCTCGTCGCCGGGCTGGTACGGCCGCACCTCGCTGAACGCCATCCCGCGCCCCTTGAACACCGAGTGGTACCCACCCGCCAGCGTGTCCAGCACCGCGCGCCGGGTGGTGATCTCGATGCGCCGGATCTTGCGGATCAGCTCTGCGGGCGCGGCCATCAGGGGACTTCGATCTTCTCCAGGATGCGCTGGACGATCTTCTC
>WNFD01009817.1_pt1 | contig 14912 bp, 11 predicted proteins | sample 5400491 | NCBI WGS metagenome assembly WNFD01 (sample SAMN13153343, study PRJNA577476) | soil metagenome | isolation source: 120 cm saprolite under Douglas fir tree site 2 hole 2 replicate 2 | place: USA:California | collected 2015-04-18
TGTCTTGACCTCACCGGACTCTTCCGGAATTAAAGGATACCTGTCTGTGTTAATGATTCGTCTGTCGCGCATGGGTGCGCGCAAGCAACCGCACTATCGCATTGTGGTAATTGAGAAGGAGCGCGCGCGCAACGGCCGCCCGGTGGAAGTGGTCGGGACTTACAATCCCCGCACCAATCCTGCCAGCGTCGAACTGAAGCGTGATCGCGTTGCATACTGGGTCTCCAAGGGTGCTCAAATGTCGGACCGGGTGAACAAGTTGGTCTCGAAGACCGCCCCGGCTCCGGCGAGCGCCGGTTCTGCAGCGTAAACACGCGCCAGACGAGGTGTGGTCGCTGGTCGCGCTTGATATGGGACCCGCTCCCTCAATCGTTGTTTCTTGATTCCACAGCGAGTAAATGAGCCATGACTGAACCATCTGGAGACGTGCGCACGCTGATCGAGGGGATTGTGAAATCCCTCGTGGATGCGCCTGAAGCAGTTTCAGTCGAGCATCTCGATGGCGACGTGCTGGAACTTACCGTCGCTCCTAATGAAGTTGGCAAGGTGATCGGCCGCCAAGGGCGGACCGCCCGCGCGCTTCGTACGCTTTTGGGCGCGGTAGGTATCAGGGCCCACAAGCGCTACACGCTCGAGATCCTTGAGTAACGGCAGCGCCATCTGCGATCTCTATTGTGATCGCGGAACATGATCTTGGAACATGCGGTGAGTCCCGGAACTAGTGGCGAGTTCATCACGTTGGCCAGGGTCGTAAAGACGCAAGGCCGTCGAGGCGAAGTAGCGGCTCAGGTTCATAGCGACGTTCCGGAGCGTTTTACAGAAGGCATGCGCGTGTTTGCGCTGCCGCCAGGCACGGAAGAGATCCGGCGCGAGTTGGAAGTTGAAGAGTTGTGGCCGCACAAGGAACTTCTGGTGCTGAAGTTCCGCGGAGTGCACTCGATTTCAGAAGCCGAGTCTCTGGTCAGGTGTGAGCTGCAGGTGCCGCGCTCCGAGCGTGCAGAGCTTGAGTCAGGCTGGAATTACGTCAGTGACCTCGTGGGCTGTTCGGTGCTCGACCACGGAATTGTGGTCGGCTGCATCGAGGATGTTCAGTTCGGAGCGGGCGAAGCGCCGCTGCTGATCGTCGCCGACAGCAGTGGGAAAAAGTTCGATGTTCCTTTTGCTGATGCATACCTGGAAGGCTTGGATTTAGCGCGCAAGCAGGTGCGGATGAATCTTCCAGAGGGAATGTTGGAGATTAACGCGCCGGTTACGAATGAAGAGAAGCGAGAGCAAGCGCGGCCTGCTAGAGGGAAGAAGCATTAACCACAGAGGTCACAGAGGAAGTCTCGGCGCACTCCGCGTCCTCTGCGGTGAAAAGGTTTAAGGTTTCGCGATGAGAGCCGATATCCTCACGATCTTCCCCGGCTTCTTTCGCGGACCCTTGGATCACGGCATCACGCGCCGGGCCTGCGAGATGGGCCTGGTGAAGATTCAAGTCCACGACTTGCGGGAGTTTACTCACGACAAGCACCGCAGCGTGGATGACCGCCCATTCGGCGGCGGCGAAGGCATGGTGCTGAAGCCGGAACCGCTCTTTGAATGTCTGGAGTCGCTGGAACTGGCTTCGCGGGAGGACCGCGTCGCGGGTCGAGTGAAGCAATCTGTAGTTTTGCTTTCGGCGCAAGGCCAACGGTTTAACCAGAAAGTTGCGGCGAGTTTGGCCGCCCTCGATCGCATCGTCCTGATCTGCGGACGTTATGAGGGAGTGGATGAGCGGGTTGCCGACTTTCTCGCCGACCGCGAGCTTTCGATTGGCGACTACGTTCTGAGCGGCGGAGAAATGGCGGCAGCCGTGATCATCGAAGCGGTGACGCGCCTGCTTCCTGGTGCTGTCGGGAACGAGGCATCGACGCGGCAGGAATCGTTCACCGCCGACGCTAAGGTTACAACGGAAAACTCCGACGCGCCGGATTCAACGTGCGGTTCGGGAGGATTGCTGGACTATCCGCATTACACGCGGCCGGCAGAGTTTCGCGGAATGGCGGTTCCGGAAGTATTGATTTCCGGGAACCACGAAGAGATTCGCCGCTGGCGCCGCCAGCGTGCCCTCGAAAAGACGCTGCGCAACCGTCCCGACTTGCTTGATGGTGCGACGTTGAGTGCAGACGATGGCAAGGTTTTGAGCCGGATCAAGAAGGATCGCGGCCACAGTCTGGAGCGCGATTCTTGAGGGTTAGTACGAAAACATTTTGAAACTCAACGACTGAAACTGAACGACCAAGACCGAACCACTAAGACTGAACGACGAAGGATAACGACAATGTCGAACCTGATTATTGAGAAGCTGCTGGCAAAAAATACGCGGACAGACATCCCCAATTTCCGTCCCGGCGACACCGTCCGCGTGCATGTGAAGATCAAGGAAGGCGACAAGGAGCGTCTGCAGGCCTTTGAAGGAGTGGTCATCTCGCGCACTCGTGGGCCGCAGGCCAGCTTCACTGTTCGCAAGATCAGCTTCGGTCAGGGAGTCGAGCGTATCTTTCCGGTTCAATCCAAGGTGATTGACAAGATCGATTTGCTGCGCTCGTCCAAAGTCCGCCGCGCCAAGCTTTACTATCTGCGTGGTCTGCGGGGCAAAGCCGCTCGCCTGCGCGACGCGGAGTAGTTCGAAACATCGTGTCCGTTGTCACGCGCCCATGCAACGGAGATGCCGACAACGGACACGGATTTCAGATCCGGACACAGCCCTGGAACTATCCGGCGGTCGCGGCCATCTCTCTGACCACTTCTACTTTGATAAATTCGTCTTCTCTCTTCAATGTTCGCAACTTGCTCAACACATAACTGAGCAAGGGCTGGTCCCCGCGGCGAATTTCCTGGAACTCTACGCCCATACCTTGGTTTCCAATCAGGTATTTCACCTGCGCCTTCACCGCCACACTCACGTCGAAAACATTTAAGAGAAGGCGGAAGTCAGTTCCCGGATGGAACACGTTCTTGCCAGCGATTAGGGCGCCCAGTTCCGAAAGCTGCTGCACCTCGCCTTCCACGCGCTGCAGGCCGTCGATCACATCAGCTTTCCCTTCGACGAAATATCGAGGCCGGCGGCGGCGGTTGTCATCCGCACGGCGCATACGGTTAAGCGACCCAGGGCCGTTCGGAAGGATCGGATGGTACTGTTCTTCCATCTTCCGAAGCTCGTCGTCCCAGGGGGTCTTGCCTTCCTCGACACATTGCACGGTGAACTGCCCGCGCAACTGCGAGTCACGAGGGCCGGTCCATACCACCTGGCAGAGCGCCTTATTTCGTCCCCGCTCAACCATCACCAGATCCCCAACTTTTACCTTGCATGAGCCAAGCAATCGAGCTCCGCGCGGATGGATGTCATAGGTACATGCCAACTCCACCGGGCCGCGGCGGTTTTGTTCGACCAGACTCCAGCGAACGGGGATGGCCAGGTGTACTAGCTTTCCCATCAGCATGGCGTCTTCCGGCGGTGTGCTGGTTTTATGCTCCAAAGTTACCTCTCCTGCATCGAGTCGGATTACCGCAAACATAGCAGTGCATGTCCAACCGGACAATGTACGTCCGTACTCAAAGCGCTGGTTACTGAATGGCGTTACAGACGTGGTAGGGCATGGCACGAGCTGGCTACGGGCTCTTGCACCGAGACTTGACCCACCATCCAAAACTTCACTTGCAGGAATCGTTTCTCTCGACGAAGATAGTGGACAACTCCCTTGTCTCCCGTAACTGAACAATCGCCTGCCCGGCCTCTCTCGCCCTCCGCGGCCAAGTTGCGTTTGCTGAAAAAGCTGCGATGTACTCTGCGCCACGAAAAACGCGCATGGGCAACCGGCGCGACCATGGTGGCCGGCGTGGACGAAGTTGGGCGCGGTTCGCTCTTCGGCCCGGTCGTAGCGGGTGCGGTCATTCTCGATCCGAGCTATCGCGTGCGGGGACTGCGCGATTCCAAACTGCTCTTGTCCGATCGCCGCGAAGTGCTGGCACAACGCATCCGCGAACATGCGATCGCCTGGGCGGTTGCTGCCGTGGACGCGGCGCGGATCGACCAGATCAATATCTATCAGGCTTCCCGCGTCGCCATGCGCGAGGCCGTGATGCGCCTTGCACCCGCGGCCGACCACCTGTTGGTGGATGCGGTGTGTCTGGACTGCGAGTTGCCGCAGCGAGCCATCATCCACGGCGATGCGGTTTCCGCTTCCATTGCCGCCGCGTCCATTCTTGCGAAGGTGGAGCGCGATCGCATGATGTGCGAGTGGGACCCGATCTTCCCCGAGTACGGGCTCGCCTCGCATAAGGGATACAGCACGCCGAAACATCTTGCCGCGCTGCGGGAGTACGGCCCGTCGCCACTGCACCGGCAGTCATTCGCTCCGGTCTGGCAAAATCCGGTGCCGCAGGAAGCTTTTGAGTTCATGGATGAGGATACCCCCTCCCCCCTGGTCTGTTGGAATCATCGCGTTAGCGGAATTTCGCCCGCAAAATCTAGATGACAACGAGTTTAGAGGTCAAAATCTAGATAACAAAGGACTTTGGCTAACGGAGCGGGCTTTTCGCAATCCCTTCCGGCGTTACTATAATCGGCGGAACTTCTTGTGGATGGCAAGGTCGGATGTCACAGAGGTCTGTGGACGCGGTGACTTCCGGGGTTAGACGTCGACGTTCAAAAATGACAGTTCCTCAACGCGTTTCCGGGTGGCCGACCGCTCGTCCAAAACTGCTTGGGGTCGGCAGAGATGTGGAGTGACACGGTATCGTCCACTCGGTGTCGCATCAGCGTTGTGAGCCTTATTGAACAGCGGCCATTCATCGGTTCCTACACAATTGAGTAGCGACACGTTCCCGTTTTAGGACGGTCATCTGGCCAGGCACTCACGAATAGTTTCAAACTGATTAAACTGATTTTACAGAGATTCTGTTCATGTATTCGCAACGCCTGATCTTTCGCCACGCCGTTGTTTCGCTTTCGTTCGTCCTGCTGTACGTGCTGCTGAACCGGCCCGAAGTCATTCTCCTCTCCCGCATTGGATTTGTTGCCTGGTATCCCGCCATCGGTCTGGTTATGGCGCTCCTGTTGGGCGTTAGTCCGTGGTACGCGCTGCTGGCCTGTTTCGCCGATGCTTTTGCTAGCAGGATTATTTACGCCCAGCCAGTCATGTCCTTCAGCAACACGGTCGGTGCTCTGGGAATTGCTATTTGTTATGGCGCGGCAGCATACGTGTTACGCGGTCCTCTGCAAATCGATCTAGGGCTGCGTCGCCGACGGGATGTGGTCCGCTACGTTTTCGTGAGTACCACTGCAGCGGCAGGAGCAACCATCTTTGGCGTAGCCTGCCTGATTGCTGATCACAGTATTCCTTGGGATGAATACAAGTCTTCCGCGCTGGGGTGGTTCTTGGGTGACGCCATCGGCTTGGTGGGTATTGCACCGTTTCTTCTCGTCCATGTATTTCCGCACGTTCGTAATTGGCTCTCGCCGACGCCGTCCCATCTCCACTCAACCAGAGCACATTCCCTTGGAACGGCGTTTACTTTTGGTGCGCTGGCAGAAACCTGTGGCCAAATTTTTACGATATTAGCCGTCCTCTGGGTGATGTTCGGAACCAAGGACGGGCGTTACGATCATTTTTACCTGTGTTTCATCCCGATCATCTGGATTGCGATGCGCCAGGGAGTCCGGCGAGTTGTCACTGGCCTGCTGACGCTAAATTTTGGAATCGTAGTCGCGATGCATTTGTTTCCCCCAACCGCAGCCCTGTTCACCAAAGTCGCTCTGCTCATGCTGGTGTTGTCCGCAGCAGGACTCATCGTGGGATCCGAGGTCAGTGAGCGGCAGCGCCTGGCAATGGATCTGAATGAACAAACCACCTATTTAGACTCACTGATACAAAATAGCCCACTCGGGATCGTCGTTCTTGACCGGCAAGGCTCGGTGGAACTGGCCAATTCCGCTTTCGAAAGACTCTTTCAGTACGACCGGCACGAGCTCACCTCGATTGATATTGGGAGCATGGGGATCCCTGACGATGAGGCTACGGATTCCGCGCAACTCATTCCGCAGATCTTCGCCGGAAACGCGTTGCACAGGACGGTGCGAAGACGGCGCAAAGACGGGCAGGTTCTTGACCTCGCACTCCATGGGGTGCCGCTGCTGGTAAACGGCGAGGTGCGGGGCGCACACTTAATCTACGAGGACGTTTCGGAACAGATCAGGGCCAGCGAAGCACAGCGGCAACATGCGGAGGCGTTGGATCGACTGGTCAAGGAGTTGGAACTCCACACAAAACAGATGACCTCATTGAATGAAATGGGTTCTCTGCTGGCGTGTAGTGGGACTGTTAAGGAAGCCTGCGCTGTCGTTGCTAGCTCGGTGCAGGGGCTTTTCCCCGACGCTTCTTCTGGAGCACTCTATTTGTTCAAGTCGTCGCGAGACCTCATCGAGGCAGCAGTTCGGTGGGGGAAAAGAGACGTCTTAGCGCCCACATTTCCCCCCGACGCATGCTGGTCTCTGCGCCGTGGCCAGCCCCACTGGAGTGGGCAAACGGGAAATGGCATTGCATGCCAACACTTGTCCAAGAGTCCAACCTCAGAGTTTCTATGCGTGCCGATGGTCGCGCAGGGAAACACGGTTGGCATCTTGCATCTCGAGTTCGAGAGCCCAGCGGAGCTCCGATATGATTCCGGCACGGAGAGTCTTCGTGATTCGCATCAGCGACTGGCCGTCAGTGCGGCCTCGCAGGTCGCCCTTTCGCTGGCCAGCCTGCAGCTCCGCGAAACGCTTCGTGAACAGTCGATTCGTGATCCGCTGACTCGCCTGTTTAACCGCCGATTTCTGGAGGAATCGTTCGAAAGAGAGTTGCAACTAGCTGGTCGCAAGAAGCAATCCATTGCCGTTCTTTTCCTCGACCTCGACCACTTCAAGAGCTTCAATGATTCTTTCGGTCATGATGCTGGAGACATGGTGCTTCAGTCCCTTGCCGATCTTTTTCGCACCTTCTTTCGCGCCACCGATATATGCTGCCGTTATGGGGGCGAGGAATTTGCCATCATTCTGCCGGAATCATCTTCACGCGATGCAGTTATCCGTGCGGACGCGCTGCGCTCCGAAGTAAAGAGTCTTCGGTTGCAATATAAGAAGCAGACTGTTGGGCAGCTTACGGTCTCTGTAGGTGTAGCAGCGTTTCCGGAACATGGCTCCACCTCCGCCGAGTTGCTCAAAATCGCGGACCAATGCCTCTATGAATCCAAAGCGAGCGGCCGTGATGTCGTGACCGTGGGCGCATCATCGAACTGCTAAAGCGCCGCGCCACCCAAAATCATTTGTTTGCAACTTTACTTTCCTGCCTCGGCCGTGTCGCCGTTCAGGCCAGAGTTGAGTTGATTTACGAGCTTGGGGTGTTGGCTAGGGCCTGGCGCAGAATTTCTGCTTGCTGTTTGGCTGGCCAGGCGCAAGCGCGGTCACGCTCAGGTCCTCAACATCTAAGGACCTCCCAAGTCCAAATCCGCGTTCACCATGGCCTCTCTTGCAAGAATGCGCTATCAAGTTAGGCGTTACATGCCGATTGAACCAATGCAACCCCTCAGGCGTGGTAACTTTCTTTGCAGAGACTTGCTTGGGAAGTTCGAATACTAACGACGAAAGAAATTCGCATGAAAGCCGCAGTGCTTACTTCTCCCGCTAGAGTCTTGGATCGCCCCCTAGCTATCGAGGAGCTTTCGAGACCTGAGCCTGAAGCAGGGCAGGTACTGCTGCGCGTGCTCGCGTGCGGTGTTTGCCGAACCGATCTTCACATTGTCGAAGGGGAGCTCGCTCCTTTACGGGCAAAACTGATTCCGGGTCATCAGATCGTGGGAGAGATTATCGAAGGACTGTCTTCCGAACTCCCTCTCGGGGCCAGAGTGGGCGTCTCCTGGATCGGGGGGACCGACGGCGAGTGCTGGTACTGCAGAAAGAATCGTGAGAATCTTTGCGATTCGCCTACCTTTACGGGCTACAGCGTAAACGGAGGGTATGCTCAGTTCGCGGTCGCTCGGTCGGACTTTGTCTTCCCTCTGCCGACGGCACTCGACGATCTGCATGCTGCGCCGCTGCTATGCGCCGGCATTATCGGTTTTCGCAGCCTCCGCGTAGCCGGTGTGGAGCCGGGGGAAAGAGTCGGATTGTTCGGCTTTGGTGCTTCTGCACATCTCGCAATCGAAGTCCTGCGCGCCTGGCATTGCGAGGTCTACGTCTCAACCCGAGGAGCGTCGCATCGCAAGCTGGCCGAATCACTCGGAGCCAAGTGGGTTGGATCAGAATCGGACAAGCCTCCGGTGGAACTCGATCGCGCAATTACTTTCGCTCCGAGCGGAAACGTGGTCGTCTCGGCCCTCTCTAGCTTGCGAAAGGGCGGCGTGGTTGCCATCAACGCAATCCATCTCGATCGTATTCCTGAGTTCGACTACGACCGTCTGCTCTGGGGAGAGCGGCAAATGCGCAGCGTCGCCAACATGACCCGCTCCGATGCCCGCGACTTCCTCAATTTGGCAGCCGAGATTCACCTTCGTCCGAAGGTAACGACCTTTGCTCTCGACCAGGCAAATGAAGCTTTGGCAGCCATCAAGAGCGATTCGATAGACGGAGCGGCGGTCATCATTCCCTAAGATAGAACCGAGTCCCGGCTGGAAGGCTCACTCTATAAATTGCTTCCGAGTCGCCGACGATCAGGTCCACAGCGAAGTTCAGACGATTTATTGCAAACTTACTTTTTCGTCTCGCCGTTCAGGCTGGAGTTGAGTTGATTGACGAGCTTCGTGTTGTTGGCTAGGGCCTGGCGCAGAATTTCTGCTTGCTGCTTTGCGGTTTTCCAATCTTGTTTCTCGACTGCCTCAGTCAGTCCCGGCAACTCGAGGTGAGCGTAAGTAAAGCGTGCACCGTAGAGGATGTGTTTGAACCACGGCCTACCCGGGATTCCATCAGGATTCAGCCAGTTTCGCTCGACCTGCATGATGCCGTGATTGATGATGTCGGCAAGTTTCGGATCGACTGCGCCTGAGGCGAGTTTGTGATTGAGCGAATCGTTGAGTCGTTTGCCCGCTGCCTTGAACTCAGTGATTCCATCCCGCACAGGCTTGAGATCGAGTTGACTCATGTCCTTGCCCTTCGCGAGTTCATCGACGAACTGACGAACGTTGCCGGCGTAGCTGGCGAAATCGAAGGGCAACAGGTCGGCATTGGCCAGGCGCAGCGCAGTCACGCCCCAAAGCTGCGACATCAGCGTGTGGTAGCGATAGCCGGGATCGCCGAAGCGGTTCATCCAATAAAAGTCGTCGTACCCCGAGTGGTAGACACCATAAGGTCCATCGGAGCCGCTGCCGATGCGCGTGTCGGCCAGGTTTGCGTCGGTGACCTCGACGGTTTGTTTGGCTTCGCGCTTCTCTCGAACGCTCGACGCCTTCCACGTTTCGTACAGGCTCTTGCCCGAAGGATCCTCAAGCGTGCGGCTGGTCTCGACCAGCATAGGCGCGAGTGAAGCCACCGCCTGGCCGTGAAAGTCTGGCCCTGAAGTTGAGGAATCGACGTTGATGTAAGCCACCGCCTTCTTGCGCAGCTCGTCGGCAAACTGCTCTCCCCATTCAGTGGAACCGGTCAGGCCGATTTCCTCGCCATCCCAACTGCAGACCACCAGCGTGCGCCGCGGCCGCATTCCTTCCTTCGCCAGCTGGCCCAGGGCGCGAGTCATCTCCATCATCGAAGCGGTTCCACTGCTCGGGTCGACGCCGCCAAAGACCCAGGCATCGCGGTGATTGCCCAGCACGACCCACTCGTCCGGCAACTCGGAGCCGCGAATGCGACCTTCGACCACGTAATAGGGTTGAATGGAATTATCCATCTCGATTTTCAAATGAACGCGCACGCGCTCGCCGCCCAGGTGGTATTGGATCGACAGCCCTCCTTGCCAATTCTCGGGCGCAAGCGGTCCGTCCATATTTTCGAGCAAGGGCTTGGCGTCATGCCAGGAGAGCGGCAGCGCCATGATCTTCGGCGCCGACATCGCTTGCTCAATCGGAATACGCTTCGCGCCGGGGACGGACGCCCATCCCGGAGTTTGCGGATCGCCTGGGACCATGAAGTCGTAAGTGATCGCCCCGCGCTGAATGTGATACTCGGGACCCCAGGGGCCGTCGGGGTCAACTTTGCCTTTCTTGTACCCGTCTTCGGCGGGATCGCTGTAAATCAGAATCGCAGCCGCACCCTCCCGTTGCGCGGTTAGCGCCTTGAATCCGCGGTAACTGTAAGGATTCGAGTAACGCACCAACACGATCTTGCCTTTTACGTTGATGCCCTGCTGGCGCAGCAAAACGTAGTCTTCGGGATTGCCGCTGTGCGCGTAGATGACCGAGGCCGTGACCTCGCCGGAAATCGACATGCCGCTCCATGCCCCACTGATCTGCGGATTCTTCGAGTCGGGATCCGCGTTCAGCGGGGCCTCGCGCAGGGTCGCCTGATAATGGACGGGCGCCACCATTTCCAGGGACGCGCTCTTCGGATTTGTTCCGTAGACGTCGTAGCGGCGGATGATTACATCTTCGAGACCTTGCTTGCGCCATTCGTCCGCAACGTAGTCTGCGAGTTCATTGTTGCGCTTCGATCCGGCGACGTGGGGCTCGGAGGTAAAGATGCGATGCTGCCACCGTTCTTCGTCGGGGGAAGGGATCGCTTTGAATTTCTTTTCGATCTCAGCTTCGCGGGTCGCCGAGGAGGGCGTGAAGCCGAGCATGGAGTTCTGCGCCCAGGCGAAGCCTCCGCAGAATGGGCACCAAACGGCCAAGCAGATCGCCGCACGACGGACGAAACCCATAGGCCTCAATCTCCACTCTAGGAGGTCGCGGAACAAGTCAATCTCCCGCCGATACGTACTGCAGCCGCGAAACACATCGCTGAAAGGCTCACGATCCGTATCAGGGCACGGCTTAAAGCCGTGCCGCAGGCTGGTACCACCAACCACGGCGCCTTCAGGCGCTGGTGTGCGCGGAGTGCACTCTCAAACACGGACTCAATTGGGCCAAGCAGCGGCTAAAGCCGGCATTCATCCTGCGGCGTTTACGGCATCGCTGAAGCGATGCCCTGATACGAATCGCGAATCTTTCCGCATCCTGCCAGCTTCAAACAGCATTCCGTTTACTTCGCCTTCAGAATTTCGCTCAACAAGTCCGGCTTCGATTCGTCGCGCACTAGGTGCGGATATTTCTCAGCACCGTGGTAGTCGAGCAGATAAGTTTTGTAATAGTCGGTATTCTCGACCAGCAAGGCCAGCGGTTCCGAACTGTTTTTTCCGGCCTTCAAGGCATCATGCAACACCTCAACCGAGAATTTGCGGCCGTTCACTGCAACCACCTTCATCCCGGGCCCGATTCCGGCCTTGGCCGACGGCATGCCCTCGATCGTGTCGGTAATGCCTCCGTCATCGCGCAAGTCGAGTCCAATCGAGTAGGCCGCATCGACGAAATGGTAGAGACTTTCTGCGCTACTCTCCATCTCAGAGGGAGTTTCGTCGTAGACAACCTTCCATCCGCTGCCTTCAATGCCGCCCAGCGGCACCCCGGGACCGTGGTTCGTCAAGCGCTCAGTCCAGAAGCCGCGCCAGTCGTAAGGTGCGACCTGGTTCAGAGCGTTGACCACGTCGTCAAAAGTGTAGGGCTTAACCATGGGCGGAGTGGTAGGCGCGCCGTGGAAGAGCTTGCAAAAATCGTCCAGCGTTTTCTTGCCTTTGCTTTGCTGGCGGATGATCACATCCGCCCACAACCAGTTGAGCGTGTCTTCTTCGTAAAAGTCGACACCACGCCGCCAGGAGTGCCACGCCTCTGGAGCAAAATAAAGCTGCGGCGCCGCATCGGCGGTATCTTGCAGGCTGCGCCACTGGCGTCCCGGAGTGTGGTCGAGCGCCGCCGCTGTGCGTGCCAAGTCGTCCCGCTCCTGGTCGGGCGTACGTAATCCACTGCGGCCGGTGAGCACGACGCCCAGATAGTTGGTCAGCCCCTCGTACGCCCAAAGCAGATCGTCCTGCATCGGCACCTGGAAGTCCGGCGTAGCCAGATCTGCCGGGCGCCTGTACTTCCCGTTCCACGAATGCACGTATTCATGGGGCAGCAGTCCTGCCGCCAACTTGCGCGGACCTTCATCCACCAGCCCGCGCTCGCCAATGCGGCTGTCATCGGACTCGTGATGCTCCAATCCGAAGTGCGCCACATGATCGCTCAGGCTAAGGAGGAAGTGATAGTCGCGATAATGATGGGCTCCGAAAAGTTTATTGGCCTGCTCGACCAGACTCTTGTAGTGATCCCATACTTCCTGCGGCGCGTCCAAAGCGGCGGCGCTGTCGGCCGCAATGTCCATCTGGGTTAACGGATCTTGCGCCAGCGGCACGACTTTGAGGAATTCGCCGGTGATCACGGGAGAATCAACCAGCGTAGTCAGGGACACGGTGGCGAAATGAATTTCATTGCCGCTCTGACTGCTGACGGGCAAAGGAGTTCCGAACTTCCATCCCTGCGGAAGCTTGAGGCTGGCAGTGTAGTTGATATCGTCCGACTTCCACCCCTTGGGGTACAGCAGCACCTGGTTCCAGCTGATCACGGCCATCTTGTCGGTGGCGGAGGAACCGGCTGAGAATCCGGTTTCGAAAGTTGCCGGAGAAAGGAAGTCGAGTTCGGCGTCAACGTCGGTCACGCCAGCGGGCACTTCCACGTGGATGGTAAATCCGTCGAGAAGGTCACGGCGCCACTTCAGCGTCTGGCCGCCGGCGCTGAATTTCAAACCGGCAAGATCATCGACCGGGCCGTCCGGTGCGTGCTCTCCGGGAATCCACTTGGGGTAGTTGAGCGTGAGATCTCCCGCGCCGGCAGGAATTTTCAGCGCAGCGTGGAAGATCTTGCGAGGTGCAGTGGTTGCGTCCACTGAGATTGTGACGTTTGGCGGAGTCGCTGCCCAGCCGGAAATCGATAAAGCAAGAATACTCACTACTCCCAAGACTCTTGAGAGTTTCATTCTTCAGGCCCCCATGGCGGTTATGAACTGCCCCAACTCGCGCAGCAGAATTTAAGACTATAGCAGCCAGTGATCGCTGGCGTACAGGAAAGGACGGTCGCTGCTATCATTCCGCAGATGTCCCGGCGCGGAAAATTTATCACCTTTGAAGGACTCGACGGCACGGGGAAGAGTACCCAACAACGCAAGCTGGCAGCTGCTCTGCGCGCTGCGGGAGATACGGTGGTGGAAACGCGCGAGCCCGGAGGCACGTTGACCGGGGAAAAAATCCGCAAGGTCTTGCTCGACTCTGCCACCGCGGGTCTTTCGCCCCAGGCCGAAATGGCGCTGATGTTCGCCTCCCGAGCGCAGCACATCGCCGAAGTGATCGAGCCCGCACTCGCGCACGGAAGCGTCGTGCTCTGCGATCGCTTCACCGACTCAACGGAAGCTTACCAAGGCAGCGGCCGGAAGCTGGGCAGTGACCCGGTGCTCGAATTGCATCGTGTGCTGTGTGGAGACTTGCAGCCGGATCTGACGATCTTGCTGGACTCCGATGCTTCCAGCGTTGTGAGTCGAGCCCGCCGCCGCAATAAGCGAGCCTCGCGAACCGCAGGTCGAGGACACGGCGACGAGAACCGCTTCGAGCAGGAGACGCGGGCATTCTTTGCGCGGGTGCATGAGGGATATTTGCAGATCGCGAAACGGGAGCCGCAGCGGGTGATCGTAGTGGACGCACGCGGCACTCCGGCAGAGACGCATAAACGCATCATGGACGTTGTGCGGCCGAAGCTAAAACTGACGACCGGCAAAGTCTGATTTCATCACCGAGACACCCTTCGGCTTCGCTCAGGGCAGGCTCCGACACGTATGAACTCTTGATACTCGATTACAATAAGGTCCAGATCTCTGTGTTTCTCCGTGCCTCTGTGTCTCCGTGGTGAGTAATGCCCTTTTCTGATTTTCACGGCAATGCCGAATGCGTGCGGCACCTGCGCGACATGCTGGCGCGCGACCGCTTTCCGCATGCCGTGGTGCTGGCTGGTGCGCACGGTTCAGGCAAATACACGTTGGCGTTGATGCTGGCGCAGGCCTTGAACTGCCTGTCGCCGGTCACGACCGATGGTTTGCCGGATTTCTGCGGCAAATGTGCGAATTGCAGTCGCATCGCCCAGGCCGCGGACCTCGATGCCCGTTGCGCCGAGGCCGTCGAAGCCCGGGAAAACCTGCGCGATGCGGACAAGAAAGAAACCCGCCTCTTCGTGCAGACTCATCCCGACGTGCTCGTTATCCCTCCCGATCCGCCACAGATGATGATCAAGGTAGACCAAGTCCGCCGCGTCATCGAGACCATTTACTACCGTCCATCGGAGGGCAAGGGCCGGGTCTACATCTTTACCGACTCAGCGTTCATGAAAGAGGCGGCCAACTCCCTGCTCAAGGTTCTGGAAGAGCCACCCGAATTCGCGAAGATCTTCCTGCTCACGGAGAATCCGGGGGAATTACTCCCCACCATCCGATCGCGGTCGATGGTCGTTACCTTGAGCGCTCTATCCGTCGAGGAAATCGATCGGGACCTGGCGAAACACCATCCGGAATGGAACGCGCAGCACCGATCGCTGGTTGCCCGCCTTTGCGAAGGAGCGATTGGACGCGCCCGGAGTTTCGATCTTGCGGGATACATTGCAGCTCGCGACAACGCGATGACCATCCTGAACTCCGCATTGCGGGGAGGCGAACACACCGAACTCTTTAAGGTTACCGAGTCCTACCGGCCCGGCGCCGAAGGACGGGCAAAAACCGAGCAGCTTCTCCGCACCCTTTACCTTCTGTTGCGGGACCTGATGTTCATTTCCTCGGGCGTGCCTGACCTCGTCCGCAACACCGACATCCAGCCTAT
>WNFD01012325.1_pt1 | contig 14908 bp, 11 predicted proteins | sample 5400491 | NCBI WGS metagenome assembly WNFD01 (sample SAMN13153343, study PRJNA577476) | soil metagenome | isolation source: 120 cm saprolite under Douglas fir tree site 2 hole 2 replicate 2 | place: USA:California | collected 2015-04-18
GAGCTGACGTTTCCGGTGAATTTTCTGGGGCTCGACTACAACGAGGTGGAGATCACGTATACGTCGGGGCTGGTGACGATTCCGGGTGCAGTGAAGGTGGCGTGTGCGCAGATTGTGAAGAATGCACAGGCTACGCCGGCGATGAATGTGAAGTCGAACAAGATGGATACGGTGCAGATGCAGTACTTCAGCGGCTCGCTGATTGATCCGCAGGTGCAGATGCTGCTTAAGCCGTACATCGCAGAGAGGCTGGGGTGATGCGATGGCAGATCTGGTGAACAGAGGCGCGGCGGCGGTGCGGGCGGCGGATGTTTTGTTGCGATGCGCGGGGGGACGTTCGGTGTTGCTGCGAATACCGGCCAATGCGAGCGCGGGAGATACGACGGAGCAGCTTGGGCTGGCGGTGCCTGAGTTTCAGGATGTGGAGCTGGCGCCGGTGGTGTTTCGCAAGGCGCGGCAGGCGGCTCCGGCTTTGTCGGTAGCGGTGGACAAGGCTGCGAGGTGGGAGTTGATGGTTTCGGCGACGGCGGTGCAGAAGGTGGTGGGGTCGCTGGGATATTCGGCCGCGAGCGTCTTGTTTGCAACGGCGTTTGGAGTGTTGATCGATGGCGTGTTGATGGAGGTGGTGTCGGCTACGGAGTCGGAGGTGTTTGGGGCTCCTTATGTCTATCGGCTGGTGCTTCGGGCGCCGCTTACGTTGGGGATTTAGGCCGGCGAAGGAGGCGGGCTTTGGTATGGGCGAGTGGCAGAGATAAAAAGACATACCCCAGGGGCTGAAGCCCTTTTTTCTTTGGCGGTGTAGAGAGCCAAGGCTGAAGCCTTGGCCTACCTAGAAGCAACAGCGCCGCTGTGCGACTGGAAGCTGTAAATGTACTGGAAAGGTTACAGATAAATGCAGAATGCTAGAGATACGTTTTATGTCACGTTGCGGGACAGGCTGGCAGCTGTGAATCCGACGCGGACGATGGTGCTGCGCGGGGTGACGCGGCCTGGCGTGCTGGTGGAAGAGAACGAACTGGCTTCTGCTTATCAGCCGGTGGATGCGTTTTGTCTGCGCTGGACGGGGCTTAGCGTGGATGCGAAGGGCGCGCTGCCGCTGGTGACGATGGTTTGCGAGATCCGGTATGCTACCGACGGCGATTCGGGCAATGGCGGGATCGACAGGGGACGGTTGTTGTCGGGGATGGATGGGGAGTTAGTCGCGGCGGTGAGCGCGGCTCCGCAGAATGTGCCGAAGATGAACTATCTTGCGGCGGCGGGTGGATCGGGGCTGGCACCGGTGGCGATGGCGACGAATGTGTTCTGGAGCGATGCGGTGTTTGGGGCTGCGGTGGTGAATGGGGAACGGCTGGAGCGGGTGGCTACGGTTGAGGTTTTCTCTTACCAGGAAGCGGGTGAACTGTGAGTATGACGGCGAATGTTGTGGAGGCGGTGGCTCCGGTGACGCGGCGCGTGCGGGCTTACTTTGCACCGGTGAACCGCGCGGCAGGGGTGCCGACGGTGTTCGATGCAGCGCAGATGGGGGGTTTTGCGCTGGATGCGCCGCCGGCACCGTGGATGGATCTGGGATGGTGCTCGAAGTTTGCGCGGAAGAGTGAGACGAAGGTGGGGGCTTTGACGGCCGGGGCTCCGGCGGTGGTGCAAAGCCAGGTGCGGACGCTGGTGGAGGCTACAGTGCAGCTCGAGTTTGAGAGCTGGGGGAAGCTTCAACTGGCTCTGGCGGCGGGATCGCAGCAGATGAATCTGTTGCGGACGGCGAATGGGGCGACGGCGAATGGCAGCGGTGGTTTGGCAGCGGCAGCGGTTCCGTTGATGGCTGGGTCAACGGCTTCGTCGTTGAACGTCGGGGCGACGGCGGCGGCACAGTTTCATGTGGGGGAGCTGGTCGCGGTCGATGTGGATTATGTTGCGCAGGTTGGATTTGTGGGGAGCGGGGTAAGCGCGGCCTATGTGAGTTCGCCTGCGGTGGTGGGGAGTGACGTCAACTACGTTCGGCGGGTTTCGCTGAATGTAGGCAGGGTTGTGGCTATTGCGGCGGGGGTGCTGCAGTTGGGTGGGGCCCTGCTGGCGGGGGCTCCGACGACAAAAATGCAAATCGCGAGGGTGGCGGTTTTTTTCAGGAGTGGTCGGGGCTGTTTGTGATGGATGGAGAACAGGGGGACCGGCTGATCTACCACTATCCGCGATTGCAGGCGATGCAAGGGTCGGCTGAGACGGTGGAAGCGCTGGCGGGACCGCTGGAACGGGTGAAGCTCGCGGGGGCGTTCCGAGCGCTGCCGGTGAAGGACGCTAACGACGGCGAGACGGTGTTGTGTTTCCGCAGTTATCTGCCGGGGGCGATGCGAGCCGTTTAGGGCCGCCGAAACCCAAAAAGGCTCACCACGGATTTGCACGGATGAGACGGATTTGGGAACAGGCAACAACAAGGGCAACCGCGGTCCTTCGACTGCGTTGCTCAGGATGACAAGGTTGGGGTGGGTTGGAAGAAAGAGCAGGAGCAACGGCGAGAGCAAGAACAAAAGCTAAATGCGGGGTCTCTCCACTGCGTCGCGCGATGAGACCGCGAGGCTCCGGTCGAGATGACGAATCCTAAGCGGCGCCGGAGAGAGGGTTGCACGCCTGCGATGGAAGTTCGTCAGGAGCACAAAGAGAGCCCGTGTCTTGTGGTTCTTCAGAACAAGAGTGAATGGGAACGAGGAGAACGATGATGCATTGGAAGCCTAGAGGATGGACGCTGATCGGGATGCTGCTGCTGGCTTTGCCGGGGGCGATGACCGTGATGAAGGTGACTGCCGCAGCGCAGGCAGGGAGCGCAATTGCTACCACGCAGGTTACAGATACGGTCTATCGCGCGGATGGTACGGCAGCGGCAGGGAGTGTGATCGTGAACTGGCAGGCGTTTACTACTGCGAGCGGGCAGGCGGTGCCCAGTGGGAGCACGGCGGCGACGATTACAGGCGGGGCTTTGAGTCTGCAGCTGGTTCCGAATGCAGGATCGACGCCGATGGGGACCTACTATACGGCGGTGTATCACCTGGATGACGGGAGTGTGAGCCGGGAGTTCTGGGTGGTTCCGGTGAGCCAGTTTCCCGTTCTGGTGAGCGCGATACGGAGTACGGTTCTGCCGACTTCGGTGGCGATGCAGACGGTGAGCAAAAGCTATGTGGATACGGCGATTGCGGCTGCAGTGACGGGGCATCCGCTGGCTAGCACCACGCCGTACGTGTTGAAGGCGGGCGACACGATGACGGGGGCGCTGGTGCTGCCCGGAGATCCGACGGCGACCAATGAGGCGGCGGACAAGCACTACGTCGATGTCAATATTGCGGCTGCGGCCGGTGGATTGGGACAGAAGGTTTCGCTGCTGCCTTTCGCCACCCAGACGGTGACTCAGCCGGTGGGGACGCAGTTGCAGGTCAACAACCTGAATGGCGAAGAGTATGCGAGCCAGTATGTGACCGGGTTGGGAAACAACGGCATCACGAATGCCTTGACGGGTCCGGACTGCGCGAGCGGTTGCGACGTGAAGGTGGAACGCAGCTATACCTCGCCTGAGAACTATTTTGCCTCGGCATGGAAGAGCGGCAGTGGTGGAACTCATATAGAGGACAGCCGGAATGGACAGCGGCGCGATACTTACCTGAATCCGACGTCTGCGCTGAGAAATGGAGAGGATGCGGGGCAGGTGATCGATGTGGCGTCAACACGAAGCTCGGCGGCCGAGTTTGCGGCAGGAGGATCGGGAGATCCGAGCTCGTTCGGGCTATTCATCAAGCACGAAGGTCTTACCGGTGGATCCAACCTGTTTCCCGCAACGATTGAGAATGTGCCTTACTTCAAGACGAACTACTCCGCCCTGTCGATAACAGGCACGTACAACACCATGGGGCAGCATGTTTTGAATTCTCAGGCGATCAATTGTTACGGGGTGGGCGATTGTCTGATTGGATCGCAGTTCATCACATCGTCAGGTGGATTTCGTGATGAGGCAGATGAGGGAGCGCATCCGATGGACCTGCAGATACGGGAAGACTGGGCTGTCTTTCAGGGAGTGTGCAGCCTGGGTTGCACGCCGGGATCGACGGTGGTGACGGTGGCGGTGAACTCCGCGGGAGGAACGCAGGGCGAGGGCCGTTATCTGATCGACAAGAACCCGGCGAAGGTGATTGCGACTGGTGTTTTGACGGGGGGATCGGGGCCGGTGGGAAGTGGGCCTGGACCCATTGCGAACTTCAGCGGAACGAACTTTCCAGTCAGCGTGTTTCTTGCGACGGCGCAGACGATACCGTCGCAGGCAAACAATATGGCTCCTGGAACGGTGACGGTGGCCATTGCTACGAGCGGGGTGACTGCGGGGTTTGCGACGAATACGGCTGCAGTTCCGGGACCCAGCGGCGTGGCATGCGTGGTCGATCAGCCAAACAGCAGTAACCCGCATAACTACGAGATGGCGACCTACACCGTGGTGGACGGTACCCATCTGCAGATGACCCTGAACAAGGTACATCGAGCTGGAGCGACGATTGCGTTCGGCGGGCTGTGCGGATATGGACTGGAACAGACGGTGGATACCGTGGGTGGCGTCCGCCAGGTGTTTCCGGTGATCGGATCGACCTCCGCGACCAGTCTCTATTACGCTGGGGGGCTGGCGTCGATCGTCGGCCTGCAGGGCAATACCAGCGCATTCCTGAATGTACGCCTGCCGATTGCGGCGATCGCGCGCAACGGCGGTGTGGTGACGGTGACGACGGCGGGGAACCTGCCGGTCGATGTCAATGGATTGACCATGAACATATCCGGCGTGGCGGATCAAAGCTATAACGGAAGCTTTCTTGTAACCTCGACAGGAGCAAATACCTTGACGTACGTCGAGGCTGGCGCCAACAGCACAAGCACGGGTGGTTCCGTGTCCAAGCTCACGGGCGGATATGCCTTATATCCGATGGCAGAGGTGCTGGGGGTCTTCAACGCCGCGACAAAGAGCGTCGACGGGCAACTGACATTGGCGGCGAATACCGTGCCGTGGGGGGCGAATGACCCTGTCGAAGAGCCGCACTATTATCAGGAGCATATTGCGGCTGATCTTACTTTCGTCGGGCAAACGACGCCGCGGCCGACACTGGCGCAGACAGCCGGTGTTCAGTACGAGATAAACGTAGGGCCGGGCTTGAGCGGGTGGTCGGTGAATAACCTAGCGCCGGCGACGAATTATTTTGGTAATGGCGGTACGCATTCGGTGCCCGGTGCAGCCTACGTGGCGTCAGGCATCTGGCAGCGGACGATGGACATGCAGGCTGGGGAGCAGAGCGTGTTCTCGGTGCATTGCAACTCCCATGGCTGCGGAAGATGGAACTCGGGATACGACTTGTTTGAGCTGGATGCCACTACAAGCGTGGATACAATGTCGTTTCAGCCACAAACGAGTACGCTGCAGATGACGATGCGGGGCACTGGCTACCAGTTCAGTCCGCAGGCGTTTACTGCAGGAACTATCAATGCAGGAACCGTGAACGCGACGCGGTTGAATGGCGCGGTGAGTGCGGCGCAGTTGCCTCTTTTCGGCATCTCGGGGAGCGGGCATGGTCCGGGCGCGGTTCCGGATCCCGGGGCGACCGCGGGAACGACGCGTTATCTGCGGGAGGATGGAACGTGGTCTGTACCGGCAGGGACGGGAGGCTCGGGCGGGTTGTCGACGGGGGGAGGAACTACAGGTGGGGCACAGGTGATTGCCGGCGCGACGGCAGACTATAACTTTCTGCAGGGCTCCGGCACGGTGCTGACTGACAATACGGGCAACGGCAATAACGGAACGCTCGGTTCGGGAGCGAACGCACCTACCTGGGTCAATGGTGGATTGAGCTTCGCTCTTCCGCAGAATGTCAGTCTTCCAGCGTCGCTGAATGCAACCAGGACGTTTTATCTGGCCTTCTACCTGAACCCACTGCCAACGAGTGCGGCGCAGTTTGTTCCGCAACCCTTTCCCATGCTGGTTGGAAGCACGCTTAGCAATGCGGGCTTGAATATTATTACCGACAGCAGTCAGGATCAGGGGTCGCTGCCCGCTTTCGCTCCTGCCACAGTGGCGAACGGCAACTACAGGAGTGTGTCCAGTCTTTTCATCTCAGGCTTCAACGTACTCACGGTGACTCTGGGCAACGGGATCGGCGGCGATGTCGACCATCTTTATATCAATGGGGTTGAGATTCCATACACTTCTCAACAGGCATCTTTCGGTTCCCAGACCTCCGGGAATCTTTTGCTGGGCGCATCCAACACTGGCCTGTTCGCCGGCTCGGGTTTCAGCGGCGTCTTCTATCGCGCGGTATTTTCCGCAACGGAGGACAGTGCTGCTACGGTGCAGGCTAACTACCAGAAGATTCTTAATGACATCAACTCTCGATCGGTTCCGGTTGTACCGGTTCCTGTTGTGCAAACCACTCCTCAGCTTTACGCAGTGGGTGATTCGATCACTTATGGTCAAGGCACCTCTGATCCGGCTACGCAGGCGTGGCCTTTCAACCTGGCACTCACAAATCAGCCTAACTATCACGTTGTCGACATGGGGCTGACGGGTGCCAGTTTTGCCGCAATCGCGGGATCTGAGACGAATCGAGTCGGAACGCTTTGCAGTACGCTCAACGGTCCAGCGATTGCAGTTGCCTTTGCCGGAACGAATGACTTTGCGTCATCCGCTGCGGCACAGACGGTGTTTGGAAGAGTGGCGAGCTGGGTCCAGACCGTCAAGAAAGCAGGCTGCAGGGCATTCGTAGGCACAATGATCTCGCGTCAAGGTCTTGACTCCAATAAGGATGCCTATGATGGCTTGATTCTTCAGGATGCGATGCGAGTGGGAGCGGACGGCGTTATTGATTTCGCTGCGAACCCGCTGCTCGGCGCAGACGGGGCTTCTACAAATGCTACTTACTTTCAGGCAGATCGCACTCATCCAACTGCTGCCGGACAGCTTCTTCTTGCAACTGCCGCCAGCAACGCACTGAACTATTATTTCGGTTATAACGCCGCAAATCCTCATATCGTCACCGCGACCACCTATGCAATGGCCGCCGGCGACGGATACATCACGGCGAGTCCGACGGCGAACCAGACGCTGACGCTGCCTGACTGCACGGGACAGAGCGGCGCTGTGTATACGGTGACGAACCTGCAGTCGGCGTTTACGGTGGGGGTTGTTGCAGGCAGTTCGTCGCAACTGATCAATGGCCTCGGGGTTGGGACCGTGGTGCCGGTGCCGGCGAATGGATCACTGACGTTGCGAGATGTTCCGAATGCGAAGACGGTTTCGGGATGCCACTGGGAGATGTAGTTGGTTGAGCGTGGGTTGAGCATGGGTGCAGCCTCGTCCTGGTAGGGCGGGGCTGCACCCTCGGTTGCGATGGAGATGCGTGTGAGGTTGGGTGGAATGAGAGATGCTCCGAGGGATCTAGAGGAGCTGTTGGATCTGGGCAGATTGATGGAGGCTCGGCCAGAGACTTTGAGGTGTGCAGCTGAGGATTTGTTGAGAGTTCGGGATCGAGAGGGTGCGGAGAGGCCGCTTCGGGCGAATGCGGTGCAGCGGGCGTTTGAACGCGAGTGCGGCCGGCAGAATATCGTGCTGAAGGCCAGGCAGATGGGAATTACCACCTGGGTGGCGGGACGATTTTTTCTGAAGACGATTACGGCTCGCGGTGTGATGACAGTGCAAGTGGCGCAGACGAGAGAGGCCGCGGAGGGAATTTTTCGGATAGTGCAACGGTTTTGGGAGTGTCTGCCGGCGGAGTTACAGGAGGGACCGCTGCGCCGGAGTAAAGCGAATTCGGGGCAGATGTGTTTTACGGCACTGGATAGTGAGTTTCGCGTGGTGAGTGCGGGGGATGAGAATGCAGGGCGCGGTTTGACGGTGCAGTATCTGCATTGCAGTGAGGTGAGCCGGTGGCCGGGGGATGCAGGGGCTACGCTGGCTGGGTTGCGGGCGGCACTGGCTCCAGGGGGCGAGATGGTGATGGAGTCTACTCCGAATGGAGCGTATGGGTGCTTCTATGAGGAGTGGGGACGGGCGATGGATCAGCGAGTCAGCGGGTCAGCGAGTCAGCACGAGGGCGGCCTGGTGCGGCACTTTTTTCCGTGGTGGATGGAGGAGGCTTATGTAGCTGCTCCGGTGGCCGATGGGTTGCGCGAGGAGGAGCGACAGCTGGTGTTGACGCATGGTTTGACGGCGGAGCAGATCGGATTTCGCAGGGGGTTGGAAGTCAGCTATCGGGGGCTGCGGTCGCAGGAGTTTGCCGAGGATGCGGAGAGCTGTTTCAAGGCTACTGGGGAGTGCTGCTTTGAGGTGGAGGCGGTGGAGTCCAGGTTGGCTTCGGTAAGTGAGCCGATCGAGGTGCGGCGCGGAGGAGCGTTGCAGATCTGGCTGCCTCCGGTGGCGGGGAAGGAGTATCTGGTTGCGGTGGATACGGCTGGTGGTGGGGCCGATGGGGACTTCGCCGCGGTGCAGGTAATTGAGGTGGGCTCGGGGCTGCAATGTGCGGAGCTGCAACAGAGGCTGGGGACGCTGGAACTGGCGAGGGTTTCGGCGGAGTTGGCGAAGGAGTATGGCGGGGCTCTCATTGCTGTGGAGCGGAACAACCACGGGGCTGGAGTGCTGGCCTATCTGGATAGTGTGGAGCGATATGCGAGGGTGTATGAGCAGATGGGGGTTGCGGGTTGGTTGACGACGGCGGGCTCGAAGCCTGGGATGGTGAGCCGGATGGGAGCGTTGCTGGTGGAGTCTCCTTGGATGTTTTTCAGCAGGCGATTGCTGGGAGAGTGCAGGACCTTCGTCACGATGGCTGGGGGAAGAACGGGAGCGGTGAACGGAGCGCACGATGACTGTCTGATGGCGATGGCGATTGGGCAGGCGGTACGGGCGGAGTTGTTGGCACGGAGGAGATGATGTCCTGCCGGACGGGCCCACTGCGCTCGGCCACCCCACAAACGAGGACCTGTTTGTGGGGACCCCGGTTCGGGCGGGCGTTTGCACGCCTTTTTAAGTTGTTGTGGCGATATGTGCGGCGGTGGGCCTCGCGTTGCTCGGCGCTGTTGACCTCGGCCATCGGCCGGGCCGTGATGATTGAATTGCCACGACCGGTATACACGCCACGAAGTGGCCGCCCTCCGCGCAGGAGGCCCGTCCGGCAGGACATACGCTATTCTGCTGAGGCGGGGTAATTGGGTCTTGGCGGTTTTGGCGGTGCAGGCGATCAGGAGGATGCGGGGCGGGGCGCAGAGCCAGTTGATGCTGGGAGCGGATGGGAAGCTGTGGGTGGTGAAGTTTCAAAATAATCCGCAGGACGTGCGGGTGCTGGCGAATGAGTTGATCGCGACTCGGCTGGCGGCGGCGGTGGGGTTGACGGTGCCGGCGAGCGACGTGGTCGAGGTGACGGAGTGGCTGGTGGCGAATACGCTGGATATGTTTGTTGAGCTGCCGCGGGGACAGAGACAACGCTACGTGTCGGGGTTGCAGTTTGGTTCGCAGTTTGTGGGTGGATTGATGCCGGGCCAGGTGGTGGATTATCTGCCGGAGCAGCAGCTGGATGAGGTGAGAAACCTGGCGGAGTTTGCCGGGATGCTGTGCATCGATAAGTGGGCGGGGAACTGCAATGGGCGGCAGGCGGTGTTCGAACGGAAGCCGAGAGAGCGGAAGTATCGGGCTACGTTTATCGATCAGGGGTTTTGCTTCAATGCGGGAGAGTGGACGTTTCCGGATTCGCCGCTGCGAGGGGTCTATCAAAGGAACCTGGTGTATGCGAGGGTAACGGGTTGGGAGAGCTTTGAACCGTGGCTGAGCCGGGTGGAGTCGATGGAGGCGGGGACGCTATGGGAGATCGCGGAAGCGGTTCCTCCGGAGTGGTATGGAGGCGATACGGTCGTGATCGAACGGTTGATGGAGCAGATGCTGAGGCGAAGGTCGCGGGTACGGGACTTGATTGGGGAGTTTCGGGATTCGGACAGGGAGCCGTTCCCAATGTGGGCCTCGGGGAAGAAGATTGTGGTGCCAAGGCAGTTTGCTGAGGTGAGTGGGGTGGGAAAATTTGTAATGTAAGTAACGGCGTTGAGCTGTGGGCTTTGAGTTGTCGCTGTAGATGCTGAGTTGTGACTGATTGCTGAGAGCTCAAAGCTCTTAGCTGATTTGGAGATTGATGGTTGCGTGAGCGGGTCCAGTGCGAGTTCTTCCTGATCCGGTATGTGCCGGACGTGGTGAAGGGCGAGTTCGTCAACATCGGGGTTCTGTTGCGAGAGGCTGGAGACGGCGCACCCGGAGTCGATACGCCCGGTAGCGCGGTGGTGCGTTTTACGCGGGATTGGAGCAGGGTCCGGTGCTGGAGGACACGCTGGCGAACTCGGTGCAGATGACAGAGGTGAAGGCCTGCCTGGCGGAGAGCCTGCCGGCAGAGCTGGAACAGTTGATGAAGATGTATGTGGAACCTTTGAAGGTGAAGGCGGAACGGAAGAGAACGGGACGGGCCGCCATTGCGGGGGCGATGCGAACAGAGTTTGAACGGGCTGGAGTGTGGGGGCTGATGCGGAAGCGGATTGCGGCATCGCTCTATACGCGGGCGGGTGATCCGATGAAGATTGATTGCGGGTATAGACCGAATGGGGTGATTCGGATGTTTCAGGCGGTGTCGCTTGAGGGGGATGTGGAGGCGGCGAAGGGGTTGGCTTATTCGGCTCCGCAGTTGATCGAAGGCGTGCAGCGAGTGGAAGCGGCTCGGCTGGAGTTGACGGCGATTGTGGAACCACTGCGAACCGTCTCCAATATAGAGGACGAGGCGATGGAACGGTACCGGTTTGGCGTGGAGACGATGGAACGGCAGGAGATTCGGGTGGTGACGATGAATGATCTGGCTCGGGTGGCAGAGACTGCAAGGGTGGAGTTGCGGGTTTGAAAGGCAGTTGTCAGTTCTCAGTTGACAGTTGTCAGTCTCGCGGACATTGGACTGAGTTTTGTAGTAGCGGAAAATGAGAACGGGTAACTGAGAACAAAAAGGCATGGCCAGGGGCTGTGCCTTTTTCTTTTTGCAGCAGAGATGGAAAGAGAGAGGTGGAGCATGGGAGTTCGCACGATAGTGAAGGATGTCTGGCAACGGTTGGCTGGGGTTGATGCGGCGGCGGGAGACGCGACGATGGGAGAGAGAAAGACGGCGATGCTGCCTTCGATCCTGAGTCCTTATAACCCGGCTGGACGAGCGGGGCAACATGCTTTGCCGAAGCCGACTGCGGCCAATCTTCGTAAGTTCGCTGAGACTCCGGTGGTGCGGCGCGCGATCAACGTCGTGAAGGACAAGATCGCGAGCATGGACTGGCAAGTGCGGGTGCGCCGGGGCTACTCCGATGGGGTTGTTGGGGATGCGGAGGCGCGGATGAAGGCGCTTCGACGTTGCCTTGAGGAGCCCAATACTTCGGACAGTTTTCGCGTGTTGTGGGAGCAGGTGCTGGAGGATTTGCTGGTGGGCGGTTTTGGCGCGGTGGAGATGGAGGCTACGGGTGATCCCGAGAGACCGTTTCATCTCTGGGCCGTGGATGGCGCGACGATTCAAATCGATGCGAAGTGGAACGGCGATCCGGAGAAGCCTCGGTACGCGCAGGCCACGGGCCGAGTGGGTCCGGAGTCGGTTGTGCCACTGCTTGATGATGAGTTGATGTATGTGCGGCTGAATCCGCGCACCTACACACCGTTTGGCCTGGGACGGCTGGAGGTTGCGTTTGAGACGGTGAACCAGTTTCTGAGCGCGAACCGGTACGCGGGACGACTGGCCAGCAACTCGGTGGTGCAGTATGCGCTCTGGCTGAATGAGGCAACGCCGGAGCAGCATGACCGGCTGATTCGCTGGTGGCAGGACGAGATTGAAGGCACCGGACGTGTGCCGTTGCTGAGTTGTGAGCAGAAGCCGGAGGTGCTGCGGTTTGCGGGTGGCACGGATGCGGACCTGCGTCTGCAATGGCAGGAGACGTTGATCCGCATGATTGCGAATGCGTTCGATCTGCCGCCGATGATGTTGGGTGTGGCGAGCGATGTGAACAAGTCGACCGCAGGTGAGTTGGCGGATGAAGCGTTTCAGAGCGCGGTGGTTCCTGTCGCGAAGCTGCTGGCCGAACACATTACGCGCGATCTGTTTGCGAAGAAGCTCGGATGGCGCGAGTTCGAGTTCTGCTTCAACGACCTGGAGAGCAGGGACGAGATGGAGGAGCTTCAGATACAGACATCGCTGCTGCAGGCAGGGGTGTTGACGGTGGATGAGGTTCGTGGCATGAGGGGCTTAGGGCCTATCGACCCGGCGCGGGGGTTGGGCCCGATAGATCCGGCGGTGACCCAGTGAAGATGACGATCGACAATCTGGATGGCGCGGGTGCGGTGGACTACAGCGCCGCTTTGTGCACGGATGGGCCGCTGAAGATTGCACGCTCGTTGAATGCTCCTTCGGTGTGCAGCGGTTTGTTGGACGTTACCGACGCGGCCCTGGCGTCGCCTGTGCGTCGGGGACGCGTGGTAGTCACGGCGGCGAAGGGAACCGTTGTGTTTACCGGCTACATTGCTACAGAGCCGGAGGCGGTGTATGCCGGGATGGGGCTGAAAGGGCCGGTGTATCGCTATGCGTTCAGCGCGGTCAGTGATGAGTGGCTGCTGGATAAGCAGGCGATTCCGCTGAGTGGAGCGGGACTGGCGCAGAGCGGAGGGCAGTTACTTAGGACGTTGACCAATCGCGTGGATGCTGGGCTGTTTACCACGACGGGTGTGATGAACGGGCTATCCGTCGGAGTATTTGAGCCGGTGCAGACAGCAAGCTGGTCGGCCAATGCAGGCGGTGTCGCCGACGCGACGTATGCTGCGTACCGCGTGTTAGATGGTGCGGTGAGTCTTCAGCCAGCGGGAACGGTGACGCATACCCTGAGCGATGGTGATGGGACGCTGCAGGTGGCGGCATTGAAGACTACTTCGGTGAAGGAGCTGGCCAATGATGTTACGGTGAGCGGCGAGATCGAGCCTGCGGCTTATGTGACGGAGACATTTGCGGGAGACGGGACGACGACGACGTTTCAGCTGTCGCAGAGTCCGTTTCGTCCGAAGAAGACTGTCAACTCTGCGCAGTTTCTGACGGACAGCTTCAACGAAAGCACATTGAATACGCAGATCTGGCAGGTCGGCGATCCTGGGTCGCATCTTGGTTTGACTGCCGCTGGATTAACGATGACTGGCGGAAATGGGTTCGACGGGCAGACGACGCTGAAGGCGATCGATGCGATCGAGTTGGGCGGGTCGTTGGTGATCGAGGCGGGGAGTCTGCAGCTGGGTGGAGCGAGCGCGGGTGTGGTGTGTGGTTTGTACTCGGGGGCTACGCAGAGCGCGAACTGCTTCGTGGGTTACAACGTGCGGCAGAGCGGCGGATCCACTGTTGTGACGCCTTTCGTGAATGGGGCTGAAGTCGGGACTGTCTTCACACTGCTGGAGGGACATATCTACACGCTTCGCATTCGACTGCATTGCGTGGAGACAGAGCGGGTGCTGCAGACCTACTACGCCATGGTGGATGGTGTGGTGCAGGCCTTTGGCGGCGGGCTTGTAGCGGCGCCAATGAGCGTGGTGTTTGAGCTGCAGGACCTGGGGGCGTCTTCGAATACGCCAGCGACGGTGCTGTATGACGGAAGTGTGGTCAGCTCGCCGGCTAGTTGCAGCTTCGTTGCGGTGAACAGCGTTCAGTTGATTGGGTCGATGGGTTATTGCAGGGTGACGCAGACAGGTTCGGCATGGGTAGTGAGCACGTTACCGAGCGGAGTGAAGATGACCCGGCTGATCGGTATAGCCGGCGAAGGCGTTGACTGCACAGTATCTGCAACTGGAAAGGTTACGTTCTTGGCGGGAAGGGTTCCGATTGCAGGCGAGCTGGTCACGGTGACGTATAGGGGGCAGCAAAGGGCGGTGGCACGCATGGAAGACGCGGCGAGCGTAGCAGCGGAGACGTCGGCCGGAGTGCCGGGGACCGCGCAGTGGCTGGGTAAAGTGTTGAAGCCGGCGGCTCGAAGTTCTGTCGACTGCGAGAGTGCTGCGCTGGCGGTTTTGAGTTTTTCGGCCAGCCGCGCGGCCGCAGCTTCAGGAACTTATGCGGCCGTAAATCCGGTGGATGTGTGGCCTGGGGATGTGTTGGCTGTAACGAGCGGCGACCAGACGATGAGTGTGGTGGTACGGCGCGTCGACATTGTCGATGGAATGGCTTTCCCCGAGCTACTGACGTATCGCATGGCGTTTGCGAACGACTGGGCCGAGGGGTTGGGGCTGACGTTGTCCGAGGCAATTGCCGCGGATGCGCTGCTGCCACAAACGGCGTTGAGTTCGACCACACCAACCGGGGGCAATGTGCTTGCGAACCTGCAGCAGTTACAAGTGGTGAGCGCAACGGGTATTGCGCTGCAGGTGGATGCCGGAATGGCTCCGCCTGCAGGCGGTGGATTTGAGGTGAGGCGGCGCGATGGGGACTTCAAACCGGGCGTGGACCAAGACCTCGTGCTTCGAAGCCCGGTACGCAGCTTTTCGATTCCGCGCGAGGGACAGGTGGAGCACTATTACGTGCGGATGTACGACGGATCGACGCCTCCGGTGTATTCGCGATTTTCGAGTGCGGTGTTTACAAACTTGCCGGTGAGTTAGTGGTGGGCCGCAGAAAGGGAAGAAGAGAGATGACGGAGTTTGAAGGACAGGTATTGGCGGACTTAAGTGTGCTGAAGAACCAGGTTAATCAGTTACTAGGGATTGGACAGCCGGGGCGGTTGACCCAGCTTGAGGAGCGCGTAGAGCGGCATGAACGGAGTGTGCAGCGTATCAAGGGGCTGGTGGGCGCGGTGGGCGGTCTGCTGACTGCTTTTCATGTGGCGATTG
>WNFD01007273.1_pt1 | contig 14906 bp, 15 predicted proteins | sample 5400491 | NCBI WGS metagenome assembly WNFD01 (sample SAMN13153343, study PRJNA577476) | soil metagenome | isolation source: 120 cm saprolite under Douglas fir tree site 2 hole 2 replicate 2 | place: USA:California | collected 2015-04-18
TGCTATACACCACTTTTTACTCACAGATATGCGAGCCCCGCGGCTACCCGCTCGATGAGGTCCGCGACTTCGGTAGCCCGGCCCTCCGAGGCAGTGAGCACGTCCTCGGCTGTGGCCAGGGCGCCTGCCCGGTTGGCGATCACGGTCAGGCCCAGGACCCGCATGCCGAGGCGCCGGCCGACGATGACCTCCGGGATCGACGACATCCCTACCACGTCGCCGCCGAGCATCCGCAGCATGCGGACCTCCGCCGGCGTCTCGAAGCTGGGTCCGGCCATCCCCACGTAGACGACCTCCGGCAGCCGGAGGCCAAGCGCTGCCGCCGCCGCCCGGGCCGACCGGCGCAACTCGGCGTCGTAGGCCTGGGAGAGGTCGAGGAACTCCGCGGTCCCCCGCAGCGGGTTTGCCCCCATGAGGTTGATGTGGTCCCGGATCAGGCCGATCTCCCCGGAGGCGAGCTCCGTCCGTAGCGAGCCCGTGGGCTGGGCGACCTCCTCCATCGAGTAGCCCTGGTAGTAGTGCAGCCGCCCCCCGAAGCCGAGAGCCGGGAGCCCGCCGAGGGTGCCCTCGACGATCTCCATCCGGTGGCCAGGGGCCGGGGGCCGGCTCACGCCGGCCGGCGCCCAGGGCTTGGCAATGCCGGAGATCCGCTCGGTCACGGCGTGCAGGCCCGACCCGGCGATGAGCGCCAGCTTCACGTGGAGGATCCCCTCAGGACCCGAGTGCGGCCTTGAGCAGGTCGATCACGACGATGGGGGCCGGGTCCGCCCCTCGGGCAATGCCGAGGTAGGTGGAGAGGTGGTCGCCGGCGACCACGAAGTCCAGCAGGCGCGCCAGCGGTGAGGCGGCCGTGGTCCAGATCTCTTCGACGAAGTCGACGGAGTCGGCGATCAACGACGTCGTCACCTCGATCCTGCGAGCCGTGCGGGGATTCTCTCCAACGTGTCGGAGCACCAGGATCCCGAGCGGTGCCGGGATCGTCTCCGAGTGGTACAGCCCCACGACCTCGTTGTGGTTGAGTTCTGGGAAGACCGCCCAGTTGGCGATGACCTTGGCGTTCTCGTTGAGCTGGCACTTCAGCCGGTAGGCGGCCGCCCCTGCGGTGCCCTCGGAGCCCCACACCAACGGCAGCCGCCCCACGAGCCGGCCCGCCAGGGTCTTGGCGAGGTTGGACGCCGCCGGAACGCTGCGGTGGCACGCCGCAGCCCGGCGGGCGGCGACCTCCAGGGCCTCGTCGATCGCGGTGTCGATGCCGGGCGCCAGACCGAGGCGGTTGCACACCACCAGCGGGGGGATCGCCACGTAGCCGAGCGCGGCCCGGGGCATGAGGCCCCCGGGGACGGCGACGACGGGGTAGCCCGACGCCGCAGCCTCCTGGGCGAGCGCGCCGCCCGTGGTCACCGCCACGATCCGGGCGCCCCGCGCCGCTGCCTGCCGGAATGCAGTGAGCGTCTCCTCGGTGTTGCCCGAATAGGAGACGGCGAACACCAGGGTGTCCTTCCCGACCCAGGCGGGGATGTCGTAGTCGCGCAGCGTGGCGACGGGGACCGGGGCGAGCGGCGCCAGCACGGCCCGGCACAGCTCGCCGGAGATGCCGGACCCTCCCATGCCGAGGACGGCGATCGACCCGAGCCCCGTGACGTCCGGCAGGTCCTCGGCAGCATCGGCCAGCCCGACCGCCTCGCCGAGCTGGGCCGGCAGGCCCTCGACGGCGCTGAGGAAGTCGGTCGGGTCGGCCTCGGCGAGGGTCGCCGGGTCGTCGAGTTTCAGAGCCTCCGGTGTCGTGGCGGGGGTGGCCGTCAAGGCTTGATTGCCTCGTCGACCAGCATGTGAGGGATGTCGTTCACGACGGGGTACTGGTACTTGCACTCCCCGATGCAGGCGATGACCTTGTCAGCCTCCCGGTACTCGACCTGCCCCCTGCAGTTCGGGCAGACGAGGATCTTCAGCAGCTCCTGATCAACCATCGTTCACACTCCGCTCTCTGTGGATCTCCGTCGCCATGTGGAACGTGAACATCTTGTCCGCCTGGATCCTGACATAGCGGGGCCCGCCGTCGAGGAACTGCTCCCATTCCGGGCCGTAGCGGGGGACGTAGATGTCCAGAAGGGTCTGGCGGAAACCGGGGTCGGCGATGTCGACGGGGGCCGCTCGCCCGTGGACCGTGACGCAGAACTCCTCGCCGGGAAGGTGCGTCGCGCTCACGTGGGGCCGAGCCCGGAGGTGGCGCAGGCGAGTGGAGTCCGGCGACGAGCCGAAGTGGAAGGCCCCCCGGTAGAAGATGCCGTCGACGGGGCCGGTCAGCGGGCGACCGTCGGCGGTCGTCGTTGCGACGACGAGCAGGCACATCCCCTGCAGCCGTTCGACGAGGTCGGCGGCAGGCACCCGGCGTTCCTCGGTGATGATGCTGCGCAGGTGTGGCCCGCCGGCGGCGTGGCTGCGGTCCAGCAGGTCCTGGAGGGCGGCGATGTCCTCGGGGGTCTCGTGCACGTGGGGGCCGTGGGTCGCGGCAGGCTACGGAGCGGAGACCCGGGCGAGCAGCTCCGCCGTCTTGGACTCGCCCAGCTCCGCCGTCGTCGCCTCGACGTTGAGTCGCAGCAACGGCTCGGTGTTGGAGGGCCGCGCGTTGAACCACCAGTCGGGATAGTCGACGGTCAGGCCGTCCAGCCAGTCGATCTTGCCGTCGGCGTAGGCCTCGGCGAGCTCCTTCAGCTTGGCGACCGGGTCGGCGACCTCGGTGTTGCGCTCCCCCGAGTCCCAGTACCGCTGGTAGGGCGCCAGGATCTCCGACAGCGTCTTGCCCTCGGTGGACAGGGCCTCGAGGACGAACATGCTGGCGATCATCCCCGAGTCGGCCCGGAAGTTGTCCCGGAAGTAGTAGTGACCGGAGTGCTCGCCCCCGAACGCGGCGCCCGTCTCGGCCATGACCTGCTTGATGAACGAGTGGCCCACCCGCGACCGGATGGGCTTGCCGCCGTTGGCGATGATGGTCTCTGGCACGACCCGGGAGCAGATGAGGTTGTAGACGATCGGGGCACCGGGGTTCCGGGCGAGGATCGCCGCCGCGACCTGGGCGGTCGTGAGGCTGCCCGAGACCGGCTCGGCCTTCTCGTCGACCAGGAAGACCCGGTCGGCATCGCCGTCGAAGGCAAGACCCACGTCGGCCTTCTCCTCCAGGACGCTGTCGCGGAGGGTGGCAAGGTTCTCGATCTGGATCGGATCGGCGGGGTGGTTCGGGAACGTCCCGTCGAGTTCGAAGAAGAGGGGGACGACCCTGAGCGGCAGCCGGCCGAACAGCGGGGGGATCATCTTGCCCGCCATGCCGTTGGCAGCGTCGACCGCGACCGTGAGCGGGGTGATGACACCAGCCTTCACGAATGACAGGACGTGGGTGGCGAACTCGTCCACGATGTCGTAGGTGGTGACCGTCCCCTTCGTCGGGGCGGGCGGCAGGTCGGCCTCGGCCCCCGCCCTGACTTGCGCAAGCCCGGTGTCCTGGCCGATGGGGGCAGCGCCGGCGAGGCACATCTTCACGCCGTTGTAGCGGGGAGGGTTGTGCGACGCCGTGAACATGGCGCCGGGGGCATCGAACTTGCCCGACGCGAAGTAGAGGGCGTCGCTGGAGACCTCGCCGACGTCGACGACATCGGTGCCCTGGTCGGTGACCCCTTCGATGAACGCTGCGGCCAGCGGCGGCGAGGAGACCCGCATGTCCCGCCCGACAATGACCGTCGGGGCCTGCACGAAGGCAGCGAACCCGGCGCCGAGGCGCCGGGCGATCTCTTCGTTGATGTCGTCCGGATACACGCCCCGGACGTCGTACGCCTTGAAGATGCGGGCGAGGTCCACGCGCGGCACTTTACCCGGCCGCGGGCGCCGGGTGCGGCGTCCACGCCGAAATTTGAGCAAGTGTTGACATGGTCTGGATAATAGTTCTCTGGAAGAAGGGATTCGAATTGGAAACGATCGACCTCGCCAAGCTGCTCAGGTCTCATGGACTCCGCGTCACGCCGCAGCGGCTCGCCATCATGGCGACGCTGCAGGCGACCCCGGAACACCTGAGCGCCGAGGAGGTGTTCGAGGAGATTCGAGAGAAGATGCCAAACGTCTCGCTCGCCACTGTCTACAAGGCACTCGGCGAGTTGCGACGCGTCGGACAGGTCCGGGCACTGCCGGTCTGGGGCTGGGTTCGCTACGACCTCGTGGCCCGTGGCCCCCACCACCACCTGGTCTGCGAGTACTGCCACCGGGTGGTGGACCTGGACCCGGCCGGACCGGCCGGGACTGAAGTGCCCAAGAACCTCGAAATACCGAAGAAACAGGTGCAAGGCTTTGAAATTTTGACTGCCGAGGTAATTTTCAGGAGTATCTGCCCCGACTGCCGGAATCACGCAACCACCGAAGAGGTATCGGCGTCGAATGAAAATGCAGAGCCGGAAACCTCTGCCTGAGCGCCAGCGAGGACGACGTGACAAACGAAGAGCATCCATCGAGGAAGACAACGAAGACCACCAAGGCGCTGGCATCCAAGCTGGCCTCCCTTGAGTTGGAGGCGCGCTGGCAGGACCTTGCGGAGTGCAAGGGCATGGACCCGACGCTGTTCTTCGGCCCTGAGCACGCCGAGACCGTCAAGGAGAAGCGCGACCGGGAGGACGCCGCCAAGGCCGTCTGCAACCGGTGCCCCGTGCGCACGGAGTGCCTGGAGTACGCCCTCGAAGCCCGTGAGGCCTACGGCATCTGGGGCGGCATGACCGAGTTGGAGCGTCGGGCACTGCTGCGTCGGCGAGCGAGCTGAGCAGGCTTCGACCCACGGGCCGGGGGCGCAGAGGGGTCCTCGGCCTCGTGGGCGTCATCGCGTGCCTCGCCGCCGGGTGCGGCGGCGGCAAGGTGTCGACGGCGCCGGCGGACTTCAACACCTGGAAGAGCTACGACCAGCCCACGTTCAGCGCGAAGTTTCCGAGCACCCCGAAGCCAGAGACCCAGCACATCTCCCAGTCGAACCTCAACGTCGACGTCGTCATCTACAAGGCTGATCTCGGGACGGACCACTACGCCGTCAGCACCATCGCCTATCCAGACACCGTGGACCTCAGCAATCCGGCGGACAACCTGAACCGGGCCATCAGCGGCGCGCTGGGGACCGGGGGCCTCAAGAACCCCCGCGTGGTTAAGCAGAACTCGGCCACGGTCGGCGGCAATCCCGCTATGGAGGTCGAGGCCAAGGCCGACAACGCCTACCTGTTCCTCGAGGCGATCCTGAAGGGCCACACCCTGTTCCAGGTGCTGACAACCAATGACAACTCCTCCCCGCCGGCGTCGGCCCAGGCCTTCATCGACAGCCTGACCATCAAGTAACGAGGCGCCGGCCGCCGATACGATTGGCAGTGTGCGCTTCTACGACACGCTCACCAGGACCGTCCGGGACTTCACCCCGCACGACGCCGGGCAGGTGACCATGTACACCTGCGGCCCCACCGTGTACCGGCCGGTGCACGTCGGCAACCTGCGGACGTTCATCGCCGCCGACCTCCTGCGCCGCGCCCTGGAGCTGGAGGGCATGGCCGTCCGCAAGGTGATGAACATCACCGACGTCGGGCACATGACCGACGACTCCCAGGAACAGGGGGGCGTGGACAAGATGCAGCTCGCCGCCGAGGACGAAGGCCTGTCGCCGGCCGAGATCGCCGAGAAGTACACGGCAAGCTTCCACAGCGACACCGATGCGGTCAACATCCTGCCCGCTGCGGCGTACCCGCGGGCCACGGAGCACATCGCCGAGATGGTCTCCCTCACGCAGACCCTCGTCCGGCGGGGCCACGCCTACGAGGTGGACGGGATGGTCTACTTCGACGTCGACTCGTTCCCCGCCTACGGCAGGTTCTCCCACAACTCGGTGGACCGGCTTGCCGCCGGGCATCGCACCGAGCAGGTCGATCCCAAGAAGAAGCGCCACTACGACTTCACCCTCTGGCGGGCAGCCGGCCCCCGCCGGCAGATGCGATGGCCCAGCCCCTGGGGCGACGGGTACCCCGGCTGGCACGTCGAGTGCTCGGCGATGAGCTTGCGCCACCTCGGCGAGCACGTGGACGTCCACACCGGTGGGGCGGACCTCATCTTCCCCCACCACGAGGACGAGATCGCCCAGTCCGAGGGCGCCACCGGCCACCAGGTGGTGGGGGCCTGGTCGCATGCCCACCACCTGTTGTCGGAGGGAAGGAAGATGGCCAAGTCGGCAGGCAACTTCTACCGCCTCGCAGACCTCGTCGAGCGGGGGGCCGATCCCCTGGCGTTCCGCTACCTGGCATTGCAGACGCGCTACCGGGAGCCGACCAACTTCACGTGGGACGCCCTCGAGGCGGCAGGCCGGGGCCTGGGGCGGTACCGCCGGCAGATGGCCGAATGGTTCGCCGGGCCGGTCCCGGTCACCTCGGAGGCGGGGGCGGACCTGGACCGGCGGTTCCGGGCGGCGGTGGCCGACGACCTCAACACCCCCCGGGCCTTGACGGTGGTGGCCGAACTCGCCGCGGCGGCAATCGAACCGGGTGAGAAGTATCAGCTGCTGGCGGTGTGGGACCGCTTCCTGGGCCTGGACCTCGACCGCGAGGTCACCGCCCGGGGCCAGCTGCCGCCAGGGGCCGCCGAGAAGATCGAGGCCCGGGAGCGGGCCCGGGCGGGCCGGGACTGGGGGCAGGCGGACCGGATCCGGGTGGAGCTTGCGGCGCTGGGGGTGGAGGTCATCGACACCCCCGAGGGCACCCGGTGGCTGGTGTCCCACTGATTCCGCCGGGACGAGGAAAACCCTAGGGGGGTCTAGGGGGGAGTAGCAGCCGCCCGGAGCGAAGCGGAGGGCGATGAGCTGCGAATCCCCCCTGGGTCGTCGAACACTCCGCAGGAGTGGGCGACGACTGGAAAAACAAGGGGGGTCCAGGGGGGAGTAGCAGCCGCCCGGAGCGAAGCGGAGGGCGATGAGCTGCGAATCCCCCCTGGGGCGTCGCACACTCCGCAGGAGTGGGCGACGACTGGAAAACTAGGGCGCCTCGTCGGGGAGGTCCTTGCCGATGTACCGGGTGCGGACCCGGCCCGACTCCCGCCAGTAGGCGTACCAGTAGGGCCCGTGGGGGCAGCGGGTGCAGCCGGACTTGCCGCAGCGGACCGACTGCAGCCGGTAGCCGACCTTTCCCGGCCCGGTGCCGATGGTCTCCCCCGCCGCCAGCGGCAGGTCACCCCGCTGGACGAGGAGGCCCCGGACGAAGATCAGCAGCCGGCGCAGGTCGTACTCGTCGAGGGTCCGGATCTCCCGGATGAGGCCCCGGTCGATGGTCATCGCTCGATGGTCATCGCTCAGCCGGCATCGCCGGGGCCGTCAGATCGAGACGTCCGCCTGGAAGATCTCGTCCTCGATGAGCCGGCGGTCCAGGGTGGCGCGGTGATCCTCGACCTCCCAGCCCCGAGGGGGCCGGAAACGGTCGGTGTGATGGGAGCAGAGGTCGTAGCTGGCAGGATCCGGTGGGTCCGGCAGCTCGTGGAGCCAGACCCGCCGGGTAGCGTAGTCGAAGGCCAGCGTGGCTGCCGCGGCGCTGGGGCATCCCGCATGGGAGCAGGGCCGGGGTCCCCCTGGCGTGGGGAGCGACCGGGGAAGCTGTTCTAGGAACGCCATCGTGCACGACCTTAAGTTACCGGGCTGTGGTTTTCAAGAAATGTACCCGATCCGGGGTTGGATTTCACGCCCATCTTACCCATGGAAGGCGTTGCCTAAGAGGCTTTTGTGATTTGCCCTCTTGCTTCCCCGTGGGCCCCCATTGGGCCCCCGGTGGGCGGCCGCCGGAGGGCCAGGCCCGACCAGCAGCGATCCGCGGGTACAACAAGAAGGAACGCCCGCCTGGGCGCTCCCACGATGGTCTGGCTCGGTTGACTTAGGGAAAACGAAGTGTTCCGCAGTAACCCTTGGGTTGCCCCTCCGGTTTCTGCGGAACTCGATTATCCTAGCACGGCGCCGGATGGGCGCGCAAGATCCAGGACCAACTTTTTTCAGATTGCTGGGTTCACAGCGTCTGGGGGCTCGCTCGGTCGGGGTCGATGCCGTAACGCTCGATCGCCTCGGCCACCACCTCGGGCTTCACGTCGCCGGACGCGGCAAGCGCGTGGAGCGTGGCCACGACGATGTGCTCGGCGTCCACCTCGAAGTGCCGGCGGAGGTTCTCCCGGGTGTCGCTGCGGCCGAAGCCGTCGGTCCCGAGGGCCACGTACGGGGCATGGACGAACCGCCCGATGAGGTCAGGCACCGCCTTCACCCAGTCGCTGGCGGCAACCACCGGGCCCTCCGCCCCCTCCAGCTTGGCGGTCACGTACGGCACCCTCGGCGGCTCGGTGGGGTGCAGGCGGTTCCAGCGCTCGGCGTCGAGGCCGTCCTCCCGCAGCAGCTTATAGCTGGTCACGCTCCAGACGTCGGCGGCCACGTCGTGGTCCTTGGCCAGCAGCTCCTGCGCCCGCAGCACCTGGGTCGCCAGGATCGAGCCCGACCCGAGGAGCTGCGCACGGTGGCGGGGCTCTCCGTCACCCTTTTCAGCGGTGGGAGCGGGGGCGGCGCGGAGCAGGTACATCCCGGCGAGGATCCCCGGGTCGGAGCCGGCCGGCTTGGCGGGCATCACGTAGTTTTCGTTGTAGAGGGTCAGGTAGTAGAAGATGTCCTCGCCCGCGGCGCCCGGGCCACCGATCATGCGCCGGAGCCCGTCGTGCACAATGGCGGCCGTCTCGTAGGCGAACGCCGGGTCGTAGGCCTTGCAGTTGGGAACCGGTGCGGCGAGCAGGTGGGACTGGCCGTCCTCGTGCTGGAGGCCCTCGCCGTTCAGGGTCGTCCGGCCCGCGGTGCAGCCGAGGAGGAACCCCTTCCCCCTGGCGTCGCCAAAGGCCCAGATCAGGTCACCGACACGCTGGAAGCCGAACATCGAGTAGAAGAGGAAGAAGGGCACCATGTGCACGCCGTGGGTGGCGTAGGACGTGCCCGCCGCGGTCGTCGACGCCATCGAGCCCGCCTCGGTGATCCCCTCCTCGAGGATCTGGCCGGTGCGGGCCTCGGTGTACGAGAGCAGCATGTTGGCGTCCACCGGCTCGTAGCGCTGGCCCATCGGCGAGTAGATCTTGAAGTCCTTGAACAGCGACTCCATCCCGAAGGTGCGGGCCTCGTCGGGGATGATCGGCACGACGTGGGGGCCGACTTCCCGGTCCCGCATCAGGTCCCGCAGGAGCCGGACGAAGGCCATGGTCGTCGAGACTTCCTGGCCCCGGTCGACCGTCCCGCCGTCGAATGCCTCGTAGACCTTGTGGTCGGGCAGGGTGATCATCTTCGGGCGCACCCGGCGCTCCGGCACGAATCCGCCAAGCGCCCGGCGCTGGTCCCGGAGGTACTGGATCTCGTCGGAGTCGTCAGGCGGGCGATAGAACGGCAGCTCCTCGCCGGAGATCTTCTTCGTGGGGATCTCGACCTGGAGCCGCTCGGCGAACCGGCGTAGCTCCTCCTCGGTCATCTTCTTGATCTGGTGGGTGGCGTTGCGAGCCTCGAACTCGGGGCCAAGGGCCCACCCCTTGACCGTCTTCGCCAGGATCACCGTGGGGGCGTCGCGGGCCTCGGAGGCCACCTTGTAGGCGGCGTAGACCTTGCGGTAGTCGTGGCCCCCGCGGCGCAGCCGCCAGAGCTGGTCGTCGGTCAGGTGGGCGACCATCTGCTTGAGGCGTGGGTCGGGACCGAAGAACCGCTCCCGGATGTAGGCGCCCGGCTGCACCGAGTAGCTCTGGAATTCACCGTCGAGCGTCGTGTTCATCTGGTTGACGAGGGCACCCTCGGCGTCGCGGGCGAGCAGGTCGTCCCACTCCCGGCCCCAGATGACCTTGATGACCTGCCATCCGGCACCACGGAAGAGCGACTCGAGCTCCTGGATGATCTTGCCGTTGCCCCGCACCGGGCCGTCGAGGCGCTGGAGGTTGCAGTTGACGACGAAGGTCAGGTTGTCGAGACCCTCGTGGGCGGCGAGGTGCAGCGCCCCGACGCTCTCGGGTTCGTCCATCTCGCCGTCGCCGAGGAAGGCCCACACCCGCTGCTCGGACGTGTCCTTCATGCCCCGGTGCAACAGGTAGCGGTTGAACCGGGCCTGGTAGATGGCGTTGATACCGGTGAGGCCCATCGACACCGTGGGGAATTCCCAGAACGACGGCATGAGGCGCGGGTGTGGGTAGGACGACAGCCCGGGCGCCAGCGCCTCCCGGCGGAAGTGGTCGAGCCCGTTCTCGGAGATCCGGCCCTCGAGGTACGCCCGGGCGTAGATGCCGGGTGCGGCGTGGCCCTGGAAGAAGACCTGGTCGCCGCCGCCGGGGTGGTCCTTGCCGCGGAAGAAGTGGTTGAAGCCCACCTCGTAGAGCCCGGCGGCCGAGGCGTAGGTCGCGAGGTGGCCCCCGATGCCGATGTGCAGCTTGTTGGCCCGCAGCACCATGACGGCGGCGTTCCAGCGGATGATGCGCCGGATCTGCAGCTCGAGCTGCTCGTTGCCCGGGAAGTACGGCTCCTGCTCGGGGGGGATGGTGTTGATGTAGTCGGTCTGGACCATCGAGGGGAGACCGATCTGGCGCTGGCGGGCCAGGTGCAGGATCCGGTGCAGGAGATAGCGGGCCCGCTGCCGGCCCTGCGTCTCCAGGACGTCGTTGATGGCGGCCAGCCACTCTGCTGTCTCGTCCGGATACGGGTCCGGGAGCTGGTCGCGGAAGATGTCGTAGACCACGTGTCGCCTCCTGTCGGGGAGGGCCGGAACCTCCCGGCACTAATCTACCGCCCATGACTTCTGTGGGGGGCGCTCCCGGCCGCTGCCCCTGGGGGGCCGAGCCCCCCGAATACCGTCGCTACCACGACGAGGAGTGGGGGCGCCCGGTTACCGACGACGGCCGCATCTTCGAGAAGCTCTGCCTCGAAGGGTTCCAGGCGGGGCTGTCGTGGCTGACGATCCTCCGCAAGCGCGAGGCGTTCCGGGCCGCGTTCCAGGGCTTCGTCCCGGCTGCCGTCGCCGCCTTCGGCTCGGACGATGTGACGAGGCTGCTCGGCGACGCCGGGATCGTGCGCAACCGGGCCAAAATCGAGGCGACGATCGCCAACGCCCGGGCGACGCTGGCGCTCCAGGCGTCGGGTGGCTCGCTCGCCACCCTGCTGTGGAGCTTCGAGCCGGTGGCCCGGCCCGCGCCCTCGGGCCTCGGGGACATCCCGTCGTCCACGCCGGCGTCGAAGGCGCTCAGCCGGGAGCTCGGCCGGCGGGGCTTCCGCTTCGTGGGCCCGACGACGGTCTACGCGGCGATGCAGTCGCTCGGTATCGTCAACGACCACGTCGCAGGCTGTTTCGCCCGCGAGGTGTGCGAGGCCGAGCGGGCATCGCTGGCCCGGCGTGGACGCCGAGCACCTTGCCACCCTTCTCGGCGATCGTCTTCACGAAGCCGTGGGGCTCCCCGAGGATCGAGGCCTTGCCCGAGGCGGCCCAGGGGTACCGGGCCACCTCCACGTCGTAGCCGGCGTCCTTGGCCTGGGCCTCCGTGTAGCCGACCGAGGCCATCTCAGGCGTCGAGTAGGTGCACCGGGGGACGCCCAGGTAGTCGACGAGGGCCGGGTCCGCCGAGCCGGAGATCTGCTCGGCGACGTGGATGCCCTCGGCAAACGCCACGTGTGCGAGCTGCAGGTGCGGGATGGGAAGGCCGAGGGCGGGCTGGGTGATCAGGTCGCCCACCGCCCACACGCCGTCCACACCGGTCCGGCACCACTCGTCGGTGACGACGAAGCCCCGCTCCAGGCGGACGCCCTGCTCCTCGTAGCCCAGGCCCTCCGAAACCGGTCCCCGGCCGGTGGCGACCAGGCACCGCTCGGCCGTCATCACTTCGGTCTTGCCGTCCGCGGTCTCGAAGGTCACCGACGCCCCGCCGCCCGAGGCCTCGGCGGCCGTGACCTTGACCCCGGCGAAGGCCTTGATGCCCCGCCGTTTGAACTGGCGGGCCAGCTCGGCCGACACGTCCTCGTCCTCCCCGGGTGCGAGCCGCGGGAGCGCCTCGATGATCGACACCTCGACACCGAAGGATCGGTACAGGCTGGCGAACTCCAGGCCGACGGCGCCCGCCCCGATGATGATGGCCGAGGACGGGAGGTCCCCCAGCGTCAGGGCCTGGTCGGATGTGATGAAGGCCTCGCCGTCGATCTTGATGAAGGGCAACGACCGTGCGTACGAACCGCTCGCCAGCACGACGGCGCGGGCCCGGACCGTCTGCTTGGCACCGTCGGCACCGGTCACCTCGATGGCGTCGGGGGCGACGAGGACCCCGGACCCCGCCACGGTGGTGACCTTGCGCCCCTTGATGACGGACTGCAGGCCCTTGTAGAGCCTGCCGACCACCGAGGACTGGTAGCCCAGGACCTTGCCCCAGTCCACCGACGGCTCGCCCACCAGGACGCCGAAGTCCCCGGCGGAGCGGATGTGGTCGACGACCTCCGCCGAGTGCAGCAGGGCCTTCGTGGGGATGCACCCCCGGTGCAGGCAGGTGCCGCCGACCTTGTCGCGCTCGATGAGCGCGACACTGAGGCCGAGCTGCGCCGCCCGCAGGGCGCAGGCATAGCCGGCGTTGCCGCCGCCGAGAATCGCTACGTCCACGATGTCTCCCATGACCCCCAGTCTAGGCGCTTCGCCCCAAATGGGTTCACCTCCGCCACGCCGGCAGGAGCAAACGATCCAGCTCGAGCTCGATCTCGGCGTCCGAGGCCGGGGGGCCGGGAGGCACGAGGTTGACGATCAACCAAGCAAGCCGCCAGTCAGGCACCCGAGCCCACACCCGACCGAGCTTTCCGAGGATGCGGTCCCTCCGCTCGGGGTCAGGCGGTTGCCTAGGAGTGTCGGGTGGTGGTACGGGGGCGCTCACGAGCCTGAGCCCATGCGGCTGTCAACGGTCGCTGCGTGCCAGATCGGTTGCCCCCCGGGTCAGAGGACCGCCCCGCCTCCCCCGGACAGGGCGGCCCTCCTCCCTGGCGCCCCCCGGTCCCGACGACTTGAATCGAGGCAGAAACGTCGCAAACTCACGGAGGAACAGCTCGACCAGATGCCTCAGATCCATGCGAGGAGCCAATCACCGCCCCCGCAGGGTCGTCGAGGCCGGGAGTTGGAAATCCGTGAGCAGCCCGGAGGTATTCTCAGCGAGGCATGGCGTCGAGGATCTGGGGCTAGTAGGGAAGATGGAGTGGGATCGCAGCCGTATCCGGGCGCTCCGAGCGGCTCTTCGCCTGACCCGGGAGGAGTTCGCTCATCAGCTTGGAGCGGCTCCGAAGACCGTCCAAAATTGGGAGGAGGGTCGGCATCCTCCGGGCTTCGCGCTCATGCGGGCGTTGGATGAGGCCTGGGAGTCGGCCACCCCGGAGCAGAAGGAGAGATTCCTCGGCTACCTACCCCCCGCCGAGAGGTCCCAGGAAAGACGGGCCGTGCCCATGGGCGAGATGGGTCCGGCCGTTAGCCCCGGCGATCTCGAGCACGGAGCGGGTGCTAAGGGCGACATCTCCCGTATTCATGAGGAGGTGGCAGACTGGGCCACGTGGTTCGGGGTGCGGCTGGCGCATCTGACCACGACCGTCGACCAGTGGCGGGGCGAGCTGTTCGGTTCCGATGGTCTTCAGGCCTTGCTGCACCAGGAGTTGCTGATGTCTGATGACGGTGAGCCCGAAAGTGGCAACAACGCCCATGTCCTTTCGCGCCGGAAGGCCCTGGCCGCCCTTGCCGCGCTTCCGCTCGCGCTATGCACCTCGATCCAACAGAGTCTCACGTCTGGCGCGACCACCGAGCTGTTCATCGCCCGCTGTGGCGCCAGTCTCACTGCCTGCTGGCATCTCCTGAGAGGGAGCGACCTGGACACGGTGGACGGGATGCTGTCCGGCTACCTCCTGACGCTCGACGCCCTCGCGCGCCAGCAGTCCCGTTACCAGCAGGCGGCGGCGCGCCTCGCTTCGCAGGCCCATCGCATCTCTGGCATCCTAGCCTTGCATCGCAGCAGCCTTCACGCACGGCTACGGCACTACCAGCAGGCTCTCTACTATGCGGGCCTGGCGGCGGATCCCAGTACCGAAGCGTCGTCAATGCTTTCCTTGGGGTACGCCTCCTACTACGCAGGAGACCCCGAACGGGCGGCACGCACCTACGAAGGAGCGCTGGCTCATGAGCGATCCATTCCGCCTCTGCTGCGGGCTCGTGCGTATGCAGAGTTAGCAAAGATCCATGCCGAGATGCAGCGAGAGCAGGCAGCGTTGCAAGCCATCGCCCTGGCCGAAGACCTGTACCCCGAGCACCCGGAACATGATCCTACGTTCCTTTATGCGGAGTTCACGCCCTCTTCCCTCATTCTGGAGAAGGGTCTCGCTTACATGGCCCTGGCTGAGCAGGCTCCCGGCCACGGGTACGAACACGCGGCGTGGGCCATCTTCGAGGAGATCAAACGCTCATCCGTATGGCCCCCCGTACCAGATCGAATTCGATTTGAGGTGATGAACCACCAGGCGGAGGCCGCCGTACTCCTGAACGACCTCGACGCATTCGAGGTCTGCCTCAATCGAGGCCTGGATGGCGCGGCTCTCCTCAAAAGTCACCAGCGTCACCGGGAGGCATGCGTCGCTTGGCGACGAGCGATGCGGGTATGGCCGGACGAGCCTCGTGTCAAGGTTCTCGAGGATCGGCTGCGCTCGCCGGTCGGTGGCTAGGAACAATGCCGTTTATTTAGAGGGCCGGGAGGGCAGACGGCACTTTTGGCGTCCATTGGAACCCGTTGCAGAACATGGTCGAGGGGCGGGTTCGTGAGGCACGTTGACTGATTCCCGGACGTCGCCACTGTGCGTGGTGGCTTCCCAGCCTGAG
>WNFD01003939.1_pt1 | contig 14905 bp, 10 predicted proteins | sample 5400491 | NCBI WGS metagenome assembly WNFD01 (sample SAMN13153343, study PRJNA577476) | soil metagenome | isolation source: 120 cm saprolite under Douglas fir tree site 2 hole 2 replicate 2 | place: USA:California | collected 2015-04-18
GCTATCCGACGACGAGCGAACCGCAGTCCATGCCGGGCTGGAGGCCGCGCGCGGCGGCGATTTCGCCACCGAAGAAGAGATTGAAGCGTTCTACCAGTTGCATCGTCGTGCATGAGGGTTCGCTCTACCCGGCCGGCACAGCGAGATCTCGCTCAAATTCACGCTCCGCGGGGTTGGGGGCGATAGCTTTCTATCTGTCGCGTCGCAAAAAAAACTGATACCGAAACAGCACACCGCCCAAAATGAATCCGTGAAGCGGCCGTCCCGGCTTGTCGAACGGTACGCTCGTATGGAAGCATCCTCTCAACCATAAGTATTGCGTTGGGAGGCGGCGATGAAACCTGGAAGCAGGGCAGGATTGCTTTGCGCGTCAATGGTGCTCGCGGGAGCGGCGCTGTTGTTCAAGACAGGCGAGGCGAGAGCGCAGACGGCGTTCACCCGAATCCAGGCCTTCGGCGACAGCTACGCGGACATCGGCAATCTCTGGAAGTTCACCGGTGGCATCGGACAGTTCCCGCTCTATCCGACCGGGCGTTTTAGCGGCGGCACCAACTTCGTCGACACGACCTCCGCCTTGCTGGGAATTCCGCAACTGAACTACGCCGTCGGCGGCGCAAAGACCGATGGCAACACGATTCTCGGCCCGACGACCGGTGGCTTTCTTCAGGAAGTGCAGGGCCTCCCTTTCCCCGGTCTAATGGGGCCGATCAAAATTGCACCGACCGATCTCGTCGAGATCAACATCGGCGGCAATGATGCCCGCCAATACTATCAAGCTGGCAAGCCGCTCTCCGGCGTTCCCGCAGCGGCCGCGACAAGCGCCACCAATGCGATCAACGGCATCAATACGCTGGTCGGCGACGGTGCCCGCACCATCGTCTTCACCGTCGGCGATGTCAGCAAATTGCCAGAGGCGGCAGGCAATCCCACCGCCGCCGTCGGCTCGGCCTACAGCCAGACCTATAACAACCTGATGCAGATCGCGCTTGCCGGCGTCGCGCGCTCCGGCGTGCGCGTCGAATATGTCGACACCGGCCTGCTCGGAACCCTGATCCAGGCCAATCCTGCGCGCTACGGCTTCACGAATACCGGCGCCTGCCCGGTCGCCTGTATCGGCAATCCGGCGCTGCAGAACCAGTATCTCTTTTATGTCGACCAGATCCATTTGACGTCGCATGGCTTTGCCGTTTTCGGCGAGTACATCGTCAATCGTCTCAACGCGCCGCTCACCTTCGCGCCGCAGGGCGATGTGGCGACGATATCGGCGATGGGCTTCGCGTCGACCTTGTTCGGCAAGCTCGATCTGTTCCGCGAGACCTATGGATTTGCGCCCTCGACCATGAATGCTTACGGAGCGGACATGAGGGCGGCCATCACCAAGGCGCCGCCGCTCGCGCCTGTCGCCTTCAGCCCGTGGTCCTTCTACATGCAGGGCAATGGCGGCATCAGCGACCGGCAGGCGACCGTGGCCTCGACCGGTTTCGACCTCGACAGCCTCGGCGGAACGATCGGGCTCGAGTACCGCATCAACGCCAATTCGTTCGTCGGCACGGCGTTCGACTATTCCAATCCCAAGGCGCGGCTGTTCAACAACGCCGGCACCACCGAGGCCAATTCCTACCAGATCGGCTTCTATGGCGGCTGGGCCAATGCGCATTTCTTCGCGCAGGGGCTTGCCACCGTCGGCCACCAGGACTTTCGCAATACGCGTCCTGGCGTCGTCGACACCATCACATCGAATCCGGACGGAACGACGTTCGTTGTCGCCGGCAAGACCGGCTATCTCTTCGACGCCGGCAAGGCTCAACTCGGCCCGATCGGCGGCCTTATTTACGCCCGCGCGCGGGTGAACGGATACACCGAAGCAGGCGACCCGGTGTTGACCCTGAGCGTCGGCTCGCAGACCGCGGAAGCGCTGATCGGCAGCGTCGGCGTGCAATTCCGAATGCCGTTCGAGGTCAACGGACGGATCATCAACCCCTATCTCAATCTGACGGCGGAAGACGATTTCATCGGTAACGGCCGCCTCATCCAATTCAGTGCGACCTCGGCGCCGCTGATCGTCAACAACTGGTCGGTTCCGAACGGCACGTCGCAGAACGTCTATGGCCGTGTCGCGACCGGCTTCGTGGCGCCGGTGTGGAACAATGTCGCGGTCACCGCCAACGTCTCGCGGACCTTCGGTCACCAGGGCGGCGACGATTTCTACGGCACGGGCGGTTTCAAGGTGTCGTTCTAGAAGCGGATCAAGTCAGCCTGCCCCGATCAGCGGCACGGCCTCGTCGCGCTCGAACAGATAGAGCAGGCAGCGTAGCGCCTGGCCGCGCTCGCCGTCGAGCTTCGGATTGTCCTTCATGATGCGCAGCGCCTCGTCGCGCGCCTGCGTGATCAACTGGGCGTGCACGTCGGAGCGTGCGATGCGGTAGCCGGGCAGGCCGCTCTGCCGGACGCCCAGCACGTCGCCTTCGCCGCGCAGCTTGAGATCTTCTTCGGCGATCCGGAAGCCGTCGGTGGTCTCCCGGATCGCCTTGAGGCGGGCTTTGGACATCTCGCCCAGCGGCTCGTGGTAGAGCAGCAGGCAGGTCGAGGCTTCCGCGCCGCGGCCGATCCGGCCGCGCAACTGATGCAGTTGCGCGAGCCCGAAGCGCTCGGCGTTCTCGATCACCATGATGGTCGCCGCGGGCACGTCGACGCCGACCTCGACCACCGTGGTTGCGACCAATAGTCCGATCTCGTGCGCGGCGAACCGCGCCATCACGCGGTCCTTGTCGGGGCCCTTCATCTGGCCGTGCACCAGACCGACACGGTCGCCGAACCGCTTCTGCAGGCTCTCGAACCGTTTTGTCGCATTGGTCAGATGATCGGTGCCCTCGGCCTCGGATTCCTCGACCAGCGGGCAGATCCAGTAGACGAGCTTGCCGGCGGACAAAGCGCGGCCGACCGCCTCCATGACGTCCTCAAGTCGGCTGTCGGGCAGCGCACGGGTATCGATCGGCTGGCGGCCGGCGGGCTTCTCGCGCAATTCCGAGACGTCCATGTCGCCGAAATAGGTCAGGACCAATGTGCGGGGGATCGGCGTCGCGCTCAACACCAGGACGTCGACCGCGTCGCCCTTCGCGGTCAGGGCAAGCCGCTCGCGCACGCCGAAGCGATGCTGCTCGTCGACCACGGCGAGCGCGAGCGCCTTGAACGTCACATCGTCCTGGATCAGCGCATGGGTGCCGACCAGAAGATCGATTTCGCCCGCCGCAAGGCGAGCCAGAATGTCGCGCCGTTCCTTGCCTTTCTCGCGGCCCGTCAGGATCGCAACGATCAGCCCGGCGCGCTCGGCGAGCGGCGCGATGGTCTTGATGTGCTGGCGCGCCAGGATTTCCGTCGGCGCCATCAGCGCGGCCTGCTTGCCGGCCTCGGTGACGGCGGCGGCTGCCAACAGCGCCACCACGGTCTTGCCCGAGCCGACGTCGCCCTGCAGCAGCCGCAGCATCCGCACCGGCTGGCGCAGATCCTCGGCGATCGCAGCCACGGCGTCCCGCTGCGACACCGTGAGCGCATAGGGCAGCGCGTCGATGACCTTCTTGCGCAGCTGCCCGTCGCCGGCATGACGGTTGCCGGCCGGGCGGCGAAGCTGCGCACGCACCAGCGCCAGCGCCAGTTGGCCGGCCAGGAGCTCATCGAAGGCCAGCCGCGACCAGAACGGCCCGTCCGGCAGGATGTCGGTCATCTCGACGGGGACATGGACGCGGGTGAGTGCTTCCTTGATCGGCGGAAACTTGCAGCGGCGCATCACCTCCGGGCTGACCCATTCGGGAAGTTCCGGCAGTTTGGTGAGCGCCTGCGCGACCGCGCGCCGGAGCGAGCCGAGCGCCAGTCCTTCGGTCAGGGGATAGACGGGATCGATGCCGGATAATTTTGCGAAAGCCGCCTCGTCGACCACGCGGTCGGGATGCACGATCTGCGGCACGCCGTCATAGGTCTGCAGGGTGCCGGAGACGTAGCGCTTGGCGCCGACAGGCAACAGTTTTTCGACATAGCCGGGCAGGCTCCGGAAATAGGTCAGCACCACGTCGCCGGTCTCGTCGCTGGCATAGACCAGATAGGGTGCGCGCGAATTGCGCGGCGGGGGCGGCCGATGCCGGTCGACGGTCACTTCCAGCGTCACCACGGTTCCGGGAACCGCGTCGCGGATCTTCGGCCGCGCCCGGCGGTCGATCACGCTGGTCGGCAAATGCAGCAGCAGATCGACCAGCCGCGGCGTGTCATCGCGGCCGAGCAGGTAGCGGAACAGCTGGTCCTGCTTCGGCCCGACCCCGGCAAGGCTCGTGACCGGCGCAAACAGCGGATTGAGCAGAGGAGGGCGCATCCGAAGAACCTAAGACCTTTTCCAACCGTCATGCCCAGGCTTGTCCCGGACATCCACGTCTTTTTTCAAGGAAAGCAAAGTCAAGTGTATGGGAAACCGGGCAATCCGACACAGCGGCATCGCGCTCGACAAGCCGGCTCGCCGGAACTATCTTTATGCGATGAACATCATTCGTCGTACCCTGGAAATCGATGCTGGCACCGACGCTAGGCTGAGCGAAATGGCGGCTGAGCGGGGGCAGGATGTCGCGACTGTTCTTGCCGACGCAGTCGCGCTGCTCGATTCGGTGGTCGATCCGGCAGGCCCTGATGTCGCTGAAGACCGGCGTCGGCTCGATGAATATCTGAAAAACCCCAAGGCGGTTCCTCTGAACGACGTCAAAACTTGGGTCGCAAGCTGGGATACGGCGGAGGAACTTCCGCGACCATCTCCACACAAGATCGGATGATCGTTCTCACGCCCGACGCATTAGCGGACGTCGAGCGATTGCGGGCCTTCCTTGATCAGGCCAATCCTGGCGCAGCAAGACGCGCTATGGCGGCCATCTTGATGGCGATCGAGCGGCTGCAGGAATTCCCCGACTTGGGCATGCCGACCGGCGATGCTGAGATTCGCCAGATCGTCATCCGGTTCGGCGCCTCCGGCTATATTGCCCGCTACACGGTATTGGCTGAAACGGGAGATATCGTCGTCATGCGCATCTGGCACGCTCGCGAGGCGCGGATGTAGGACCGCAGATGGGCGGATTGGTTAGCCGTAGGCGTAATCTGCCGTCATGAGCTGTCTGTCACCCTCCGAGGCGACCTGTGCCAACAACGGAAGTGGCCGTTTCGAAAAAGATGAAGGCGAAGCCCGGCGCTGCTTGCGCGACTATTGCATATGTCACATAGAGCTCACATGACCGACCACGTCGACATGAACCGCCGGAACTGGGATGAGCGCGCCGCAATTCATGCACGCGATACCACCGGTGATTATATGCTTGATCGGTTTCGTGCGGGCGAGGACGCTCTACACGCGATTGAAGCGACCGAACTCGGCGACATTTCCGGAAAGCGCGTTCTGCATCTGCAGTGCCATATTGGTCGGGATACATTGTGCCTGGTACGGCGCGGCGCGACTGCCACCGGACTCGATTTTTCTGGTGCCGCGCTGAGTGTTGCACGGCGTTTGTCCGATGAGACGGGCCTGAAGGCAGACTTCGTCGAGGGGACCGTCTATCAAGCGCAGGATCTAACCCCTGGCCCGTTCGATCTCGTCTTCACAACTTGGGGAACCATTTGTTGGCTGCCTGATGTGAAGAAATGGGCAAAGGTCATTGCGTCTGTGCTGGCGCCGGGCGGGGAGCTTTACTTCGCAGACATTCATCCGGGGTTTAGCGTGCTGGAAGAATACGCTGGAAGGTTTGCGCCCACGTACGATTTTCAAACGCCTCCCGACCGGCCGCTGCAGTTCGCAAATGAGACCACGTATACCGGCGACCCGACGATCATGTCGCATCAATCAACACGGGAGTGGATACACTCGCTCTCGGCAGTCCTCGGCGGACTCATTGATGCCGGACTCACAATTACGATGTTTCGTGAACACGAGGTCTTGCCTTGGCGGGGTCTGACAAGCTTGGTGCCTGCGTCGGAAAGAATGTGGCGGCTTCCAGATGGGGCGCCTCGCATTCCTTTGTCTTATTCAGTAAGGGCAAAAAAAGGCTCGTGAAAATGTCGGCCTTGCGTAGCTGAGAGCCACCAAGTCCGGTGTGGGTCGCCGCCAGCTTTTCAGGTCCCGCTTCTCCAACGCTCAACATTTGCTATGCTGTCTGCGGGAAAAAGCTGCCGGCATCAGTCAAAAACAACAACGCTGGCTCATAGCCGCCCGTAGGGTCAGGGAGGACCGCATGACGATCTCACGCCGAAACTTCGCTCGTCTCGCTGTAACGAGCGGTGCTGCTGCCGTTGCCTCGCCCGCGATTGCGCAAGGTGCAATCAGGTGGCGGCTCGCGTCGAGCTTTCCGAAGAGTCTCGAAGGTCTGTGGGGAGCGAGCCCAACGCTCGCCAAATACGTGAACGAGATGAGCGACGGCAAGTTCACCATCGATCTCTTTGCGGCAGGAGAGATCGTGCCCGGGCTGCAGGTGCTGGATGCAGTCGCGAACGGCACGGTCGAGTGCGGCCATTCCTACGGCGGATACTACATCGGCAAGAATCCCACGCTGATCTTCGACGGGTCGCTTCCCTTCGGGATGACCCCGCGCCAGCACAATGCCTGGTACCTCTACGGCGACGGCAAGAAGCTGATGGACGAGGTCTATGACGGCATGGGCGTGGTCAGCATTCCGATCGGAAATACCGGCGGGCAGACCTTCGGCTGGTTCCGGAAGGAGATGAAGTCACCAGCCGATTTCAACGGCATCAAGATGCGGGTTGCGGGTTTCGGCGGGAAGGTGCTGTCGAAGCTCGGCGTGATCCCGCAGCAGATCGCGGCCGGTGACATCTATCCGGCACTTGAGAAAGGCACGATCGACGCCGCCGAGTGGGTCGGACCTTATGACGACGAGAAGCTCGGCTTCCACAAGGTCGCGAAGTACATGCACCTTCCGGGCGTGCTCGAGCTGGAGGCCAACACCGGCCTCTATATCAACAAGTCGAAGTGGGCCGAACTGCCGGTGGCCTATCAGGCGATGCTGAGGGCGGCCTGCGCCTACGCGCTGATGGACATGCTTGCGGGTTATGACGCGCGCAATCCCAAGGCGCTCAATCGCCTCGTCGCGGCGGGCGCGCAGCTGGTCATGCTCAGCCCGGACATCCTGAAGGCGCTGCGCACCGCGCTCGAACAGGTGCTCGACGAGGAGGCCGCGAAAAGCGAGCAGTTCAAGCGTGTGCTCGAGAACTGGCGCGCCTTCCGCGCCGAGCAGCACCGCTGGTTCTTGATCGCGGACGCCCGCACCGAGATGTCGGTGTACGCGCTCACCACCGCCCAATAGACAAATCTTTGATAGGGAGGCGATCAATGCGAGCGGCCGCCTGCGGGGCAGTGCTTGTCGCGCGCCGCCGCGCGGCGACGATCTCGGGTTGTGGACGGCCAGTACCCTCGGCGCTAAAGCCGTCGCAGCGCCACCGTCTCGATGACGTGATCGGCGCCCTTGGTGAGGATCAGCGTCGCGCGCGGCCGCGTCGGCAGGATGTTTTCCTCGAGATTGGCGAGATTTGTGCGCTCCCAGATCGCCGTTGCGGTGGCGATCGCTTCATCGTCCGACAACAGCGAATAACGGTGGAAGTAGGACCTTGGATCGTGGAACGCGGTGTCGCGGAAGGTCAGAAAGCGCTGCACGAACCAATCGCGCAGCACCGACACGTCCGCGTCGATATAAACGGAGAAGTCGAAAAAGTCGGAGACGACGGGCACTGCCTTGCCATGGTGCGGCAACGGGGCGGTCTGCAGGACATTCAAGCCCTCGACAATGAGGATGTCGGGCTGGTCGACCTCCTGCCACTGGTTCGGAACGATGTCGTAGGTCAAATGCGAATAGACCGGCGCCCGCACCGGGCTTCGTCCGGCTTTGATGTCGCTCAGGAACGACAACAACCGCGCCCGATCGTAGCTCTCCGGAAATCCCTTCTTCTGCATCAGCCCTTCGCGCTCCAGCACCGCTTTGGGATAGAGAAAGCCATCGGTTGTCACCAGATCGACTTTGGGCCGCGGCGACCATCGTGCGAGCAGCGCTTGCAGGACGCGCGCGGTGGTCGACTTACCCACCGCGGCCGAGCCGGCGACACCGATGATGTAGGGGACCTTGCGGTCGCGGATTCCGAGAAACTGACGCTGCGCATAATAGAGCCGCTGCGCCGCATCGACATAGATCGATAGCAAACGCGACAGCGGCAAGTAGATCTCCTCGACCTCCTTGATGTCGAGGCGGTCGTGCAGCGAGCGCAGCCGCGAAAACTCGCCGGGCTCCAGTGTCATCGGCGTATCATCGCGCAATGCGGCCCACTGCGCGCGCGAAAAAAATCGGTAGGGGTTGTATCTCTGGTCGGGAGCGCGGATATCCATGTCGCCGCCTCTCAAATTCTTAAGGCGCGCTAATCGCTCTTGCGCGACGTTTTATCTTCCAGTCCGGACATTCTTGTTCGCTGCGTGAGCGCGGCCTCGACCTCCTCTAGCTCTTGGAACTGCCTAAAGCGGGCGTCCATCCCGGCGAAAGCGAGGTCGACCGGCGCGCTGCAAAACCGTGTTGCAAAGTAACGCGTAGGCGATCTTATGCCATCCGAGCACAGCATCAAGAAGTATTGGCCGCGGAGTTGCCTAGGCATCATTGTTCCGTACGCGGACCTCGACTCCCATGGCATCCAAGAGTCGGAACATCTGGTCGTCCGAGACCTTCACTCCCGTGAAATCAGCCAGACGCATCAGATTCACGCCGCTTACCTCGGCCCCTGAGAGATCTGCCCCGGTCAATTTTGCGCCATCCAGAATAGCCTGGAAGAGATCGCTGTGCGTCAGGTCTGCGTCGGTCAGGTCGGCATTCGACAAGTCGGCTTCGCGAAGCCTGCAGCCGGCAAGGCTGCAGCCCGGCAGTTTCGCTCCGGAAAGGTCGGCAACGTCCAGTTTGCAGGCATGAAAACTTGCCCTTGTCTCGATGTTCTTGCGGCTGAGAGCTCGACTGAAGTCAGCCGTGCTGAATCGGGCTCCAGTCAGGTTGCACTCACGCATGTCCACTGAGAACAGCTCTGTTCTGTCGAAGGCGGCATGGGACAGGTCGCAGCCGGAAAACTGCGTCCGTTGCAGATTGCTGAAGGCAAAGGTGCAGCCCTTGGCGCCGTCGCCGGTGAAGCGGCAGTCCTCGAAGCGGGCGCCCAACAGCTCGGCATGGGAGAAGCGAGAGGATATGAATCGGCAGTTGGTGAAGTGCGCCTCGACAAAAATGGAATTTGAGAATTGCACCTGCTCGAACGCGCAGTCGACGAAGCGGGCGCCGTCGCAATCAAGCTCCGGCCAGTGATCATCACTCAGCTGCAGGGAATGGACCGGTTCTGCAGCAGCAATCTGGTGGGCGAGCGCGTCGATGTTCATGCGAAACCGTTCGAGGTCGGTTGGGGTACAATCGATTGAGAAACGTCATGAGGGGGTGCCCTTATGACGGGCGCAGGCTTCAGGTGAGAATTTGTTCGTCGCCTTGCTCGGCAGGCTCAATTTCTCAAGAGTTGGAGCCTCCCGCAATCCCGGGGCGGTCCACACCGGGAATCGTCGCGGCCGGACGCTCATGATGGCGCGCCCGCGCCTTGCGCCTAAAGACTAAATTCGTCAGCCGTATCCGTCGCTTAGGTACGTCCAGTCCCCCCTGCGAAAAATAAATCGCTTCGCGAAAGACCCAAATCAAATTTATCGTTTGCGCATCCCGTCCCGCATGAGGGGCGTATCGCGATCGTCACGGACGTTGGAACGGGATGCGGTGGACGCGGCAGCGTCGGGCGCGACGATATCGCAGGGCGGGTTTACCCGTGAGCGATCATCGAGCGCGCAAGACGAACGGCGCTGATCCGCCTTCGCTAAAGCTTCGGCGGGACTGGTACCAAGCCCGTCGACCGGCTTTTTCGAAAGGCGGGCGCGTACGGCAAAAGCGTGTGGTCCTGGCACCCGTTGCTGGTGTCAAGTCGGCGAAGGTCTTTCGAAAGCCCAACCGGGCGCGCAAGACCATCAATTCGCCGGCGACGGTGGCAAGACGAATTCGTCGCCGGGGGGAGCACGCCATAAGCCGTTAAAACCATTCGCGTGCGGGAATGCCGGGTGATTTCCGGTGCCTCCGCTGTGAACACTCGTGCGCATACTTCACTACCCAGCGCGCACAGGGCTGCGGGTGCACTCGGCACCCCGGCATTCCCCACGCCCTCTGTTTTCAAAAGGGCGAACGTGTTTGGCAAATCTCGGGCGCGTCGCGCCGCGAGGCGCGAACGCGCGTCCGGGATCGAGGCGGCGCGGTCCGAAACCACCCTCGGCTGACGGAGATGTGGACATGCTCTTCCGTCGAACGGCTGGAGCAACCGACGCCAATCGTTTCTCTGGATGCCATCGTCAGGAATTGCTTGGAGATACCCGGAAGACTGCTGACATTCAGCGGCGCGCGGACTATATCAACCGCGCTCGGCCCGTCCGGGCTTTTGGCGTTGAATTGGATGTGGAATGACTGGAACGACACGATCGAGCGATGGCCTCGATGACCGCCGCAAGCGTCTCTTGTTTCGCTGCTGGCACCGCGGTACCCGCGAGATGGATCTGCTGCTCGGGCGCTTTGCCGACGCGGAGATCGAGACGTTGACCGATGCCGAATTGGCCGAGCTCGAGCGGTTGCTCGAAATCCCGGATCCGGATCTTTATGCCGCGGTGACGGGCGACAAGCCGTTGCCGGCGAAACTCGCCAGCGCCTTGTTCGAGCGCATCAAGGCCGTTCGCGCGGTGGATCACGACGCATGAAATCGCTCGTTAAATCTCCGGTGAAATCCCCCGCCACGCTGCTGGCGCCCGGCCGTGCGCTGACCTTTGCCAATGTCGCCGAAGGCGCCGAGGGCCTCGTGATTTCGGATCTGGCGCGCGCCATCGCAGCAAGGCCGAAACCGCCGGCCATCAGCCTCGCGGTGGTCTGCCGCGACGGCGGGCGGATGCAGCAACTGGCCCGCGCGCTGGCGTTTTTCGCGCCCGATTTGCCGGTCCTGCAATTCCCGGCCTGGGACTGCCAGCCCTACGACCGGGTGTCACCGCATGGCGGCATCCTGGCGCAGCGCCTCACCACGCTGGCACGGCTGTCGCGGATCGCCGGCAGCGAGAAGCCGATGATCGTGCTGACCACGGTGAATGCCATGGTGCAGCGGGTGCCCGCGCGCGACGCCGTCGCTGCGCAGGCCCTTTCGGTCGCGCCGGGGCAGGTGGTGCCGATGGATTCCATCGTCGCCTGGCTGGAGCACAATGGCTATGGCCGCTCCTCCACGGTGCGCGAGCCCGGCGAATATGCCGTGCGCGGCGGCATCCTCGATCTCTTCCCGGCCGGCCTCGACCAGCCGGTGCGGTTCGATTTCTTCGGCGATTCCCTGGAATCGATCCGGACCTTCGACGCCGAGAGCCAGCGCACGCTGCTCGACATGCGTTCGCTCGATCTGGTGCCGATCTCGGAGTTCCAGCTGGTCACCGAGACCATCCGCCGCTTCCGCATGGGCTATGTCGCGGAGTTCGGCGCGCCCGAGCGCGACGATCCGCTCTACGAGGCCGTCAGCGAAGGCCGCCGCCATCCCGGCATGGAGCACTGGCTGCCGCTGTTCCAGGAGCGGATGGACACGCTGTTCGACTATCTCGGCGATGCCGCGATCGCGATCGAGCCCCAAAGCGAGGACGCCGCGCGCGAGCGCTTCACGCAGATCAGCGATTACTATGAGGCGCGGCGCGAGGCGCTGGAGCACCCAGGCGGCGGCGCCGTCTATAAGCCTCTGCCGCCCAACCGGCTCTATCTGACCGACGACGAGTGGCGCAAGCGTCTGGGCGAGACCGCGCTGGCGCGATTGACACCTTTCGCGGTGCCCGACGGCGAGAATGTGGTCGACGCCGGCGCGCGACAGGGGCGCAGCTTCGCGCCGGAGCGCAACGACAGCTCGGTGAATGTCTTCGAGGCGGTCGTCGCCCATGTGCTGGCGCTGCAGGCGCAACGCAAGAAGGTCGTGGTTGCGCTGTGGAGCGAGGGCTCGCGCGACCGCATGCGCAGCATGCTCAGCGACCACAAGCTCGTTCATCTCACAAGCGTCAATGCCTGGCGCACGGTACAGGCGACGCCGCGCAACGAGGCCATGCTCGCCGTGCTCGGCATGGAATCCGGATTCGAAACCGACGATGTCGCTGTCATCAGCGAGCAGGACATTCTGGGCGACCGCCTGGTGCGGCCGCGCAAGGCCAGCCGCAAGCTCGATAATTTCATTTCCGAGGTGACGAGCCTCGCAACCGGCGATCTCGTGGTGCATGTCGAGCACGGCATCGGCCGCTTCGTCGGCCTGCAGACGCTCGACGTCGCGGGCGCGCCGCACGATTGTCTCGAATTGCATTACGCCGCCGAGACAAAACTGTTCCTGCCGGTCGAGAACATCGAACTGCTGTCGCGCTACGGCTCCGAGCAGACCAATGTCGAGCTCGACAGGCTCGGCGGCACCGGCTGGCAGACGCGCAAAGCGAAGCTGAAGAACCGCATCCGCGAGATCGCGGGCGAGCTGATCAAGATCGCGGCCGAGCGGCAGTTGCACGAAGCGCCGAAGATGCCGGTGCAGCCGCATGTCTATGACGAGTTCTGCGCCCGCTTCCCCTATGAGGAGACCGAGGACCAGCTCGGCGCCATCCAGTCGACGCTGAAGGACCTCGAAACCGGTCGCCCGATGGACCGCCTGATCTGCGGCGACGTCGGCTTCGGCAAGACCGAGGTGGCGCTGCGCGCGGCCTTCGCGGTCGCGCTCGAGGGCAAGCAGGTCGCGGTCGTGGTGCCGACCACGCTGCTCGCGCGTCAGCACGCCAAGACGTTTACCGAGCGGTTCCGCGGCTTTCCGGTCCAGATCGCGCAGGCCTCGCGCCTGATCGCCCCGAAGGCGCTGACGCAGGTCAAGAAGGGCCTCACGGATGGCTCGATCGACATCGTCGTCGGCACCCATGCGCTGCTCGGCAAGGCGATCAAGTTCCGCGACCTGGGCCTGTTGATCGTCGACGAGGAGCAGCATTTCGGCGTCAGCCACAAGGAGCGGCTGAAGCAGTTGCGCGCCGAGGTGCATGTCCTGACATTGAGCGCGACGCCGATCCCGCGCACCCTTCAATTGGCACTCACCGGCGTGCGCGATCTCTCGATCATCGCCTCTCCGCCGGTCGATCGGCTCGCGGTCCGCACCTTCGTGGCGCCGCATGATCCCCTGATGATCCGCGAGGCGCTGCTCCGCGAGCGCTACCGCGGCGGGCAGGCGTTCTACGTGGTGCCGCGGATCGAGGATCTCGCGAGCGTGAAGGATTTCCTCGACAAGAACGTGCCGGAGATGAAGGTCGCCGTCGCGCACGGGCAGATGCCGCCGACGGTGATCGAGGACATCATGTCGGCATTCTATGACGGCAAATACGACATCCTGCTGTCGACCACGATCATCGAATCCGGCCTGGACATTCCAAACGCCAACACGCTGATCGTGCACCGCGCCGACATGTTCGGGCTGGCGCAGCTCTATCAGTTGCGCGGCCGGGTCGGGCGCGCGAAACTGCGCGCCTATGCGCTGTTCACCCTGCCGGCACAGCAGAAGATCACCGCGCAAGCCGAGAAGCGGCTGACCGTGCTGCAGTCGCTGGAAACGCTCGGCGCCGGCTTCCAGCTCGCCTCCCACGATCTCGACATCCGCGGCGCCGGCAATTTGCTCGGCGAGGAGCAGTCCGGCCACATCAAGGAAGTCGGCTTCGAGCTCTATCAATCCATGCTGGAAGAGGCGATCGTCAACCTGAAGGCCGGCCTGTCCGAACCCGCCGCCGACCGCTGGTCGCCGCAGATCACGATCGGCATGCCCGTATTGATCCCCGAGGACTACGTCTCCGACCTGTCGGTGCGGCTGTCGCTGTACCGACGGCTCGCCGATCTCGATACGGAGGAAGAGATCGAGAACTTCGGCGCCGAACTGCGCGACCGTTTCGGCGTGCTGCCGGACGAGGTGCGCTATCTGTTCAAGGTCGCCGCGATCAAGGGTTATTGCCGCAGGGCCAATGTCGAGAAGGTCGACGCCGGCCCGAAGGGCGCCGTCATCACCTTCCGCGACAACAGCTTTGCCCAACCCGACCGGCTGGTCTATTTCATCAAGCAGCATGGCCAGGCGGCGAAGGTGCGGCCGGACATGAAGGTGGTGTTCCTGCAGGATTGGGAGACGCCGGAAGAGCGGCTGACCGGCACGACGGAAATCCTGCGGCAGCTCGCCAATCTCGCCGAGAACAAGAAGGCGGCGTAGCGGGGGTCACGTTCAGGGCGGCCAGTTTTTTACCGTCATTGCGAGGAGCCAACGGGTCGCGCGAATGCGCGCCCGATGACAGGCTCCGCGACGAAGCAATCCAGAGCCGAGCAAGCGATACTGGATTGCTTCGCTTCGCTCGCAATGACGAGAATGAGGAAGCGCCGCGCAAAAACAGAAGCGAACTCCGGCGCGGCCTTCAGCGCTTCCTTGGTGGTGGTCATCGACGCCAGTCGCTTGTCGTTCTGTGCGTCAGGAGGCTGCGCGGCGGGTGTCGTCGCGGAGGCGCGCCAACAGCGACGCTGGCGTGTCGGACGGTGACAGAGCCGCGACGGATACGGTCGGCTCCGCGCGCGCGTCGCGCTTGCCGTGCGAGGTGTGGCGCATCACGCTGGACAGCCGCCGTGCGATGGCGTGCGCCGCGCGCAGATCGGTCTCGGCGAACACCATGATCACGGAGCCGTCACCGTGAAGCGCGCCGAAATCCATCCGCCGCATCAGGCGGCTGATGATCCGTGCGCCATCGAACTGCGCACGCGGGTACGCGAGATCGAAG
>WNFD01003941.1_pt1 | contig 14903 bp, 13 predicted proteins | sample 5400491 | NCBI WGS metagenome assembly WNFD01 (sample SAMN13153343, study PRJNA577476) | soil metagenome | isolation source: 120 cm saprolite under Douglas fir tree site 2 hole 2 replicate 2 | place: USA:California | collected 2015-04-18
GACGCTGGATCTGTTGGCTCAGGTGAGCTATGAGCAGGGACTCAGCTCTCAGTTGGTCACCGGAGAGACGATCCGCGCCACGCTGTTGCGCTTCGGCATTCGGTGGAAGCGCGCCAAACGCTGGATTACGAGTCCCGATCCGGAGTACCTGCGAAAAAAAGCACGCGCGACCGCCTGATAGAGCTGGGTCGCCAGCATGTGAACTGGGCTGTCGGGTTTCTCGATGAAACCTGGTGGAGTCGGCTCAGCCAACCCAGCTTGCATGCCTGGAGCTCCGCCGATCAGCCTCTGCGGCTGATCGAACAGACGGTCGCCTCTGATGATCCCGATCCCAAAGCCCTGGCCTGTTATGGCCTCTACCTCCCCGCCGCACCTCCTGCGCAGCAGATGTGGCTGCGCTTTGTGCAAGACCGACCGGTGAGCGCAGTGACCACGCAGTTCTTGGACTGGTGCTGTCAACAACTCGCCCAGGCGGGCAAGCGTGTGCTCGTGCTCATCTGGGACAATGCCACCTGGCACCGCAGTCAGCTGGTCCGTACCTGGCTTCATATCCATCACCAGCAGGTCAAGCACAGTGGCCAAGGCATCCGCATTCTCTCTTGCTTGTTGCCCACCAAGAGCCCCTGGCTCAATCCTATTGAAGCCAAATGGGTGCATGGCAAAAAGAATGTGGTTGAGGCGGATCGATTGCTCAGTGCCTCCGAACTAGAAAGTCGGGTCTATGCCTACTTTGCGTGTTCGCCCCAAAGCCGCCTCTCCAAACCCGAGAAGGTCACCTGATCCTGCACTAACAACTTATCCGAAAACCGATAGAAACGTGGTAAAATAGAAGGAAAAAAGTGGAAAGAGGAACGAATGGCAAGAACCAAACCGTGGGAAGTGAGTGATGAAGTGTGGGAGCGAGTCCACCCGCTGATCCCACCAGCGCCGTCGCATGCCAAGGGGGGACGACGGAGAATGGATGATCGCAAGGCCTTTGAGGCCATGGTGTATATACTGCGCACAGGCATGCAGTGGAACGCGCTGCCGCGGGAAGTGGGGGCGAGCTCGACGGTGCATGATCGCTTCCAGGAATGGGAACGAGCGGGCTTCTTCAAGGCTCTGTGGCAAGCGGGCTTAAGCGAGTACGATGATCTGGCAGGCATTCAATGGGAGTGGCAGGCCGTGGATGGAGTCATGCGGCATCTGCCCCTTGCGCCGGCGCCGCGACCGGAGCCAACCCGACCGATCGCGGCAAATGTGGCACGAAGCGCAGTCTCTTGACCGATGGGGCCGGGATCCCTCTGGCTTTGGTCGTAGATGGAGCCAATCGCCATGATGTCCGTTTGCTCAGTGCCACACTGGATGGCCTGGTGATCAGCCGCCCCGAGCCCACGCCGGAGCAGCCACAGCATCTGTGCCTGGATGCTGCCTACGACTCTACTCCGGTGTACCAGGAACTGCTCGCGCGGCACTACCAGCCGCACGTCCGCAGTCGGGGGGAAGAGAAACGCGAGAAAGAGTTCATCCCTGGCTATCGTGCCCGCCGTTGGGTGGTGGAACGCACGCATTCCTGGCTCAATCGCTCCCGTCGGCTCTTGGTTCGGTGGGAGAAGAAGAGCGAGAATTATCTCGCCTTCCTTCACTTGGCCTGCGCTCAACTGATCTTTGCTAAGTTACTGGTTTTCGGATAAGCTTTTAGTTGTATTTGGCGAATCAGAGCGATCCAGCTATCTGAGAGTGAGAATACCAGAGGCAATATGACAACTTGCTGACAGTTCTTCCATTTTGTCAGCAAGTTGTCATAAAGTTGGTTCACCTGGCCTGAGTGGCATTGAACGCACCCTGTAAAGGCAGGCAAGAAGGGGTATATACTATGGTGTATTTGGGCAGAATAGACGTATATACTGAGTCCAAGTGTGCTTTGACAAAATATATATTAGATACATCTTTTCCTTCAATCAATGCAAAGAACGATTAGATAAGATGTTCGATTCATCCATCAATAGAAACTTCTGTATGAGTTCTGTTGTTTCTGGCTCTTTTTTCCAATCGATCGATACCCTGCAGATACGTTTTTTGAAGTTGCCAAGTACCTGCTGTGCAGCTTCCCGGTCATTATCGAGTATATACATATGGATGCATTTTCTGAGCGCCTTTTCGCCTTCAGCGCTATCAACAGGTTCACACGTAGCGGCATAGGCACATTCTTGGTAGAGCCTCGCTGCTCGTCTTAAGCACTGCCCGTCCCGCGACTTCTTCCACTGTTTGTGTTCACGCATTGCCCCATATTGAAGGATATACATGAATATATTTCGGCGCTTTGTAAAAATCGTTGGCGCCCACCTCTTGAATGCATCTTGGTTTAAGTAATGGCTAAGGTAGCCACCTGTATAGGTCCCTTCATCTGGACCACTTCTGAGATAGTTTCCAGAGTAGCTGTTGATCAACTGGAAACAGGCCTTTCTAAGTACTTTAATCTCTGGCTCTTCTATACCCTCAACAGCCTCACGTATCGCCTTTATCTGCTGGTACAAGGAAAGTAGAAGATCGCCCCCTCGCAGGCGGCAAGCTTCAGTGCATCGCCAGTTCCCCTGGTCATCGCTCTCAAATGGATCGATTATAGAGAGACCCGCTGTGCGAGCTTCGTCTCGTATATTTTTGCGTATTCGCGACATATCCTGATAGAGCAATCCCTGTGTTGCTTCCGAGTCTTCACCATAGATATCCTTCAGAAGGATTTCCCTTGTTATCGGTCCATCTGCCAGATATAATTTAACAAGTAGCGCTTTCCTCCTGGGGTGCTTAATTATGTCTTTTACCCGTTCTTCATCTCCCTCGGTTCCCAAGGAGGCAAAGATGTCACCCCGGTCTAATAAGATGAATAGATAGGTTTTCGATTCTACACTCTCTATTGAAGGTACCTCTTGATCTTCCTTCTGCAAGGATGATATCGTTTCTTCCTCTGGCAAAGCGCCTTGCGGAAGAGCAGGAGCACTATCCTGGCCGCTTGGCTGTGCCATCGTTACCGTAGAATCCATAATACTTCGCTCCGCCGCTTCAGATGAAGTTTCTGTACTTTTCTGCTCCTTTTCGACAAGGTGGAAAGATGACCTTGAGACGTTATAGGCGACCTCGGAAGTTGGCAATGCCAGAGGCTGAGAGAAGCGAATAATCCTCTTCGAGGAGTCCAACGAGCACACGGAGTAGAGACGAGCAAATCCATGGTGCTCGAAACACTCTTCTAGAGCTTTTCGCATCTGAGGACTCAATAGATAAACGACTGCCGCGTCGAGTAGAAGGACTGCTATGACAAGGATTGCTGGTGGTGAGAGCCGATGATGAATAAACTGATAAAAAAGCTTATCGAAGATGCCCGCAATCAACAACTGGTAATAGAACAGGATCTGCTCCACGATAACGATCGAAAAGAGGAGCGCCAGGAGAAAATGCAGTAGACCTAGCTTCATTTGTCTCATGCGCATCTCATCTGGAGAATGGGGAGGTTTTGCTGGAAAAGTCAATGTCAAAGGATTCCGAGACGACCTTTGGCTCATAGTATCTATCCTTTGTAGTGGCTAGACTTAAGCAAGAGAAAACATGCTCCCTCACTATCCCTCTTATACATTTATCGCCTTAGGCTGCAAGATGCAACTTTATGATACAGCATAACGCAAGTACTCGTCTATCGGGTCGGTAACGATCGACTTAGGGAGAGGCCTGGCAATTCACCTTGACTTGCAGTCGAAGTTTTCACTTCCTTCCAAACTCTCAGCTTATAACTGCCCTCGACCCATTGGCACGAGAATAGAGGACAATTATTAGGAATGTATACATCGACCACTTCTTCTCTTGGCAATGCCCTCGATGACCATCTGCCATCACATCCTCACCAAAGGTCGTGCTATAATTTGGCAAATAGCATGAGCGTTGTGATGCGGAGATGAGATAAATGGATAGAGAAACGATAGCTGCTCTGTGGATCATCGGGATCATTATGACAGTCGGCCTTTTTGCGTTTTCTATCAGGGCTTTCTCGGTAAGGAGAGAGGCTAAACTGTTCTACTATTCATTCGTTATCATCACACTGGTTGGCGCTCTATCACACTTTGCAATGGCGAGTGGACTCGGCAGCATGAGGCAAGGAGATCACATTGTATTCTTTGCGCGCTCTATTGATTGGGTCATTACGACACCACTTCTGCTCCTTAATGTAGCGCTTATAGCGCTCCCGCGAGTACCAGAACGTACTCAGCTGATCGTCGTCCTACTAGGCGCAGATATCCTCATGATTATCACCGGCTCGATTGGCACATTTATTCTCTCAGACGGCCGTTGGGGATGGTTTGGCGCCAGTACTATGGGTTTCGTGATTATTTTCTATATCATTGCGCAATTTACGCGCGAAGCGCACCTGCGAGGCTCTGAAGTGTCAAGGCTCTATAGTTATTATCAAAATGGCTCATCGCATTATTGGTATGCTATCCCATTGTGCTGATACTAGGCAACGAAGGATTAGAAATTTTCAGTCTCTTTATAGAAGCTGTCCTGCTCGGCATTCTCGATATTTGCGCCAAGATCGGCTCAGCTTACATCCTATTAAGTCACTGCAATGCACTTATGCAAGCAGAAGCGGCTGGTTCCTCCTCCACAGGCTCGTAAGGCTATCATAAAAGTCATTCCGTTCTATGCATATCCTATGATACCTGCACCTGTGGAGCCTGGTACCGCATGAGCCGATCTATCCGGCTCTCGATGTAGGGCGTCTCACGGAGCCAACGACCTCCCCTGGTTGCTGTGCCTCCATCCATCGTCCATTTCAGGTCATCAAGGGCACGAATCAGCTGGTAGCGTTGCCCCAGGCGCGCTGCGTACTCATCAGCTGCATAGACCCGATCCCGCCAGTACTTCATCCACACCGGGTAGAACAGAATTTTGCCGCATGCGTTGGGGAGGCCGACCAGCGTCAAGACCGCCCAGCGGAAAGGAGGAAACAGGTCGAACAAGGTGCGTGTGAACCGGTCAAGACTGTTAGTGCGCGCCAGGGCATGGGCCAGCAGCGCCGGGAAGTGTTTGCTCGCCAGCAACCCTTCGTCGATGACCAGGACCCACCCGATCCAGCGTATCTGCATCCCACGTCCATCCCGCACCTTCCAAAAGCGGGGCTTTTTGAGAGGTGGCGTGTCCTGGTTGGGCAGTCGTCCTCGCAGGAGTTGGGCAAAGGCGTGTTCAAACCGGTCGATTTCGCGTGCACTCGGTTGCATGCGCACTCCCAGTTTGGTGCGCTCTCGTGCAGGTTGACTCAATCCGTGTATAGCAGCCGCCAAGTGCAATGCCACGAACACCAGGAGAAAGAACGATGCTACCTGCTCTTGCGTGAGCAGGGATGGGTGCTGATGGAGATGTTCGGCGTAATACAAGTTCAACACCGCGTGATTGTAGACCCACACGATCACATACCCTGGCCCATACATCGTCGTATAGTCCACACCTTGCCATTTCTCAATCATCCAGAAGGTGTAGACACACCATCCCCTCCTACCAATTCTACCCCCCATGACAAAAGCAACAGAGTTATTCCCATCTCTCTGACCCTCCTCTTTCTGAACAGCCAGTGTGAACACGCTTGAGTAAACATCGTACTAGTTTTCGCGCACACGAACGCCATCGGGCATGGCCTAGAAATCGACCGGGCTATCATCTTCCTCCTCGCCGGGAACCGCCGCACGGGGAAAGCCTGCCGGGCCAAACGTTTGCGGTGACGCCATCGGAGGTTGCAAGGGAGTCACAACCTCCGATGGCGCCGACTCGGCTCCAGACGATCGCGCTTGCTTGCGGGGAGGGCCCCAGGGTCTCGATGAGACAGGTGATGGCGCTCCCTGACCTGTATTACCCTGCTGCATGTCTGGTCCTCTATCCTGGTCGCCGCGCTCTGCTCGTCCCAGCTTGGCTGCTTCTGCCACCTGGGTGGCAGAGCTGGAGGCCTTTCTTCTTCTCGGCATGGATGCAGCAGGCTGCGGTTCTGACGCTGGCACGGACAGTGGCGCCGCGTCCTGTGTTGAAAGCGAGACGAACGCATCTCGGAGCGACTCATCAGGGATCACGAGCGGATAGATCTGGCACCAAGCTCCCAATCCGCCGGTGATCAGCGCAATCGTGCCCTGCGGGAGTTGCTGCACGTCTTCTACGGGGATCGCATATTGCTTGCGCATATGCACTGTTGTGCGTTGTTTCGGCGTCCGCTCAGATGCGACCAGCGGGAATACTGTCTCTTCCTCTTCTTCAAGCAGTTGAGAAAACGCCGGGACCTCGCGTTCCCCCGCATAGCGCACGATCTCCGCAGGATCACCACAGCGGTGCAGGATCTTGATCGAAGAAGCTGTCACGACTTGTTTGCGCTGCGGACCCAGGCCCTCGTAGGATTGAGCCGAGGCGCACACGCTCATCCCTGGCTCACGCGCCCGCTCATAGAGGTCAATGGCGTTGGTCGAGTCCAACACACCAAATTCATCCAGCACGAGCAAAGCATGGCGTGGCCCTTTGCGATACTTCGCATAGTGCGCGCAGTCCTCCAGCAGGTAGCTCGCCATGAGTGCAGCTTGCTCTTTCTGCGCATCACCATCGAGTCCAATATAGACAGCATCAGCATCTTCCATAGCCCATATCCCATCCAAGGCGCCGGCAATGCCATCAAAAAACCCCTCAAAGGTCAGTGAGAGGTCATCCAGATGCGGCACCAGCCTGGCGATTTTGCGGCGAGCGAAAGCGTGCTCGATGGTCTTGCCTGCATAGGCGCGGTAAAGCCAGTTCCTGTCCAGGCGCCGGAGCAAATCCTTGCTGCTGGTGGGTGGCCCGCAGGGGGCGTGCACCGCGAGGGAGACCAACGAGGAGGTCAGGCGGCGGTAAAACGGATGAGTGCCGCTATCCACCATCTGCATCAGGCGATTGTACAGGGTCTTGGCATCCCCACGCCAGCCATCATAGGGCTCCTGCGGATAGACCTTGATCCGTTGCACCCCGAGCAGGCGCATCACGGCGACAAACTGCGCAGCGGTTTTCATGCTCCCTTTCAGATCCAGGTAGATCACCTGCATCCCGTAGTGGACTGCCATCACCGCCAAGCGCAACAGCGTAACTGTCTTGCCAAAGCCAGGCTCGCCCAGGACGACGATGTGGCGCATCAACTCCTCTAGAGGAATGCACACCTGGTTCCCGAAGACCCACTCATAGAGATCACCCCCCAGAAAAGTGCCCAGGGGTTCGACAGGCGGGATCTTGGCGCGAGGAAGGACAGGGGTGGCAGGCACAGACGAGGGCACTATCCTCAGAGAGGATGACGTGAAAGACGCCTGGGCCGACGCGGGAGTGGGAGGAACCGCTCGTGCCTCCATAGTGGCTGTTTGGAGTGGTCTGAGCGGACGACAGGGCGCAAGACGCGCATATCGCGACAGGGGGTGGAGGGCTTCAAGGATGAGCGCGCAGGCGGGTGTAAGCAGGAGATTGACCTCCCACATCTGCTCAAGCGCTCCGAGGCTTTGAGACAGCGCCCGGTGATGGAACAGTCCAAAGGCAAGGCGCTCGAGCAGGACTGGCAGGGGATGCCCAACAAAGGGGAGCCCGCCATAGATCCCACTGCACACAACGGCGAGTAACCACGTACCACTCCAGCGCTCGCGTGCGTCCCAGGTCTTACTCGCACGCCACCACAACAGGAGTGCAAGCACGAGCGCGGGGCAGGCGAAGAGCGCCGCCAGCAGGAGAAACAGCCAGAAGAGGATGCGGCGCAGCACACGAAGCACCTCCAGGCAAAGGCGTGGGGGCACGATGCATGAGAAGAAGAAGCGCATGGAGTTAACCCTCCTGCTCAAAGGGCCGCAGCGTCTCAAGCGAGTACAGTTTGACGCGGTGGCGGTATGCTTCCGGCAACCTGCTCCGAGCCGCAGTGACCGCGCTCTGTGTCTTGGACCAGACAAAATACCAGATGGTGTTATACACAAGGGGTGCCTCGCCACTCACAGCGGGCACCCCAACGATGAGGAGTTCGGTCAGAATCGCGTCCAGTTCCCTAGGAGATTTTGGTGAACGCTCGACCTCCACTGCGACCAGCTTGGGCGTTCGCACTTGCGCGTCAGGCAGGTGCGGCACTGTAACGCCTTCCGTTCGCCTGGGCAGGGCGGCCCGCAGGGTACGTTCGCTGATCCACTGGCAGGTGGGATGGCGGCGCTCGAGATCGAGGCGGACACGGTTGATGTGATAGAGATGAGAGTAGGAACCCTCAGCAGGAGCAAGGGGAGCATAGGGCAGACCCAGTTTCCGTAACCCCAGGGATGTCAGGTGCACCCATCCTGGCTCATCGGCAGTGCCACGCTCGTACACTACGAGCCCAAGCTCAGCCCATCGTGCGACGACCTGGAGCACGGCAGAGAGCGTGAGTCCGGTGGGAGAGACAGGCCGTCCGCCTTTGCCCGGCATGCGGGAGAGCAATGCCTGGACCTGGTCCAGGCGCGCGGCATATTGCTGCGCGATCCACAGCAGGACAATGCAGTCGCGTGCCGTCATCAATTTCTTGCCCTTATCTCGGCGAGCTTTGGTATTCTTGCGGGTTCGCTTCTTCGCCGGTTGGCCATCCTGTCGCTGCTCTGCTGGTGCGACCTGATTTCCTTTCGGTTGACTCTCGTCGTTGAACATAGATGCCATCTCCATCAAGATGTTGCTGCGAGTGGTAGCGCACATGTTGCTACACAGATCAATACATGCTCTCCCAATCAACTCTTCTTTTTTCGGGGAAACAAAACGGAAAAGATGAGGCTGAAAAGTTTGTTAACCTGAAAAGGAGTACGGCTTGAGTAGCGTATGCTTATTCTCCCTTCCAGGTAGAGTGCATATCCTGCTTCTCAAGGGCAAGGAGAGGCAGACTGAGGAAGAAAGCAAAATCGAAAAGCAGTCTAAATAGGGACGAAAAAGCACCGTTATCAGTTGTAGAACGCTATCGCAGTCTAAATGCTTCCAGGGTCTGTAATGAACTTCTGATAAACTGAAGACATAGAAAGACAAACCTATCCCAGTGAAGAGGAGTCGGGGTTTGTAGTTCCTATCTGTCGCTGATGGCGGAAGATGGCCCGCAATGAGTATTATGAGCTGTGCGAGGTATTCAATGGACTGCGCTAGATTGTGCGGGCAGGAGCCCGTGGCGCATGATGTACAATGACACGAGCATTTGCACGTTACCCAAGATGTTTCACCTCGTTATAGTAGGTGAGGGCAACCGAGCCCTTCACTACCGAATTGCGTCCCGCCCATGTGCAGGGTGAGGATCAGAAGCAATGTAGGATGAAATCTGTAGCGCAGGTTTCGTAGCGAGTTGATTATTTTCGGGAGAGGCAGGAGTATCCTACCTCTCCCATTTTTGTATGTTCATCATAAGTCCTCTGAAAACTCTAGTGAAGCCACGAAGCCCATGCTTTTGTGGTATACTGTACATCGAATTGATGCGAGCATATATAGTTCGCATTTCCGGTTTGACCGGGCGATAACAATATAGATAGACAGAAGATAGGCGAAAGGGGTCATAAACAAATGCCTAAAAAGGGCGAGCTTTCAAAGACGGCGCGCGCATCACTCGCGAATCGTGAAGAGGTCAATCACCTCACAGGGCGCATTTGCGCAAAATGCGGTGAGCCAATTATGCTGAAGGAACTCCAACCGGTAAAGGTGGTTGGAAAAGGGATGGTTTACTACCATAAGTCCCACTATAGCATGCAGTAATTCGGATACACAACGAGCCTGACGCTAGAAGCCTCCGAAAATTTCGGGGGCAGAAAATAAACTCACAAAATATGGACATTTCACCCCTTTTGTGGTAGTTTTTCTCCATGAAATTGAGCGTCTACGCCCGACAGATAGGCGTCACCTACAAGACCGCATAGCGTTGGTGGAAGGCGGGGAGGCTAGATGCCTATCAATTGGATACGGGAGCGGTCATCGTTCGTGATCCCCTCCCAAAGAGTGCCACTGGCGTTGCTCTGTATGCACGTGTCTCTTCGGTGGATCAGAAAAATGATCTGGACCGGCAAATGGAACAGCTGAAGGATTACGCCGCCGCGCACGGCTATCATGTCATGGGCATGGTGCAAGAAATTGGCTCTGGCCTTTATGACCGCCGCCCCAAGTTCTTGAGGCTGCTCGACTTCCCTGACCATTGGCGTCATCGTCCTGGAATACCGGGACCGGGGCACGCGCTTCGGTTTCACATATATTGAACAGCTTTTAGTTTTGCAAGGACGAAGGCTAGAGGTGGTTTTTCCCAAAGATACGGATGATGACCTCGTGAATGATTTCGTGAGCATCATTACGAGTATGGCGGCACGGATCTATGGCGGGCGCAACAGCCGAAGAAAAGCGGAACAGATGAAGCAGTGCGTGGAACAGGTGATGCAACAGAAGGTCTCACGTGAGCGAATTTAACCCAGAGCAAGCGCTTGCTCGCTATATCGAACTGGAGGAGAGACGAGATGCTGAGTTCAGGCAACTTCCTGATTTTGAGCGTCGAGTCGCACGTGGTGACTATGAATTCTTTTCGAGTGTTGACATCGAATTACGGGAACTTGAGCAGGAAGCGCAATGGAACGGATTTGTCCTTGAAGGGAAGTGGGATGGGCAGCACCTCGCGTACACCATAGAGCAGATGTCACCAAAGGATCATGCAGCTTTTTTGGCAGAGGAGCAGGAAATTCTGCTGGAAGATCTGAAATGGAAGTACTCGGAGGGCTTTATAGAGCCATGAGAGAGCGAGTGAGGCTGACAAGCTGGAACAGAATCGAACACCTCAAGCAGTGTGATGGGTGAAGCAGATGATACGACAAGAAGAGAAACAGCCCTGAGTGAAGAGTACTTAGGGCTGTCGCGGATTCGAAGTCGTTTCACGGATGGCAGCAAGAACCTCTTGAGGACTGACATGAAATGCCTTGGCTAGTTTCTGAATATTGGAAGCCCTGGGACGCTCACTCACGTTTTCCCAGTGAGAAATCGTGCGCCGGTTTTCTGCTCGGCTGGATGGCTGCCCAATTCCTTCCACTTCCTGCTCATATAGAAAGAACGGTTTTCTAGAGCACGCTTAGCGAAGAGAGGATAGCGTGCAGATCACGCGAGGCTATCGCACCGAACTTGACTTGAATAACCACCAGATCACCGCCTGCAAGAAGCATGCTGGGGCGGCGCGCTGGGCCTGGAACTGGGGTCTCGCACGCAAGCAAGCGGTGTATCAGGAGTCAAAGCGTTGGATTGGGGCAATGGAGCTGCATCGGGAACTCAACAAGCTCAAACAAACCGAGATCCCATGGATGTACGAAATCAGCAAGGCAGCCCCGCAGGAGGCCCTGCGTGATCTGGATCAGGCGTACCGAAATTTCTTCCGCCGGGTCCGCCTCAACAAGGAAGGGAAGTGGAAAGGCACACTCGGGTTTCCCAAGTTTAAAAGCAAGCGCTGTGGCCTCTTGAGTTTCCGGTTGACCGGTGCAATCCATGTGTACGAGAAAGCCATTGAACTGCCTCGCCTGGGTCGTCTGCGTCTCAAAGAGTGCGGCTATCTCCCTACCAGTGGCGTGCATATCCTCTCAGCCACCGTCTCCGAAGAGGCAGGGCGCTGGTATGTCTCGGTGCAGGTCGAAGAAGAGGTCGCCTTACCCCCACCGGCTACCGGTTTCCCTCTCGGCGTGGATCTGGGCAGTAAAACGCTGGCGCAGTGCTCTGATGGCCGAGCGGTCGCTAACCCCAAGGCGCTGCGCTCTGAACTGGGGCGCCTCAAACGCTTGCATCGGCGTCTTTCCCGCAAACAGAAGGACAGTAAAAATCGTGCGAAGGCACGAGTGATTCTTGCTCGCACATATGCCCGCCTCGCCCATATCCGGCGCGATGCTCTGCACAAGGGAACCAGCTTGCTCACCCGCGCGGTGCTTTCCCCCGAAGAACGCGGCTCTCGCCTTGCGGAAATCGCTGCCTCCTTGCCAGAACCGAAAGCCAAGGTCAAAGCACGGACAGGCAAGCGAACACAACCTGCGGAGCCGCCTCTCCTGCCAGAACAGATCGCCCGCAAGGTGAAACAGAAGCAAATCAAGCAGGTGCTCCGGCAGGCGAGGACGGTGGATGCTCCTTTGCGGCCAAGCATGACCATACTGGAAGACCTCAATGTAGATGGGATGAGGCGCAACCGTAAGCTGGCACTCTCGATCAGCGATGTGGGTTTTGGTGAATTCAGACGGCAAATGACTTACAAGGCTGTGTGGCAGGGAGGAAGCTTGCTCCTGGCTGATCGGTGGTTTCCTTCGACCAAATTGTGTTCAGGCTGTGGTCACGTCAAAGCAGAGATGGATCTCTCTGAACGGGTCTATGCGTGCGACAACTGCCATCTTGTGATCGACAGGGATCTGAATGCCGCGCTGAACCTGGCAGCGCTCGCGCATGAAGTACTCAAGCTTGCCGAACAGAACCCTGACCGCAGCTTGCAAGCCCTCTTTCACGAGGTGATGGCGAAAACGATGCAAGCAGACCAGCCAGGTCCCTACCGGGAGTTCCTCGGGAAGGGTGAAACGCCTGTGGAGAGGGAAGCTCTGGCTGATCTGTCGTAAGATGGGTCAGTGAAACTTCCCTCAACGAAGCAGGAACCGAAGCGGATGACTGTGGCTTGTCCATAAAAGTCCACATTTCGGAGAACGGCTTATTTCATTTCTCACTTGACAAGCGCTATACAAGCTGGCACAATCGGCATAATCATTTGTACTGGGAGAAGTCATACTATGTCGATAGAGCAAGGCACAGAACACACATCATCTATGGATCAGCTTGCAAGCGTCAGCATTGCTTTCCAGGGTGAACGAGGAGCTTTTGGCGATGAGGCCGCGAGGGTCTATTTCGGCCGCAGGGGCAGCGCTAGCGATCACCAGGTCAAAGCAGAGCCGATTGCCTACCGCAGTTTTGCTGATGTCTTCCATGCAGTTGCCGCAGGCGAGACAGACTATGGGCTGGTGCCCGTAGAAAATTCGCAGGCAGGCAGCATCAACGAAGTCTACGATTTACTGCGCCAGCATGACTTGTTTGTTATAGGAGAGATCAGCCACCCTGTCAACCATTGCTTACTGTGCCTGCCTGGACAGCAACTGAGCGAAATCAAACGTGTCATTTCACATCCACAGGCACTGGCACAATGCGATGCCTACTTGCGCGAACTCGGTCTAGAGATTGTTGCGACCTATGACACGGCGGGCAGCGCTAAAATGGTGCGCGAGGAGAACCTGCAGGGGGTAGCAGCGGTCGCCGGAGCCGGGGCAGCAGAGCTGTATCAACTGGATATCCTGGCACACGGTATTCAGACCATCAAGGATAATTACACCCGTTTCATCGCGCTGGGCAGAGAGCCGATACCTCGTCGCGAAGGAGAGGCAAAGACGATGCTGGTCATGGCCACTGCCCATCAACCCGGCTCACTTCACAAGTGCCTGGGCGTTCTCGCTGCTAACAACATCAACCTGCTCAAGCTCGAATCGCGTCCATCGCGACAGCGCATCTGGGAGTATGTCTTCTACCTTGATTTTGCAGGGCACCGCGATGATCCACCGGTACGCCGCGCGCTGGCAGATCTTGCAGGCCATACGACATTCTGCAAGGTTCTAGGCTCGTTTGCGAGCACAAGCTAGCACTGCATGCTTTAGTTTACTTAGAAGAGGCGTTCCTTTCTTTCCTCCCAGGAGTTGTTTTTTGCCAGAACATATGTTATTATTACCATATGAATTGTCATAATTTGATAATGATGATGGCAATATATGCTATCGTTTCTGGTGTACAAAGGAGGACTCCGAATGAGCGAAGAACGGGTGCAGGTGCTGGCGATGCTGGTCACAGGTAAGATCACGATAGACCAGGCTAATCAATTGCTGGAAGTTCTTGGCGAGGAGCCGCTCTCCGAGCCGGAGAGGTGGACCAACCGCGGCTGGAAGCAGGACGAAGGTCGGAGGGAACCAGTCAGAGAGTTCCAAGGACGCACGGCGGCTCAAAAAATGCCTTCTTTCACTTTTGATCAGATCATCGAGTTGAGTGAACACGAGGTCAATCCCGATTTCCTCAAAGCATTGCGCAATGCCGGGCTGACCGGCCTGAGTGTTGAGCAGATCATCGAGTTGAGTGAGCACGGGGTTGAGCCGAGCTTCCTCGAGGCACTGCGCGATGCAGGGATGGCAAACCTCAGTGTTGAGCAGATCATCGAGCTGAGCGAGCACGGGGTTGAACCTGATTACCTCATCAAGTTCCGCGACGCGGGAATAGCACACCTCGATGTCGAGCAGATTATCGAGCTGAGTGAGCACGAGGTTGACCCAGTTTACTTTATTAAGTTTCGCGAAGCTGGACTGACCGATCTTACTGTCGAGCAGATCATCGAGCTGAGCGACCACGAGGTTAAACCTGCGTATGCCAGAGCGCTGCGAGAGGCGGGGCTGATGGATCTCTCTGTTGACCAGGTCATCGAGTTGAACGATCACGAGGTTAAGCCCGCGTATGTCAAGGCGCTACGCGAGGCCGGGCTTGTTGACCTGACCTTCGACCAGGTGATTGAATTGAGCGAGCGAGAGGTTGATCCCGCTTATGTCAGGGCACTGCACGGCGAGATTCATCCCTAAGATCGCCTAGAAACCCACCCCATTCCATGGGGTGGAAGGAAAGGCGTTCCTTATCTTGGTGGTTTGAGATGGGTGGCATCACTCCGTTCCTGAAATACCGCTCTTGATATCACATGCGCGTTGTGATAGAATGATTGTGTGAAACAGATGATTTCTGCTAAGCTCAAATTGCATACCACGCCTGAAGACTTCCAGGCACTTCGTCGAACGCAATTGGCCTATCGCGATGGCTTGAATGCGGTGAGTCGCTATGCCTAC
>WNFD01003943.1_pt1 | contig 14900 bp, 12 predicted proteins | sample 5400491 | NCBI WGS metagenome assembly WNFD01 (sample SAMN13153343, study PRJNA577476) | soil metagenome | isolation source: 120 cm saprolite under Douglas fir tree site 2 hole 2 replicate 2 | place: USA:California | collected 2015-04-18
GCCGCCTACTGCCCTGCTGCCGAGATGCACGAAATGCCAGTCGTTCGCGTACCCGTCAGTGCTGGAGTATTCGCACATCGGCGGGACAAATACACGGTTTGCAAACGTGATATCCCGAATCGTGAGCGGATCAAACAGGTGAGTCATTGGTGTGTACGCTGCCTTTCTCAATTTAAAACAACTCTCACTATTGTTTGGTCCGGTTGTGTCGTGCCGATCGTTACGGAGAGTTCGCTTCCCGCTATGCGTTCGTCTCGTCTCCAGTGATGGAGTCAAGCGCGGTCGCCACGCAGCTTCGCCGTTTGCGTGAGGAGAAGACCGGCTCCACCAGTACCCGTGCAAACTCGCGCCGCCAAGGCCAGAAGTCACATGGTTAGGACTACCCGAAATTCGGCTTTTCCGCTCATCATGCGCGCGTAGCCTTCGGCAGCCTTCACTAAGGGGTACTTTTCGATCATGGGGCGCACGCCCGTCATTTCCGCGAAGAGCAGGGTGTCCTGGGAGTCGGTGGGGATGCCACCCGCCCATCCCTTGATTCCCTTTTTGCCGAAAAGCAACTGATTGGGTGCCACTTCGATGGGATCCATCGACGCTCCCACAACCACCATTGTGCCGTTCACACCGAGGCCACCGACCAGCGCCGACATAGCTTTCCCACTCGGCGCGGTAGCAAGAATCACCCTCGCGCCACCAAGTTTCTGCAGCTCAGCCGCAGCATCAGTTATAGCACTGTCGATATAGGCATCCGCGCCGAGCTTTTTGGCGAGCGCGGTGTTGTCCGATCCGCGACCAACGGCCGCGACTCGATAACCGAACTTTTTTGCGAACTGAATTCCCAAGTGGCCAAGTCCGCCGATCCCCTGGATGGCTACGAGATCACTCGGCAGCGCACCGCTATGTCGCAGAGAGTTAAACGTGGTAACTCCGGCACACATCAGCGGCGCGGCCTCGGCCGCGTCGAGGGATTCCGGCATCCGCGCCAGCGCTTCGACCGGCGCGACCATGTATTCCTGATAGCCGCCGTCGAAGCTGATGCCGCAAATCTTCCCGTTTGCACAGTTGACGAAATCCCCGCGTCGGCACGCAAGACAGGTACCGTCTTGCCCACCGTGCCATCCGACTCCAACCCGCTGGCCTTGCTGCGCGGGGAACTCCAGCAGCCAGGCGCTTTCCATCTTCACAAAGCACGCGTACATTCACTCCGCGGCGCAGCCAAGGAATGAAGCTGAAATCGAATTGGAAATTGCCCGACACGTCGCAGCGGCCACCGCAAATTTCGATGCTCAGGAGATCCTCAGGCTGAAGGGCCTCCTGGAGAAGTGGCTGGTCCGCAGAGCATTGCATGATCCAGGCGCGGTTCCGTGATTCGCTCTATGGTTTCAAGGTCTTAGGGCGGCCATGTAAGCCGAATGATGATTAACGTCGCTTGATTGCCGCGCTGATACTGGCTTCAAAGCCGATGTGGTGATCAACCGGAGGGCAACTATCTCGGATCGTCTCGAGTCGAACGCCCACCACACACCCGGTTTCACGCTGTCTTCGCTGAATCTGTGTTCTAGGCTGCAGGCTTGCGGAACCTGAATGCCTTCTGGGCCCAGCTGAGAAAAGCCGTCTTGCGTCCGGGCCCGAGAAGAAGAAACTCTGTCCGAATCGTGTGCTGAAATTCGCTGCTCTGCTGCTGCGAGTTCTGAAGGAATTTCTCATACTCAGCTGGTTTGCTGCCGCTCAGGGACAGTCTCAGGGGCGTCACCGGAGCAACCATCGCCTGAGGGTTTTGTATTCAGCTTGCTTTCAAAGCGGGCAAATGAGAGCAGTAAGCTTACGGCGAGGCGGCCTGCGGGCTCACTCGTATTTAACCGCGGGCTCAAAGAAACTAACGATACCTTGTGCTGGTACAGCAGCTCGATGATCTTGGCCAGCTCGGGGCGATTGGCACTCAGATGCTCGAGCCGGTAGACCACGACTACGTGGATCATGCCTTTCCGGACATGCTCGAGCAGTCGGCGCAGAGGATCTCTGCATGGTTGACAGGGAACTGTCACTGTCAATATAGCGAATAGGAAGAGCCCGCCAGCCGTGCTGCCGGTGAGAGGCAACAAAAGCCTTACAGGCATCGCGCTGCTCCTGATGCGACTTCCACGCGGCCTCGCAAACATCCGGACAATGGCGCGTATAGATCGCACAACTCACGGCCGGGTGAGATTTGACTTTCAGGGTGGCCTCACACACCACTTCGGTCTGCTGCGCTTTGACGATCCTGTCGGGCAAATGCCGTTTGTGCCGATCTAAAGCCGACCGTGACACTTGAAATTGTCTCGCGGTGGTCCGGGTTCCGTCTCGAAATAGCGAGACAGCAATTTCATCGTGCCGGGAATGATGGCAAATTGTGCAGCGTCTCGGCATAGGCTATCTAAGCCCCCACAAACAAGCACACTTAGCGCACAGTATCACGTTTTCGGCTCGCTGCTCTTGCCTATAGATGGGCACCCGGAAATCGTCTCCTTATGTCTCGTCTCGCTCAGGCGGTGGTATATAAGTCGCCATTAATGTGTTCTGATTCTTTTCGGTTGAGGTAAGCTCTCCCCATACAAACCCGCACACAAAAGGGGGCCCCCCGATGGTTTGCCATTCGAACAGAACGTTCGGTGCAAGTCTTCTCGCTTTGGTGCTCATTTACGCTGCCACATTACCAGTAAACGTTCAGGCCCAAGTGGCGGGCGGAGCGATTTCAGGGACGGTTTCAGATACTAGCGGCAGAGTCATTACCGGCGCTCAAGTCTCCATCAGGAATGTCGACACGGGCGTTAGCCGGACCACTACCACAAACGAAGACGGCACCTACAGCGCGCCGAACCTCCTGCCCGGAAGCTATGAGCTAACGCTTTCGGCTCCCGGATTCAAGACGGAAGTGAGAAGTGGCATCGCATTGACTGTCGGAGCGGCAGCTGTTTTGGATCTGACGCTGCAGGTCGGCAGAACTATTGAGACGATCCTGGTGACCGGCGAAGCTCCCGCCGTGCAGCTTTCCACCTCGGACATCAGCGCCGTGGTCAATGCGACTACTGTCCGCGAGCTGCCTCTAAACGGCCGCAGTTGGACGGACTTGGCAACACTGCAACCTGGTGTTAATGCGATCCAGACGCAGCCAACCTTCGCGGCTGGCACCGATCGAGGAAATCGCGGTTTCGGACAACAGCTGACGATCTCCGGAGCCCGGCCGCAGCAGAACAATTATCGTTTGGATGGAGTTAGCCTCAACGATTACTCAAACGGAGCTCCAGGCAGCGTTCTGGGAGGGAGCCTGGGCGTGGACGCGATTCAGGAGTTTTCTGTCCTGACGAGCAACTACTCGGCGGAGTACGGCAAGACCTCAGGAGGAGTGGTCAACGCGATTACGCGTTCGGGAACAAACCGGTTTCACGGGAGCGTTTACGAGTTCCTCCGGAATAGTGCACTGGACGCCAGGAACTTTTTCGATGGAGATAAGATTCCGCCGTTCAAGCGCAACCAGTTTGGGGGAGCGATTGGCGGACCGATCCTGAAGAACCGCACATTTTTCTTCGCCGACTACGAAGGCATTCGGCAGTCGAAGGGCATCACCTCATTTACGACGGTGCCGTCCCAGGCTGCGCGGAATGGGCAGTTGTGCTCGATCCCACTAGGCGACCCAAGTAATCCCTGCACCCCTAATGCGGTCAGCGTAGATTCAAACGCGCAGGCGTACTTCACTTTCTGGCATCTGCCCAACGGACCCCTCCTTGGTAATGGAGATATTGGAGTATTCACTTTCCCTGGTCAGCAGGCCGTTAGCGAAAACTTCGTCACGACCCGTATTGATCACAAGCTCTCCGACAACGACAGCCTCTTCGGCACGTACATGTTTGACAAAACCCCTTACTCTTCTCCCGACGGACTGAATAATGTCGTGTTCGACACCCTGACCTCGAGGCAGATCTTTGCGGCGGAAGAGACTCACATGTTTGGGCCTACTTTCGCGAATTCAGTCCGTTTTGGGTACAACCACGAAGCCGTGAACAATAACCAGAGCCTAAAAGCGATCAATCCGGACGCAGCCAGGACGGATCTGGGCGTTGGGGGCTCCGCATTTGCGGGGCGGGACGCGGCCCAGGTTTTTATGTCTGGGGTTACTCCGTTTACGGGCGGAGTCGGGGGCAGCCCGACTTATTTTTACCACTGGAACTCATTCCAGGGGTACGACGATGCGTTGATCAGCAAAGGCACACATTCCATTAAATTCGGCGTCGCCGTGGAACGCATGGCGCTTAATGTAGTTGCCGATACTGATCCGAATGGAATCTGGAGGTTCGACACTTTGCGCGATTTTCTCACCAACAATCCCACTAAATTTCAGGGCGGAATCGCGAGCACGCTTTCACCGCGCAATCTTCGCCAGACTATTTTCGGCTTGTATGTGCAGGACGACTGGCGCTGGCGGCCGAATCTAACCCTGAATCTCGGTCTGCGTTACGAGATGTCGACGGTGCCGACTGAGACTCGCGGCAAGCTTGCAAACTTACGGAACCTCTCGGACGCCAACCCTCATCTTGGCGACCCCTTCTTCAGCAATCCCACACTGAAAAATCTTGAGCCGCGCGTCGGTTTTGCATGGGACCCGTTCCGCAACGCGAAAACCGCAGTTCGGGGGGGGATTGGGATGTTCGATGTGCTGCCGCTGCCCTATCAGTTCGTGCTTCTGACCACCCAAGCGGCTCCCTTTTTTCAATATACCGCGGTTAACAGTCCCGGGCAGGGTTCATTCTTCTCCGGCCTCACCTCGTTTCCGGCGAACACCTTGCGCTCGACATATATTGAACCCAAACCCAAGCGCAATTATGTCATGCAGTGGAACCTCAATGTGCAACAGCAGATTACGCCGAGCCTGGCCGTAATGGTTGCCTATGTGGGCTCGCGTGGTGTGCATCAACCCTTCCGGGTCGATGAAGCGAATCTCGTTCTACCTACTAAGACCTCAGTCGGATATCTGTGGCCGCAAGTAGATGCCAGCGGCAATCTCACAACAGGCCCCAACGCGGGGAACCCCCCGAACCCCATCAACCCGAACTTTGGCTCAATTCGGGGAATGTTTTATAAGGGACACTCTTCCTACAATGCCTTTGAAGCACAGTTGGCCAAGCGAATGAGCCACGGCCTTCAGGTACAGGGCACCTATACCTGGAGTAAGAGCATTGACACCAGCTCGGCGTCGGTTGCGGGGGACACCTTCGGGAACTCGATCTCCAGCCTCCCTTGGTTCGACTTGAGACTGAACCGTGGGCTCTCCGATTTCAATGTAGGGCGCACGTTTGTTCTGAATGGTACATGGGAGGTTCCATCACCGAAATCGCTCTCCGCGCCAGCGCGTTGGGCTTTGGGTGGATGGGAACTGGGGCTTATCTTCACGGCTAGTGACGGGGTGCCGTTCACTGCCACGTGGGGCACGGGGTCGGACCCGCTAGGTTCGCTCAGCAGCGACGATTGGGACGTCCCAAACCGGCTTGGCGGCTCCGGGTGCAAGACCCTCACGAATCCCGGAAATCCCAACAATTACATTAAGACCGAGTGCTTTGCCGTCCCGTCTGCACCTAGCATGTCGTTTTGGACGGCAAACTGCGACCAATTTCCCCCGAGCCTCCAGTCGCCAACCGGGCCCGCAGTCCCAGCTGTTTTTCCAGATTGCTTCAATCTTCGAGGTAATGCCGGTCGCAATATTCTGATCGGCCCTGGGCTCACGAACCTCGACTTTTCCGTGTTCAAGAACAATTACATCAAAAGAATCTCAGAGCGGTTCAACGTGCAGTTCCGCGCAGAAATATTTAACATTCTCAACCATGCCAACTTTGCTCCGCCCACCACGCCCGACAACACGGACATCTTTGATGGGACAGGAGCACCGACGGGCGTGTCGGGTTTGCTGTCCAGGACAACCACCACGGCGCGGGAAATTCAGTTCGCAGTCAAAGTGATCTTCTAGTTCTGCACGCGAGGAATATTGGCAGGCATCCGGCCGGGCACGGGGATCCCTGGGTTCTTCTTCGCTCGGTTGGCACGTTTTTTCTTTCGCCGTTAAGAGATACGAAACGCTACAGACATGCTGTAACCATAATTTGTGATCCTACAGTATGGGCGAGGCTTATGAAGTCTTCGTGTAGGAAGGTTCTGTGGCTGTTATCCGTCGCGATGCTAATGATCGTAATGGCGAACACGGGAGCACAAGTGCAGCGGAAGGAATCGGCCGCAAAGCCCCCTGCTTACCCGGCCTCCCGCTGGCCTTCTTATTTGAAGAGGCCGAAATCCATCGACGACATGATGCCTCACGCGCGGGACCTCGTACGCAATAAGGCCGGATTCGGCGGAAATTCTCCCGGCCTAGGTCTGGGTATGCTCCAGTCTGGCGAAGAAGTCATGATTGTTATCGACACGACGGCGGACGACCTTGTAGTCCAAGCCATCGTGCGCGCCCTGGCGGAGCGCGGTGTTCAGGCTGACATCGTGCCTAACTACTCTTTGGTGGGAGTTCCGAAAGAGGATGCGGAGAAGATAAGGCTTAAGACGGAAATCCGCAGCGCCGAAGACGGTTTCATGGAGGCGAAATACTATTGGATCGAGCGCGTCTTCACTCACCCGGAAGTGCCCAAGCAGTGGCTGCGGCAGAGAAATCCTGACCTGTATGACGCACTCTACCCCAAACGCGGCGAGATGACGCCAGAACTGCTTGCGGAATGGAAAAAACTGTCGAATGAGAGCGTGGGTGCAGCGGTCAGGGACTACCTCCAGCAACATCCGAAAATCAAGGGGGTCTATTGGGGACATCCCGGTGGAGCCTTCTACGCCCGCACTATGGCTCCTCTTGAAGGCAAGTACCTGGGGCGTTGCTCGTTCACGAACATATGGGAAGTGGTGAGCCAGGTTTCGTCCTTTCCCGCGGACGTGTGGCAGTTGATTGAGAAGAAGACCATTGCCATGGTGAGCCCGGATGTCGACAAGGTTGAGGTGAACGATCCGGAAGGAACTCACGTCACCTGGGATGTCACGGAAGAAATGGCAAAACGATGGACGCACGGGATCTACTGGCGCGGTCACCTGCTCATGTACCCCGATTCAGCAACTGGCCAGTACGGCCAGGACTTTGAAAACTACCCCAAGAACTTCGAGGACTGGATACCGCGATCGCCCACGGCGAAGGCCAACGGGGTGATCGCGGGCACCAATGGCTCCGGCGGCTTTTGGCCCCACATGGAGATCCATCTCAAGGACGGCAGGATCACAGAGGTGAAGGGTGGAGGCCGCTACGGTGATGTGATAAGAGAATTCCAGCACTACCCGCACGTCAACGATGCCACCTACCCCAACTATGACACTCCCGGTTATTGGCATCTTTGGGAGGTGGCGGTAGGGACGAATCCTAAGTACTTTCGCAATCCGACCGACTTCTACGGGGGCGGCACGGCAGGAATCTACTGCCTGACCTACGAACGTTACCGCAGTGGCGCATTTCACTGGGGGCTGGGAAACGAGCTCGGCCACGATCCGGGCTCGCTCGGCACGCCGAAGAAGTGGCAGAAATTTGCCGAGGACCTGAACCTGCCGAACGGCCACGACTTTCACATCCAGAACTATTTCATCACCTACAAAGTGCACCTGCGTACTTCAGGGAAATGGGTGACGATCGTTGACCGTGGACACTTGACCGCCCTGGACGACCCCGAAGTGCGCGCCTTAGCGGCAAAGTACGGTGACCCGGACAAACTGCTGGCGGAAGATTGGATCCCGGAAATCCCGGGCATCAACGCGCCGGGCAGGTATGAAGAATATGCGCGCGATCCTTGGAAATTTGCTAATGCGCAAATGCGGAAAATTGTCGCAGGCGATGCCCAACTCGAGCATCGGAGCAAGTGAACGGTCGCGGCTTTCTTGAAGCAAGGATTCATCAGGATGACGAGAATCATGAAAGCGACCCTGCTGCTGTTCTTCGTGGCCACTGCGCCCAGTTTGTATTCTGAGCAGTCAAGCGAAACAGCACAGCTCCTGCCGTCTCTCGATTTTCAGACGTACCGTACTCGCATCGAGCCCATTTTCCTCAAAATTCGGCAAGATGGTGAGCGCTGCTACGACTGTCACGCAGCACTGGCCACACGGCTGCGGCTTGAACCCTTGTCGCCGGAAAGCTCCTCATGGACGGAAGAGCAGTCGCGCCGGAACTTCGAAACCGTCTTGAAGTTGGTGACTCCCTCCGATCCCTTGAAAAGCCGCCTGCTGCTTCACCCTCTTTCGCAGGAGGCGGGCGGTGATCCATCGCACGCGGGTGGAAAATTCTGGACATCGCAGGACGACCCGGAGTGGCAGATGATTGCCGATTGGGTCCGCAAGGGTTCTCCTAGCTCATCAGACATGCAAACATCTTCTCCCTTTTCCAAAACAGGTGCGCTGAGCTTCGGATTCTTCAAAACCGAAGTCGAGCCGATATTCTTGAAGGCAAGGCCCGGGCACGCCCGCTGCTATGGCTGCCACAGTGAAAAGGGGAGGCGCTTTCATCTCGAAACGCTGTCTCCGGGAACTACGAACTGGACCGACGAGCAATCGCACCGCAACTTCCAGAGTGCTTTGGAGCAGGTTGTCCCCGGTGATCCAGCGTCAAGCAGACTGTTGATCCATCCCCTTGCGCCGGAAGCCGGAGGTGATCCGTTTCATTCCGGGGGCAGGCAGTTTCAGTCTCAAAACGATCCCGACTGGCTTGCCATCGCGGGGTGGGTCCGCGAAGCTGGCATGGAAGCCGCTCCGGAGTTCTCGCCTGGATCTACGGCGCAGATTTACGTCACCAACAGTGCTGCCGACACCATTGATGTCATTGACCCATCGACGAACAAGGTTGTGCAGGTGATCCGGGGCATCGAGTTGCCGCACGGTATTGCTTTCTCTCCCGATGCAACGCGAGTCTACATCAGCAACGAATCGGAGAGCGTACTCGACGTGGTGGACCGAAAGAGCGGAGAGGTTCTGCAGAAGGTACCGCTCAGCGCTCGTCCGAACAACATCGCCATCACCAAAGATGGAGGCTGGGTGCTGGTCGGTATCCGTGCGGAGCCGGGCGTTGTAGACGTAATCGACACACGTTCGCTGCGGCGAGTGAAGAGTATTCCCGTGGACGGCAGCGTGCATAACGTGTTCGTGACCCCAGATGGCAAGTATGCGGTCAGCGGTTCGATAGAAAACAAAGCCGCGACCGTCATTGATCTTCACAGCGAGCAGGCGGTATGGGAGGTGAAATTCGACCGATCTGTACGTCCGATGGCTTTCGAGCCAAACCCCGACGGGTCGACGAGCCGCATTTTCGTCCAACTGTCGGGCTTCAACGGCTTTGCGGTCGTAGATTTCGCAAAGCATGCGGAGGTGGCCAGGATCAAGCTGCCGGATCAGCCCACCGGTTTCGGAATTGAAGAGGGACGAACAGGGACTCCTTCTCACGGAATCGGAGTGGCGCCAGATGGAAAATCGTTGTGGGTCAACAGCACAGTTGCCAATGCCGTCTTCAAGTACTCGCTACCTGAGATTAAGTTGATCGGGTATGCCGAATTGCCCGAAGTTCACCCGCTGGGGCATGCGCCCGCGGGGGCCGTGCCGGAGTGGATCACCTTCACCCCGGACGGCAAGCTTATCTATGTTTCGAACTCCGGAGCCAGGTCGGTGTCGGCGATTGACACAAGAACGCTAAAAATAGTGGCGATCATTCCCGTAGGAGAAGTACCCAAGCGGCTCAACACTTTGGTTCTCCACTGAACCTGAAAAGCATGCCCGAACACGTCGCCAGTTCTACAGCAGAAAGCGTTTCATCTTCCGCGCCGGACCTACAAGTCGCGCAACGCGCCAGGCATCGCATTGGGCGGCGGCTCTTGCCCTTTCTGTTTCTGCTTTACGTTGTTGCTTTTCTCGATCGCATGAACATTGGAGCCGCGGCTCTCCAGATGCCCGGCGACCTGGGATTCAGGGATCGCGTAGTGGGCCTGGGAGCGGGGATTTTTTTCTCGGTTACTTCCTGCTGGAAATCCCGCGTGCATTGATTGTGGAGCGCTGGAGTGCCCGCCGCTGGATCGCGCGCATCATGATTTCCTGGGGAATGGTAACGGTGTTGATAGCTTTCATCCACACCGCACGGCAATTCTATCTCGTGCGTTTCCTGGTGGGAGCAGCCGAAGCGGGCTTCTTTCCCGGCGTCATTGTGTACTTGACCCATTGGTTCCGATACGAGGACCGGGCCAAGGCCGTGGCGTTTTTCTATGCTGCCAATCCTCTTTCCTACGTTATCGGGTCACCGCTGGCGGGTTTGCTGCTCGGAATCTCGTGGCTTGGCCTGAGGGGCTGGCGATGGCTGTTCATCATATAGGGGATTCCGGCGATCCTGTTCGGTGTGATCACCATCTTCTATTTGACGGACTGGCCGCAGCAGGCTGGCTGGCTTCCCGCGGACGAGCGCTCCTGGATCAACGAGCAATTACAGAAGGAGAAAGAGGCCAAGAAGCGCCTTCATTCCTACAGCGTTTGGGGAGCTCTGCACAATCGTGACGTGATCCTCCTGACTCTGTGCTATTTCTTCGCGATGAGTGGGAGTTATGGGATAGCTTTTTGGCTGCCAACCATTCTGAAGCGGCTCTCGGGACTCAGTGACACCAAGGTAACGCTGCTGGCGGCTGTACCGTATGTTGCAGGATTCGTGACACAACAATTGAACGGTTGGCATTCCGATCGAACCGGCGAGCTTCGGTGGCATGCGGCCATTCCGGTCGTTCTGTGCGGAGTAGCCCTCTCGCTAGCGGTAATTTATGGTTCCAACCCCGCAATTGCAATCGCACTGTTCGTTCTGGTCGGTGCTTCTTTTTACGGTTTTCAACCTTGCTTTTGGGCGGTGCCCACACTCTTTCTAAGTGAGTCGGCTGCCGCAGCCTCGATAGGGCTGATCAATTCCGTAGGAAATCTGGGGGGCTTTGTCGGGCCTCTCGTGATGGGCTACCTGGCCGGTCGTACACATTCCTTCGCCGCGGGCCTGTGGTACCTGGTAATAAGCCTTTTTTTGTCAGGTACACTGATGCTTGCGTTGGAGCTAAACATCGCGGCACGGTGTCTCCTGCGGTGTAAAACGTTCTTCTCGTCAGCTGAAGCAGGAATTGTTTTTAATGTTTCCTTAATGTGCATTTCATGTTCGTCCGGGTAATGTGTGTATGTTGTTGTTTTTTTGGCGATCTGCAGCCGTATTTGTGCAGGGTGAGCCCGGTAAGGCTGCGTTGATTTTGCGGTGGTTATTTTCTCAACACTGGAGGTCAAGTTGAACAAATCGAGAGCAATGATCTTGCTTGTTGTATTTTTCGCGTTCGTAATCGGGGCTTCGGCTCAGGACAAAGCGCCGCTGGAACTGTCGCAGTCGACGCCATTACCAGAGCTCCATGATGGGGACTTCGATCACTTCACCGTGGATCTCGCGGGAAACCGGTTGTTCTCCACCGCAGAAGAGAACTCGAAAGTCCTGGTCTTTGATCTGCTAACAAATAAGCTCATCCACACCATCGACGATGTCAAGGCGCCACACTCGATGCTCTATCGGGCCGATTTGAAGAAGCTTTTCGTGGTTGATGGAGATTTGGGAGAGATCAAGATCTACGACGCGAATTCCTACAAGCCTGCCGGGAGCATCAAGCTAAGGGAAGGCGCGGACGCCAGTGTCTATGATCCTTCAACCAAGTACCTCTACGTCGTGAACGGCGGTAAGGACGCTCACCTGCCAAACTCCTACATCAGCGTCATTGACACGACGGCTGGTGAAACCAAGGCTGAAATCAAGATCGACTCCAATGACGTAGAGGCCATGGCGGTCGAAAAATCAGGGCCCCGTTTGTTCGTCGATGTTCGGGGGAACAACGCCGTAGAGGTGTTTGATCGGACAAAGCATACCCTGGTTGCGACCTGGTCTATTGCCCAAGAGGGCAAGAAGCCTACAGCGATAGCGTTCGACGAGAACGGTCATCGGCTGTTTGTGGGCACTCGCGATCCGGGAAAACTGATTGTTCTGGACAGTGATTCGGGCAAAGTGGTGAACAGCTTGCCTGGTGCATCGATGGTTGATGACATGGCCTACGACGGTGAGAAAAAACGCATCTATTTCGCAGGCACCCAGTTTATTGACGTGTTCCGGCAGCGCGATGCTGACCATTATGATCAAATCGGGCACATTTCGACCTCGTTCCGTGCCAAGACGGCAATGCTGGTGCCGGAACTGAATCGCTATTATCTGGGGGTGCCGCATCACGAGGGCCAGACTGCCGAACTGCGAGTCTACAACGTACTGCCCTAGATGGGAGCGGAACATGAAAAGTGTTGCAATGCTCTGTCTGGCGGCATCAATCCTGGGCTGCGTTGGGTTCTCACAGGAGCAGCCGAGCGCACCTGAGCGCGCGCCGCTGCTCCTGGTCCAGGAGATTCCCTTGCCGAATGTCAAAGGGCGCATCGATCATTTCACTTTCGATGCGAACCGCAAGCGCGTCATGGGCGCTGCGCTTGGCAACAACACGGTCGAAGTGGTTGACACGTTTGCCGGCCGCACCATAACCAGCATCGCAGGAGCGGCCGCGCCCCAAGGATTGGCCTACGTAAGCGAGCTGAACAAGTTATTTGTGGCCAATGGAGCGGACGGGAAGCTCAGAGTTTACGACGGAGACACTTTCAAACTTCTGCACACAGTCGATATCGGAGAGGATGCCGATAACGTGCGGTACGATCCGGCAGAGAAGCGCGTCTATGTCGCCTACGGCGGAGATGAGGAAGGTGGAATTGCGGTCATTGATGCCGATACCGGCAAACGTTTAGAAGACACCGCCAGACTGGACGCCCACCCGGAATCGTTCCAGCTTGCCATCTCCAAGCCGGTGATCTACGCCAATATAGCTACGAAAGCAAAGATCGCGCTAATCGACCGGACCACTCATAAAGTTACAGATTGGCCGCTGAAGAGCGGAAAGGCCAATTACCCGATGGCGCTGGATGAAGCCGATCACCGCCTGTTCGTCGTGACCCGCAAGCCTGGACAAGTCGTAGTTCTGAACTCGGATACCGGTGTGATGGTTGCAAACGTTCCCTCTGTTAATGACGCCGATGACATCTACTATGACACTGGTCGCAAACGCATTTATGTTCCCGGTGGAGAGGGTTTCATCAGCGTCATCCAGCAAACCGACGCTGATCATTATCGACCACTGGCGAAAGTCCCGACCACTATCGGAGCACGCACCGGCCTGTGGTTCGAAAAACGAGATCGCTTCTATCTGGGTGTCCCGGCGAGTTCGAAGCAGGGCGCCGCGTTGTGGGTATTCGCTCCCGAAGATTGATAAGAACCATGAACAGGTTCCTTTCCATCCTGTTGGCGGCCGTGGTTTGCATGATGGTGTCCACCAGACCAGCAAGTTCCCAGGAGGGCCGAAAACCTCCACTGCGGCTGATGCAGATGATTCCCATACCGAGTGTCAAAGGCCGCCTTGATCACATGGCCGTTGACGCAAAGGGCAAGCGGCTCTTCGTTACGGGACTTGAAAATGGCACGTTGGAAGTGGTGGATCTGCAAGCCGGTCGTTGGGCACGCCGCATTCCCGGGTTCAAAAAGCCTCAAGGTGTCTTATACGTCGCGGAACTCAACAAGATATTTGTAGCCAGCGGGGATGACGGGATGCTCCGAGTTTTTCGCGGAGACACGCTCGAACTGCTCGATTCCATCCAGCTTGAACCGGGACCAAACCGCGTCGTCTACGAACCGAAGTTCAAGCTTGTTTACGTCGGTTATGGCGGCAAGGATGCCGGAAAGGACTATGGGAAGGTTGGAATTATCCATGCGGCGGACGACAAGCATATTGGTGACATTAAAGTCACGGCGCACCCCTCAGAGCTTCTTTTGAACAAGGCAGGGACGACCCTTTTCGTGTTCATCTCGACCGCCAACCAGCTTCAGGTCATCAACACGAATCAGAGGCAAGTCATTTCCACCTGGTCTGTGAGCAGCCATCGCCCGGGCGATGCGGCGTTTGACGAGTTGAGGTCACGATTATTCATCGGAACCCGCACCCCGCCCGAGATGATTATCATGGACTCCAAGTCAGGCGGAGAACTCGTTCATTTGCCAACTACTGAGGGCCAAGACGGAGTGTATTTCGATCAACTGCACAGGCGTGTGTATGTGTCTGGCGGAAGGGAGTTGCCGGCTGGTTTCGTGTATGTGTACCAGCGAAAACATGGCGATCACTACGAGATCGCCGGTAAGATTCCCACGCGGGGAGGAGCGGGAACGTCATTCTGGTCACCCGAGCTCAACCGTTATTACGTGGCGGCCCCAGCGAATGACAAAGAGGACGCGGCCATCCTCGTGTTCGCACCTCAGGAGTGACGCCCGGCCATCCAGGACCACCGGCCTGCCACGTCGCAAAGTAGGTATATCAGATTCTTGCTGCCACTGCCGATACCTCAGCGGCAATAGCCTCCCCCAAGTCCCTAGTACTTGCACTGCCGCCGATGTCCGGAGTACGGGGATCGGAGCTGGCAATGACTTTGAAGATGGCTTGTTCCACCGTGTGCGCAGCCTCCTTCTCGCCCAAGTGTTCCAACATCATTGCGCCTGACCAGATTTGCGCTACCGGGTTCGCGATTCCTTTTCCGACAATATCGGGGGCTGAGCCGTGGACCGGCTCAAACATGGAAGGCGGTTCTCGATCAGGATTCAGATTGGCAGAAGGAGCGAGTCCCATCGACCCTACAACGGCTGCGCCGAGATCCGACAGAATGTCGCCGAAAAGATTGGATGCTACAACCACGTCGAATCGGTCAGGATGGCTCACGAAATGAGCGCTCAGAAT